>LAHS01000728.1_pt1 | contig 73242 bp, 62 predicted proteins | sample 329651 | NCBI WGS metagenome assembly LAHS01 (sample SAMN03275699, study PRJNA271635) | activated sludge metagenome | isolation source: sample C-1 Sludge from hydrolytic chamber (first chamber) of Anaerobic...
CGGCGGCTTTCCCCCCCCGACCGCGTAGCGGTCGCCGCAGCCCAAGACGCTGAGCCTTGCGGCGTACGGCGCCAAGGGTACGCCCGATCAGTTTTGAAATGAAAGGTGCTGGGGTTGTCGCGGGATAGGCGCGCGCCAGGTAAACCTCCTCATCGGTGGACCATTTGGCAGGTGTCTGCGCGGGCTTGCGAAAGCCTGTTCCCTGCGCCGTCTGCGGCACGGTGGGGAAGGACCACGCCAGTTGCGTGGGAGGGGTTATTCTCCGGAACAGGCTCTGCACTATATGGGCTCCAGCAATGTCGGGATCGAATATCTGCCCTTCGTTATCATACCGGAATCCCGTTTCGCATCTGTTTTTATCTGTTTTGGACAGGAACCAGAGAGAAAACGGGTTTGATATTCTGTAGATATATTCACGTTTTCTGCCTCGATTAACATTTTCTCGGCTCTGCCCTGTACTCGGCGCATGGCTGAACAGGCGCGTTACGTCCTGAAAAAGCCTGCCTTATGCCTCTATTTTTATTGGGCGCGCGATCAATAAGGCGGTCTGTTCAGGCGAAAAATAGTTAACAGAATATCTCCTGTATGGCTCATGGCTTTTTCGAGGTGTGTCGTGGCCGACCCAAAAGGGCGTCACAACGGATGAGCGCATACTGACTTTGTGAAACCTCACAAGGACAGACCATGACCGTTTCTCACTCCGGAGCCTCGACGGCTTCACCTACGCCAGACTGGCTTACGGCGGCCTATGCCCGGCGTATTCTCGACGCCATCGCCTTTCCGGGTGATGGCCCTCCCACGGCCGCCCGGTCGTCTGATGCGACAGGCGGGGAGGCGACATCATGAACCGGGGGCGCGTATCACGCCTGCCCCTTGTCGCTTTTGCTGGTGTAGCGCTCTCGGCGGGTGTCGCCTCGGCGGCTTCGGAAGGCTGTCAGGCGCTCGTTCAGGCCGCGGCAACCGGGGCGGCCGCCCAGATGAAGGCCGATGACGCCCTCATCAGCCAGCCTGAATCCGTGACCAAGTTCACCTGTCTCGACAGCTTCTTTAATGGCGTCGGACTGGACATGCTCACCAGCGGCCTCGACGTGTCGTCCATTGCCCGGAGCACCATGGGCAAGATCTGTTCCGAAGTGAGTTCGGCGTGGAGCAGCATGGAGGGCTCAGCGGAATGTGGGCTGACGCTGACCGGGCCGGATAACAATTTTGACCTCGGGCTGGGTTCGGGAACTGTCTGTCCAACGCTGAATTTCGGCGGCGGGGGCGACACGCTGATCAACAGCGGGACCAATGGGACGGGTACGAACAACTGGGATGTCGATGGCTCCCTGCAGCTGCCGAGCGGCTATTCACTGGGGAATGCCGCGCAGGCGTTCGGCCTTTCGGGGAGTGACTGAGCATGTCACGTTCTTCCCGATTTACGCTGGCCCTTCTGCTGGCGGTCAGCTTTTTCATGGGGGAGGTTCTGGCTCCAGCACCCGCTCGGGCGTTCGGGTTTGATATCGGCCCCATTCTGGCGGCAATCAGCACGGCCCAGTCGGCCCTGAGCACGGCCACCAATACGGCCAGAGACGTTCTCAACAAGACCCTCGGTGGCATTGATGGCGATCTCGGCAAGGGGTTCGGCCAGCTGACCAACTACCTCAAGGGCCAGGTCGGCGCTCAGGAGCAGATTGCTGACGCCAATAACATGGTGCAGGCCCAGATCGCCAAAGACGTCCGCCACGCTGAAATCCAGGACCTGCACGCAGTCAACCGCCAGGACTGTCTGAACCTTGAAGGCGGGCAGGCGCAGGTCGTTGCTGCGCGGCAAGCCAGTGATGTCGCTGTGGCGCTCGACATCGCCAAAGGCGCACGCACCCGTGCCGAAAAAGGCACGCCGTCCTGGGCGGGTGGCGGGCAGGGGGCGCAGGCTAACAACAACGCTCACTTTTCCAAATACTGCGACGATGCCGAGGCGGACGCAGGGCTGTGCACCCTTCCTGACGCGACGATGAAAGGAGCGGATCAGGCAGCCACCAGCATGTTCACGCCCCTTGTCTACCATGGCAAGGACGCGATGGACCGTGCGAATGCCTACGCCGTAACCCTGATTGAGCCTGTCGCTCCCGGCGCCCAGCGGGGGAGTGCCATTACCTCCACAGTGGGGCAGCAGGAGCTACCCTTCCGCCGCTCCTACAACGCGGCGCTGCATCTGGCTCACATGATCGCCGATCATGTGCTCAGCCAGCGGGCAGAGACCATTACCCTGACCGCCGCCCAGAAGGCAGAGGCCCAGCGCGAGGGTCTGGCGGTTACCGATCAGGGGTCTTCGTGGGAAGCCACGGAGCTTGAGATCAACCGGAAATATTCCGGCACGGACTGGCAGGCCGATCTGCAGGCGATGTCGTCTGACAAGTCCGTGCTGATCCAGATCGCCCTGCTTGATGCCCAGCGCAACTGGCTCCTGTGGAACGCTTACAAACTTCAGGAAATGACCGCAGTGGCGGAAGCCAAACGCCTTGCGATCGCGGCTGACGAAGCCCTCAGCCGTCATTCAACCGGCACCGTGCCGGTTCCCTCTCTCTAAGACATAAGGAAACACCATGTCCGAAACACTCTCGGCCGTGCAGCCCACGGCGACCCCTTCCTCAACCATGAGCGGCGTGCTGCAGGCGATGGCGCAGCAGCAGCAGTCCGTGCCGGAAGACCAGCGCGGACTGGCGGATCGTCTCAAGGAACTGCAGGAGCAGCTCGAAACCGATCCCTCGTTGGAGAACGATCCGAAATTCGCCACCCATGTTGCATGGCTCATGCAGGACTGGCCGAAATTCAGTGGCACCGGGCAGGCAGTGCAGGTGTCGCCGCTTCTCCATGCAGGGCTAAACGCGATGGCGGGCCAGTATCCCGGTCTGAGCAACCCGCAGATGGCGTCCATGCTTCAGCAGACCGCCGCCATGAACGATCGCCAGCTTGTCGCGGATATCCGTAATGCCAGCATGGAGCTGGGTGGCTTGCCTGCGGAGCAGCAGACCTCTTTTCTGATTTCTGCCGGGGTCAACGCCCTTGAGGCCAGAGCAGCTCAGGCCGGTGTCGTCCCTGCACCACAGCCGTCTCCTGTTGTTCCACCCGCTCCTGCCCCTCAGGCTGCGCCAGTCGTAGCGCCGTCGGTGTCCGTCGCCGCACCTGAAGCTGTTTCAGAAACCGTTGCCCAGACCGAGCCCAGTGTTGCGGATCTGGGCCAGCGCGAAGAGGCTCCGTCCTTCGTTGTCGCGGGGGACAATGAACCGACTGCCAAAGAACTGGCCGCGCGGGGGACGAGCCCTGATTACGCTGCGCAGGTAACGCAGCCCGGTATGGAAACGGTGCCCCCGGTTGCCGCCAGCGTTGTCGCCGAAAGTGTCACGCAGGCGGCTTCTCATGAGGCGGCGGCTGAAACGGGACAAGCGGCTGTTGAGTCGGGACGTCCTGCCAGCGAGCTGGACATGGACCACGACGATCCGTCATTTGGCCACGCGTCGATGAATGTCCCGTTTAATGATGGCGACGGTGCCCCTTCGTCCCGTGCGGACGAAACACTAGACGCCATGAGAGGGGAGCCGAGAGTCCGGACGGCACAGACTACACAGGAGGCCAGCCAGACCGCCGGAGGACAGGCCGTTCAACCCGGGATGACGAAAGAACAAGAAGACGAAGCACGGCGGCGGGACGCTGAACTCAATAAACAAGCCCAAGGCACTCCCCCCGAGCAGCAGCAAGGGAGCCAGCAGCAGCCAAAGCAGGCGGAGCAGACCAATGGGCAGACGGGGCAAGCGAAAACCCAGAAGCAGACTCGAGCAGTAGAAGGTGAGCGTCCCGATACTACAGCCGCCTCTGCAGAGCAGGGTCAGGCTTCTGCTCAGGCACAACCTGCCGCCCAACCGGCGCAGGCGCCAGTAGCCAGTCTGGCGGGGCATGTCGTATCGAAAGTGGCCAATGCTGCCAAATCGTGGGCTGCCAAACAGGGGGCCGCATCCGATCAGCGCCGGATCGACAGTCTGGTCGCCACGATCGACGGCAACATCCGTATGGCTGAGACGAACTATCAGGACCTCAGACAGACGGCCGCGCCCTTCTTCAAAAAGATGGAAGAAACCGCACGACAGGAAGGCGTCAAACCCGCCGAACTGATGGCCAGCATGGGGGAGGGGGGCAAGCACCATGGTCTGTGGCAGGAGTTCACCAAACTGCGGATGACCGACGAGCGGGTCGGCAAAGCCTACAGCGACCTGGGTCACACCCTGCAGGATATGCGCCGCAATCTTGGCTCACTCCAGAACGAGGCGGCGGAGCGGGGGGCAACGAACGCCCAGTCCGTGGTGGATGTCGAGGAGCGGGCCGGCAAAAAGGCCATGGAGATGGAGGACGTGCCCGGCCGTGATGCGGGGCAAAGCCTCATCAAAAGTATCGGTGGCGCACTCGAACGCATCATGGAGAAGGTGAAGGCGCGTTTTTTGGCTCTCACCCAGGGGCGTGAGCAGGGCCGCGACACCAGCCCGTCCATGGGGGCCTGAGCCATGCGCGGTGTGTCCAAAATGGCGCGGCGGCCGTCATGCGTTCTGGCGGCGTTTCTGGGAGGGCTGGTCCTGTTTCATGCAGGGCCAGCCTATGCCGCGAGTGGCTTTGAGAACGTCAGCTGGGCCGACCTGACAGGAGGAGATGACTGGTCGTTCCGCGTTCTCGACAGCCTGTTTCCCATGGACGGCACCGCGCAAACCGCAACCGGCGAGCTCCTGCAATGGTTTACCTCTTTTGTTGCCATTATGGCGGCGTTCTGGATTCTGTATTCCATTCTGGCGCAGATCCACAAAACGGCTGAAACCGGAAAGGTCTTCTCCGCCAGTTTCAGCGGCTGGGTGCCCATTCGCGGCGTTGCCAGCGTTATCTTGATGCTCCCCGTGCTCAACGGCTTTTCTCTTGGTCACAACCTGATCGTCAATTTCGCCAAGGCGTCTATTGGCATGGCGGTAATCGAAGAGAATGTCGTCATGAACGCAGTGGGGCCACAGGCGCTACCTCTGGCAACGCCCATAATCCCGGGGTCGCGTCAGATCGTTCTTGGTGTCATGGAGAGCGAGATCTGCCGGGCGCTCATCAACAAGGCCTCCAACAATCCTGACCTCGTTCCCGAGCCTGCTATCATTGATGATGGCAACGGGACGGTCTCCATCTCCTACAACATGGCGAACGGCAATGGCACAGCCATGCCGACCTGCGGGCTGGTGTCCATCAGCACGCCCGTTAGGACGGCAACCACCACTGAATATCAGAGCATTGACTTCAGCGGGGTCAGTAGCCAGCAGATTGAGTCCCTCAAAACGCTGACCACCAACATCCGCTCAGGTTTGCAGAACACCATAACCTCTCTGTGGGAGACCCGGGATATTGCCACGCTTGGCACTCTCAACTCGGTGTTCGTAGCGCAGACGAATTACCTCAACGGCCAGTTCACAACCATCGCCTCCAGTGTGGTCTCAGCCGTTCGTAACGCGGCCGGGTCATCGGCCAGCGATAATTCCGCGACATCAGAGCTTCGTTCGCTCGGCTGGACCGGCCTTGGAGCTTACTATCTCGAAATCTCCCGCCTGAACGCGGAAGTTATTTCTGTATCCTCGATCACGCCTGCCGTCGTCGCGCCCTCATGGGCGGGCACAGGTCCATATCTTGGGCAGGATTTGCAACCTTTCATCAAAAGTGTGTCCAGCTATCTCGGCAAAATGGATGCGACACTCCAGACCGCCGATGCGCCCACGCCAAACAGCACGTCGCCCCGGTTGTATGCCAATGCCCATGTCTCTTCGGACAGCACGGCAATCTGGACGAAGGTGCTGAATTACCTGAACTTCGGGCCCGGTACGCTGGAACTCATCATGAACCATCTGGTTATGGGGAGTTCCGGCTCGGACTGGGTTGATCCGCTTGGCGCCATGATCGGCCTTGGTCATCTGCTCATTCATCTGGCGCTGACGACCATTGCGCTGTCAGTGGCGGCCGGAAGTGTCTCAGTCGATGTTGGCGCGGGGTTGCTATCCTTCGTAACGGGTCAGTGGGAAGGGGTGGCGGCGTCCACGGCGGCGGCCTTTCTGAGCGGAACCATTACCCGCCTGCTTCCGGTGATTTTTACAGCCTGTCTGTTCCTGCTCTCCTCTGGGGTTACACTGGCCTACGTCCTGCCAATGATGCCCTATCTGTATTGGATTGCTGGCGTTACGGGCTGGTTCCTGCTGGTTGTCGAGGCTGTCGCCTATGCGCCTCTGTGGTTCCTCGCCCATATGACGTTCTCAGGCGATGGCATCCACGGCAAGGGCGTGCGGGGTTATGAAGTGCTGTTCACCATCCTCTTCCGGCCGTCGATGATGGTGATCGGCATGGTGTTCAGTTACACGGTGTTTTCCGCCATATCGTGGCTGCTGATGAAAAGTTTTCTGGTCGCCTCGACCTTCACGCTGGATCATGGCTATCTCACCGATAACTGGGTCGGCCTGATTGCCATGATCATCATGTATTCGGCCATGGAGATGACCACCGCGACATTATCCTTCCGGCTGATCACGACATTGCCACATCATATGGCCTCCATGGTCGGGTTTGGTGCCGCCAGCCGTGTCGATGCGGAAGACTTCGAGAAATCCTCAACCCGGCCGGTGCAGCAGGGGGCCGATACCGGGCGTCAGATTGGCACACAGTATCTCGAAGGATTGAAAGACGAGGCAAAAAAAAGTGGTGGCGGAGGCAGTTCTGGTGGTACAGTTCCAGCCATGGATACGACAACGGCTGCACAGGTGCGGCCGATTACACAGACCGATGTTTGAGGGCGTGACCCATGAGCGGTGATTTTGTAACAGCCGGTGCATTAGGTGGTATTCGCGGGTCACTCCGGCGAGTGGCCAATGATCTGGAACAGCAGAACCACGCGGTATCAGCACTCGCCCGGCAGGTGCAGATCGCCAACCAGTGGCAGACCACGGCTTTCAATCTCCAGAAGAAGGTCACTGAGTGGCAAACTTGGGGTGATCGTGCGATGGCTGGGTGGAAGAAAGAAGAGCAGGTTTCGGACGATCTGCGCCGGCAACTTGAGCGGGCGCAGGAAGCCCTGCAGGCGGAGAAAAAGCTGCGGGATGATGAGTTCAATGAGCGTGTTGAAAAATACAATAGGCTCGTGCGGAAAACTAACCGACTGATTGACTGCTTAACTGCAGTCAAAGCTCAGCCAGGCAGTGCCGTTGCGCTGATTGCCGCCCTTGAGGCAGAACTGAAAGCGCAGCAGGCGTGAGGGTTTCTATTCCTCTGCTTGGCTGCATGCTGGCGCTTTCCGGGTGCGCGCATGGCAATCTGCGTTCCGCGAATGACAGGCCGCTCAGGCCACCGCCGGTGCGTCAGGCTCAGTATGACCCGTATGCCTCTTACGGCTCTTCCCCTGCGCAATGGTCGCCCTCAGTCGCCTCGCGCGAAGGCACTATCATCCGACCAACGGACCCGGTCGATCAGGGCGATCGTCCGGATTATGAACACGCTAAATGGGCGGTGTCGCAGACTGCGGGGCGTGCGGGCACGTTCTGAAAACGTCCTTCAGACGCACATAGAATTGTACGTCAGACAAAACCAACCTTCAGCTGCCTGCCTGTGGCTTCTGCATAGCGTCGAAGGGTCGTGAGAGAGGGCGAAACCCGCCCGGATTCAAGGCGCGCAATCGCAGACTGCGTCGTACCAATCTTCGTAGCCAGTTCCGCCTGCGACAGATGAGCTTTCATGCGCGCCCGGATCATCTCTTCGATCAGTGTGTACTCAACATCGACCTTCTCATATTCCCGCCTGACTTCGGGATTTTTCATCAGTTGTTTTTTAAGTTCAGCAAGCTTCGTCATGATAGGTTTTTCATCCTCTCCCGTGCCAAATCCAACGCTTTTCGAGGTGTTTTTTGTGTTTTCTTAACGAAAACATGCAAAATAATTACGCGGCGTCCGGTTGCCGCAACGTAGATCCCTCGTGCTATTCCTTCGGCGGCCTTCGCGCGCAGTTCCCAAAGTTTCCCGTCAAGGTGCGTGACATGAGGCTCATGCAGTTGCTCAAGCCCCAGACTTTCAACCATCTCCATCAGTCGAATGAGTCTCGCCTGCAGCTTTGGCGGTAGTGCGACGATTTCGTCGTCAACGGCCGGCAAGGTTTCAACTGTCCATAGCATCTGCGCTATATAGCGCGTCCGCTATATAACAGGCAAGAACGACGTGCGGCGGTCGTCACAATCAGAAGGCTTACACTAGGGGAAACAACAGGCATCAGGCCTGTCCTGACCAGTGGAGCCTTTATATGTGCACTCATGCCTCGCCAGATCCTGGTTCCCGGTCCAACCCGGAAAAAACCAGAGCAATTAAGCCGCAGGTTACGTCTGGCCGCGCGTCTCTGGCGAAACTGCTCAACGAGCACTTGAACCGTCGAGCCATGCAGGCTCGAGAACAATTCTCCGAGACCGCGCTGGCAGACTTCGTCGATTTGGCGCAGTAGTGCGTAATCCGAACAGCAAAAGGATTTCCCTGTGTCGATCATGCCCAAACTGGCCGTCGCACTGCTTTCCACCGGCCTGCTCGCGTCGGCCGCACATGCGCAGACGATGTCGCCTGCCGAACTGGATCGGCTCTCGGCCGAGCGGCAGGCCGAAATCGGTCCGCGCGACTGGGGGGCGCCTGTCGAAGCCGCTCCCGAAGCGCCGCCCGTTCCCCTGAAGGAGCCCGTCACCTGCATGTCGCCCCGGACGGAGTTCGAGCCTCTCTATGCCGGGCCGAGCAAACACGCGAAAAAAATTGGTGTCGCGCTGCCCCAGTTGGCCGTGACGACAACGACATCGGGCGAGTGGACACGAATCATCCGTGGGCAGGACAGTTACGCCTGGATCCCGACGGCGGATGTCCTGCCGTGGCGTTCGACAACCGCCAAGGCGGGCACGCACTGCACTGTCGCAGGCATCCGTCCCTCAGATGGCATTGTCGTGTTCTCTTATCCGGGCGCTTGAGGTCTGAGGCCTGCGCATAAGCACGTTGCGTAGGCCCCCGATGTCGCCCTTAGTTTACTCCGGGCTTCATCCCCGCCCTGCGGCTGGTTTTCCCGACTGTCGACGAGTAGGGAGGTAATCCCTGCCGAGGTGGAAGCGACAGGGTAACAAACCTTGGCGTTAAGCCACTGGCGGCCCTACCGGGGCCAGAGGTTTCCGCCCCGCGCGATGAACGCTCCAAAGCGCCCGGAACCCCCGGTGCGGAGCATCCAGTTCGAGAAACTGAGCCGCATGAACTCTGCGAACAGAACCAGCAGGATGACGGCGAACTGCACGCTGGCGACACTCAGCAGCCGTGTTCCCTGACAGGCGCAGGACCAGATCCATACGCCCAGACTGCCGACAAACAGCAGCAGACAGAGGCGGCCGTAACGCCGTGTCGCCACCAGCGCCCTGATGGTGGCGGGATCCATAGCGGATGCCCGGGCCGTATCGATCGCCGAGGCATCGATGAGCGCTTTCCGGTCTCTCAGATACTGTCGCCACAGGGACACGGAGCGCACGCCCCGCACGAATGGCAGAAAAAGGGGAAAGGCCATCCATTTCCCCACCTTCAGCAATGAGCGTGTCGAGCGTTTCATTGCCCCATCTCCCGGACCAGTTGCCCTATGTCGCGCGGCACGCCTTCGGTGACATGCGACACCCCGGCCCTGTCGCGCCAGACCAGCGTAGGCGTTCCCCGAACGCCAATGGCATGGGCGACAGCCATGTTGGCCTGAAGGTGGAGTGCCGCATCATCCGTACGGGGCATGTCGTCCGCGACATGATGCAGGGGGATGATTTTCTCCCACGCAGCGCCCATGTCGCGGGGCGGGAGCGACAGTAGCGCCGTCGCGGCCGGGGTGCTTGCCCCGCTGTTTTCATGGTCGTTGATGGCGATGGGCAGCAGGGCGAGCTGGAGTACGCCGCGTGCGACAAACGGCTCCAGCTCGGCCAGTGCGCGGATGGACCACGGACAGAGCGGATCGATCACCATCGTCAGACGTGGCGGCCCGTCCTGTCCAATCAGCCCCAAACTCGCCTGACTTAGCCGTTTCGCCAGCGCTGGCGACAGTGTCGCATTGGCGGGTGAAGCGGCCTGTCCGGGCGGTGTCGCACCCGGCTTTGCTCCGGTGATGGTTACGGTGGGGATCGCGCCTTTGATCGGGGCAATGGTGTCGCGCGTGACGTTGTGCCCGTCCTGCTCCCACAGAACGCCCCCAATCAGGGCCTGTCCGTCCGGCGTCAGATAGAACACCCGGAAGATGTCGCCATTGACGGCATACACGCCCTGAAGGCCGTGATTCATGGCCCGGTTTCCAATCTCATAGACTGTCGCCCCCGTGCTGGTGATACGCCGGAGTGCAGGACTGGCGGCGATTTCTCCAGCCGGGATGAGTCTGGGCGTGGGCACGCTCGGCGTTGGACGCAGGATCGGGCCGCCGGCCGGTGCAGGGGCTGGCACTGACGCGGGAAGGGGCGGTGTCGCCTCCACAGGCGGCGGGGACGGGCATTGCTGGGCCTGCGCCAGCACGGGGAGAGCCACAAGGGTGGTGGCCATCAGAAGCGCGTATCGGGACTGTCGCATAGGGGTCTCCTTCTCTCCCCATCATGCGCCAAAGCGTTGTGACGCCATTCGGAACAAAAGACGAACGAAGGGCGTCACAACGGTCTGAGGCATACTGGGGAGAGACCAACAAGGCAAAGGAGCCGCCCCGTGTCGCCCAGATCCATACTGACCCTTACCCTGCTGGCCGGTAGCCTGTTTGCAGGCGCTGCCCATGCGCAGGACGTATCGCCCGAAGAACTCGACCGGCTGTCCGCTGAACGGCAGGAAGCCATCGGCCCGCGCGACTGGGGGCCGCCTGTCGCGGCAGCGCCTGAAGCGCCACTGGTGCCGTTGGGGGGGCATGTCACCTGCATGTCGCCCCGCATGGAATACGAACCGGTCTATGCCGGCCCGGGCACCGAGACGAAGCAGGTTGGTGTCGCTCCCTCCCAGCTGGCTGTCACCACGACGACCTCGGGCGGTTGGACACGCATCCTGCGCGCTTATGGCAAGGCAGCATGGATCCCGACAGAGGATCTGCAACCCTGGACGTCGACAACCGCCTCGCCGGGCACACGCTGCACGGTGGCGGGCATGCGGCCCTCTGATGGCATGATCCTGTTCTCCTATCCCGGCGCATGAGCAGGAACGCCTCTCTGGCCCGCATCTGCGGGTTCGGACTTCTGGCCGTGTGGAGTGCCACACGGCCGGGTGTCGCACAGGTGCCCGCGCAGATCGTGCCGAGCATCGAGGAGACTGGTGCGCCCACCTTCACCTTCCCGGGGGCAGAGTCCTCATCCTCAACGGGCACAGGGACATCGGGCAGCACGTCGAGCTACTCAGGCGCATGGGGCAGCGGTGATGCCATGTCGAAACTGCTGTCGCAGTCCTATGGCGCGGATGCTGTCGCCGCGGCGAAGGCGGCGGGGATCAATCCCGACACACTGGCCGCGTTCGGGCAGATCGAAAGCCATTTCCAGAACACGGGCAACAGTTCGTCCTCAGCGAAGGGTGTCTGGCAGATCAGCAATGGCACATGGAACGAATACGCCTCCAAACTGGGCCTGAGCAGTGCTGACCGCAATGATCCGGCCGCCCAGGCGAAAGTCGCGAGCGCGATCATCAGCTCCTATACCAGATCCGTCTCCAAAACGACGGGCAAGCCCGCGACATCGGCGCAGGTCTATGCCGCCTATATGTTCGGACCGTCAGCCGGGTCAAAGATTGCCACCGCGACCAGCAGCACGCCGCTGAGCAGCCTCGTGTCCAGTTCATCGCTGGCCGCCAACAACATGAGTGGCTGGACGGTTGGACAGTATCTCTCAACCGTCTCTACCCGCATGGGCAGCGGCGCATCGGAGACAGTCACCGGATGAGAACAAAAGTGGAAAAGTTGCGCCATTTTGGACACAAAAACCGCGAAAAAACAGTGATTTACACGCTGTTTTTGCGTTTTTTGATCTTGTCTGAAACCCTGTACACGGGCAGGCTGAACGGCAGACAGGACGCGTGCCATGCCGCGAGTCCGAGCCACCCCATTCGAGGCCCGCCGATGACGTAGCCACAAAAAGGAAAACCCTGCCTCTCCCGGTCTGCAAACCGGAAAAGCCAGGGCACCCGTAACGAACCATAAGCTATAGGGGGAAAAGATTGCCCTTCCCCTATAGCCAGCTTCCGCTCGAAACGCAAGCATATTGCGAACGGGGAAGGTTTGTCCGGGTGTCTATGCCGAGAGGTCTGTCATGACCCATAGCACTGGACCTTTTGAGCTGTGCCCCAGACACATAATGATGACCTCTGCCCGATCCGCAGACGGGGAAAACGTACCCTCACGCCGGCCATGCTGCAGGCGCGGGATGAGCTGCTCAACCCGCCACCGGCTTATCCGGAGAAATACGCCGTCCTGAATACGCTCAGGGCGCTACCGCGTTCCTTCCCGTTGACGCGCACCGCACGGGGACTACTGGAGCGTATGGTGGAGAAGACCCGGCCGGAGAGCTGGGACGCGCTGGAGACGCCCTTCATCTACGCGCACAACGCAACCCTGATGGGGTGGACAGGCCTGTCGCTGAGCGCGCTGAGACGGGCGGTGCGGGAACTGGCCGAGGCGGGGATGCTCGTACCCTGCGATGGACGGAACGGGCAGAGGGGGCGGCGCTGGCAGGGGCAGGACGGGATGTCGCAGGTTGGCTTCAGTCTGGCTTCCCTGCGCTACCGGTGGCCAGCGCTCCAGACCGAGCTGGAATCCGGCCGCCGGCAACGCACGGAAGTCGCGTTCCTGCGTGACGCGATTGCCGATCTGAACGAACAGGTGCGTGTGGCGGCCGAGCAGCAGGGTGATGAGGCGACAGCCCTTGCGGCGGCCCGCATCATGCGTCTGCGGCGTGGCACGGATCTGATCGAGACGCTGGTCAGTTACCACGACACCATGAAAGCGCTCTGGGCGCGCGTTCAGCCTGTGGAAAACCCTGCGGAAAACAGCGTCGGCAAACCGCTGAAATCTTCACAGTGTACCCCTGAAATGGCACCCATGGATGTTCAATCTGGCACCCACTATACAAAAAGAAATAACAAAAAACCTAAAGAGGTTGTTGTAGTAGCGCCCGATGGGCGCAATCGCATTGAGATAATGCGGCGTGCGGGGCAGGTGTCTCCCTCTGAACCATCCGAGGGGCTGGAGGCGTCTATCCTGCGAGGCTTCCCCGGCACCAGCACGTTTTTTCTGACGGTGTGTCCGGCTCTGCGCGATCTTTGCGCTTCGGCGACACCCGATCGTGCCCAGCTTGGCGACGCGGCCGAACTGCTTTCGGGCCAGATCGGCATCGGCTACCAGTCGTGGAAAACCGGCTGCATCGCTCTGGGGCGGTTCGAGGCCGCTGTCGCGGTGATCGTCATGGCGACACGGAAAGATCAGGGCGAACAGATCCGTCACCCCGATGCGTATTTCCGGGCACTGGTTGAGCGCGGTGTGCGCGGAACACTCCATCTCGACCGCAGCCTTTACGCCCTGAAGGACACGCTGGCGCAGGACGTGTCGCCGAGGCCTGCACGTTCGGCGGGCCGGGCAAAAACAGCGTCACAACGGGTTCACATACAATGAGGGAAGGAGCCGGATGGTTCGGCTCACTGAAAGGACTTCCCTTATGAATTTTCTAAGACGTCACAAGGATCACTCAGTCTGCTCCGACCAGTTTGGAAAGCAGGCCAACAGCATGCTGTCTGCTGCCATTGAAGAATCTGGTGGCAACCCTGATCGTGAAAGCCTCTGACATGCTAAAAAAAATCGCCGTCGTCTGCACCGTGATCCTTTGCGGCTGTCAGGCACATCCGGGTCATTCCCATAATGGGATACTCGAGGAAAACCCGAGTTATATCGACGTTGATTTTCTTTGTGACCCAGAAAATCGCGCACAGCAAACGTGCTCGGATCTGGTTGGCCGCTTGAATCTGGCCAATAATAATCAAGGAAACAGTGCTGTGTTCCGTGGGGGGATCGTACACCATGTCAGTTCTGATGGGCACCTTATGGTCTTTGGTGACAATACGTCCTTTACGTTATTTGCGCACCCGCAACGAGAAAATACCAAAGTTCCGGTCACTTTCAGCCTGACGGTGACCCCCGACTTTCGCGAGGGAAGTGAACACAACGGATTCATTGTCGAGCGCGCTATTACATTGAAAAATGGTGTAAACTTCGTGTCTCTCGGAGCAGGGAACGGCATGCTGAAACTCACGTTTCACCCGGAACCTCACTTCATTCCTTTAACCGTTTGGCAATAACCAGAAGACTGCGAGTTTAACCCGGCCGAATAAGAGGGAGGCATAATTCAATATGCCTCCTTAACAATGGTTGTTTTCAGAATTAATTAAAATATTATTGAAATGCATTGCAGCCATCTCACTCGGGTTCTTATAATTTACACTAAAAAAAACAGCAGTTGGACCATAAATAATAACATACGCCCCATTACTTGTGTCCAACACATCATAGCTTCCGCCCATTTGTAATGGTGCGTTCATTGAAATCTGGAAATGATAAATATTATTGTATATTTCCACTTCCCCCAAAGGGGCAGAAAGCATCGGGAAAGGATGACTGCATTTATTCGCAGCCATAATAATTTTAGAAACAAACTCTCTGGCTGGCATTTTTAAATAGAAATTAACGTGGTTTTCTGGTGGATATTTTGGTTTGATGCTTGAACTAGAGGCGCAGCCAGAAAATATTAAAGCAGAAAACGAAATTAAAATTCTGGGCATAGATACTTTAATGATATTATAGTTTTCCACAAAAAATCTCCTTGTTAGAATATATGCTCTAATAATATTGAGGGGCATTGATAAGTGCAACCATAGGGCGAGATTACGTCATGCAAGACCATTGATGCGTTGCGTAATTTTGATAAGTCAGCCTTTCAAAAACCACGGAATCCTGCCAGAAACCCTGCCTTCTGCTCATGCGCCGAGCGCCAGATGTTCAGGGAATATTTCCGCCTCATGTCCACCAGCACCGACCGGCCGACACCCGACGATCTCAAACGGATGACGGCCACGATCGTCAAAGCCTTTATTGCCGGAAATCCGCTTGAGGCGAACAAACTGCCCGCATTGATCAAACAGGTTTACAAGGCTCTTGAACAGGCACACATCCCGCTGGAGGAACCGGAACCTGAAATCCCGGCCGTGCCAATAGAAGAATCCGTCTACCACAATTACCTGATCTGCCTTGAAGATGGCCGACGCATGACGCTTTTGAAGAGCCATCTCAAACGAATATACGGCATGACACCTGACCAATACCGCGAAAAATGGGGGCTTCCGCCAGATTATCCCATGGTGCCGCAGGCCTATGTCGATAAATGCATAGCCAACGAGTACAGGCGGAAGCATGGACGCCAAATGCCTGTCCGGCGCAAGAAGGACCCCAATCAAGCCCCTATACTGAAAGTCGCACCGCCCAAATCCAACCGGAAGCGCAAACGTCCGGACTGAGCGCTTATCGGAAATCTCTTGAGCCGGTTGCGAAATGCCGGCCGCTTTCCTTGCCAAGACGGGAGAGTAAGGGCTGGAGATCCTCGACAAAGCGCACGACCAGATGGATCACGTCGCCTTCACGCTGGAGGCGGCCGTGGGCCGCGATGAAGCAGGAGCCAATGACGATGGCCCGTTGGGCGGCAATCCGGTCTTTCCACAGAACCAGATTGGCCGTGCCGGTTTCATCTTCAAGCGTCATGAACATCACGCCTTTGGCGGTGGATGGCCGCTGCCGCATCAGCACCAGCCCGGCCACCCGCACGAAGGCGCCATCGCGGGCCTGCGCCAGGTCGGCGATGGGCATGATTTCCTGACGGGCAAGGGTGCGGCGCAGGAAACTCACCGGATGGGCGCGCAGGCTCAGCCCTGTCGCATGGTAGTCTTCCACCACGGCATTTCCGGCTGCGATTTCTGGCAGGTGTGGATCTGGCTCCGACAGTTCGGGTGTCGGTGCGTTCCGCCCCCGGTCAGCCGCTTCGAACAGCGGCAGCGGGGCCGCGCCAAATCCCCTGAGTGTCCACAAAGCCTGTCGCCTGTCGAGGCCCAGCGCATGAAAGGCGTCGGCTTCGGCGAGTTTTTCCAACAGCGCCAGCGGTACATCCGAACGGCGCCAGACATCATCCAGACTGTCATACCCTGCCCCACGGGCGAGGATCAGGCGGGCCATGGCATCGCAGGACAGGCCGGATACCAGCCGGAAACCCAGACGCACCGCCTGTCGTGAGCCATGACCCGCGGTCTCCAGCGTACAGTCCCAGCGCGACGCATTGATACAGACCGGCCGGACTTCCACGCCATGTTCGCGCGCATCACGCACGATCTGGGCCGGGGCATAAAATCCCATGGGCTGGCTGTTGAGCAGGGCGGCGCAGAATACATCCGGGTAATGGCATTTGAGCCAGGCCGAGGCATAGGCAATCAGCGCGAAACTCGCCGCATGGCTTTCGGGGAAGCCATACGCTCCGAAGCCTTCCAGTTGTGTCCAAATTCGCGCCGCGAACGCCGGATCATATCCGTTGGCAGCCATGCCGCCCAGCAGACGCGCCTTCATGTGATGAACCTCGCCCGTGGAGCGGAATGTCCCCATGGATCGCCGGAGCTGGTCGGCCTCGCCCCCCGAAAAGCCCGCGCAATGCACGGCTACCTGCATCGCCTGCTCCTGAAACAGCGGGATGCCCAGTGTCTTGCCCAGAATACGCTGAAGGGCTGGGCTCGGGCAGTCCGGGGCTTCTTCGCCCGCCCGGCGCCGCAGATAGGGATGCACCATGTCGCCGGTGATGGGGCCGGGCCGCACGATGGCGACCTGCACGACCAGATCGTAGAAGGTGGCGGGCTTCGTGCGCGGCAGCATGGCCATCTGCGCGCGGCTCTCGATCTGGAACGTCCCCAGCGTATCCGCCCGGGCAATCATCTGGTAGGTCGCCGGGTCTTCAGGCGGGATACCCGTCATGTCGAGCGCGCGGTGATAGCGCGACTGGATGAGTTCGAAACAGCGCCTCAGACAGCCCAGCATACCCAGGCCCAGCACATCGACCTTCATCATCCGCATCCGGTCGATGTCGTCCTTGTCCCAGACAATGGTCTGGCGCTCCGCCATGGCTGCGGGGCGCACGGGCACCAGCTCATCGAGCCGGTCGGCGGTCAGCACGAACCCGCCGGGATGGGTACCGTACTGGCGCGGAAACCCCACCAGCAGACGGGCAAGCCGCAGCACCATGCCAAGCCGTCTGTCATCCGCGGACAGACCGATCTGCCCGATCCGTTCCGCGAGCAGCGCATCGTCGTGCAGGACTGTGGCCATATGCTTCGACATCTGTCCTAGAAGATCCTCTGGCAGACCGAAGGCCCTGCCGACTTCCCGCAGCGCCCCTTTAGGCTGGAAGCGCATGAGGGTGGCGCACAGGGCCGCATGGGAGCGACCGTAGCGCCGATAGATCCACTGGATCACTTCCTCACGCCGGTCGGCTTCGAAATCCACATCGATGTCGGGCGGCTCCCGCCGCTCTTCGGAGACAAAGCGTTCGAAGAGAAGACCCGAGCGGACAGGATCAATGGCGGTGATTCCCAGCACGTAGCAGACGGCGGAATTGGCGGCCGAGCCGCGGCCCTGGCACAGGATACCCCGTGAGCGGGCATAGGCGACGATCGTGTTCACCGTCAGGAAATACGGCGCATAGTCAAGACGCGCGATCAGGGCCAGTTCGTGATCGAGCTGCTGGCGGACATCGGCCGGCGTGCCGGTTGGATAGCGATGGGGCACACCCGCCTGAACAAGGCGCGTCAGAACGGCCTGTGGCGTTTCTCCACTCCCTTCGGTCTCATCGGGATATTGGTAGCGCAGATCCTCCAGCGAGAAACGACAGGCGGCGGCGATCTCCTGGCTTCGGGCCAGTGCTGCCTCATAGCCGGGGAACAGGGCACGGATCTCACCCGGGCCGCGCAGGTGGCGCGAGAGATGCCGGGTGCGTTCCGCGCCCAGTGTTTCGAGCGTGCGGTGGCAACGAATGGCCGTCATCACATCGTGGAGGATCTGGCGGGACGGGTCATGCCACAGCACATCCCCCGTGACGACCGGCTGCGCGCCGTTTTGGACACAGAGCTGCGCGATCCATGCCAGCCGCTCGCTATCATGCCCTTCAAACCGGCGTGTGAGTGCTACATAGGCCGGGCCGTCGTCTTTCTGGCGGGCCAGTTCTGCCAGCCGTTCCGTGTCGCCCGGCAGGCGCTGGTCATCGGTGGGGAGTAGAATCAGAACCAGAGCGCGCGCCTCACGCGTCAGATCCTGCCAGCGGAGCTGGAACGCATCATGCGGGCCACGCCGCGCGCCCAGCGTCAGCAGCCGGCACAGCGACGCCCAGCCAGCCCGGTCCCGTGGATAGGCGAGCAGGCTGGCTCCCTCTTCCAGTTCCAGCCGTGCCCCCGGAATGAGGCGGAGACCGTGTTCAGTGGCCGCGTCATGGGCGCGCACCAGTCCGGCAACCGAATTGTAATCGGTAACGCCCAGTGTTGTGTATCCCAGTGCTCTGGCCTGTCGCATCAGCTCATCGGGATGGCTGGCGCCCCGCAGGAAGGAAAAACAGGTCGCGACCTGCAGTTCGACATAGCCTGTCTCACTCACGGCGGGGCTCGACCGGATGCGGATGGGCTGAAGCCGTATGGCTGCCCGCGTCGTGCACGCGGCACAGGACAAAGCCACAGCGTTCGAGATGGGCGACCAGCCGCTCAGCCACCAGACGGGCCATCAGCTCGTCCGCATCATGCACCCGGCGGCGGCCATCATGGCACAGAGCGTGCATGAGGGCATCGGCGATGTCATCCGTACGGGCCGGGCGTAGAGTGGGAAGGTCAGGCGGGCGCTGCATCAGAAAAGCCCGTGCAGGAACCACAAGGCCTGCCCCGCCGCCGGCCCCGCGCCATCATGGCCGGCGAACAGCCAGAAGCGTTCGCCCTCAAGGGTCTCGGCCACCCAGTAATCGCGTGCGCAGGCACCGTGCGGATCATGCCACCAGTCGCTCCAGACCCGCTCCGGGCCGATCAGCCCGCGAATGATGTGGCGGGTACGGCCCCACAGGAAAGCTTGGGGCGCGCCGTCAGGCCAGAAAGCCGTAACGGCAATAGGGGCCGGAGCTGGCAGCAGTCGGGCAGGCCTTGGCCCATGAGGGCGAGTGGGCGGGCGTTCCTCCATTTTCTGCACGCTCTCGCGCCCCGTACAGGTCTGCTCACGCTCGGGGAACTGACTGGCTCCATCCTGCAGACGCGAGAGACCCTGAATCCCGACCCGTCCCCCCAGACGGTCAAGGAGGGCGGACAGGCCTGCGGGATCGGGCGCGGGCGTCAGCCAGTCCCGGTTGGCCGGGGCGTCCAGAGGGGCGGTTTCTGTCGCGCTCAGGGTAAAAGCCTCAATCCCGAAGCCCGGTTCGATGGTTTCGATCCGCTCCGCCAGAAGCCGGTTCAGCCGCACAGGATCGGCACTGGCGTTTGACAGTCCGAGCTGAAGGCTCTGTGTCGTGCCATCGACCCGCATACACTGCACCTGCAGCTGGCGTGCGCCATGGTTCCGGCGGGTCAGAGCCTCGGCCAGTTCTTCCACGAGCTTTGTCAGGGCGCGGGCAATGGCCGGGGCCGTGCTGATTGGCTCGGCCAGCGTGCCAGAGACCCGGAAGGCCTGCGGTTCCGCCCTGAAGGACAGGGGCTCAGGCAGGCGTCCCATCGCCTGATCGAGCCGGTCTGGCAAAGCCTGTCCGAACCGACGCGCCAGAGGGGCGCGGGGCCGGTCCAGAAGCTGGCCGACACAGGCAAGGCCCAGACGGCGCAGGGCGGCCAGTGTCTCAGGCTCAAGCCGCAGGCTGGCCAGAGGCAGGTCGCGCAGGGCGGTCTCCTGACCCCTCGGGGGAATGAGGGTGACGGGCTGTCGGCTGCTCCGGGCGACAGCCGCCGCCGTGGCCGCTGTATCCGCGACCGCGATCCGGGCGGAATAACCGGCCCGCGCGAGACGGGTCAGCAGGCGTTCAGCCATCTGGTCCTCTCCTCCAAAAAGATGATCGCAACCGGTCGTGTCCACCCACACCCCATCCGTACCGTCCATGGCTGTGAGAGGAGACAGCCACTGGCACCACAGGGTGAGCGCCTCCAGCGCGGCCTGATCGGCGGCTGGCTCCGCCTGCGCCACATGCAGGTCCGGCTGCATGGCCCGGGCCTGCGCCAGCGGCATCCCGCGACGGATCCCCAGCCGCAGGGCTATGGCATCGGCCGCCGTGACCAGAAGCCGGCCACGCTCAGGCGCGTAGAGCGCCAGTCCGGTGCGTGAAGGGGCTGGCTGCTGTTTCTGGTGTCGCTCGACCGGCCAGAGGGGAAGCCACAGGGAGAGAATACGGCGTGTCATGGCGTGTCGGGGTGATGATCCAGGCGCCGCCCGGCCCACTGCGATGGCGCAGCAGTTCGATGGACCAGCGTTCGGAGCCGGCAACCGGAGAAAGGGAGGGGAGATCGGTGCGCAGTGTTGAGGGGCTGCCTCCGATCCGCCAGCGGGTCATGCTGGCGCTGGCGGGCGGATCACCTACCGCGCCCGCCGTGCGACAGAGCAGGAAGCCGCTGACCTGGCTACGTCCAGCCGCCAGCACGAGGCGGCGGGACTGGGTGAGCGAGAGCGGTGTGCGCAGATCCGCGACCAGAGCGCAGACCCCGCGCTCGTTCAGCACGTCCTCGCACAGGGCTTCCAGACCGCCCTTGCGGGTGGTGACGCAGAGCAGGCGACCGGGATTGAGGCCGGACTGGCGGATGCCCGGGGCGGACAGGTCAGGATACTCCTCGCTCGCCCAGATCACCGGCCCGGTCGTGCGGGCCAGAACATGGGCGACAAAGGCGGCTGATCGGGAGGCGGAAAAGTTGTCGCGGCCGGCACTCAGCACGTCATGCACACAGCCGCGCGCAAGGCCCCCGCCGAGATGCGTGTCGATGGCCGCAAACCCGGTGGGCAGGCGGTCGGCCGAGAGAGGCTGGACGGCCTCCATCCGGCGGATTTTCTCGCGCAGAAGGGCCAGCGTATCCGTCTTGTCCTGGTGCATGGAAGGGCTCCTTTACGCCCTCTGGCTACACCAGAACAAAAAGGGAACGCAAGGAAATTCCGGCCCGCGCGAGGCCCGATGTCGCTATCCGTCTGATCTGGCGGGGAAACTGGGATGGCGAAGCTTTCGTGACTCGCTCAGGGCGGCATCTGGAGGTAAAATGCGCGGTCAACGATGAGGTAACGCGTGAAAAAGCTCACAGACTCTGACAGGGAGCGCCGCCTACAGGCTGTTCAGGCCGCGCTGGCCAGCGCGGCCCGGGAAGGGCAGCCGGTTTCTTCAGAGGCCGCAGCAGATCTGGAAGCGTGCGCACGAGGCGAAATCACGGGGGATGAGGTGCGTCGTCGTATCATGGCGCGGCTACATGCAGATCCACGCTACAAGGCCGCCACGCGTTCATGATCCGCATCCCCAATGCCTACCGGTCGGCCGACTTCCATGCATCGAGAGAGACGATCTTGCGCTCGACCAGATCCTGACGGGCAGGCCCCATGTCGTTGCTGGCAGGAGCGGCCGGCGGGGGAGGGTTGGCTTTACGGTAAGCATCGCCCCCCTCGACCATCGCTTCGTAGATCGCCTGCTGCAAAGCTGCGATGTCTTCGGCACGACGTCCTTTGACCAGGTAGATGTTAAGAAGCGGTATTACTGATCCTTTTTATGGCGGACGTCGTTCAGCTCGTCGGCGAGTGTCTGGATGAGAATGGCGGCAGGCATCGCGCGCGACAGCGGCGCGCCCTGGCCGGCCCACTGCGCGCCGAAGCCATGTTCGCCGCACGCCTTGGCGGCGGCGTGAAGCGCCTTTCCGGCATCGTAGGCGATCGGATAGTCAGGTGGCAGGCGGTCCGCGAGCCGTTCCGCCAATGCCGTGAAGCGGTTGGCGAGCGCACGCGCCGGTCGCCCGGAAATGAGCGGCGTCAGGATCGTATGATAAGCGCCGGGGCCGGTCAGCGCCGTCCGATACGCATCATCGGCCGCCGACTCCGGGCAGGCGACGAACGCCGTGCCGAGCTGTGCCGCGACTGCGCCGAGATCAAGGGCCGCGCCGATGCCGGCTCCATCCATGATGCCGCCCGCGGAGATGACGGGGAGCGTCGTCTGCCGCGTCAGCAGGCGCGTAAGCGCGAACGTCCCCAGAGCATCGTCCGGCTTCGTTGGATCGAAGATGCCGCGATGACCGCCGGCCTCAATCCCCTGCGCCACAATCGCGTCTATGCCGGCGGCCTCAATCGCCCTCGCTTCCTCGACGCTGGTCGCGGTGGCCATCAGGTAGATGCCTCTGGTGCGTAGCGCCGACAGCGCGTCGTCGGACGGCAGGCCGAAATGGAAGCTGACGACCGGCGGCTTCACCTCCAGCAGCATCGGAAGCATCTCGGCGTCGTCGGCGAAGCTCTTGTAGATGGTTCGCAGCGAAGTGGGAGGTGAAGCCCCGAACTCGGCAAACAGCGGGGCCAGCGATTCCAGCCATGCCGCTTCACGCGTCGGATCGGCCCTGGCGCTGCCATGCACGAACAGGTTGACGTTGAAGGCGCAATCTGTCCGCGCCTGAGTCTCCTTGATCATCGCGCGTGCGCCGGTCGCGTCGGTGGCACCCACCCCGATCGACCCCAACCCGCCCGCGTCTGAGACAATGGCGGCAAGAGCAGGCGTGGAAACGCCCGCCATCGGCGCCTGCACAATCGGCAGTGTCATCTTCAGCCGTTGCAGCATCGTTGCCTCCCTCAGGCGGCCATGGCTTCGTCGGTCTGGCCGAACAGTTTGTAATGAATCCGTCCCGCCGTAACGCCGGCGTCCGCGAAAGGTGTGCATTCAATGAGCGTGCCGGGAACGGCGTGACCGTGAAGGAAAGCCGAAGCGCCGCCATCTACCTGTCGCTCCACGGTGATCCGGTAGTGATCCTCATTGGGGCCGGGCCAAAGCCGCAAGGTTCTCGATGTTGCGCGCATAGGTGAGCACGGTAGTCGCGAGCGTGTGAACCTGAGCGCCGTTCTGCTGGTTGGCCTGGCTGAACGGCGCGGCGCTCTCCGCATCTCGAACAACCGACGGTACATCGCACCGGTGATCGCGGTACTGTGCTCGGCGAGCGCCGGAACAGTCGCCTTCACGATAGCGATGGTTTGCGGTGACAGCGACACAGGCATGTTCGACTCCTGTAAACAGGTATTTAAAATGCTTGCATTATCGGCCTGCTATCCGTGATTTGAACTCCGCCCCGTACCTCTTGCGCGTAACCCTACCCATAAAACCCGTCCTCTCTCAGGTCGGATTATAGCTCATCGCCCTGTCTGAAAAACCGGGGCCACCTCTAATATATCCGTTAAGGTAGTCCCGGAATGAAAAATGCACTCTCAAAAACTTTATCGGATTGCCTTGTAAATGTGCTCTATCGCCTTGAGACTGCCGATGAACGGCAAGTAAATGACGATTTTTCTCTGTCTCTAATGGAAGACGTCGCTGCTAAGTTGCAAGGCTTGGATGCGCAAAATTTGGCGGAGTTTATAGCAGTCGTTCACAAAGCTGCGGAGGAGGAATTAAATTCCGATCGGAAAAGCTATCTGAGAAACTTTCCAGCTAATTTTGGACTACAGGAAGCTTTAGAGGTGGAGAGATCTAAAAACTGTTGATGGGGCTTGCGAGGTAGAGGGATCGAAGAACAGTCGATTGAAGGGCCTGCTGCCTGAATTCTCATTCCGCATCCCACTAAAAATGGGGGAATTACCAAGTGCGGCCCGGGAAGGGCAGCCGGTTTCTCCATAGGGGGCGGCAGATATGGACACATACGCCCGGGGAGAAATCACGACAGACGACGTTCGTCAGCGCGCCATTGCCCGGCTGCGTGCGGATCCAGGCTACAAGGCCGCCACGCGATGATGATCCGCAGCCCCAATGCCTACCGGTCGGCCGACTTCCAGGCATTGAGAGAGACGATCTTGCGCGCGACCAGATCCTGACGGGCTGGCCCTGTGTCGTTGCTGGCAAGAGCGGCTGACGGGGGAGGGTTGGCTTTGCGGTAAGCATCGAACACCTTGTCAAAAGCCTCCCATGCGCCAGCAATCCAGTGTCCGCCATGCCAGACCTGATGCAGCACTACGGCTGCGGCTTCCCGTCTGGCGCGGAAAGCGGGATCACCCAGCCTCTGCTCGACAGTCGTGATCTGTGTGATCTGCTCAATCTGGAAACGCTCATCCTCTGCCTGCGCAAGCAGGTCCAGAAAGGTTTCGACCGCTCCCTGCAGGGAGAACCGCGCCTGCTCCTGTAGCTCGTCGAAATCCGCGAACACTGAAAAATCGAAGCATCTTGCTTCGGCACGGACGGTACGGGCGGCCTCCCGCCTGACGGCCTCGGCCTTGCGGGCGAAGCGCACCCCAGCGGCACAAAGTGTCGCTGCAACAGTTTCTGTATCCGGCGTGAGTTGAAGGACCGTTTCAATCGTTCGCTCCGCCAGCTTTTCGCGGCCAAGGCGGCGGACTGAGGTGCTCAGTGTGAGCGTTGGCTTTCTATCGACCACTGAAGATGCGCTGTCTGTCATCCAAGCGAAATATCAGGCGGCTCTGGTCAGTGTGAAATCGACATGTATGGCATCATACGGGAAGATCACCTGACCGTTTTCCTCCCGGTCCAGAACCCCAGCGGATAAAAGGGCCTGCACATCGCCATGAACGGCTTTGACGTCGCGGGCGACGCGACGAGCCACTTCACGAATGGCCATACTGCCCTGACCCGTCATCGCGCGGAGAATATCCCACCGCTTCACGGTCAGAACGCGCCAAAGCAGTTCAACATTGGCAAAGCTGATGAACTCTCCGACCTCTTCTCCGCGAAATGCAGCCGATGCCCGCCGTTTTGTGTCTTCGACAGAGGACACACCAAGAGTAACCGTTCTCATTGTTTTTTCCTCCATTCATCTACGTCCAGCCAGAAATCAGCAAGAAGCGCCTCACAGTCTGAAAACAGATAAGGCACTTCGTTTTCGCCGATATGTTTGTGATCACCTTTGCCCGCTTCATTGTCATACCGAAGCACGCAAATCTGCTCAACAACCAGCACCAGACGATACTTGAACAGGTGTAAGCTCCCCCTGAGGGGAGAGGGAACCCGCCAGACGACAATTTCCACAAAGGCAGTCGTCGTCAGAGCAGTGCGTTCGCGGAATAATAGCGTCGCGTTCATGTTGGAGTCAATGACAACGATTGTGAGCGTTGTCAATCTTCCCCAGATATCATGTGCCTATCGCTATGCTCCATTAGGGCCTTCTCATTGTCTCCCTTATCGTCGGGAACCAGCTTGACCTTGACGTTGAGCGTCAGGGTGCAAAGCGCGCCGGTGAAGGTTCCGATGTTGGTATGATGATTTCTTCTTTTGGTGGAACAAGGTTCACGTCAATCGCGTCCCTGTTGTGATCCTGCTGGCAAGGAGCGGACAGGCTGCACCGCTTGCTATCCCAACGCAATGGGGAGCCGGTAGGCTAAAAGAATTTCCCCCGCGAGGAATACGTGCAGCGCAGGGGAAATTGTTTTCGCCGGACTGTTGCAGCCATGAAGCCCGAGGTGGAGCCGTGCCAGCGTCAGGATTCACAACAACATAAGGACGCTTTGCGTCGAACCGCTTTGAGAGGAGAACTGGCCGCCTCGGCGTCTCCGCCCGAAGGCTTCTTTGGCTCGGCGGTGTCGAGCGGCACGCCCGCGCGGCGTGGGTAGCTTACCGGGCCTCAGGAGGTAAGCGAAGGGCGCAGCGCCGCAGGCGCGAAGAGGTGAGGGATCGGAGCCAGATGTGGCCGTGACTGCAAAGTCAGCACGAGGCGCAGCCCGAGACCCTGGCGGTGCTAGCGCTGACACGCCCAAACCTAGAAAGACTTTCCCTTGTTCCCTAACATAAATAAGTTGTATTTTGCACAAACTAGTAATATAAGGTTCTACATGGCGTTCCGAGCAGACGAAGCGGCACAAGCCGGGTATGAAGAGGTGGAGAGCTACCTCATCCTGCGCTCCCGGGACGCGGACGAATCCGAAAGGGCGAGAAGCAAGCAAGCGCTACAAGACATAGTGGATGAACTCGGGCCGGTGGTCGGCAGATACCCCTCGTGGCACCCGCTGGTGCGCAACCACGATAGTTGCCACCCCGTCACCATACCGAGTGATCGCTGCGGCTACAAAGGCCTCGATCATGCGCGGTACTTCGCCAATGGATTCATCGCCTGTCCCTATGGCGATGGTAAGGAGGTCTTGGACTCGGTTCTAGCCCTTCCTCCCCACCATGTTGCGCACATCACAGCGGAGAAACTGGATGTGCAGTTCTACAGCCCAGAAGCAACTCCGATACTGGTCAAGTGCAACTGGGAAAAGCCCTTGCCGATGGACAAGATGATCCCGCTGTCCATCGCAGTGCCTATGATCTTGGAGAAAGAGCTCCCGCTCTGGACTTGGTCCCAAGTCGCGGAGACATGGGAATCGATGCGTTCGGATTTTCTAGGTACCCCACATGGCGCGCGGTCGTCTTTGTTTGTGAACCAGGAGACCGGACAAGGGATCAAGAAAGTTTGGGAAACATTAATCTACACCGGGATGTTTGGCCCGATCAGGGTGTGATTACGCCTTCGCGCCATCTGTATCAACGCAGCCTTCGCTGCTGCCGGATCCCCTGCGAAGGCGTAAGCATCCTGTAGGAGCTATCCTGTTTCCAACGCTTCACAGTTTGCCGCGAATGAAGAGCAAGAGCGCAAACAACGGTTCTTGGATCCCTCGATGTGAAGAAAAGGATTATCCCAGACAAAGAGAATACCGTGCGTACCGGTTTTCTCCTGTCCGGCTGAGAGCGCCGAGCGCCACAAGCTCTGCCAGATCACGTGTGGTCGTCGCGGATGTCGCTCCTGTAATTGCCCGATAATTCTGAGCACTCAAACCGCCATGGAAGCCATCAGGCCCTTCTGCCAACATCCGCAGTAAGGCCTTTTCCTGACGTACATTGAGCATTCCACGCAGACTGTCCAGAAAACGCGTCTTCTCAATCAGAAACCGAATGTTCTGAAGCGTCCGAGCCTGGGCTTCGAGAACGATATTTGAGAACCAGACCATCCAGGCATCTATCTCGTTCGTCTGGCTGGCTCGGTGCAATTCGATATAATACGCTTTCCTGTGCGTATTGATGGTCGCAGCCAGTGCTGTCAGCGTTGGCGCTTCAAGACTTTGCGCCAAAGCCTTCTCGGCGATGGCACGCCCGATACGACCGTTCCCATCTTCAAAAGGATGGATGGTCTCAAACCAGAGATGCGCAATCGCTGCCCGCTCCACGGCAGGTAAAGGTTCGGCTCCACATGGAGCTGTTTTGTTGAACCAGTCGATAAACTGAGCCATCTCAGCCGGAACGCGCCGAGATGGGGGAGCCTCGAAGTGAACATGTGGCGCATGAACCGGGCCGGAGATAATCTGCATCGCCTCAGTATGCGTTCGATAACCTCCTACGACTTCGAGATCGCGCCGACCGTTCATGAGCATGGCATGCCAGTCGAACAAGCTTTGGTCGGTCAAGGGCGCGGTATAATGACGATAGAGGTCTGCCATCAACTCGGCGGCGCCAGCCTCAGCCGGACTGGAACGCCGTCTGTCTGCGGCAAAGCCTAAGTGTCGCGCAATTGACGATTGCACGCTGGCGCGATCAAGCACTTCGCCCTCAATGGCGGAACTCTCCACCATCTCCTGCGACATCAGTTGCACGACGAGCTGCTGATTTACACCCTGGTCCAGATGATACATCGCCCCGACCATGACGCCCGAGCTTTTCAGGAACTGCGTTTCGGCTTCCCACAAGCGGTTTTTTTCAAATTGAAAATGTGGCCAGTTCGGAAGCTGCCAGTTCCACGTCATGATCGATGCCCCAACATTCTATCGATCATTTTACCCGTTTTTTGTGATTTATAGAAGCTCAATCTACCGATCAGCCGATGTGGCTGACTGCCAGTTTCTGGTAATATTTAATAATGTGTTACTTATATTAAAATGAAATGGATAATTCAAATTCTGTATGTAAATATATCAAAATTGAAGAATAATTAACGCTTCCATGCGCCGTAAAGTCCGGGTAAGGAAAGTTGTTATCTTTACATTATAAATTAATTGTTTGTTTAATATAGGGTATAATTATGCGGGCTAAATTTTCGTTCCTCTGTGGAGCGCTGCTGCTTGTTGCATGCTTTCAGGCTAACGCCGCAGAGAAAACCAAATCAGAACCCGCACAGGCATCACCGGTTGTATTGTCCGGGACCTCAGGCGACTGGTCCTATCGATGCGTATTTCCTGCCACTGCTACCACCCCGCAGTTATGCGCAATGGAGCAGCGTCTGACGATGCAGGATGCGCAGAAGAAAACCGTTCCACTAGGCGCGGTGATTCTGGCCCGTGCCACGGACGACCCCGTCAAACATCCTCTTGCGTCCCACCCGTGGCGTCTGACGCTGATAACACCTCTTGGCTTTTCGCTGCGGCAGCCCGTGCAGTTTTCCACTGACGACAGTAAATCATACCCGGTCGACTGGAACGCCTGCATTGAAGCCGGTTGCCTTGCCAGCATTGACCTGACGCAGCAGCAGTTGGCTGCTTTCCGGCAGGGAAAAATGGGCCGCATCGTGGTAGGCAAGATCGCGGGCGGCAACCTCACGATCAACTTTTCACTTGCAGGCGCCGATACCGGAGTAAAACGCCTGGAAGACTGGACGGTGCACCCGCCGGCCCACTGAGTTAGTCGTCGGTTCCTTCCATCATGTCATTACGCTGGGCTGGGCCCACGCTTCTGGCTCTCGTTCTGTCTGCGATGCCGGCGTACGCGCAGACCGCTCCTGCAGGAGCGGCGGGAGGCGCGTATCAGCCCCAGGCACTGTCTACGAATTTGGCATTGCCACCGGACCACGAAGCGAATGCGTTTTCTGGCCTGCCTGCCGGCCCTGGCTCGTCTCAGGATCAGTTCCAGCGCTTCCAGCAGCGGCAGCAGCAACTCGACATGCTGCCTCCCCCTGAAAACGATACGACTATTCTGAACCCGCAGCAGCCTGAGGCCACATCCGCATCCTGTGTTGTTGTACGCGACCTTACGATAAGCGGTGCTGATCATCTCCATAAGACGGTCATGCTCGCAATAACCCAGCGTTATCAGGGACATTGTCTTGGGGTCAGAGAGCTGAACCATGCTCTCGATGACATCAACGGGGCCTATCTGGCGCAGGGTTTTGTTACGTCGCGCGCCTATCTTCCAGAGCAGTCGCTTCAGAGCGGTCGCCTGCAAATCATTGTCGTCGAAGGGAAAATAGAAGGTTTTTCATTCGATGGTATAGCGTCCAGCCACCATGAACTGACAGCCTTTCCGGGGCTGAGGGACCATATTCTCAAGCTTCAGGATCTGGAGCAGGGACTGGAGCAGATGAACCGTCTGCCGGGCTGGGCTGCAAAAATGCAGATCGTTCCAGGAACGCAGAAAGGCCGTTCCGTGGTCAGGATCCATCAACACTCCCCTGGAATAATACATGGTCAGGTCTGGGTGGATAACAACGGGCAGTATGAAACGGGCCATGAAACAGGACATGCCCTGCTGAGAGCCGAAGATGTTCTGGGACTGCTTGACCTCTGGTCTGTGGAATATGACCATTCCATGGTTGGGGATGCCGGAAACAGAGGCACGCAGTACATCTCGGCCAATGGTTCAGTACCTTTTGGCGCATGGACTGTGTTCGGGGGATGGTGGATGTCGCAGGATGTCTACCACTTGCAGACGCTGGGCGCGGACTATCGCATGGGCGGAAAGCGCCAGGACTTCAGGATCGGCGTCTCCCGCGTTGTAACGCGCAATAAAATTGGCGTTACGACTGTACAGGCTTTTTATGAGCTGAAATCGTTTTCTTCGACGCTCGATCATGTGCGGTTACAGACGCAAAGCGCCCGGCAGGCATATTTTGTGGGGCAGGCGAGTGAATCCCTGAAAGCCTTGGGAGGCCTCTGGTATTTGACGCTGGGTATACGGGTCGCCCTGCCTGGCGCTGGAACGCACTCGGTTTTTGGCAATCCTTCTGCTGATGATCCTCATACCCAGTATTTCAAGCCAACGCTGGACATCGATGGCTACAAAGCATTGCCCCATCGGCTCATGTGGCACGTGTCGGTTCACGGTGAATACAGCACGCAAAACCAGTTCACCACGGATCAGATGCAGATTGGCGGTCCTTACACCGTACGCGGTTTTTTACAGGGCATGCTTCTAGGGAACGAAGGCATCTACATACGCAATGAGTTTTCCTGGCAGCTCGCTTCGGCTGGCATGAGAACGCACTGCGGCGCCTATAGCGGTTTTTGCCGTCTGTTTGTCGAAGGCAGCGAAGTGTACGGTATTCTTGATGGAGGAATGACCCGGGCGGGCTATCACTCCACATCTTTGCCGCCTTCATTGAAAGGCGGCGAAATCGCTGGCAGCGGTATCGGACTTCGCAAGACCGCAGGCCTGATTTTTTGGGACATGAATTTCAGTCACGCTATTGCGCAGGCCTCCCTTGTTAACGAGGGCTGGATTGCTGCGTTCCAGACAGGAGTGCGCTTTTGATGCCCGGGACAGTGTCGCGACGGCTGCTCTACCGTTTTTTTGTATCTGCCCTGTCACTCCTGCTCGCTCTGTACCCTGATCTCGTCTACGCGCAGCAGGCGGCGTCTTCGATCATTGTGGATAACACTACGGACCCTTCTGCTGCGGCTCCATCCCTTGATCGGACGGCGAACGGTGTGGAGCAGGTCGATATTGCAACGCCCAATAGCGCCGGGCTGTCCCACAATCTGTTCACGCAGTACAACGTGGAACAGAAAGGACTTATTCTAAACAATGCGACCGAAGCGACCCAGACGCAACTAGGCGGTTACGTCTACGCCAACAGCAACCTGAAAGGTTCGTCCGCCAAGGTGATCCTGAACGAAGTCACGGGTCAGCAGGCCAGCCAGATGCTGGGGTATACAGAGGTTGCCGGACAAAAAGCCAATGTCGTTATTGCGAACCCAAACGGGATTACGTGTAACGGCTGCGGCTTTCTGAATACGTCACGGGTTACGCTGGCATCCGGGCATCCAGAACTGGATGCGTCCGGCGCGTTATCCGCGCTGACTGTTACGGACGGTCTTGTTGCATTTGGCCGGAATGGAGGAAATTTTACGGCCGTTCCCGTCCTCGACATTTTCAGTCGTCGTATTGTGCTTGATGGGCAGGTTAATGCCCAGACTGTCCAGATGGCGGCAGGGCGTAACCGTATCGATTATTCCTCGGGCGCTGTTCATCCCCTGTCTTCCGATGGATCACAGGTGCCGGAGTTTGCGATCGACAGCTCCGCATTTGGGGGCATGTATGCCGGACGCATTTCCATGCTTGTCAATGAAGCAGGGGCCGGCGTGCGCGTAGACGGTCAGATGGCGGCCAACGCCGGAGACATGACACTGACGGCCGACGGACAACTTGTGCTTAACGGCTCTATGTCCGCCACCGGCAATATCACCGTGACGGCGGGGGGCGTCCAGAACACTGGCGCTTTGCAGGCTTCTGGGTCTGCATCCATTGCTACACAGCGTCAAATTGAAACTTCTGGTCAGATGACGGCCGGGACTACTTTCTCTGTTTCTGGCGCTGGTTTGCATAACACCGGACATATCCGAGCGGATGGAACTGGCGGCGCTCATTTCGCATTATCTGGCACCGTGGATAATGCTGGCACTGTCAGTGCGACCACAGGATCGCTTGGTATTTCCGGACAACAGATTACCAATGAAGCTAATGCTCAACTTCTCGCGCAAACTGGCCTGACCGCAAAGAGTGCCACCGATATTCTCAATAACGGTGCAATCATTACGAACTCGGGAGCTGCGGTTATCACCGCGGTCGGCAATATTACCCAAAACGACGGAACAATGGCTGCGGCTGGCGGGGATATGTCAGTTGCAGCCGCAACATTGTTGAATACTGGCGGGAGTATTATTGCTGCCTCTCAGGATACCACCATTCATGCTGATGAGGTGGCCAATGAAGGTACAGTTTCCAGTAGTGGGGATTCCAATCTATACGTTGTTAACGCGTTAACAAATTCCGGCATCATCCAGAGTAATTCTGCTCTATTCATTCAGTCTTCATCATTCTCCAATTCAGGCGTGATTTATGGCGAGACGAACGTAGCGCTGAATATCGACCAGCAGTTGGATAACACGAAGGGGCAGATTGGCGCTGGAGCCGGGCCCGTTTCGTTGGTGACAGGGGCGCTGAACAATACCGGGGGAAAAATAGTCGCGTCTTCACGTGATCTGACTATTCAGTCTCGTTCTTCTGTCATCAACGATAGCGGTATTATCGCGGCTAAAAATGGCAGTTTGACTCTGTCTGGTGGCGCCATTTCCAATGGCGCCACTGGTTCAATCAGTGCTGCAGCGCAGGGAAACATAGTCGCAACAGATACTCTATCAAGTGATGGTTCTATTCAGGCTGGTTCTGCTCTGACGGTTTCTGCAAACAACGGCATAACAATCAGCGCAAAAGGGCAGATCATAGCGATCAGTGGTCCGCTTCTTCTGGATACAGGCAACGGTAGCCTTTCCAGCTCAGGGCAAATCGGCACTTCTGATAGTGGTGACGTTCAGTTAACGGCAACTGATGCGACCAATGCGGGGGTAATACAGTCTGCGGGTCATCTCACAGTCAACCTCAGCGGCCGGCTATCTAATTCGGGACAGGTACTGGCGATAGGAGGCAATCTGTCCGTTAATGCTTCTGATGTGGCGACCTCGGGAACCCTCAGCGCCATTGAGGGGAGCATCAACACTCTTGTCTCGGACTCACTACAAAATAGTGGAACGATTTACGGGGCGAGAACCGCGACGCTTCAGGCTGGTGGACTGTTATCAAATGCGGATGGTCAGATCGGCGCCGGGGGCGGTGCACTTTCTCTTTCAGCTGAGTCTGTTGATAATAGCGCTGGTAAAATCATTACGTCATTAAATGATCTAACAATCGCCTCGCGATCCTCTATTGTAAACGATAGTGGTATTATTGCTTCAAAAACTGGTAGCCTGACACTGTCTGGTAACAGTATTCTGAATGGAGATGCCGGGTCAATACAGAGTAACAGCGCTTTATTAGTTCAGTCTGCCTCTCTCTCCAATGGCGGAACAATATCCGGAGAGATGAATGTAACCTTGAACATCGACCAGCAGATGGACAACGTAAAGGGGCAGATTGGAAGCGAGTCAGGCCCTGTCTCCGTGGTGGCGGGGGCGCTGGATAATACAGACGGGAAAATCGTAGCGTCTTCAGGTGATCTGACGGTCCAGTCCCGCTCTTCTGTTATTAATAGCAATGGCGTTATCTCCTCCGGGAAGGGTAATTTGCTTCTGTCCGGTAACGCTGTTCTTAACGACGATGCCGGGTTAATGAGCGCCTCGGCACAGGGAAAAATAACAGCGACAGATACTCTATCCAGCGATGGTGTCATTCAGACGGGTTCCGCTCTGACGGTTTTTGCAAACAACGGCATGACAGTTGGCGCAAAAGGGCAGATCATAGCGCTCAGTGGTCCGCTCCTTCTGGATGCAACCAACGGTGACCTTTCCATCTCCGGTCAAATAGGCACTTCTGACAGTGGTAACGTTCAATTAACGGCGACCGACGTCACTAATGCGGGGGTAATACAGTCTGCGGGCGATCTCACAGCCAATCTGAGCGGCAACTTATCCAATTCAGGACAGATAATGGCGGTTGGCGGCGACCTGTCGGTCAAAGCTTCCGATGTGGCAACTTCGGGAACGTTCAGTTCCTCTGAGGGGGCTGTTACCGTTCTCGTGGCTGACGCGTTAAAAAATAGTGGAACGATTTACGGCGAGACAGTCACAACGCTTCAGGCTGGTGGATTATTATCAAACCTCAATGGTCAGATAGGTGCCGGAGCGGGCGCCATTGCTCTCTCAGCAGTCTTTCTCGATAATGACACAGGAAAAATCATTGCATCTGGCAATTCAATCTCTGTAATAAGTCAGAAAATAAATAATAATTCTGGAATAATTCAGGGAAAAGATGATGTTTTTCTGCTAGCGTCTAGTGTTGACAACCGGAATGGCGGCGGCATTTTTTCATTATCCGGCGATCTGTCTCTCAAAAACCCCGCAGACAATACCCTGACTGTGATGAATCAGGGAGGACAGATTGAAGCTGGTCAGTCTCTTACTCTGTTAGCCAGTACCTATGCGGGAGACGCAAAGAGCGAAATTTTCGGTCAGAAAAATCTGTCTCTCACAGCATCTGGGAACATTGATAATAACGGGAAGATTATCGGAGGAGATACGCTCAGCATTATTACGGGAAAGCTGGAAAATAATACTCAAGGTGTTATCGCAGCTGCCGCCGGCAGCGCCTCCGTGATGGTGACAGGTGCAGATGGCTTAACAAATTTTGGTATAATCGAGACACTCTCCGCATCTGGCGCATTAACCATTAACACTCCGGTTTTATCAAATGCTGGTACGGTCCTGTCTGACGGCTCTCTTCAGATCGTCGTTGAGAATACGCTGACGAACAGCGGCAAACTTGGTAACCTTGTCGGCGATTTAACGATCAATTCCGCAGTCCTCGGCAATACGGGCGTACTGACCACAGCAGGCCAACTGGCCGTGAATGTAAGCAGCCAGTTCGTTAACAGCGGCGCCCTGTTCGCAACAGGTGATGTCACACTGACAGTTGGTCAGAGTCTGACGAATGACACAAAAGGCCAGATAGGCTCCGGTAATGGCGACATTACGCTGGTAGCCAGCGCGATTGAGAATGAAAGTGAAAGTCTGATCGCCGCGAATGGTTCATTAAGTGTAACGGCTGACAGTATTACGAACACGGATGCAGCCATACAGGCAGGGGAAGGGCTGATAGTTCATGTTGACAGCCTGCAAAACAGCTCTTCTGGCGAAATTCTGGCACTGGCTGGTGGTGTTAATATAGCCGGTCGATCTACTGGTTCAGTCAAAAGCTTTGTGAATACAGGCTCTATCATTCAGGGCTTAACGGATATTTCCATCCAGTCCGGTGTATTTGACAATACGAATGGCACTGTTCTTTCACAGTCCGGTTCTGTCACTGCAGACATTATGCCGAGTGGTACCGTTTCGAATGCGGGGGGCATTATACAAAGTGCAGGCAATCTTGACCTGTCCGGTGGACGTTACACAAGTGACGACAATTCATCACTGAACAGTGGTGGTAGCCTGACACTGACGTTGGCAGGCGATCTGGCCAATAGTGGTCAGATCGTTGCAGCGAACAATCTTGTGCTTTCTGCACGAAGCCTGACAACACAGGCGGGTGCTACTCCAGATCATATTTCAATCATTGGTAGCACGCGCGGCAACGTGGCCATTACAACAGGTAATGTGCTGAATGCCGGTGAGATCGAGGCTGACGGAGCAAATTCCAGTCTTACGCTCAGTGCCAACACTCTTGAAAACAGCGGCAAGATCATCGGGCAAGATACTGTAGCCGTTCTGGCATCGGGTCAGTTGTCCAACACGGGGTCACTTTTTTCTGCCGCGGGTAGCCTGACATTAGCAGGGAATGGTCTGTCCAACAGTGGGCTTGAAGCAGCAACCGCCACTCTCACAGTGACGTCCCTGTCTGATGTGACAAATGTCGGTACCCTATTCGGGGGAGAAGGTCTGACCCTGACCTCAGGGAGTGCCGTAAGGAATACAGGGGGGCAGATTGGCGCTGGTTCTGGTGCCCTGATACTGACTGCGACTGGTGTGTTGGATAACACTGCAGGCGAGATTATCGCCCAGGGCGGCAGCCTTACGGCCGAGGCCTCCCAGTTTGTTAACGGAAAGGGTCTCCTGCAAGCCTCAGATACGGATTCTCTGAAAGGGGACGGTCTTGATAATACTTCTGGTACCGTTCTGGCTGCGCATGGTAACATTGTTATTGAGAGCCCAAACGGTAACGTCGGGCACCTTCAGAATACCGGAGGTGTCATACAGGCAGGCGGTGCTGTTACCGCAGCGTTCGATAGTCTGATCAATAGTAATGGTCACATTCTGGCTGACGGTGGAAAACTGTCTCTGACGGGCACACCTTCCAGTGACGTGGCGAACACGGGCGGGGCGATACAGACCGCAGGGTCACTCGTATTGAGTGGAGGAAGCTATACGAGTGACGCAGATAGCCTCCTAACCGCCGGAGACATCATGACACTGTCTTTCGGTGGCGCTTTGTCCAACTCAGGACAGATTGCTTCTACTGGCAGTTTGAACATTGGGGCTGCGGCGGTTGTTAATGCGCGGGGAGGGCTCCTTACGAGCAGTCAGGGTGCACTGGCCCTGACTCTGGCAGGCAACGCGGGGCTGTCGAATAACGGCACAATAGAAACGCTTCAGCCGGGTCAGGCGTTGTCTATCGTGGCGCAGGCGCTGTCCAATGGAAGTGGCGGAAGTATTCTCTCTCGTGGCGGTCAAACACTCAATGTTGCCGGTTTACTGAGTAACGCAGGCGAAATCACAGCGTATGACAACGTTCTGACCATCGCCGCTTCAGCTCTGGATAACTCAGATCTCATTCTTTCTGGAACCGGCCTCTCCATACATGTTTCAGGTCAGCTGACGAATGCCGGACTGCTTTATGGCGTGACCAGTAATACGCTCAATGCTGCGTCACTGGTGAACGCCGGCGGGCAGCTCGGTACCGATACGGGGACGTTGGATGTCGTCACATCCATACTGGATAACAGTCATAACGGGCGGATCATCAGCCGAGCTGGAGATATCAGTCTTCAGGCCAGTCAGATTGATAATCAAAACGGACATGTCGAGGCAGGGCTGGGGCTTACGACCCTCGCGGCTTCGCTCAACAATAATGACGGCGAGGTCATCTCTGATAACGCGGATGTTGTAGTGTCTGGCTTGCCCGCAGGGCAGGCAGGCAGTTCCGTCGACAATTCCACCGGCATCCTTCAGGCCGGGGGTAGCGTGACCGTTCATGCCCTGACTATGCAGAACACCGGGGGTACTGTGCTGGCCCGCGGCGGGGATGTACTACTTTCTGCAGACACGAGTAATGATGCGTTACAGTCTCTTGAAGACACAAATGGCACGCTTCAGGCTGCTCGTGACCTGAGCCTCACAGCGGATGCGCTGACCGGACACGCTAGCCTCTCCGCCGGGCGTAATCTGACTTTTGTAACCCCCGGTGATTTCTCAACGCCCACGACATTCGTATCAGGCCAGAACACCATACTGCGGATTGGCGGCGCTTACACTATTGCAGCAGGGAGTGGCATTGATGCCTCGGGGAATGCAACGGTTCAGGCAACATCAGTGACCAATGCCGGCGCAATGATGGCCGGTGGCACCTTGACTGTCAGCACGCCGGGAGCAATTGGCAACTCCGGCCTTATGGAAGGGGATGGCAGCGTTGTAATTAAACTGGATGGTGAACTGACCAATATCAGCGCCGCCATTCTCTCGGAAAATGGTTCGATCAGTATTGGCGGGCGCTCAGGTCGCTTTGCTGGAGCGGTTATTAACCGTTCTGGCGAGATCATGGCGAATAATGCCGATGGCGATGTTTCAATTGAGGCGGCTTCGTTAACCAATGATATCCTGGGGGGCGTCACGGTCACACCGGGTTATATATTTTACGACAAAAAATACACGCTGGGTGAGTATCAACTGTCCGATCCACCAAGAATGAACCCAAGTTTTAAATACTATCATGATTATGCTAAATATTATAAGCAAATTATGAAAATATACGTACCGGAAGAATTTTATTCCAGTGATGGGCTGCCCGGTCGTGGATATGTTCTCGCAGCTTTCAATGGGTCTAACGCGAGTGACTTTATTGAAGTCAGGGGAACTGGCTCACAGATATCTGCCGCCAACGCCGCCGCTTTAATTGACGCTGGCCGTGACCTCACCATCGATACAATCGGCGCCATCGGCAATGATGGCAGCCATATTGCTGCCGCCCGCAACACGGAAATGACGGGTGCCAGTCTGAGCAACACTGGCTATGAAGCCGACGTGACCTGGACGCTCCGAGGCGTTTCCCCCTATTTGATACGCTGGTTTCCCGCGTCCGATCCAAATGTGATTCTCGATGCAGACCCGGATGCAGCAACGGAAGCACCCAATCCTAGTATGTTTGGCAATGGTGACCAGACACAAATCTGGGGAAGCTCTGTTGTCGCCTCACTCAACGCTACAATTGTTTCTGGCGGAGCTTTTCAGGGTAATTTTACGGGAGAGTTAGACAATAAAACAATTATAGAAAGTGCGACAAACAGTCAGATCGCCAGCAATACGCAATACATTGGCACAGTGCCATCTTCCACTCCGGCTGCGTCAACTCCCGCAAACGGGGTCAATGGCGAAAGCCTGACGATGCCGGAGACAGAAGGAGGGTTTGTTCCGGCCAGCACGACCGTTACCGGCCCTGTAGCAGAAAAGAATCTTTCTGGCAGTCCGAGCGATACCCCAACCAACATTGTATCTGGTTCAACAGCTCAGGGGATTTCTGGTGTCTCCCTTGAAACGCCAGCCGGTGCGGCTCCCAAAGCCGTTTCCAATCAGGAAGTCTCTGCGGCGGCTGCTTCGCCGCCTGATTCCAGTGGGTCGCTGAATACGACCAGTCATAATACTGTTTCTGCTCCGGCGGTCTCGGCAACGAGCGTTCGTCTTCCAAGCTACAGTGGACTGTTGAATGCTGCCGGCCACGAAACGGGCGCACAAGCTGGGCAGTCTTTGAGCCTGCCGGGATTCAGCACGGCAGCCGAGACATCAGTATCAAAGGTTTTGGCGGCTGTCCCCGGAGCAACCGCGCTGTACGTTCCGAACCCATCCCCGACTGCCGGATATCTGATCGAAACAAACCCCCAGTATACGAGCCAGAAGGCATTTGACGGTTCGGAATATCTTCTGGATCGTCTGGGAGCGCAGCCGCAGGATTACGTTTTCCTGGGCGATGACAGTTTCGACCAGCGCTACGTGCAGCAGCAGATCATCACCGCAACGGGCCAGTCCTATCTGGGCACCACGTACACGACGGCCGCCGCGCAGATGCAGGCCCTCGTTGACAATGCGGCGACCCAGTCCACTTCGCTGGGGCTGACCCTCGGGCAGGCGCTGACACCTATCCAGCAATCTCAACTTACATCCGACATGGTTTGGTATGTCAGTGAAGATGTCGGCGGAAAATCTGTCCTGGTTCCCAAACTCTATCTTGCCTCTGGCCATGAGGCGCTGACGGGCGCGACGATTACCGCCAAAAATGTGTCCCTGACCGCCAGTTCCATCGCCAACAGCGGTGCAATCACCGGCAGTAATAGCCTGAACCTGACAGCAACATCGGGTAATATCTCCAATACCGGGGCCCTGTCCGGTGGAGATATCAGCCTTGCCGCGCAGAATGGCTCCATCATCAATAGCGATACGCTCAGCACCTATCTTGTGCAGGGAGGAACACAGCAGGATCTGACGTCTGTAGGCACGATTACGGCTACGGGCTCCGCAGCACTGGCGGCGGTAAAAGACATCACCTTCAACGGGGGCAAGCTGAGCGCCGGTAGCGACCTTTCAGTCATTGCCGGAAACGGTCTGTCACTGGGTAATACGACCCTGAAGCAGGCGGCTTCCATCAGCAGCTGGAAGCTGAGCATGAATGCCAGTGCCGTACAGAATTACGGCACATCCATTTCCGCTGGAGGCGATGCCGCTCTGGCGGCCCTTGGCGGTGATCTGAGTGCTGGCGGCGCGAGCCTGACGACGGGCGGTAACCTTACCCTTTCAGCCGCCAAAAATCTTGACCTTGGTTCTGTGACCAACAGCAGCACCATGGACGTTTCCGGGCACAAAAGCGGCTTTCTGACGCATAGCAGCTTCACGAACAACCAGAGCAGCACGACAGAAGTCGGCTCGACCGTTGCGGCCGGTGGCACACTGACGGCCGTTTCCGGCGGCGACATGACCGTCAAGGGCATTCTGGGCGCGACCGGCGATGCGATGTTGTTATCCGGGGGCAGCTTTACGGAAAGTGCGACAAAAAGCACATCAGATGTCAGCGCGTCCCATCATGTTTCCGGGTTCTCACTGAGCACGCAGGGGGCCTCGGGCACGATCGGATATGGTTCCCGCACCGACAGCTACTCTGAATCCATCACGCAGTATACGCCTTCTGTCATCGCATCACTTTCTGGCAGTCTGAACATCGCCTCGGCAGGCAAGGCGACCGTCGATGCATCCGTGATTTCCGCGGCAAAGGACGTCCTGCTGTCCGGGTCTTCCGTCGCGTTCACGACCGAACAGAACACCGCAACCCAGACCGTGTCGCATAAAGACAAGAGCATTGGTCTGACGGGCGGCGTGTCGCCCAACTCGATTGTGGGGCAGATCATTGATACGGCGCTGTCTGCCACACAGACGTCAGGCAAGGGCTCAGCAACGCTGAGCGCGCTGGACGCGATGCAGGGCGCTTATCTGGCAGGCACGGGCATAGCGGCCGGGCTGCAGAGCGGTGCGGGAAAGCTTTTCAGTCTGGGGAAGGAAGGGTCTGCTTCGGGGAATACGGACCTGATTGGCGTACAGGCAGGCCTTGGCTTTTCGTCGCACAGTCAGTCGACCACCCAAAGCGAGACGGATGTTCAGGGTTCGACCGCAACAGCAGGAGGAACCCTGTCGGTCGCGGCCCGTGGTGACTCTGCGTCTGACGCGGCCAACGGCGCTCTGAGCGCGGTCGCGGCACAGCTCAGCGGTCAGAACATCGAACTGGCCGCACGCGATGGCATCAGCCTGTCCGCAGGTCGTGACACAACATCGACCGACAGCCGGTATTCCTCAAAATCCGCCTTTCTGGGCGTTGAAGGAAGCGTTGGCACGAACGGTCTGGGGCTGAGTGTTGCAGCGTCTTTCGGCGCTCAGAAACAGAATGCGGCGTCCGCCAGCAGCACGGCGGTGGATACGATCGTCCGCGCCAGTGATGAGGTGCGCACAACGACGCCGGGGGCTATGGCTCTCAACGGGGCGGAGATTTCAGGACGGCGGGTTGACGTATCAGCGGGATCCCTGAGCATCACCAGTCCGCAGAATACATCCGATTACCACAGTAGCGCCACACAGGCGGGGGCCAACCTGTCGGTGTCGTTTCTGGGAGCCGGGGAGACGGGGGGCGGTGCGAGCTACACGCACCAGACGATTACAGACCATTACGCCTCTACGGAAGGCACACTGTCAGGCCTGTATGCAGCCGATCGCGGTCTTGGGGCTGATGTCAGCGGCAACACGAGCCTGACGGCGGGCGTGCTGAGCAGCACGGGGGCAGCGGCGCTGAACCATTTCAACACGGGGAGCCTGTCGGCGCAGGGCGTTGACAATATCTCGGCCTGGCAGGCGACGCAGACAGGTGCGTCCTTCAGTGCGGGCACCGGAATGATGGGCAGCACGACGGGCATACTCGGCGCTGTGGGCATGGGGCTGGCCTCTGGCGCGTCGGGGCTTATGGGAGGCGGGCGCAGCCACAAGGAGAGCAGTGAAAGCCTGTCCGCGATCGGGAACAACATAGATGTTACCGCAGGCAGCACGACGGGAAGCTACACGCGGGATGTCAGTGCGGCGGACCGGGCGCTGCAAAATACATTTGATGCACAGTCTCTGAACAACCAGCTACAGGCGCAGCAGATTGGCAGCCAGCTCGTGGGCGAGGTCGGGGGGAAGGTCTCGGACGCCTTGCAAAATGCCGGGGTGCCGGGGTTTGATGAAACCAACTGGCAGAACAATTATGGTCGTGCCCTGCTCGAAGCGGCGGGAAATGCTGGCGTAGCGTTGGCAACCGGCGGCAATGCCGGAGCAGCCGCCGTTGGTACGGCGCTATCTGATGAGACGATTGCGGCAACGTCACCCATGGTTGCTCAATGGGTGGTGGGCCAGACGTCAGACCCAGCTGAGCAGCAGGCGCTGATGGGGCTGGTTATGAACGGCATAGCCGATGTCGCAGCAGCCGGTGGCGGTGCCGCTGTTGGCGGCGGATCTGGTACGACCGTTCTGAACGCCACTGGCATGGCCTCATCGGTTGAACAGAATAATCTTGTTTTTCTGATACCGGTCATTCTTGAGGTGGCGGAAGTCGCGGTTACCGCAGCGGAGACGGGTGAGGCTGCGGAAGGGGCCGGAACGGCGGTCCTGAGTGCGGTGCGAAGTCTGCTGAGCGCGGGCAAATCCGCCGATACGGTCAGTCGGCTACTGACGGATATGGGCCTGAATGGCGACGTTCTTGTCCATGAGGCAAAGAGTGGAAAAGGGAGTTCGACAAAGGCTTCTTCCACGGGAAGTGGTGCATCAATCTCCGGTGGAGGAACGGCTGCGCCGCAGCCTGACGGAGAGGAGCCTGATGAAAAAAATAATCGGCCTCCCAATCTTACTCCCGAAGGGGCAGGTCGCTCAGGTGCGTTCAAACAAGCCAAAAGAGATGCTGGTATTCCTGCAAGCCAAAATCCGGACAGAGTGACCGAAAATGTTGATAGAAGAGGAAAGGTACAACCTGGAAAAATTTATGAATATGATATGCCTGCTCCTGGAGGTGGAAAGATAACAATTAGGATTAGAGACGATTCTGAAGGTCACGTGTACATAGACGATCCGACGCAGAATCGTGGACCACACTTTAATACTCCAGATGAGGGGCATTATGACTATCAAAAATGAGTTCATAAATCCGGATACCGCTTTATTTGAAAAAAAATTCGAGCGGCTTTCAAGTTGGGCAACCGCATCAGAGGAAGCAGGAGTATGGTTAAAAGAAACTATAGAAGAGAATTTTCCTTCTTTTGGTCTATATTTTTTTATTTCCGATCAACAGTCTATTGAAAATAGTAAATTAAATAAACATAGGAGAATGTTAAATAGAAAAATCATAAAAGAAAATAAGTTTAGTAACTTCAGAATAATTTCAGATGATTACGAAATGGAAAAAAATGGAATTATTTTTTATTCTTTACTGAAGGTGGATATTTCACGCATATCTAATGTTATTAATTACTGCAGAGCAGAAAGACGGAGCTTTATGTTCCTCTCTCAGAATGATAATTTATACAATTTTCCATCTAAGGAGATTATAAAAAGAAGAGAAATAAATAAATATGAAAATATTGACTCTAAAAGTTTTATTGATTTTCTGGTTAATAAAAAATTTATACCCATCAGGGTTTGGGGGGAGTTCGATGATAGGTTTTTATATTGTGAAATATATGGAGAAATTGGAGGGCTCTACGGCGTGTCGTCAGTTAAGCAGGATGACGGTTGAGGTCAACTGCACGGCAGCGAGGAAGCGAGGTGCTGCTGTTTTTTCCGGACGGGGTGATAAGCTCAGCCTGACCTGAGGAACGGACGGGAATCCCGAGCAACAGGGCTCAATCAACGGTTCTTCGATCCATCCATCCAATAAAGGGGTAATTATGTTTGATATTTTTTTTAATGGCACAGATAAACGCTATGGGGAGGCAGGATATACGGGAGAAATTATTATAGATTCTTTCTCTGAGTCTTTTTTTTCCAATAATACTTTTTTCAAAGAGGGGGATTACAAAAGGCATTGGAAGAAAGCATCTGAAGTACTTATAGAGAAAAAGAAATCATACTTCCTTACAATGGTATATGATCCAGAAAAGGCAAATTTCTTTACGGGTTGGCCATGCTATCAGATAAAAAACATTGTATATTTTCAAAATAAAATTATGTTCGCGGATCAATATTGTCTGCGTGATGTTCTTTCTTTTGATTGTGATTTCGAGGATATAGAATTTTGTGATGAAGATGGTGAAAAATTATCCACATGGGAGACGAGTTTTCAGTCTATATTGAATTTTAGTAGAAAATAGGTATATTATAAACATCGGTCTTTTACAGAAAAAATGTAATTGTATTAAGGATTATTTTGCGACTGCGAAAGACAAACTCTCCGACCTGATGGGGCGGGCGCAGTCATAACGAAAGCAGCGCAAGTCTCCCCGCGATCGGGAACAACATAGGTGTTACCGCAGGCAGCACGACGGGGAGCTACACGCGGGATGTCAGTGCGGCGGACCGGGCGCTGCAAAATGCATTTGATGCACAGTCTCTGAACAACCAGCTACAGGCGCAGCAGATTGGCAGCCAGCTCGTAGGCGAGGTGGAGGGATCGAAGAACCGTTGATTGATGTGCTAGGCGGGTAATTTCTGGCTTTTGGCGATTTGATTGACGGTTTTTGCGATGGCATCCGGTCTGCGTTTTGAGCAGATTGGGCGCTATTATCCGCTTGATAGCTACGCTGTGGTGCTGATCCGCTGCAGGAAGAGGAAGCGGCGCATGTTGTAGACGATATTGGCCAGGCCGATCCTCATGGTGGCTCGGGTGATACCGACAGTCCGGACAAACAGCCCCGTCTGTGACTTCTGATCGGCAAAGACATGCTCGACACGCGAGCGGATGACCGACTTTCCAGCATTTGATTTCTGGATATGCCGGGGCATAGGCTTGAGATGCGGCTTTTTGCGATGAACCTTGGAAACAAATCCCTGCTTTTCCATGAAGTCTTCGTTGGCTTTTGAGCGATAGGCCGTGTCAGCCCAGACACTTGAGGCCGTATTGGTTTTATCCAGCAGCCCCTCTCTCAATCTCGCGCCATCACTGGCGGCGGCATGCGTTGTTTTCCATTTCCGGATGAACCGGTATTTCCGATCGATGGAAACATGCGATTTATAGCCAAAGAACGGGATGGCGAGATCACTGGATGGCATGGTTCCATCATCCTGCCGCTTCGCTTTGGTGAACTTTAGCGTCCAGCGCGCATGACGATCCTTGTGCGACAGCTTTGACGGCTTGTCCTGCCAGTCTTCAGGAATACGTCCTTCCCGAAGATCGGCTTTCTCTGCGTTGGTGTTCCGCTGCTTTGGAGCCGCTACCAGTGTGGCATCCAGGATCTGGCCTGACAGCGGCAAATACCCGGCGTTGCGCAGGGTCGCATCAAAGCGGTTGAACAGCCCATCGATCGCACCCGCCTGGGTCAGACGCTCGCGAAACAGCCAGACCGTTTTGGCATCCGGCACCCGATCTGAAAGTCCCAGCCCAAGGAAACGCATAAAGGAGAGGCGATCGTTGATCAGATATTCCGTCCGCTCATCAGACAAATTGTTGAGCGTCTGGATCACCAGAATTTTGAACATCAGCACCGGATCAAATGGCGGTCGTCCGCCTTTGCTTCCGTCAGAATACGCCAGAGCCTTCTCCAGGTCAGGGCGGAAGACTTCAAAATCCACAGTCCGGGAAAATGCTTCGAGCTGATCACCAAGCCCGCTCAGCCGGGCAAGCCGCTCTTCAACGTCAAAAAATCCCGCCTGCTTCATGATCCATACTCCAATCAACGCAAGGCAAATGGAATCACAGAGCAGACCTCAATACCAGAGGGTTTTTCGAACCCTCCATCTTGCCATCCCGTTCTTTGGCTGCAAATCCCACGTCTCCATCGATCGGAAGTTTCGGTTCATCCGAAAATGGAAGACGACGGATGCCGCCGCCAGTGATGGTGCGCGATTGAGAGAGGGGCTGCTGGATAAAACCAATACGGCCTCAAGCGTCTGGGCAGACACGGCCTATCGCTCCAAAGCCAACGAAGACTTCATGGAAAAGCAGGGCTTTGTCTCGAGGGTTCATAGGAAAAAGCATCATCTCAAGCCTATGTCTCGGCATATCCAGAAATCGAATGCAGGGAAGTCGGTGATCCGATCCCGCGTCGAACATGTCTTTGCCGATCAGAAGTCACAGACAGGGCTGTTCGTCCGAACCGTAGGCTTAACGCGGGCCACCATGAGGATCGGGCTGGTCAATATCGTCTACAACATGCGCCGCTTCCTCTTCCTGCAGCGGATCAGCACCACAGCGTAGCTATCAAGCGGGTAACAGCTCCCAATCTGCTCAAAACGCAGACCGGATGCCATCGCAAAAACCGTCAATCAAATCGCCAAAAGCCAGAAATTACGGGCCAAGCGTATCAATCTAGGGTTCTTCGATCCCTCCAAGGGATGAAATTTGTGTTGTCCTCCTTGGTTTTGTAGCGATATGTGATGTTCTCTTATCCAAGTGTTAAAGTAAAATTGCCTTAATTACGAGAGAGTAGTAAAATTCACGAGATTTTTAACGTTCAAGGATGTTTTTGCGGCATGGCTCAAATTGAACACTTTCCTATCTTGGACGCTCAAAAATTCTTCAAAACATCGACTCTTCTGAACACACGTATTCAAGAACTGGAGCAAAGTGCTCAAGCAGCGTATGAAAACAGCCGCAAGATAGGATCGGCTCAGGATGGTGGATTTGTATGGATTGTGGCGGTTGCTTTAGTCCCAGTTCTTGTTCCACATCTCAATGATAATCTGGGATCTGCAGCAAAAAACAGTTTGATGGGAAATCTTATCGGTCTAACTTGGTTTCTATTTTTGACTTATTTGGTGTTACTCACCGTTCCGACAATTCGCGTATTTCAAACGCAACCACGCGTATCGTATGACACAGAAATCCGAAAGATGATCACAACGGAGCTTTCAAACCGCAATCTCTCTGACGATATTTTGCATGAGAAACTCTCTACGCTCATTCTTCGTCAACGACTGACTGCTCTTAGCCTGTCACATGTTGACAAACGAAATACCGAACACATGCAAAAATTACTAGGATGGCTTTCTGCGGTCTTAATTTTTCTGCTGATTGCCATCAGTGCTTCGTTTGTCGTGCATGGGTTACTCAAGCCATGAGTCGCCATGGCTTCCAAAGATAATTTGAAAATTTCATCTAGGGCGCCTCGTCAGTTAAACAGGATGATGATTGAAGCGAACTGCACTGCAGCGAGGAAAGCATCCGGATTGATGTTTTCCAGCATTGCTCCCCCCTGGTTGATATCCGCATCCTGTCCCGGTGTGATATCGAGTAACACCGGGTTGCCGAGAGCGTCGCAGATGGCGTGGATCTTTGTGCTCAGTCTGCCCCGGGGTCGTCCGATGGCCTGATCCGTCCCCCTTTTTTGAGGGCCCAGCGCTGTGCTGATGCGCCCGGACAATCGTGCTGTCGATCATCATGTATTCGTTGTCGTGATCTGCCGCCAAATAGCGAAATATCCGCTTAATAACACCGCTTTCGCACCAGCAGCGCAGACGCCGGTGGACGTTTTTCCAGTTTCCGAAACGGGCCGGCAGATCACGCCAGGGAATGCCTGCGCGATAGCGATATAACACAGCCTCCACGAACAGACGGATCCGCAGCCATGGCACCGACATGGCCCTCCCGGTCGAGAAGGTCTTCTATCCGTTCCCACTGATCGTCGCGTAAACTGTAACGCCGCATCTGTCTGCCTCCCTCAAAGCCGGGAAAACAGTCAGCACAGGAACCCAGAAAGTATAACCTTCACGTCACACTCTCAGCAATTAACTGACAGCACGCCGTAGCACTACAGTTGCATTTTTGATGGGTTCTGAATCTATGAAAAACCATGATTCAGAATTTCATGACCTGTGGGGCGTCTGTTGAAGGGATGCGAGAATTATGGGCGCAATCGCTTCGATCTGGAAGGTTCAAAAAACCTTCCATCAGCAAGATGCATACCGGTATTCCTTTATGGGTGATGGTGGCCACCGTGAAGTGAAACATCTATCTGTTTCAACGCAGCATCTAGCTCGGAAAAATCAGGCTTCCACTGAGATAACGGCTGAAAGCTATCCACGACCAAAGCATCCATCTGCTCATCTGGATCAGGATCAGGATCAGCCTCAATCCCCAAACAAGGGCGCCCCCGCTTACGGCCTAGAACGGGTTTTTCCGGCATCCTTACCGCGTCCCGGAGTGGCGCGAGATCCCTCAGCGCAAAAAGCCGCCGGGCCGAACGCCGGGTCACATCGACAACCAGCCCCCGATCGACAAACCGCTCCAGCAGCACGCACGCCGCCTGAACCGACACCGACAGCCGCGCAGCCAGCGTTGTGGCCGAAATCACGGGATGGGCGGCAATGATGTCAATGGCCAGAGCGGCTTTCGAATTACGCCGCTGATCACCGGCCTGCGCCCTCGCGTCCCGCCAGGACCGCTCCAGCGTGTGAACCATATCCCTGATCCCGGCCGCTTCACGCTCCAGAGCGCCCAGCCACGCGGGAATCCAGCGCCGCTCATCCCAGGGCGTCCTGCCCCAAAAGGCCGCCGCTCCCGTTACCGGATACAGGCCGCCGAACACCCCTTCCTTTTGCCACAGACGAACCAGCGCTCCCCGGAAAGGGGCGCGGGTCTCACCGGCCTCGATCCACTCCCGAAAGGCCAGAGCACTGCCCCACAGCACACCCAGACGTCCAACCGGCAGGGCCGCACGGCCGAGCGCTTCGGTCATGCGCTCTTCCTGAGACGCGGAGGCGCGGGCAAGCCACTGATACTGCTCAAAGGCATAGCGCAGGGCATCGACCTCGCTGCCCCGCTCGTATACATCCTGGCCGCGGATGCGCGGTCGCAGCCCCTCAAGGCTTGCCGCCAGCTGCCAGGGATCGATCAGAAAGCCATCCACGGCCGCGCACTGCCGGGCTGCTTCCAGCCGCGCCCTGAACAACACAGCCTCGCGCAGAGGGTGGCGGCGCAGCTGCTGGTCGAGGGCGCCAAATGCGAGGGCAGTACGGGTCAGGGCGGATGCTACATCGTCTGGGCGGGCGGCAGGACGTTCGATGCGCATACTCAGAGCCGTTTCCCGGCCTGTTCATAAGCTCTGGACTGGTTCCGCTCTCCGATCGCCAGAACGAGCACGACAACCTGGCTGTCGATTACCCGGTAGACAAGCCTGTAGCAGTCGCTCAGCCCACCAGACAGGCGGGAGGCCTCAACCTGGGGTGCCTCCAGGCGTCTGGCCAGAACCTTTTTGAACTGTGCCTGGATCGTGCGATCAAGACCGCGCCACTCTTTCAGGGCGCGCGGGTCAAACTGGAGCGCATAGAGGCTCACAGCTCTTCCAGCGTCACCGTCACAGGGGCTTGTGGTGCGGCAAGACGTTCGCGCACCACCTGCAGCAGATCCGCGTCCTCGCTGGAGAGGACATGCCGCGAAACAGGCAGTTTTCCGGTCTGCACGACATATTCGAAGGTCTGGCGGATCAGCTCGGATGGCGTCACGCCCAGCTCCGCAAGACGGGCATAAGCCTGATCCTTCAGGGTGCTGTCGATCCTTAGATTGATGGACGCCATACTCTTTTCTCCCTGCCAGACAGGCGCAAAATGCGCCTTTACAAACGTGAAGGCAAGGAACTCCGATTCAACCTACTCGACCATTAACTTGAAATTGAATTCTTTTTTGATTCCCGCCCCCACCCCCATTTTTATGTCCGATAAGTTCCCTTGTCGGACGTAAAAAATCCAGGCCAGAGTGTCGAAATTCCTTAATTAGGAGAATCCCAGTTTCCTCTCAGATTAACCCCACAAAAGTGTCCTTATTCAGGTTACAAGGAGTCCCTTAAATAGGTTAAAACAAGCCCGTTCTCGGCCGGACTTGTTTCATTACGAGAACTCACTCCATGTCCACCTTGGGGGGGAATTGCGACTGTCCACCTTCGGAAACATCCAATAAATGTCTGCCATTCGTGATGTACGACTTTGTGGCCTCTATCGACTAACTCATGCGCCCCACCAAATATTATTTAAGATTCGGCTACTGCCAAATACTGTCGTGTGCAAAGCACGAAACTGCCTGGCATGATGTTCATAATTAGGGAATTTCATCCTCTAGATAACGCACGGCGACGTGACCATACCCGATGAAACGACCTTGGGCATCGGTAGACCGCCACGCCGCAATATGATGTGCCTTATTCGATGAGTTGATCTCACCAGCCAGAATCTGCTTCTCGAGAGCGCGAATAATAACTGAGCGATCCAAATTTAGGGTGCTGTCATCAAGCCGGAGCTCGTTAATCATTGTCTTGGCCGAATCATCTCCCAATTTACTAGAAGTAATTGAACCATTTCCATCGTATGAGAATCGCTGGGAACACTGCGGATCTGTTGGATCGACATGTGCTTTACCTTCCGGATCCCAATTATTCTTTGCATTCCCGCACGTTTTCGGTGTCTTGGCCTTACCGGTGGGGCCACAACTCGCGAACAGGTTGGTCCAATCAAACCTCAAAGCACTGTGTTCGGATTGTGGCCGAAAATGCTCGATGTGCGAACTCTGGAACGCTGTCGTGATCCGCTTTCCGCAATAGATGCAGACGTACCCCTGCTCTGCGAGAAGAGCCTCATGGATCTGCCCTTTTTGGGGATTCATAAGATCTCTCCATTGGGGCGCCGCTGGTGGCACGCCATTTGAGGCACGCCAATCGACAAGAGCTTGCGGTGGCGGCCCCTTCGCGTTGCCCTTCAAGAGAGGCCTGCTTTGCGACGGGCCAATCGCGCCTGAGCAACCGATAACTCCGGTGGAGATCCCTCTATCCCCAACTCCAGCTTTCTAAGCTCATCTTCAGCCGTTTGCAGGTTTCCGCTCCGTAAAACTCGCTCAAATTCTGCAAGCATATCCTTTACAGAATTGCTACGTTCAGACGCGCCGAACACATTAAGCAAGAGATAATTGCTGTCTCGTCCCTTACTGGCTGAGACAGTATGCACCCGATTACCCGTAACTGAGAATTCGAGGACACGGATGTGACGCGCTTCGATGTCGCCGATCACCTGAGGCGAATGCGTCGTCACGATAAACTGGCATTGCGGAAAGGCTTGCAACATCCATGGCAGGATCATGCGCTGCCATTTTGGATGGAGATGGAGCTCTACCTCGTCGATGAGCACGATCGCGCGCTTGGGGGCGCTGCTCGTATCGTCCCCGGCCAACATCGCTAAGCGTCTCGCAAGATCGCCCGCCATTGCCAAAAATACGCGTTCTCCCGTCGACAATTGATTGACGCGAAGTTCGACACCCTGTTTGTTGACCATCAGGCCGCGAGGCGGGATCGGGCGATAACTGAGATCAGTCAGGCCGGTCGCATCCGCTATCGCGCGACGAACCACGGCCAGTTGTGGATCTTCGTACGAGCGGTTACTGCGTTGTCTACGCAGTTCCTCAGTCTCCCGCTCCTCGAACCAGTAAACAAATCCACGAAAATCCAGCCCAGCCTTGCCGCGGCTCTCGACGAATGCATCGCGAGCGGAGTGCGTTGCGGCAGCTCGCTTGCGCTGCGGAACGTCGGCGAGCGCACGGCGTTGATCATAATTAATGGGGAGCGCCGCATCCGCAAGATAATCAATCTCACCTGTGGCTCGCTTCGCAATCCTTCTGACGAAATTGTTTAGCCCTTCTAATTCGCTGCTTTTTGGCTTTAATAATCGCTGCTTCGCGTCTTGCTTACGGAGCGCCCAGCGAACCTCGTTGCCTATGCCGTCGTCAATTGTCAGGCGGATAAGGGTATCCTTGGCTCCCAACCGCGCATCGGTTGGACTTAGCCGCTTCGCGCTCGATCGTAGATCCAGCAGGCGCGAGGAGTATTGATCAAGTAGGATCGAAATCGCGTCGAGGACAGAACTTTTGCCGGCGCCATTGGCGCCCACGATGACAGTAAGGCGCGGATCAAGGTCGATCCGCTCGTCGCGAAAACCACGAAACTCCTTAAGGTCTACGCTACGCAGGATCATGCGGATGGGGCTTGGATAATCATGTGGCATGTATAGCAGATAAAGCTGGGTTCGCCACGCTTCTTTTGAAGCATAATACAATCGCTAGCGAAATACTGTATCACATACCTACGGTTTGGCAAGCCACAACATTCAAAGTATTACGCTGTAATAGAGGAAGTTTCCCAAAGTCGGCCTTTTGCGATTTACATTTAAAATGTCCGCTTACGGGATGATCATATTCATGAAGATAAGTCTTTAATGAGGGCGGAAGCTGCCTTTTGCCTTCGGTGCATGTTCTTCGCTCGGCCAATTTTCATCCGGCAGTTGCATGGCTCCTCTTGGCTTTAATACCGACACCTCTTGATCTAGTCATCGCAAGATGCATGATAGCTTTCGGAGACGGCTGGCCCAACCAGTCTCTCTCGGGGGGAGTAAATGCTGCTTGCGGACAACGAGACCACTTTCGATCTGCTGAACAACGATGCGATCGCCAGGACTATTGTCGGCCTCATTACCGAAGATCCCGAGCGCGCCGTCACTGTTGGTGTCCACGGTGATTGGGGAGCGGGCAAATCGAGCGTGCTGGAAATGATCGAAGCGTCTTTCGCCGATCATGACGAGACGCTGTGCATTAAGTTCAACGCATGGCGGTTCCAGGGACTAGAGGATGCGAAGATCGCGCTGATTGAAGGCGTGGTCACACAACTGATCGAGAAGAGGTCGCTGACGACGAAGGCAGCCGATGCCGTCAAGGATGTCGTCAAACGCATCGACTGGCTCAAGGTAGCGCGGATGGGCGGTGGGCTCGCGTTCACCGCGATGTCGGGTTTGCCCAGTCCCGATCATGTCAGTGCGGTCGTCGGCATGGTGAAAGGCTTCTTCGCGGACCCGGGCAAGTATGCCGACAGGGAGCAGATAGACAAGGTCATCGATGGTGCCGAAGGGTTATTGAAGGAGAAGGAAAGCCGGCGCGTCCCGCAGGAAGTCGAGGAATTCCGTAAGGCATTCGATGAACTGCTAAATCGCGCTGGACTGAAGCAGTTGGTCGTCCTGATCGACGATCTCGACCGCTGCCTGCCCGAGCCGGCGATCGAGACGCTTGAAGCGATGCGCTTGTTCGTGATGATGGACCGCACCGCCTTCGTCATCGCGGCGGACGAGGCGATGATCGAATATTCGGTGCGTAAGCACTTCCCCGACTTACCGGATACCACCGGTCCGCGTGATTATGCGCGCAATTATCTCGAGAAGCTCATCCAGATCCCGTTTCGCATCCCGGCGCTCGGCGGGGTTGAGACGCATATCTATGTGACCTTGCTCCTCGTGGGCGCACGGCTCGGTGACGAAGACGCGCAATTCAAGGCGTTGGTGGCGGTGGCGCGCGAGGCGCTGAAGCACCCATGGGATCCTACGGGGTTCGATGGTGCCGCGGTCCAAGCTGCGCTCGGTGCGCGCGCGAGGGATGTTGCGGACGATCTCGTGCTGACCGAACAGATCGTACCGCTGCTGGCTAGTGGGACGTCCGGCAATCCGCGGCAGATCAAGCGATTCCTCAACAGCTTGCTGCTCCGCGAGCGGACGGCGGACGCGCGAGGCTTCGGGGCTGCGGTCAAATTGCCGGTGCTGGCCAAGCTCATGCTAGCGGAACGGTTCATCCCCACGTTGTTCGACGAGATCGGCCTCGCGTCGGCGAACGATCCCGATGGTCGTTGCAAAGACCTCGCTGTCCTCGAGGAAGGTCCCAAACCCGAAACGGCTCGGGCCCCTGCACCACTTGTGGCAGGCGGGGAAGGGAAGAAAGTCGCGCCCCCCAAGGCTGTCGCCGCCCCCGAGCCTGCGACGGTCGAAAATCCGGTCCTGACACAATGGCAGGCGTCGGACGTCATCAAGGCGTGGGCGAAGCTTCAGCCGCCCTTGAGCGATGTTGATTTGCGTCCGTATCTGTTCGTCACCAAGGACCGGAAGGACTATCTCGCAGCAGCCTCCGCCCTCGGCCCGCTGGCGGCGGTCGTCGAACGGCTGATGGGCCGTCGCATGGCCGTCTCGGGGATGGATGCGGAACTGCGGGCGCTCGCAAAGCCCGAAGCCTCGCTCGTCTTCGATTATGTGTGTCGGCGAATCCTAGGTGCGGGTGATTTCTCGCGGCCACCCGCCGGCATCGACGGCGCGACGATCCTCGTGCGTACGCAACCGCACCTTCAGTCGGCCCTCTTGGACATGCTCGGAACGCTGCCCGCCTCAAGCGGTCCCTGGATCGTCGCGGGTTGGTCGGAGGTGATCACCGAAGACGCCGAAAGACGGCGCTTCCAGACTCTGCTGGAGCGATGGAGCAAGGCTACCGACAATCTGGCGCTGGCCGCGAGCGCGACCGCCGCTCTGCGGACGAGGGCGAAGGGCTGATGGGCACGTCCTCGACCTTCGACGGCCCCAGTAACAATCGCCCGCTGGTGCCCAGCTTCGTCGACGACAGCGACCGGGACGGTGGGGCTGGTGATGACGCAGGCGATGGGCAGGATGGTGCCGATGGCGATAGCGGTGATGGCGAACCTGCGCCCGCCGCGCCGCCACTCCCGCCACCTGGTGCAGCAGGTCGCTTCACGGCCCCGCGCGCCAATTTCACGACGTTTGCACGTTCTGGCGGCACCGATCGGCGCAGTCTGGGCCGGGCGGTATCAGGTTATGTGCGCTCGTCCATGGGGAGCTCGCGCAGCGCAGCGCAGCGGATGGGCACCGCTCGCGCGTCCGGCGGCAACGTGGTCCGGATGCTGCAATCGGTGCAGGCCAACGGGATCGCAGAGACCTTGCGGGAGCTTAATCTCACCGCGCTCGCCGGACGTCCTATCGAGGAAGTGTTCGCGGGTCTGGCGGACTATGTCTGTCCGGAAGATGGGTCGATAGATCAAGGCATCGCGCGCAACGCTTTCATAGAGACGATCGCCGACCTGGCCGAAGCCGGCATCACTGACATCGATGGTTTGACCTCCGAGCAGATGACAACGGTCTTTGAGCTTTATGTGGCGCACACGATCGAAGCCCGCATCTGCAATGACATCGGGACCAAGGCGGTGGCCTTGCCCGCGAACCCGGCGGCAGCTCAGAAGGTCGAGGATATGCTGCACGATTTCATCCAGCGCGGCGTAACCGACGCAGTGGCGCGTTCCGGTAGTAACATCCAGACGCTTTCACCCGACCAGATCAACGGTTTCGTGACATCGGTCTACGAGGATGCCTTCCAGATCCTCCAAGCGATGGGCGATGCGGAGGCGGCACGATGAAGCGTCATCTCCTCGTCGGCAAATTGGGACCCACGGACGACCCTACTGTCTTGACGCGGACCGACGAAGTCCGATCCGACGTCCAGCTCCTGAACGCAGGCGGGATGGCCTATGGGGTACAGACGGCGCTCAACGAGCTGCGCAAGTTCGATCTGGTCCCCAATGAGATCGGCATCGACCTGCTGGCGCTTGGCGCCCTCGTCTACGCGGCGGATACGCGGATCGCACGCGCGACCGAAGCCCAGGACGGCTGGACCCGCGAGATACGCATCTCGTTGCCAGTCAGTGACGTCGCCGCGTGGGAAAGGGCACGACCGGTGATCGACCGTGCATTAGGCTTCCTGAGCGGCGACCGATGGGAGATTGAGTTCCGCACCCGGCCAGTGGGCAAGGGAAGGCTCGGTGGCGACGCGCCGCTGCTCAATACGGATCTCCGGGGTGTGAACCTCTTCTCGGGCGGCCTCGATAGCTTGATCGGCGCCATCGATAGCCTCGCGGCCGATGAGCGGCCCCTGCTGGTGAGCCATGCTGGCGAAGGTGCGGGGAGCAAAGCGCAGTATCTTTGCCACGCGGCGCTCAAGGCGAAATTCCCGCAGCGTCGTTTCGAATGGGTGAGGCTGCCGATGGTCTTCGCGCATGACTTGGCAGAAGGCGTCGGATCGGAGACGTCGACTAGGGCGCGATCGTTTCTGTTCTTCGCCTTCGGTGTTGCGGCCGGAACGGCGCTGCGTCGGCCATTCGACCTCAAAGTGCCCGAAAATGGCCTTATCGCGCTTAACGTACCGCTCGATCCGCTACGTCTCGGGGCACTTAGTACCCGAACGACACATCCATTCTATATGGCGCGCTGGCGCGAGATCGTCGCCGCGCTCGGCATCGATGGGTCACTGTCAAACCCTTATTGGGCGATGACCAAGGGCGAGATGGTCGACGCTTGCGCGGACAAGCCGTTCCTCATGACGATCGCCGACAAATCGATCTCCTGTTCGTCCCCCGCGAAACTGCGGTGGGCGGGCTATGCTCAAGGACATTGCGGATACTGCGTTCCGTGTCTCATCCGGCGGGCATCGATGCCGGACGGCGATCCGACGAGGTACTTCCTCGAGGACCTGCGCCAGCGCCCGCTGAACAGCGCGGAAGCAGAAGGCGTACAGGTCCGCTCGTTTCAGCTGGCGATCGCGCGGCTCCGCGACCGACCCGACCTGGCGAAGATCCTCATCCATAAACCCGGCCCCCTCTACGACCATGATCTGGATGACCAAGGCCGCATGGCAGGGGTCTACGCGCGTGGTCTGGAGGAAGTCGGGCGATTGCTGGATGGCGTTCGCACGCGTCCGAGGTAGAGGGCAGGGATGAGCAATCTCGTAGATTTCCATTGTCACCTCGACCTGTATCCAGATTTCGAGCGCGCGGTCGAGCGTTGCGAACGCGCAGGCGTCTTCACCCTCACGGTGACGACGACGCCTAAGGCGTGGCGGCAGAACGCGGAAGTGACGGGAGCGACGAAATATGTGCGCGCGGGCCTCGGTCTCCATCCTCAGCTTGTAGGCGAAAGGGCAGCCGAGATAGGCTTATGGGAGAGGTTGCTGCCCGAGACGCGCTATGTCGGCGAAGTCGGCCTCGATGCGGGACCTCGGTACTATAGCTCGTTCGACGTGCAAAAGAAGGTCTTCGCCCACGTACTGGAAGCTTGTGCCGAAGCCGGTAACAAGATCCTGTCGGTCCATAGCGTACGGTCGGCGAAGATCGTCCTCGATATGGTCGAGGCTCACATGCCGCCCGATCGCGGGAAGGTGGTGCTACACTGGTTCACGGGCTCGGCAGCGGAAGCACGCCGTGCGGCCGATCTCGGGTGCTATTTCTCGATCAACGAACAGATGCTCGCCAAGGAAGGTAAAACGGCATTTCTGCGATCCCTGCCGCGTGAACGTCTCCTGACCGAAACGGACGGTCCGTTTACTAAGGTAGGGGACCGTGCGGCTGAGCCTACAGATGCGGGGCGGGCACTCGCTCCACTGGCCGCTTTGCTAGGATTGGACGAAACCGAGACTAAGGCCCTGATCTACGCCAATCTCAGGAAGCTCCTCTTCTGACGATCTGCTCGCTTCGCCCTCTGGCGGTGGCGAATGCACGGTTAACGGCACCATGGATGGCGACTCAGTCCCAAAAGGGGGCTTTGTAGGGCTATGGCGTAGACGTAGTTCTCATCTGGTTCCGGCGCGGCCCGCCTAGTGAGATTCGAGCCTCGATTGGGTAGAATGATGCGCAAATCTGCTATCCGCCTTTGTCGGCAGAGCGTCGGATGGATTCATGTCGGCTTTCGGGAAACTCTCCCAACCGCCTGTATGACCGAAATGAGGCGACTGCCGCCTGTCTGCTCCTACATCACTGAGCGGATAGGCAGATCAGGTGACGTCACATGGGATTTGTGTTATCGACGCTCGCATGCCCGCGTCGTTTGCCGCCCTCGCAGTTCTCATATTTCTCTTGCCTGGGTTCGTCACTGATCGAATCATCGTATCGCTAACACCTCAGCGAGGCAGGACAGATGTTCGCTTAGTCATTGACTCGCTGGTATGGGCGTTCATCGACGAGGTATTCTATCGAGTCATCGCGCTCACATTTGGACTCCAACAGTTTCCAGTAGATTATGTGACGGATCATCCGTCGAGATTATTTGACGGGCATGTTCTTTCGATAGTGTGTCTACTGTTAACATCAGTAGTCATTGGCCTTGTGTGGTCGTGCCTGTCGGTCTGGGGGATATTATTCCGTCTGCTAGGCTGCGCCGCGATTACACGATCGAGTGGTCGCGTTGACGTATGGCAAGACGTACTCACAAAGCACAGGCGGGCATGGCTGCGAGCCTATCTGAAAGATGGGACTACCATCACAGGATGGCCGGAGTATTTTTCAGACGACGGTGACAAAAGAGAAATTTTTCTCGCAGAGGCATTTATCGAGCGGCCCGTCGTTAAGGAAGAGGGGACTGAGACGAACGACGATGCTGAATCGAGCGTGATCGTGTTGAACGGTCCGGGGATTTTGCTGACAGAGCGGGCTGAGATTGTCTATATAGAAGTACTTCCGCACGATGTTGCGTCGAGTGATAGCGATGAGGGAACCAATGAGCATGAGCAAGTGGACACAGTCATTATCGACCAGAGCGATGGACGGTCAAGGGATTAAACCGAGTGGTCCCCGTCCAACACCTGCCCAGTTAGCAGCTACACGCCAAACATATATCGTGAGTAAATCAGGCGGTTCAGTCGCTCAGAAGACGCTCGTCACGAAGTCGCAGACAGGCAAGCGTTAATGAGCAAAGGGGCATCGTTGCCGGATATCGCTTCACGAGAGATCGAACGACTTAGTAGGAAAGATAGTCAGACGGGGGCTCGTCCGTCGTCCTCTCGTCCGTTGCCCGCTGGTGCGCAGACCCCTCGCTCCACTGGAAAGTCACCGACCTCTGGGAAGGAGAAGTCATGAGCGCGTCCGAGTATGACCGGGATAACTCAGAAACGACTGTATCTTTGCATAGCCAGATGGGGGCTCGCCCTTCGTCGCCGCGCCCAGTGCCTACGTCCGCACAGCGGACAGTGATGAGTGTACGTCTACCATCGGCGGAAACTGGATGTTCCCATAATGCTGAGAAACAGAAGGACTCCGATTCAGATCCGTATGTCCAGTACAATATGTCAACTGATAAAAAACCTTAACGATCGTTACTTCGAAGGTAACTTAGAGCGATGAATAAACAGTCTTCATGTGAAAATAAATTTCAAGTCTTCCTGGATATTGTAATGTCCAAATTTATATGTGCTCGATGCTATTAAAAAAATGTCTGTCGAAGATATGAAAGCTTAGGATCGGTATTTCGCGTTGCGAAACGGCAGTGCTCAGAAGAGTGGATAGCCCCTAGTTTTCTAGGTGTCTTCCGTTTTCAAAATCTGTTGCCGTTCGAATTCGACGGGAGAAAGCATCCCGTTCCTGACTTGCTTGCGCACCGGATTGTATAGAGCATCTTGATGTAATCGAACACATCCTGGCGAGCTTCCTTGCGTGTTTTGTAGGTTCGCCGTCGCACGCGCTTGATGGTCTTTCAGTGTCCCGATGATCTGGTTCTGTGTGGAACGTGATCTCTTCATTGCCTGTCTCCGGTTGGACAGATCTTACTCAAAAACGAGGGTTTTTCAGGGGCGGGGTCAATTACTAGGTTGGCGTTGACGGTGCCATGATTACCGGACACCCCCCATAGCTGCCATCGAGAAAGACTTCGTCAGACACAAAAGACGGTCCCCAATCGGCATTGTAAGCTACCAAACCGGAAGCTAGACGCCCAATCCTACTGCAAACATGAGGCACCGTTCATGCTGGATGAAGTTATTGTCCACGGCCGAAAGGATCGGGCTTTCGCTGCCTTGTTCGACCGGTGTGACCGGACCACCCGACACCGCTTGGCCGAGGCCGGTTCCGCGGCCGACACCCTGCCGGGTATACTCGCGACCGCCCGCCTCTCTCCTGGACTGGAACTCCGCCTGTCCGGCATCAGGCTATCGGGAAATAAGACCGATGATCTGGTGATCGCCCATGACGTGCCGTTCGCGGCCCGTGCCCGCGCACTGGCCGCCGAGCGGATCGGCGTATCGCCAGATGATCCTTTGCTGTCTCTTTCCCTGCATCTCAGTTCAGCTCCGTATTTCCTGGCGCGTTACAGACGGGCGCACAGCCACACGATCGTGCAGTCTGAAACGCCCCCTCCCCTGCCCTCCCCAGCGGGCCAGACGCCCGGCGTGATTATCCGTTGGTTTGACGCCTCTCTGGGCACGACTGTTCCTCAACGGGACGGCTCCCTTGAGACTGCGCGTGATAGTGCTACAGCCTACGCTTTGCAGGCCAAGGCAGATAACACACGCAAAGCCTATCGTGCGGGCGTCCGGGCATGGTGTGCCTGGGCGGATCGTCACGCCCTTCCCTGCCTCCCTGCCCGCTCGGCCGACATTGCTGCGTTTCTGGCAGACGAAAGAGGTCGGGGCCTCGCGCCCTCAACACTGGAGCTGCGACGGGCCGCGATCACCTATCTTCACCGTCTGGCGGGCTGCGCCGTTCCCACTGCGGATGCCGCTATTGGCGAAACCATGACCGGGATCAGGCGCACCGCCGCCCGAGACGGCTTTACGCCACGACGCAAGGCTGCCGCGACGCAGGACGTGCTGGCGACAATCGTCAATGCGATAGACCTGAGCAAATTATCTGGGATGCGGGATCGGGCTTTGCTCCTCATGGGGTTTTATGGCGCGTTCCGGCGTTCGGAACTGGCCAGCATCGAGATCCGCCATGTCGCCTTGGTCAGTAAGGGCCTGCTTGTCACCCTTCCCCAGTCCAAGGGAGACAGGCAGGGCAAAGGCGTTGAGATCGCCCTCCCCTACACCAAGGATCAGTATTGCCCGGTAAAGGCGTACTGGGCCTGGCTGGCCGTGTCAGGCATACAAGACGGACCTATTTTCCGCCGCGTCCGTAAGGAAGGCACGGTGGCCGTTGACGGCGACATTCGCGCAGTCGGGCTGCAGCCTCTGACAGATCGCTCTATCGCCCGCATCATTCAGGCCCGCGCCAGCGCTGCCGGGCTGGATGGAAAGGCCTTTGGCGGACACAGCCTGAAACGGGGCGCGCTTACGACCGGAATGGATGCAGGGGCCCATCCCGTGAAACTCAAGCGCCTTGCCCGGCATGCGACATACGCTGCTCTTGGAGATTACCTCGAGTTAGGAGACCCATTTGATGAGCACGCTCTACACAGGACGTAGTCATTAACCGAAATATCAGGCGAATGTACGGTGCGAAGTGAATGAAAAGATGACGGGGCTATAGCGTCACCGATTCGCTCGGGTTGGACTTTCCTCACGGCCTGTAAGCTCACAATTTTTTATTCACAGGCTCTTACGGATTAAGCACGCAAAGGAAAAATTATCCGTTGGACTCTTCTATCGCCCCAGTCTGGACTGTCCTCACGGGAATCGGTGTTACCCACAGGACTCTCCTCACTAAGCAAATAGATAAAAACAAAACAAAAAAACAAATAGTTGCGTGAGTTTAGTCCAACCGTAAGGTGAGAGAAGTCCAAACGTGGCGCAGAACACCGTGAGAAAAGTCCAAGTTGACGTGGGACCACTTGCTGTCTCACCATTGGTCATGGCTGAAATCCATCAGATGCTCCTCCAGTATGGCGTGGAAGAAACGCGGCGCATTCTTGCGTCAAGCAAGAACGATCGAAGCTGTGTAGACGCAGCACATGCAATCCTCACCGATGAGAAGCAAGATATCGGCATCGCCCATGCAGGTTTTGCGATGGCAGCCTTACCGCACAAAAAAACAGCCTCGTCCGTTTGGGAGAAAGACGGCGGTCCAGTCAAACTACTCGTAGAAAGTGGTCTTGATTCCAACAAAACACCCATTGGGGTCCCATATGGATCAGTTGCCCGCTTAATACTGCTATATCTGCAAACCCAAGCAGTTAAGAACAAAAGCAGAGAAATAGAGTTGGGCGCTTCTATGAATGCCTGGCTCGCCGCGATGAATTTGTCAGTCGGGGGAAAAACATATCAACTAGTCCGTGAGCAAAGTAGACGGATTAGCCGATGCAGACTTACGTTTTTTCGAACGGAAGGCGGAACGCAGTTCGTAAGTAACGGTGCTTTCGTAAGAGATGCAATATTTCCCATCGACGATTCAAAGACAGACCAGAAATCTCTCTGGCTTGACGTCGTGCGGCTTGACGAATCTTTTTACCAATCTCTGATCGATCATCCATTGCCGCTACGGGAAATTGCTATTAAGCAAATCTCCACACGGTCACTGGCAATCGACTTGTATATTTGGTTGGCGTACCGACTACACATTCTTACACAGCCGTTACACATATCGTGGGCAGCTCTAAAGAGCCAGTTCGGACCTGAATACAAAGAACTCAGGTTCTTCCGCCGCGACATAATGCCGTCCTTAAATTTAGCCCTATCTGTATATCCGGAAGCAATCGTCCGAATTGATGAGAAAACGGGCATTACCCTTCATCCGTCCCCATCCCCAATTCAACCACGCCTGTACTCAGCATCACCAAAGCCATCGCTTGGAACGCCAGTCAGACTGACGTGAGTATAGTCCAAGATTGCCATGTTGAGTGTTGATGTTGAGTGTTGACGGTTGATAATCAGATGTATAGGTTTGGACCAGACTCACGGGCTGGAGCATCAACATGCACACGTTCAAAGCATATAGAGATCGGTTGTCCCTTTCTCAGTCGCAGCTTAAAGACCTACTCAACGAACGCTTAAATCGTAATTACGACAGACATACTATTTCCCGTTGGGAAAACAGGAAGCAACCAATACCGGCCGAAGTGGCTGCCGAATTGGAATTATTGGTAAACCGAGATCCCCGCGAAACTACAGTGATCTCATTTGCAAACCAAAAAGGTGGTGTAGGCAAAACTACCAGCGCTTTGAATATTGCTTTTGCACTAACGCGTTTGAACTTTCGTGTTCTTTTAATCGATGCAGATCCGCAAGCCAGTGCAACGTCGGCCCTAGTGGGATCAGATATCGTATCTTTGTACCGAAATAAAAAGACACTGGATGCTGCTCTCCTTAAGGATGAGCCAATAACCGATATAATCCTGCCCAAGGATTATGAATTATCAGACGGACGGACGCTCCCATTCTCTCTGATAAGCAGTCACATTGACCTAGCTGAAGTAGATGTTCGGCGCGAGCCAGGGACTGAAGGGCTGCTTCGTGAAGCAATAGCGAAAATCAAGACTGATTATGACTACATTATCATTGATAGTCCGCCTCATCTTGGCTTTCTAACTTGGATGGCTCTTACTGCAGCACATCTGGTCTACATACCAGTAAGAACCGAACCTTACGATGTAATGGGCGTCAATCTTATCTTGGACACGATCGCAAAAGTTAACCGCCGTTCCAATCCAAGATTGCGTGTTGGTGGCGTAATACCAACACAGTTTTCAGCTACCCAATATGTTGACGTGGGTATTGTGAACCATTTGATTTCGGCTTTGGCTGGAAGGGCCGAAGTTCTTGAACCTGTGCCCAATAGCACCGCATACAGCAATGCAGCATGGGAATCAAAAATACCGGTCGAGGTTGCGCCACGCAACCCAGCTGTCCAGCCTTACATCCGTCTAGCTGAAGCTATTTCAACAAAGAGCCAACCTATTATCGCAGCACAGATTATCGAACAGCTTGGCAATGAAGGAGAAGGCAATGGCTAGATTTAAACCCAGGACGTCGCCTTTTCTTGATAAGCAAGCCGCGGCGACGAAAACTTTGACTACACCATTTCTTCGGGACAGTCAGTTCAAACACACTTTTGAAGCTATCGTTGCTGACATCCAGCCAGATCCGCAGCAGTCACGGAAGATATTCGACGACGATGAAATTGTCGAACTTGCCAGATCGATAGATGCTCGCGGTTTGCTGCAGCCGATACTTGTTCGTCAGGATGAGAGTCGACCAAACGGTTGGATAATTGTTGCTGGTGAACGACGCTGGCGCGCGATTTCAACTCTCGGGTGGGAATACATTCCCGCAATAGAGTACGATGGCGATTATATCAGTGCAAATTTGGTCGAAAATCTCTTACGGGAAGACTTGTCCCCCGTGGAAGAAGCGCAAGGCATTCAAAAGCTAATTTCCCATAACGGATGGTCGCAAAGCGAAGCCGCTCGGCAGCTTTGCATTGCCCAGTCTCGGGTAAACAAGCTGGTCCATATACTCGAGCTTCCAGAAGATTTCTTGAGTAAAGCTGCCGAAAGAAAGTTGCCTCTCAACACCTTGGTCGCGATTTCCCGTGAACCGCAACCACAAGTTCGAGAGGAAATGATGGTCAGAGCGCTCGACGGCAGCCTAACGGTACTTGCTGCTCACGCTGCTAGAACAGAAAAGAAGGTAAGGCCTCCGGTAAGCGCTGGCGAAAAATTTTCAAGGGGCTACGTTAGCACAGCGCAGAAATTCATTAAAAACATCGAAACGATTAAGGCAGATGCACGGCCACTAACTGACGAGGAAATTGAGTTGCTCAAGCGGACCCGCGACGCAATTAATGATATCCTACCGCAGGCAGGTAAGTAGTCCTTACGTTACCTATGTCACGTGGCATAACGTAGGGTTAAACGCCCTCTCCGCGTGACATATTTTTGATGCGGTTTCCTATGTCACGTGACATAGGCCTCACCGAACGGCTCTAAAAACAAGCATCAACCCAAAGCACAACAAAGGAAAACTCTGACCAGCCCTGAGCGCCGCGCGCAAAGGGTGGGTCGGTCTGTCTGAAGCCAGCCCGATCCCGGCGCAGGCGCCGCCTTTGCCCGCGTCCCACAGGCCCGGTTCCGGAGACAGCATGCAGAAGAAAATCTGACGCAAGACAGCGCTTAGCCCCCTTCCCTGCTGTTGTCCCATCCTTCCCGATCACCGCCTCGTCCCTGACGTAGGCGGCGTTCGGCGTTTGTCCGGAGCCTTCCATGTCCCTGTTCAGTGATCAGCTCAGCCTGTTCTCTTCCTCCGCCCTCAATGGCCCTGCCGACCTCTTCTGGGGTGAGCTTGAAGGCGAAGACAGCCCCCTGCCCTCTCCCACAGCCCCTGCGCCTCTCGTGATCCCCCAGACCGATTTTCGTCTGTCTGGCGAGCGCGGCCTTGCCGCGAGCTGGAAAGACCGTGCGGGCGACAACATCGCCGCCATCACGCTGCTGGGCACGCTTGAGGCCGAAGACCGCAATGCAACCCCCGCCGAGCAGGCTGTGCTGAGCCGTTTCATTGGCTTCGGGGCCGGTGAACTCGCCAATGCCCTCTTTCCCCGGAACGGCGAACCTTACCGGGCCGGATGGGAGACGCTCGGCAAGGCACTGGAAGCCGCCTGCAGCGAGACGGAACGGGCCGCCCTCGCCCGCTCTACCCAGTATGCCCATTTCACCCCGAACCTGATCGTCAACGCCCTGTGGGATATGCTCATGAAGCGGGGCTTTCAGGGAGGCTCCGTGCTCGAACCCGGCTGCGGCGGTGGCCAGTTCATCGCCTTGCGTCCCGAACGCCTCGAAGGCCGGATCGCCTTCACCGGTATTGAGATGGAGAGTCTTGCCGCGCGTATCGCCCGCAGGTTGTTTCCCAAACAGTGGATCCGGCAGGAAGACTTTACCAAGGCGACACTCGCCAGTGATTACGATCTGGCCATCGGCAATCCGCCCTTCTCCAACCGTGTGGTCAATACGCCCGAGCATCGCGATCTGCGCGGCTTCAGCCTGCATGACTGGTTTATTGCCCGTTCTCTCACCGCCCTGCGCCCTGGCGGCTTTGCCGCCTTCGTGACGTCACGCCACACGCTGGACAAGAGCGAGATGAAGGCACGGGCGCGCATGGCCGAGGATGCCGATCTGCTGGGGGCTGTGCGTCTGCCCGCGGGCGCCATGCGTGCGGATGCCGGCACCGAGGTCGTGCTCGATATGCTGGTGTTCCGCAAGCGGGCTATCGGCGAACTGCCCGGCGACCAGAGCTGGCTGGAAACCGATGTCGTGCCGGAGAGTGATGAAGGTGACGGGCCGCTCAGGGTCAACCGCTACTTTCTCGACAACCCCGCGCAGGTGCTGGGTACGCATGGCTGGGGCAGCAGTCAGTTCGGACGGGAGTATAGCTGTCTGCCCGTGGCTGATCTGTCGCTGGAAGAAGCACTCCCCGAGGCGTTGGGTCGCATTGCTCCCGAGAGCCGTTTTCCGGCCCCTGTGGAGCAGCGCATTACCCGACCCGATGCGGATGGCCCGCGCGTGGGCCCGGCTGCGTCAGGAGCCGATCTGAAGGAGGGCAGCTACTACCTCCATAACCGTGTCCTGCACCAGATCATTGGGGGCGCAGGCCGCGTGGCGCCCATCCGCAAGGGAGACCAGAAAGAGGGTCTGTTCCAGAAACACGCGCGCATCATCGAAGCGCTGATCCCCGTGCGGGACGCGGCAAAAGCGGTGCTGCGGGCTCAGATGGACAACCAGCCTTTCGGACGGCACCAGCACCGGCTGCGGCAGGCCTGGCAGAGCTTCACCCGCCAGTTCGGCCCGATCAATCTCACCCACACCACCGTCAGGGTAAATCCCACCACCGGCGAAGAAACCGAAAGCCGCCGCAGACCCAACCTCCAGCCCTTCTATGACGATCCCGATGTGTGGCTGGTCTCCTCCATTGAGGAGTATGACGAGGCGACCCAGACCGCCCGGCCGGGGCCGCTCTTCACCGAGCGCGTCATCCATGCGCCGGTGGAGCCCGAGATCCATTCGGCTCATGATGCGCTGGCGGTCTGCCTGCATGATGTGGGCCGTGTCGATCTGCCCCTGATTGCCGAGCTTGCCGGCTGTAGCGTGTCCGAGGCCCTGAGCGAACTGGGCGAGGCGGTCTATCTCGACCCCGAAGCGTCCCGCCCGGGGCACGATGTCTGGGTGGCGGCGGACGCGCTGCTGTCGGGGGCCGTGCGCACCAAACTCGCGGCCGCCCGCGAAGCGGCACAGGCGGATGACCGCTTTGCCCGCACGGCAACCGCCCTTGAACGGGCCCAGCCCGAGGACCTGCGCCCGTCCGACATCACCGCGCGTCTGGGCGCACCCTGGGTGCCGGTCACGGATATCATGGCCTTCAGCCGCGAGGTGATGGGGATTGAGGCGCTCATCCGCCATACCGCCGAAGTCGCCTGCTGGACCGTTGAAAAAAGCGCCTTTCTGGGGCGCGCGGAAGCCACCTCGGTCTGGGGCACCGCCCGCCGTCATGCTGGGGAGCTGCTCGAAGACGCGCTCACACAGGCGTCCCCCAAAATCTGGGATACGGTCAGGGATTCAAACGGCAACGACACCCGTGTGCTGAATACCCAGGAAACCGAAGCCGCGAAGGAGAAGCTCGCAGCCATCCGGCAGGCGTTCCAGAACTGGGTCTGGCAGGATGCCCAGCGGGCGGACCGGCTGGTGCGGCTCTATAACGACACTTACAACAACCTCGTGCCGCGCCTGTTCAATGGCGCGCATCTGAAGCTGCCGGGTGCCAGCACCGTCATTGCCTTGCGCGAGCACCAGAAACGCGTGATCTGGCGGATCATCGCCGCGGGCAGCACCTATATCGCCCATGCCGTAGGGTCGGGCAAAACCTTCTCCATGTGTGCCGCCGTCATGGAACAGAAGCGGCTGGGGCTGGTCAGCAAGGCGATGATCGTGGTGCCGGGGCACTGTCTCGCCCAGATGGCCCGTGAATTTTTGATGCTCTATCCCACCGCCAAAATCCTCGTGGCGGATGAGACGAACTTCGCCAAGGCCAAACGTCAGCGCTTTCTGGCGCGGGCCGGCACCGGCAACTGGGATGCGATCATCATCACGCATGACGCGTTCAAGTTCATTCCTGTGGAAGCGGCGTTCGAGCGCAGCATGATCGAGGATCAGATCGACGCCTATGAGACGCTGCTCTGTGAAATAGACAAAGACGACCGGCTGTCGCGCAAGCGCATCGAGCACATGAAGGAGATGATGGCGGCGAAGCTCGAAGGGCTGGCGACCCTCAAGGATGATCTGCTGCATCTGGGAGAGCTGGGGATCGATCAGATCCTCGTGGATGAAGCCCAGCAGTTCCGCAAGCTGAGCTTCGCCACCAATCAGGGCGACCTCAAGGGCGTGGCTCCGGAAGGTTCGCAGCGCGCATGGGACCTGTTCGTCAAGGCCCGCTATCTGGAGCGGATCAATCCCGGCCGTGCGCTGGTGATGGCCTCTGGAAGCCCCATAACGAACACACTGGGAGAGCTCTACTCCGTGCAGCGGTTTATGGCGCTCGATGCCCTGTGCAGTCGTGGCCTGCATGAGTTCGACGCCTGGGCGGCCAATTTCGGGGAAACCCGGACCGAACTCGAACTGCAGCCCAGTGGTCTCTACAAGCCCGTCACGCGCTTTACCGAATTCGTCAATGTCGCGGACCTCATGGCGCTCTATCGTGACTTCGCCGATGTGGTCCAGCAGGATGATCTGCGCCGCTATGTAAGCCTGCCAGCCGTGCGCGGCGGGCACCGCCAGATTGTCGTGGCCCCGGTTCATGCGCGCTTCCGTGCCTATCAGAAGACGCTGGCCGAGCGGATCACGGCGATTGAGACCCGCACCGGCAGACCCCAGAAGGGTGACGACATCCTGCTCTCCGTCATGGGGGATGCCCGCCATGCCGCCCTCGATCTGCGCTTTGTCGGCTGGGGCCGGGCAGGGGAGGGGGAGGAGAGCAAGCTCGACCTCATGATCCGCAATGTCTTCGCCATCTGGGAAGAGAGTGCGCGGAACCGTTACACCAATCCCGAGACGGGCCAGCCTTATGCGGTGCCGGGTGCGGTGCAGTTGATTTTCTCGGATCTGGGCACTGTGGGGGCCGAAGGCAAGCGGGGCTTCTCCGCCTATCTGTGGATCCGCGACGAACTGGTCCGCATGGGGGTGCCGCGCGAGCAGATCGCCTTCATGCAGGATTACAAAAAGGCGGAAGCCAAACAGCGCCTGTTCGGCGATCTCAATGCCGGACGCAAACGCATCCTGATCGGCAGCACCCAGACCATGGGCACCGGGGTCAACGCCCAGCAGCGGCTTCTGGCCCTGCATCATCTGGACGTGCCCTGGCTGGTCTCCGACATCATCCAGCGTGAGGGGCGCATCGAGCGGCAGGGCAACCAGAACCCGGAAATCCGGATTTTTGCCTATGCGCAGGAAGGCTCGGTCGATGCCACCAACTGGCAGCTGCTCGAACGCAAGCTGCGCTTTATCGCCCTGGCCATGTCCGGGGACCGGTCGATCCGCCGTGTGGAAGACCTGAATGGGGAGGGCAATCAGTTCGCCATGGCCAAGGCGCTGGCCTCGGGGGATATGCGTCTCATGCAGAAAGCCGGTCTGGAGGCGGAACTGGCGCGGCTCGAACGCCTCTATGCCGCCCATTACGACGACCAGTTCGCCGTGCGCCGGGCGGTCCAGCAGGCCGAGCGCGAGATTGCCTGGGCGCAGGCCCGGGTGCCGCTGATCGAGGCCGATCTGGCGGCCCGTGTGGCCACACGCGGCGAGGCGTTCCGCTTCGAGACCGGGCGCGGTGTGATTACCGAGCGCGAGAAGGCTGGAGCGTTCCTGCTGGCGCAGATCCGTCTGGCGGTCAGGAACGCGCAGGAAGGCCGGTGGGCACTGGGGCGCATCGGCGGCTTCGCCGTCACGCTCGATGCTGTCAGCCGCCAGCGTTTTAGCGAGGATAGGGTGGTGACAGAGGCCGGGCTGTCCGTCGCCTTCGCGCATGCAACGGTGGATGTCACCGTGGACAAAGAGACCAAACCGCTGGGGCTGGTGGCCCGGATCGAGAACCTTGTGCTGCGTCTTGATGCCGAACGGGCCGAGGCCCGGCGGATTGGCGAGGAGGCGGCCCGGCGGCTTCCGTCCTACCTCACCCGTCTCGATGTGCCGTTCCGTGAAAAGGCGCTGCTCGACGAGAAACGCTCCGCATTGGCGGACCTCGAAGCCGATCTCGCGGCCACCAGCGGGGCAGGGGAGGAGGAGGCCCCGGCTAATGATGACATGCCCATGATCGACCCGATCATTGAGGCGGACAGCGCCCTCAGGGACGCGGCCTGATCCTGCTGTGCCGTCCGGCGTCACAACGTCGGGCGGCATACTACAAGCGGTGTGGATTATACATCTGTGGTGAAATACAGCGGATTGTACCTATGCACAAGGCAGTGAAACGGTTCGCTTGTTTATATATACTTCGGAAAAATAAATTATCTGAAGAGGATTCCATGAGGGTTCATATGTTCAAGCTTTTTGATTTTCTTGAAAGACGGTTTGATCAAAAGAGATCAAAAGAATTTGCAAAAATTTTCAATCGGAAATTAACTGATGCAAAAGCGAGCGGCAGAGAAAGCGAGTTTTCTGAGGAAATAAAATTACTGGCAGTCTGCAAATTTATGTACAGTCTCAGTCTTGGAGAGAAAATTCGTAAGCTTTTTGTGCCGTATTTAAAAATGGCATTTTTCGGCCTTGGTGCCTTAGTAATGCTATACGCATTTGGACACACAGGTAGTGACTTCAAGGAGTTTTCGAAGAGTGCAATTATTCCAGGATTTGTGCTGTTGTTATTGGTCTATGGCATTATCCCAGAGATAAACAAGACTGACAGAATATCTGAAAAGCTAGACGGTATTTGTTTTTCTTGGGATGGAACTGGAAGGATTTTAATTGTCAAAACTGGTAAAGAAATAACATATCAAGTTATAACAATTCCATATTACTCTACGCTAAATTAGTAATGAATGAAAAAGTGGCTGCCACAGCTTAAGCGGGCGCGCAAGCGCCAGGCAGTGCGCGCCTGACGGCGCGGCCTTGCCCGCCCGCCCAAGCTGCGACCGCGCGGAAAACATCAGGAGATTGATAAAAAGAGCAGATCAGCTCTGACGCAATCGCCTGCCAGTTTTCCCCATGATCAGGAGCCTCTCCATGGAACTGCGCGTCGTCGATCCGAAAACCCTTCTCGACAATCCCGAAAACCCCCGCACCTCGGCCCCCAATGTCGAGGCCGACCGACGCCTCGCCCATAATATCAAGGTGGTGGGTCTGCTGCAGGCGCCATTGGTGCGCGAACTGCCTGACGGCCAGCTGATGATCGTGGCGGGCCATCGCCGCCGCCGGGCCTGCGTGCTTGCGAAAATGCGCGAAATGCACGTCATTGTCACATCCTCTGACGAAAAATTGGATGGGCTGGCGGCTGGTTCCGAGAACATGATCCGTGAGGCGATGACGCAGAGCGAGCAATGGCGCTTTGTCGACAAGGCCCGTCGCGAAAAAGCGTATACGGACGCCCAGATTGCCCGCGCGCTGATGGTCACACCCGCCTATCTGAAACGCCTCTCACTTCTGGCGGGTCTGCATGACCCGATCCTGCATGCCATCGACATGGGGCGCGGCCCGGACTTCAACGATCTGAAAGTCATTGCAGCTGCCCCGGTGGAAGAGCAGCGCGCCGCATGGGCTGAAATATTTGAGGATATGGTCGAGGAGGATGCTGACCCGGCCGAGTATCGTTTGAACGCCGAAGACCCCGAGGACACCGTGCCCTGGCGCGACCTTGCCCGGTTCCTGAAACAGGCGCGGTACATGGCGGTGGATGCCCGCTTTAATGACGCGACGGCCAAGGCCTGCGGCGTGGTGTGGGCTGAAGATCTGTTTGGCGAAGGCGGGAAGGATAACCGCTTTACCGAGGATGGCCCGGCCTATGCCGCCGCACAGGAACAGTGGCTGACCGACTGTCTGCCCGAGGGTGGGGTTAGGATGGAGGTCGGCGAGTATGAGCAGGCGGCTGCGCCAGATGGCTATAGGCGGGTATCGAACTGGATGGCGGCAGAAGAAACCGACGTGACGGGGTATTTCCTCAACCCCAGCACCTTGAAGATCGACGAAATCCCGTTGCGTCCGCAGGAGACTGAAAAACAGGGAACGGCTGCGGCTCCGCGCAGCCTTGCGCCGACCAGTGTAGCGGCCCCCAAAGAGCGGGCGGCCATTTCCGGCACGGGTCTGGCCATGCTGGGCCAGATCCGCACACAGGCGTTGCACGGGGCACTCGACGTGATTGGTGAGGATGTAGACCCGTGGGATCTGGTTGCGGCCCTGCTGCTGGCCCTTGGTGGGGAGAACGTCACCGTGCAGACCCCTGAACGTGAGCCTTATGGCCAGATGAGCCGACGGGAGACCGCACTGGCCGCGCTCTTCCCCGAAGGCGTGCTGATCCGTGATCCTGCACTCCTACGACAGGAAGCGGTGGCCGTGCTCAAGACCGTCGCAAACTGCACGATCAGCCGACACAGCGGCAGCGGTGTAACGGCCCGGCTCATGGGACTGCTGTTCAATGCCGATGCGCAGATGCCCAATATGGCCTTTGAGGACTTCCTGAAATGCTTCAGCAAGCCCGGCATCATGGAAGCGGGTAAGACGCTGAACCTGTTGCCCAGGAACACCGGCAAGGAAATGCGCAATGCCATCATGGCGCATGTGGGGCCTGAGGGGCGCTGGGTGCCAGAACAGGCCGGGTTCGGTCCTGCCGCCGAAGACTGGAAAGCGAAACTCGGCGATATGGCGCGCAGATCCGAAATGCTGGCTTCTCTGACAGATGATCATGAGGACGCCGACGAGGAAGAGGGCGAATTCGATCACCTGCTTCCCGTTGAAGAAGAGCTGTATGGAACTGGTCTGAAAGGACCGGACGAGGCTGAGACTACGCCGACAGAAGCCGCTGACGCAGGCGAGGTGCCTGACCCTGAAGCACAAGCCGATGAAACGGTCGAGCTGAAGGACGCTCTGCTTGAACAGGCCGCCGAGGCCCTGACGTCGGACGTTGCCGATGCTGACGCGCGGGCTGCGGTGAAAGCCCATCTGGACAGCCACCTTGAGGTGGTGAGGATCGCCGCCTGACGGCGGTAACTCCCAGAGCAAAATCCAAAAAACACAGACCAGACAGCGCGCCTGCCGGGACGGCGGCCGCGCGTTCAAACGGTGGGGCTTCGCTCCCGGCGCTGCGCGCCGCGTTTGAGCGCGCGGCCGCCGTCCCGGCAGGCAGCAGGTATTCAGAAAAGGAGAATGCCATGCGTCCGATTGCCTTTCCGCGCCCATTTCCAAAGCGCGTCACGCCCGCACGCTGGGCCTGTGTGGATGCTCCCGTGATCTGCCGGCGCTGCCATCATGAATGGCCCGCTGGGGATCCGGCCTACCAGATGGCGTGTCGCGGCTGTGGGGCGCTGCCCGGCCAGCCCTGCTGCCGCCCAGAGGGCGGGAACGAGCGTGTGTGCTTCCAGCGGGATCAGGATGCGCGCAGGGCAGGGCTGCTGATCCCCTGCGAGGGGCTGAGCTGGGATGGCCGCCACGACAAGCCCCTGAAGCTCTCCCTGAGCCGCTCGCCCGACGCGCGCGCGGTACTGAGTGGTGCGCCTCCAGCCCGCCGTTTTGCTGCCTGAGCCAATGCAGGGAGGCCCGACCGCCAGCCTGCAACCAGAGAAAACAGAACAAGGACTACGGCGTGTCGTCAGTTAA
>LAHS01000988.1_pt1 | contig 71863 bp, 65 predicted proteins | sample 329651 | NCBI WGS metagenome assembly LAHS01 (sample SAMN03275699, study PRJNA271635) | activated sludge metagenome | isolation source: sample C-1 Sludge from hydrolytic chamber (first chamber) of Anaerobic...
TTTCTCTTTTGTCCCAGCCTCCTTTGTCTTTTTTATCGATATGATGCGATAGTTGTGGCTTCCGATGTGCCCGCAGAACGCATCTGAATGCAAAAAGTAATTTATAGTGTAGCTTTATTTTTTAACATATTGAATACTTGTTCAACGTCTTTATCTCCACGACCTGAAATATTAATAATAATACTTTCGTCAGGCGATAGCGTTGGTGCTAATTTTATAGCATGTGCTACAGCATGCGAGCTCTCCAGTGCGGGGATAATTCCCTCCACTTTTGATAGTACTTGGAATGCTTCAAGCACTTCTTCATTTGATACAGTTACATATTCGCCGCGGCCAATTGTTTTTAAATAACTATGTTCAGGGCCAGCCCCAGGGTAGTCAAGACCAGCAGCAATTGAATATGTTGGTAATGGATTACCTTGTGCATCTTGCAATACTAAGCATTTAAAACCATGCAATTCACCTGGAGTACCTTCATTTAATGTTGCTGCTTTTTCTGGTTCAATACCGATTAAACGAACGCCTTCATCGGCGATATATTCTGCAAATGCACCGATTGCATTACTACCACCACCGACACATGCAAGAACTGCAGCAGGGAGCTTGCCTTCTTTTTCTAAAATTTGCTCACGACTTTCACGGCTAATCACTGATTGGAAATGTTTCACCATTGAAGGGAATGGATGTGGCCCTACCGCAGAGCCTAATAAATAGAAAGTTGTTTCATAGTTTTCTACTAAATCAGCAAATGCTTCGTCTACTGCATCTTTCAGACGACCTTGGCCTTTATCAACGGCAACAACTTTAGCACCTAATAACTCCATACGGAATACATTTAATGCTTGTCGCTTTGTATCTTCTAGTCCCATGTAAACTGTGCAATCCATGCCAAACATTGCGCAAGCAGTAGCTGTTGCAACGCCGTGTTGACCTGCGCCCGTCTCGGCGATAACACGATTTGCGCCCATACGTTTTGCAAGTAAAATTTGACCTAGTACATTATTGATTTTATGTGAACCAGTATGATTTAAATCTTCACGCTTTAAGTAAATTTTAGCGCCGCCAAGTTGCTTCGTTAAATTTTCTGCAAAATACAGTGGCGATTTTCGACCAATATATTCACGGAAATAATAGTCTAGTTCATTTTTAAACTCTTCATCATCTTTATATTTTTGGAAATTCTCATCTAAAATATTTAATACATTTTGAAGCTCTTCAGGAACGAAGCTACCTCCAAATTCACCGAAATATCCCTTTTGCTCTACTGCTGTACCCATCTTCACTCGACTCCTCTATTCTAAATTTTCCATAAAAAAAGGTCACTCCACTCCTCTATAAAAAGGACGAGTAACCGTGGTGCCACCTTTATTCGCAAAAATGCGCGCTTGTACTCCTGTAACGGGGAGTTAGTTCGACCTTTTAGAAGGCTGCTCCGAAGTCCATTCACAAGTTCATACTGCTGATTTACACCAACCATCAGCTCTCTAAAAGTACGATTTCTTGCTACTCCTCTTCTTCTACGCATTTATTATTGAAAAATTTTAATATATTTTCAGAATAGTGTCAAGAAAAAGAAAAAGGCTCTTTTTAGCCTTATTGGCAAGAGGATCAGTGCTCAAATTAAAAAAGACGAATCGAAAAGACTCGTCTATCTAAATCATATTTTTGAAATTTAGGCGCTTGTTGAGCATATACATAATCGGTGCACCGACTGCTAATACAACAAATTCACCCGCTGCGACAGTTAACCATGTCCACAGGAATGGTAATTCTAATGCTAAGTTCAGTTCGAAGGCGATGATAAACATTGTGCATGTAAATAAAAATGTGTTAATGATTAAACGCGCCCATATATTTTGGACAAATTTACAAATCACAATTAAAAGGCCAAGCGTAATCATTGTCTGCCCAACGCCAAACACTAAATCATAGGCACCGAGTGGTGAAAATAGATTGGAAATAAACACACCCATAATAATCCCAACGGCAAAGCGAGGGTTAAAGGCAACTAAATGATTAAAAATTTCCGATACGCGGAATTGCACCTCTGTAAAACCAAATGGTGCGACGAGCATTGTAACAGCAATATAGAGCGCGGCAATAATGCCACTTGCTGCTAAAAATTTCACTTTCATATTCATTTCTCCTTAGTTTTTTTTCGTGGGATGGTTACGAACCACGTAAAGCAAGTGCAATCATAGCAGTAATGGTGCGGGTTTGTAAATAGCTCTATGAAAAATAGATATAGCACGAATATTCGTAGTATTTCATCTTTTGTGTGGGATGTAAAAATTTCCTGTTTTTAAGGATAAAGAACGGATGTACCGACAGAAAAAATGTCGGTTGAAATGTCGGTACTGTTTTCGATAAAATTAAATTAACTCGAGTATATTTAAATTTGCTATAGCAACCATTTCAAATGACTTAATAAATTAAAGTTGAATTTGAAAAAGAAAAAGGGGTGCAAAGCATGATGAGGATACTTAAACTCACACTATTTCTTTTGATTTTTTTTCCATTAGTTGATTCGGATGTAAAGGCTAATGATGAAACTAATTCAAACATAATTAAAATATTAGATGGGAAAAATATGAGTGAGGAAGAGTTGGATGCAATCTTAAACTCAGGTGAAGAATTTACGATAGAACTAACTGATGAACAAGTAGCTGAACATTATGCAGAAATAAAAGGTGTTTCTTTAGACGAACCTTACCAGGCAATGTCAGATAGTCAATAGTAGTTGAATTATACAATGGTCACTTTTATTATACAGTGAATGGAAATTTTTATGAATCTACATCAACTACACATACAGGCACTGCTGGAGTCACTACAGTTTTTAGTGCTACTTATTCAGTTGCCTCAACTAGTAATTATTATGCATCGTTAACAATCTTAAGGACAAAACGGGATGTGTTAGGTTATTAGATAGGATAAAGTAAAATGATCTTATCCGTAACTGGAGGGATGTCGTTTGAAGAAAATTACATCTTTGCTTATCGGGGTTTTAATCTGTCTCGTCGGGTGCAACAATACAGCATTTGGCATTTATCAAGGGCGGGATTTAAAAATTGGGGTAATTGGGGCGATTCCAGAAGTAATGGAAGAAAATATAGATTTTCAAGATATTACTTTTGAGGAGTTGAAAAATAATACGGAATCCTTATCTAAAGAGCTAGATGCCATTATGATTATGAAAGAATTTTTACATGAAGCAGATGATGACCAATATGTAGCTGCTTATAGGTCGTTAAAAATTCCTACATTTTTTATGCAATCGACTAAAGTACATGTACCATTTGTCAATGAAGGTGTTCAGTATGATGATATTATCGATGTTGACCCTGCTAATTTCGCAACAGGGTTTCTCGATTTAGGAACAGATGAGAAAATTAAAGAACATACATGGAGATATAAGCTGGAAAAGAAACAGAATATTCAAGATGTTTACTCGCGAATTTTTGCTACTATTGAATCTGTAAGTAGTTAATTCAAATGGCGCAGTGAAGGCAAGACCCCTGCACTTAATGCAAGATGGGGACACCTCGCACGCTTGTTGCTTAGGTGTGCCCGCGGAAAGCACCGCCGAAGCGAACAACAATGGTGCAGCAAAAAAGTGTTAGATTGATTGTAGTCAATCTAACACTTTTTCTCTTTTTATGCTCTTCTCGATTTTTGGATTATGAAAGCAACCTTTAACTGTCGAAAAATTGCCATACAATTATTATTATATTACAAAAGAATTATAAATTAAGAAATGTAGTAGTTTAGCGGTTTAAAGCGACAAATTAAGTGAAAAAGTAAAATATTTTGTCAAATTTAAAAGTCAGAACATTCATAATGTTGTTGACGAATAGCGATAATAACGATAATATAGCGATACATTCACACTTTGCTAGAGTGAAGTGTGATAGATAACAGAGTATTATTCGGGGGGATTATTTGTGAAGCGCAATATGAAACAGCTTTCGTTCCTATTATTTGGATTATTATTATTGCTTGCTGCTTGTGGTAGCGGTAGTTCTAGTTCATCAGATGCAAAAGGTGACGAAAAAAATAGTGCAAGTGAGAGCGGTAGTGTAGATCAAAAAACATATAAAATCGGGATTACTCAAATTGTTGAGCATCCATCTTTAAATGCTGCAACAGAAGGATTCAAAAAAGCGATTGAGGATTCAGGCTTAAAAGTGGAATATGATCCACAAATTGCACAAGGTGATAACAGCTTAAATACAACAATTGCCAATAACCTAGTAAGTGCAAACGTAGATTTAATTTTTGCTAACTCTACACCTTCTGCACAAGCAGCAGCTACGGCAACGGGTGATATTCCAATTATCTTTACTTCTGTGACAGATGCAGTGGGCGCGCAGTTAATTGATTCGATGGACAAACCAGGGAAAAATGTAACGGGAACAATTGATTTACATCCTGATACGATTTCTAAAACGGTAGCATTATTAAAAGAACTTGGCGCTAAAAACGTCGGTATGGTTTACAATGCTGGTGAGCAAAATTCAGTAGCACAAGTAAAAGAAGTGAAAAAAGTGATGGCTGAACAAGGTCTTGAAGTAAAAGAGGCTTCAGCTGCAACTTCAGCGGATGTTAAACAAGCGGCTGAATCGTTAATTGGTAAAGTAGAGGCTTTTTATATTATTACAGATAATACAGTTGTTTCTGCATTAGAATCTGTTATTGATGTAGCAAAAGCAAATAAATTACCACTTATTGTTGGTGAGCTTGATTCTGTAGAACGTGGTGGCTTAGCTGCATACGGCTTTGAGTACTATGATATCGGCTATGAAGCTGGTCAAATGGCTGTCAAAATCTTAAAAGGTGAAGCAACACCTGCTGATACACCAGCTCAATATCCACAAAACTTAAAATTAGTAGTGAACAAAAAAGTTGCTGATGAATTAGGAATTGAAATTAAAGATTCTTGGGGCGCAGAGCTTTTAGAAAAATAATGCATATGTCATGTTACATTTAAGCTGAAGCGGGGGAGAACTATCCCCGCTTTCTCTTCATTTTAACTTGTTAAAGCAGACAATCTTTGCATTTATCAATAAGAGATTTGAAGTTCCAAGTAAATTTTACAGATTTTAAGAGAAGCTTTTGAACAAGCTAGATAACACCTTGGCGCAATGACGCCTCGGTATAATTGATACGATAATTTTTAGGAGATGATTCAACAATGTTTACAGCAATTTTTGGCTCAGTGGAGCAAGGAATCATCTATGCAATTATGGCACTCGGTGTTTACTTAACATTCCGTGTGTTAGATTTTCCGGACTTAACGGTTGATGGAAGCTTTGTAACAGGGGCGGCCACGGCAGCAACAATGATTCTGCTTGGCTACAACCCAATCTTAGCGACTTTAGTGGCAATTGTTGCTGGATTTATTGCAGGATGTATGACAGGAATTCTTCACACAAAGGGGAAGATCAATCCGCTATTATCAGGGATTTTAATGATGATTGCCTTGTATTCGCTTAACTTGCGCATCATGGGGTTAACTGCAGAAAATACGATAGGTCGTCCGAATATTCCATTATTAAACTCTGAAACATTGTTTTCAACGTTTCAAACATTTTGGAGTAATTTAGGTATCGATGCTGCATTAAATAACGTATTAAAAAGCATCGGCATTCAGCAAGTACCGTCAACTTGGGGTACGTTGATTGTAGTTTTACTCATCACGATTTTAATTAAATTTATTGCGGACTGGTTCTTAAAAACAGAAGTCGGGCTAGCTATTCGAGCAACAGGTGATAATAAACGTATGATTCGTAGTTTCTCTGCGAATACAGATACGCTTATTATTCTTGGTCTTGGTCTTTCGAATGCACTTGTCGCATTTTCTGGAGCTTTAATCGCACAATATTCGAAGTTTTCGGATGTTAGTATGGGAATCGGTATGATTGTTATCGGTCTTGCTTCGGTTATTATAGGGGAAGCCATCTTTGGTACAAAAACAATTATGCGTACTACATTGGCTGTAATCGCTGGTGCTATTATTTACCGCATTATTTTAGCGTTAGCATTGCGTGTCGATTTCCTTGATTCAGGAGATATGAAACTCATTACGGCTATTATTGTTATTTTAGCGCTTGTCGTACCACAGTTTGTCGACAAAAACAAAGAACGAAAGCGCAAAGCAAAACGGGCAGCAGAACGTTCACAAGTGAAAACGGTAGAGCAGGGAGGAAAAGGCCTTGCTTAAATTAGACGGCATTAATAAAGTTTTTAATGAAGGTACACCCGATGAGAAAATTGCACTTGCTGAAATAAACTTACATTTAAAACCAGGCGATTTTGTTACAATTATCGGCAGTAATGGTGCGGGCAAATCTACGATGATGAATATGATTTCAGGTGCGTTAACACCAGATTTTGGTTCCGTATTAATCGATGGTAATAATGTCACGAGTTTGCCAGAATATAAACGGTCTCATTTCATTGGTCGCGTGTTTCAGGACCCGATGGCGGGAACAGCACCGACTATGACGATTGAAGAAAACTTAGCACTTGCGTATTCAAGAAACAAAAGTCGTGGTCTACGTATAGGCGTAGATAAAAAACGTCGACAATTTTTTAAGGAATCATTAGAAATGCTAGGCTTAAACTTAGAAAGTCGCCTATCTGCAAAGGTTGGCTTGCTTTCGGGTGGTGAACGTCAGGCATTATCACTGTTAATGGCTACGTTTACGAAGCCATCGATTCTATTGCTAGATGAGCATACGGCAGCACTTGACCCTTCGCGTGCGGAGCTTATTACGCGTATTACGAAGCATTTAGTTGAAAAGGATAATCTTACAACGCTAATGGTCACACACAACATGCAACAAGCATTGGATTTAGGAAACCGTCTTATTATGATGGATAAAGGTCAGATTATCTTGGAGGTCGGCGAGGATCGCAAACACGAACTGACAATTCCTGATTTAATGGCTGAATTCGAACGCATCCGCGGTGAAAAAATGAATTCTGACCGTGCATTGCTAGGCTAATGATTAAACGCCCACACATAGGTATGGGCGTTTTTATTGTGCTGGTGAAAATTCTGAATTGTTTGGGTGCCTGGCACATTTATTAATAAGGAATGATTTAATGAAAAAAATTTATTTTATCCTCTTGGTAGCAGTTGCTATGGTGATTGTCTTTGTTTTAAACAATAATGAAGATAAGCAGGATCAAGCTATTTACGTTGCGACAAATGGAAATGATGATAATGTTGGTACAAAATCAAAGCCATTTCGCACATTAAAAAAAGCGGCTTCAGAAGCAAACGCAGGTACTACCGTCCTCATACGAAAAGGAAATTATCATGAAAAACTTGTCGTAAAACATAGTGGCACCAAGTCAAAACCAATAACATTTAAAGCTTACAACAAGGAGAAGGTTGTTCTTAGTGGAAAGGACTTGAAGGATGTTGAAGAGGATGTAGCCTTAGTGGTGATAAATAATAAAAATTACGTGACCATCAGTGGACTAACTATCCAGGATTTATCTACTGATTTAGCAGGTGAAACAGTAATGGGGATTTATGTAACAGGTTCTAGTAGCCATATTACACTAGAAAATAATCATGTGCAGCGCATTGAAACCCATGCAGATGATGGGAATGGCCATGGAATTGCTATATACGGAACTGGCACAATGAAAGATATAAATATTTCAAATAATAAGTTGGAAGACTTGAAACTAGGGGCAAGTGAATCTCTTGTTCTAAATGGCAATATTGACGTTTTTAAAGTAGAAAATAATATAGTTCGCCGTAGTGATAATATCGGGATTGACCTAATTGGTTATGAAGGCATTTCAAATGATAAAAAAGTGGACTTTGTACGGAATGGCATCATAAAGAATAATATAGTTTATGAAATATCCTCTTATGGCAATCCAGCTTATGGGAAGGATTATGCTGCTGGCGGAATTTATGTAGATGGTGGCAAAAATATAACCATTGAAAAGAATACCGTTTATAAAAGTGATATTGGAATAGAAGCAACCTCTGAGCATGCTAAAAAATACGCTGATAACATTAAAATAATAAACAATATTATTTATGAAAACTTTTACACTGGGATATCGATTGGAGGGTATGATGAAAATCGGGGAGGTACGATTAATTCTACTATCTCTCAAAATATTCTTTATCGAAATGACACGAAGGTACTAGATGGGGGACAGCTATTATTACAATATGATACAAAAAACAATGTGATAGAAAGAAATGTTTTAACCGCTGGACCATCACGGATTTTTATCTCCAACTATTTTACAGCCAATCAAAAAAATAAACTCCAAAAGAATGTATTCCATAAAGAAAAAGGAGAAACGGGTATTTGGATATGGAAAGAGAAAGAATATACATCTTTTCCTAAATTTCAAAAAGCCTCAAAAAGTGATGAGAAGTCTAGCTATATAGACCCGAAATATCAAAATGCAAACAAATATGATTTTAGGTTAAAAGAGGATTCTCTTGCAAGAAAAATTGTATATTGATTTTGTATTCTAGGACGCGTATTGTTCTTATTTGTTTTGTGGGTCTATGCTATTGTCAATAATTCCATGCTATGATCTAGGGAGCTTCGTTATGTCAGAATTCAGAATTGTTTGAGTGCCTGGCACTTATAAAAAATAGCGTACTAGAACTATTTCTAGTGCGCTATTTTCCTTTTAGTAGCCCTAAAAGACCTTACACGAGTAAGCCGAATAATTGGATGTCATTATTTACTTCTTTGTAGTTAAAACCAAACTCTTTCATACGTTTTAACAATCCTTCATAGTCATCGCGGTTGCCTAGCTCAATGCCCACTAAGGCAGGACCACTCTCTTTATTGTTTTTCTTCGTATATTCAAAAGTTGTAATATCATCATTTGGTCCAAGAACGCTTGTTAGGAATTGACGAAGTGCACCTGCACGTTGAGGGAAACTTACGATAAAGTAGTATAGTAATCCTTCGTGAATTAAAGATTTCTCTTTAATCTCTTGCATACGCCCGATATCGTTATTACCGCCACTAATAATAACTACAACCGATTTGCCTTTAATCTCTTCTTTATAACTATCAAGAGCAGCAACGGATAATGCGCCAGCGGGTTCAGCTATAATCGCGTGTTTATTGTACAAATCTAAGATGGTTGTACATACTTTTCCTTCGGGAACAAGTACGATATCGTCTAAATAACGGCGACAAACATCATAAGTGTGGTGACCGACACATTTTACGGCAGCACCGTCAACAAACTTGTCAATCCAATCAAGTGCCACTGCTCCACCCTCTGCAAATGCAGCCTTCATACTGCCTGCACCGGCTGGCTCTACACCGATAATTTTACTGTTTGGAGAAAGGTTTTTCACATAAGCTGAAACACCTGACATTAATCCACCGCCGCCAATACTACCGAATACATAGTCAATTGGTTCTTCCATGTCATTCATGATTTCAACAGCAACTGTGCCTTGTCCAGCGATGACGTCAAAATCGTCGAATGGGTGGATAAAAATTTTACCTTGTTCTTCGCAGTAGGCCATTGCACTTTCAGCAGCATCATCAAAAGTATCTCCTGCTAAAATAATTTCAGCGTAATCACGGCCAAACATACGCACTTGGTCGATTTTTTGTTTTGGGGTTGTTTGAGGCATAAAAATGCTCGCTTGAATTTTTAACTGTGCGCAGGCATAAGCAACACCTTGTGCATGGTTCCCAGCACTGGCACAGACAACGCCATTAATGCGTGCGTCTTCCTCAATTTTTTTAATTTTATAGTAAGCACCGCGAAGTTTAAATGAGCGAACATGCTGTAAATCCTCACGTTTGAAATAAATATTAGCACCATATTTCTCTGATAAATAATCGTTTTTCTGTAGTGGCGTATGCACGACTACATCTTTTAAAAAGTGATGTGCAATTAAGATATTCTCTACTTGCACTGTTTTAGTGTCAGCAACTTCCATAGTATTCATCCTCCGTTTTACGTATAAAACATTCATCTATGATAGCATATTTTTTTCGATTTTTGTTATAAATTTTTAGTAAATTCTAAATTTTCGGTGTCCATTTTCTTAGCTTATTTCATGGAAGTAGCATAATTTATGATGTTCGAGAAAATACGTCTATTGTTCGAGTTTTCTAGAAATTGAATTATCAAAAATTTTTTAAAAATGACAGAAGGAGAAACTTTCATAACGAAGAACGCCGAGCATATATTAGTTTAGGACAAGTAGGGGGTAAGCATTTGGACATTATTCATGGGATACTATCTACATATATGCAATTTTTCGATTGGGATATGTGGAAAAAAGTATTAGCAGATCCAGTATCGTGGGGATTAATTTCATCGCTCATTGTCATTGAGGGATTACTGTCGGCAGATAATGCACTCGTACTAGCGGTACTTGTCAAACATTTACCGGATAAGCAACGTAAACGGGCATTAATGTATGGTATGCTAGGGGCTTATTTTTTCCGTTTTTTATTTATTGGAATTGGCGTGTATTTAGTAGAGTTTTGGTTTATTAAAGTGTTGGGAGCGTTGTATTTAGGGTGGATTAGTATTGCGCATTTTTTGCAACTCGGACAAGAGGACAGTGTCAAAGAAGTAAAAAAGTCTGGAATAATGGTGCGGATATTTGGTGTGTTTTGGGCTACTGTTATTTCTGTAGAGCTAATGGATATTGCGTTTTCGGTTGATTCCATTTTTGCTGCCTTTGCAATATCTGATCAGGTTTGGGTGTTATTAATAGGCGGCATGCTTGGTATATTAATGATGCGAACAATTGCAGGATTATTTTTAATTATTATCGAAAAAATTCCAGAGCTTGAGGCGACGGCATTTATCATAATTGGGATTATTGCGCTTAAAATGTTAGTGACTGTATTTGGTATATATGTACCGCATTATTTATTTTTTATTATTTTAGTCATTGCCTTTGGTTTGACGATGATTATCCATGTGTTTAATAAATTAAAAATAGCTAAATAAAAGCGGTTGTGCCTTAAAAGGTTACAACCGCTTTTTTGTATTATTTTACATAATTATCAGGGTTAACAATGTAGAACTTTTCAACATTCAGCCAGCTCTCGCTCATTGGCTCTCCGTCATCAATGCGTTTTTCTGTTTCTTGCATCATCCATCCAGTTTGAGAAGCATGAGCTTGTAAAGCCTTTACTTTATCCATCTTCATTTCGCGGATGTCAATTTGGACATGTGGTTCACCATTTTTAGCAATTGTATCGTTCGCAAAGGCGCAACCTAAAATTTGAGGTCGCGCTGCTTTAGGCATGCGACGCACAGCTTCTACAACAGCACGTGCTGTTGCTTCATGGTCAGGATGCACCGCGAAGCCAGGAAGGAAAGTAAAAATAAGCGAAGGCATTAACTCTTCAATCAAACCTTCTACAAGCTTGACCATTTTTTCGTCGTCTTCAAATTCAATGGTTTTATCGCGTAAGCCGAGCATACGTAAATCTTGAATGCCCATTGCGTCAGCAGCAGCGACAAGCTCCTTGCGGCGAATTTCTGGCAATGATTCACGCGTAGCAAATGGTGGATTTCCTAAATTACGACCCATTTCACCTAATGTTAAACAGGCATATGTAACAGGTGTATTCATCTTTTTCGTATAATAGGCAATCGTTCCAGCAACTGAAAAAGCCTCATCATCTGGGTGAGGGTAAACAATTAAAATATGACGTTGTGGTTGTAAATTCAAATAGTCGTCCCCCTTAATAAGTAAATGGCGTTTCGCTAATTTCCAGTGCTATCGCCAATTTACCTGAATAGTCTAGTCCAGCCATTAACAAACGGCCTAAATCATCTAATTCGTAATGTGTAATACCTTGAGCATAAACCCATCCATGTGCCATTTTTAAACCGACACGATGTGGAGAGTCGTCCACTACTTTAGCCAGTTCGTAATTAATTTTTGCATTGCGAATAAAAGCTCCAGCATTAAAAAATTTTTCATCGTAGTGTGCTGCGTAAGAACCGTTTGTCGTCTCAAGATGAATATAAACGTCTTTGTTGGCGAAAGAATTCAATAATTCCTGCAACGTCTCTACTTGTACTTCTTGCATCTTAACACTCCTCTCGATTATTTCTTTATTAAGTATAGTCAAAAAAGGTCATAAAGGGAAATCGAATGCCCTTTTTATGACAAATTTATGTTAGGTTCATTTTTGGAATGTTTAGTAATTGGATAGATATAGGAATTGAAAATGCCTATAATTCCCTTGCCATTTCTTGAAGCAAAATTCTTGAAAAAGTTATTGCGATGTATCAATATATAGAGTGTGAAAGCAAATTTGTACAAAAAGTGTCGTTTTATTTTGTATGCGGTTTCACAATACGAAAAGATGTTGCATATTTGACTTCTCACACGTAGAGTGACAGTTCACCATGCAGAAGGGGAATATAAGCTAGACAAAAACGATTTCTATCTTGGTACAATAGATGACGTCCTTCTACATCTGGTATAGAGCTGTAGCGTGCAAAGAAGACATGAAAGCTCATTATCATAGTATAGTAAAAAAGCCACAATTCTCTTTTATGACGGAGAATTGTGGTTTTTTTTGCAATAATGGGCATTAAAATAGATTGCTCTTAAAGATTCCTAAGGTTAAACGCGGAGCGTGCGGGAGTAAGATATGTCTCTTTTAAAAACGATTAAGTTTCTTTTCAATGGATTCTAAACGATTATTAACATTTTGTAGTTGTTTACACATTTGTTTAAATTGTTGATTTTGATCTTGTGAATTGGAAGCGAGTAATTGCGCATCTTCCTCTTCCTCTTGTAACGCTAATATCGTTGCGAGGGTGGATAGTGAATACCCGAGGGTTAATACAATTGAAGCGATTACTTCCATTTTAGAAGATGTTATTTCTCCAGCTAACAAGCGTGATTCTTCAGTTGTCTCCTCAGATTTATGTTTTTTCATACGTCTCCCTCCCATATACAGCTAATATATGGCATGTGTTGTGCTACGGTATCTTGTCCGCTTTTATTATGTAAATGTAAAGTATTGTAATATTCAGATAATTTAATTGCTTTTTTTAGAAATATATTGCATTATAGTAGAAAAAAGTAATAGGGGGAATTGATGTGATAAAAGATTATAAGTTTTGTAAGGAATCAAGAGTTATGCGGACAAGTCGTGTTTTTCCGAATGATGTAAACAATCACAATACTCTTTTTGGTGGTCGTTTAATGAGCGATATTGATCAGGTCGCATCAATTTCCGCTGCTAAGCATAGTCGTAGAGATTGTGTCACCGCTTCCACCGATTCGGTTGATTTCTTACATCCGATTCGTCCAACAGATTCTGTCTATTTTGAGTCATACGTAACATGGACAGGGACGTCCTCGATGGAGGTGTTTGTGAAAGTCATCTCCGAAAACTTAAAAACAGGTGAGCGTAAAGTTGCAGCGACAGCTTTATTAACTTTTGTAGCACTAGATGAACAGAATCGACCTGCTGCAGTTCCACGCGTTATACCTGAAACAGTAGAGGAAACCAAATTGCACGAGACTGCTTCAGAAAGAGCAAAAGTACGTGCGGAGCGCAAAAAAGAAAGTAAGGCATTAGCTAGTTTTATCTCCATGAACGATCCATGGGATTATCGGCTCGAACTGATGGAAAATTACATGTAAATAGAGGTAAACCTCTAGTAAAAGCCTGTACCTCGCGGGTGGAAAAGCCCATAAATCGCCGATATGCTAGAAAAAACGTTGGTAAACCTTTCGGCAAGCGTCTACTGATTCACGCAAAAAAGTGTTAGATTGACTGCCATCAATCTAACACTTTTTCTTATTTATGATTTATTAAATTTCAGTTACAGTAACTGCTGGTGCACCAAATCGAGATTTAGCACCGTGCATAACTGGTCCTACATATTCATTTAACGCCCACCCATGTGCGATGGCAGCCGATACAAATTCTTTTGCTTCAATTACAGCTTCTTTGACAGATAGTCCATTGGCAAGATTAGCTGTCACAGAAGCAGCGAATGTACAGCCTGCGCCGTGGTTAAACGTAGAAGCGACTTTTTCTGATTCTAATAAGTAGAATGTTACGCCATCAAAAAATAAGTCTGTTGCTTTTTCAGTTGCTAATGCTTTTCCGCCTTTAATGACAACTGCTTTTGCACCTAGTTCATGAATTTTTTTGGCAGCTGTTTTCATCTCATCAATTGACTTTGGTGTACCTGTACCAGCCAATTGACCTGCTTCAAAAAGGTTTGGTGTTGTTACCGCAGCCAGTGGTAGCAAGTGTTGAATCATAGCATCTGTGTTGCCAGGGTTTAAAACCTCGTCATCCCCTTTGCATACCATAACAGGATCAATCACAACATTTGAAGTACCAGATTTGGCGATCGCCTCACCAGCAATACGAATAATTTCCTCTGTTGAAAGCATCCCTGTTTTTACTGCATCAATGCCTGTTGATAATGCTGTATCAATTTGTTTTTGAAGAAGCTCTGTTGGCAATGGCGTTACATTATGTGTCCATCCATTTGGATCCATTGTCACAACTACTGTTAATGCCACCATACCGTATGTGCCATGTTCTTGGAAAGTTTTTAGGTCGGCTTGCATACCTGCGCCGCCAGATGTATCTGAACCTGCGATTGTTAAAGTTTTTTTAAGAGCCATGTGAAAGATCTCCTTCATGAAAGAATAGTTTAATCTACCGTTTAGTATAGTCTTAATCTGATTCTGTAAAAATAGTCAGAAATCAATATTTTTATAAGGTCAGTATTAATTGAAACTTGAATAACACGTTATTTTTTTGTACCGTTGTAAATAAAAGAAAGGGGCATTTCAATGAAAGAAGTATTCCCAAATGATTGGCAAACAATACTAGCAGAAGAATTAGAAAAACCATATTATCAACGTTTACGTCAATTTGTGGCCCATGAATATTCGACACAGACCATTTATCCACCAATGAATGATGTTATGAATGCATTTTATTGCACAGCTTATCGTGATGTAAAAGTGGTAATCTTAGGACAAGATCCGTACCATGGACCGAATCAAGCGCATGGTTTAAGCTTTTCTGTAAAGCCCAATGTCCCACATCCACCAAGCTTGCGCAATATGCTACAGGAATTACAAGATGATATTGGTTGTCCAATACCACAGCATGGTACATTGACGAAATGGGCAGAGCAGGGTGTAATGCTCTTAAATACAGTGCTGACAGTAAGAGCAGGACAAGCTCACTCCCATAAGGAGCAAGGCTGGGAACAGTTTACGGATACGGTGATTGATAAACTGGCTGCACGACAAAAACCAATTATCTTTGTGCTATGGGGCAAGCCTGCGCAGCGCAAAAAGCAAATAATTCATCAGCACGCAACCCCACATGTCATCTTAGAAGCGCCACATCCGAGTCCATTAAGTGCATATAGAGGCTTTTTTGGTAGCAAACCGTATTCACAAGTCAATGCACAACTACTGGAGTGGGGAGAACAACCGATTGATTGGTGTTTAGTATAAAGTGGCACAAATCGTTTGCTTTATACACTAGAAAAATCATGGTACAGTTTATAATAGAAGAAAGAGGGGCACAGCGATGCAGGTAAATTGTTTTAAATGTCAATATTTTAAAGTAACGTGGGACCCGCAAACACCGCGTGCTTGTGTGGCATATGGCTTTAAAACGAAGCAAATGCCATCAGTTGTTGTTAAACAATCGTCTGGTATGAACTGCCTAAAATTCGTGCCAAAAGCAGAAGGTGAGAGAGCGCAATGATATCATATGAAGCTGTCATACAGCAGCTTGAAAAACAATTAGCTAGTGTAAAAAATGCAACGAATGAACAGCATATACGTGAAGCACTGACAGCTATTCGTGCATTATGCGATGTAGTGCTGGATTTACCTATAGAAACTTCCAATGTTCAGTCAAAACATCTACCGCAAATGTTAGCTACTGAACAAAAGCCGTCCAATTTATATACCGCAAAAATCCAACATGATGATGGCGCAAATGGTGATTCAATCTTTGATTTTTAATTAGTGGGCAACATTAGACTAAAAAATTGAGTAGTAGAGAAAAAGGTAGGGTAAATACGATGAAAAAATTTATTGTCACAGGTGCACTTCATGGCTTTTTAGCAGTGGCACTAGGTGCATTTGGTGCACATGCATTAAAAGATGTTGTAGATGAATATGGTCTTAGCATTTGGGAAACAGCTGTGCAATACCAAATGTTCCATGCTACAGGTCTGCTAGTCATCGGTCTTTTAATGAGCTCGAAATTGCTAGGTGAGGTAAAACAATTAAAGTTAGCAGGTATTTTCTTTAATTTAGGAATTGTTTTTTTTGCAGGAAGTTTATATGTGTTAGCAGTAAGTGGCATTAAAGTATTAGGGGCAATTACACCAATTGGTGGCGTGTTATTTTTAGCTGGTTGGGTGCTAATTATCGTTAGTGCGTTAAAACAAGCAAAATGAGAAATGAATTTTTCCTCACAGGTATTTGTACAAAAAATATGTAACGAGGGTATGGCCCTAAACTTTAAAATAGTATGCTAGGTAAACTGGCATACTATTTTTTTATCAATAGAAAGTCTTTCCACAATAGAAACAGCATTTTGATTATATTAATTCCTATTGTTTTTGTAAGGATTTGTAGGGTACACTAGTATTACTAAAAAAGGAACGAAAGTAGAAAGCGAGGTTAATGGGTATATGGAAAAATTATTTGCGTTATTAGATGATGGCTATGAGGAAATGGTAGCAATTCGTCGTCATCTACATCAGTATCCGGAAATATCTTTTGAAGAAGTGGAAACACCTGCATACATAGCAGCTTTTCATAGAGCGTTAGGGCATGAAGTACGGGAACAAGTAGGCGGACGAGGCGTTGTGGCAACGTTACGCGGTGCAAAGACAGGACAAACCGTAGCGTTACGTGCTGATTTTGATGCATTAGCTATTCAAGAAGAAAATGATGTGCCTTATAAATCATTAATCGACGGTAAAATGCATGCATGTGGACATGATGGACATACAGCCACTTTACTTGGATTGGCTAAAGCGCTTAATGCAATGAAGGATGACCTGGTAGGTAATGTTGTGTTTATTCATCAACATGCGGAGGAAGTTGCACCAGGCGGGGCAAAGCCGATGATTGAAGATGGTTGCCTAGATGGGGTCGATGTGATCTTTGGGACACATTTATGGGCACCAACACCACTTGGGGATATTTTAGTAAGAGAGGGAGCTATAATGGCAGCCGCCGATAAAGCAGAAATTCTTATTCAAGGAAAAGGCGGCCATGGAGCAGAACCACACCATTCCATTGATGCAGTTGTACTAGCCTCTCAATTTGTTATCAATGCCCAGCAATTAGTCGCTCGACGAATAGATCCATTAAAATCAGCAGTTTTGACAATTGGACATTTTGAAGCCATTAATCCATTTAATGTTATTGCAGAACGAGTAGCATTAACAGGTACAGTACGGACATTTGAGGAACAGGTACGTACACAAATGGAACAAGAGCTTGAAGCGGTCTTAAAAGCTACTTGTCTTGCCTTCGGAGCAAGTTATGAATATCGTTATACAAGAGGGTATCCTCCTGTATATAATCATGCAAATGAAACCCAGTTCGTTGCCCAGCTGGCGGCAAATATCCCAGGAGTAGAAAATGTCATTACGTGCCCGCCGTTTATGATTGGTGAGGACTTTGCCTATTATCTTGAACAAGTGCCTGGTACGTTTTTCTTTACAGGTGCTAAAAAGCCCGAATGGCAAACAGCCTATCCCCACCACCACGCCCGCTTTGATTTTGATGAACGTGCAATGCTTATTGCAGCAAAAACATTAGGAAAAGCGACTTTGCAATATTTACAAGAAAATGAATAGCTGCTGATAGCCGTTGTATCGGATAATACGTGCGCAGCAAAAAAGTGTTAGATTGATTGCGTCAATCTAACACTTTTTCTTTTTTTCCTTACCCCATTTCAGTTATGGATTTTGATTGAAATAAGACATTTCCTCATCGTATTCTGCGAAATCAAAGTAAATCATTGGGAATAAAAAACGATGATTCGATTTGATTTCTCGTAAAATAACGTGATCCCGACCAGCTGCTTCTACAACACCTCTTACAGTCTTGGTGTTTTTCCCTTGCTCAATAGCATGTTCGAAGGAAAAGTGGAAAGTACCAGGTTTTCCTCGATTCAAACGTAAGATGTTTTCAATATACGATTCCTCACGTCCAGGTGGCCGTCCGCTTGGAAGCGTCACTGGAGGAGGCGTCATTTGTTGCTGTGTTGTCGGTGTCCAATAGTAAGGCATCATAAGTATCAACCTTCTTTCATTTAAATTTGAGGGCAATCTTCTTCCGTTGGAGAGAAGAAGCAATGCGATTTGAACCGTCCCGTATTCCACTGTCCATACCATTGTGCAGGGCAGTTACCCTCAGGTCTAAAAAACCACAGAGAGCGAGTAGCTGGATGAAATCTTTCACCTTCAATAACCCTTTTTGCTAATCGAAGATCTTGTTCACGTGCCCGTTGATAAAAATAACTTTTTGTTGTTGCTTCAAACCCCCCTGGTCGTTGATAAACCATTTGCTCCAGTGTTCGAATATCACCAAAATCTAGACAATCTGCTCGTACACGATTGACGCCAACATTGCCGACCATCAGCATGCCTAATTCACCTTCGCCTTCAGCTTCTGCACGCATAAGCCTTGCAAGCAAAGCTGTCTGTGCATCATTCGTCTTTATTACAGCGATTTTCAAACCTCCTCGCAAACAGTATATGCATGAAGGTATTGTAGACATGTTCAATTTTGATAAGAAAGAAATTCACAAATCAAAATGATGAAGCATATATTAGTAATAACGGGGGAGTCCGTCAACAAAAGGTCGTTTTCGATAGTTACTAATGAGGTAAAGATAAAATAAACATTACATTAGGGGATTATGAGAGAGAAAATTGCATGTGTATGAATACATGTGAGGTGACGAGAGATGGAGAAAGGTGTTTGGGTTGGAATTTTAATAAGTGCAGTGCTCGCATTTTTGCTTGGTAATATCTATGGTCAACCCCTCCATTGGTATCTTTTTATAATAATAATCTTGGTAGGTTTTTTCATTAATACGATTATTATAATTTTAAAAGTGAAGGATGAAGGCTCTTAAAGCTTTACGTAATGTACCATTCATAAGGTACTTCTTGTTGAATGTTCAACGAGGAGTACCTCATTACAATTAACAAGAAGATGTATATGCTCTCCCCACTTGAATAATGACCAAGTACAAGGGAAATAATAAATTTTTTATTATTTTTTTGCGAAAAAATGTGAAAAAACTTATGATTTGCAAGTATATTGAAAATGCATTGTGACATACTAAAGTGAAAGTGATTATTGTTTTTATAAAAAGGAGTAGTACAATGCGTATTTTCGGTATGTTTGTAGCCATTATCGCAAGTGCATTTATGGCTGTTGGAATTGCTGAGTATTATGATCAGCCATATGATTGGTATTTAGTATTGTTCATGATTCTTATTGGATTTTTTATTCATACCATTATTTTAATAGTAGAATCGGAATACAGTGAGGAAAATGAAGTATAAAAAATGCGAGCCCATTCGATATGGACTCGCGTTTTTTTATTTAACTGATAGGAAATTAACCAATTTTTCGTTATCAAGTAGGTTACCGACGAAAAATTCACCGAACTCACCGTAACGAGCAGAAACTTCGTCAAAACGCATTTCATAAACGAGTTTTTTGAACTGTAATACGTCATCTGCAAATAATGTAACGCCCCATTCGTGGTCATCAAAACCTACAGAACCAGTGATAATTTGTTTTACTTTACCAGCATAGCCGCGACCAATCATACCGTGAGAACGCATTAATGACTTACGCTCGTCCATTGATAGCATATACCAGTTATCATTCCCTTGGCGACGCTTGTCCATTGGGTAGAAGCAAACATACTTAGAACGAGGTAGTTCAGGGTATAGTCGTGCACGGACATGTGGATTTTGGTATGGGTCTTCGTTTGATTCGCCAGCTAAGTAGTTTGAAAGCTCAACAACAGATACATAAGAATATGTAGGAATAGTAAAATCAGCAATAGCTAATTTATTAAATTCCGCTTCCAACTCTTGTAATTCATCCATTGTTTCGCGTAATGTCATAATCATAAAGTCGGCCTTTTGACCAACAATCGCGTAGAAAGCATGAGCACCTGTTTTAGCAACATCTGCTTCATTTAACTTTTCTAAATAAGCAATAAATTCTTCAACTGCTGCTTGACGTTCTTCTGCGGACACAAGTTTCCAAGAAGCCCAGTCAATTGAGCGGAAATCATGTAAAGCGTACCAACCGTCTAATGTAATTGCTGCTTCATTCATTATGCAAAGCACTCCTTTATAAGTGAAAATCATTCTTAATTTAGTTTATCATAGTTTGTACAAAATCCCTAAATTCATGATTGATTTTCACCAATTTGACACCATCTATGGATGATGTATGCTAAAGAGAAGAGATGATGGAAATAGAGGAGCTTTAAAATACATGAACAGTAATTTACAACAGCCCATTTGGCGTTTTTATGATCAATCTATTAGCTTGAAAAATAGCAGCCCCCTTGAATCATTTGCAACAGATGATACATTATGTCAATTGGTAGGACAGCACGTATCACCACCGACTATTCGTACATGGGTACATAATGCTTCGGTGGTACTTGGCATTCAAGATCATCGGTTACCTCATGTACAGCAAGGCATGAAGTTGCTTGAGAAGCGAGGCTATCATCCCATTGTTCGCAATTCAGGTGGTCTTGCTGTTGTGTTAGATGAAGGGATACTGAATCTATCAGTTGTTTTATCTGAACAAACAACAGCCATAGGCATTAATGATGGCTATGATGTCATGGTTGCGCTGATTAAAGCACTATTTCCTGAAGCTGCTGATAAAATCGAAGCCTATGAAATAGTCGGCTCCTATTGCCCAGGTTCCTATGATTTAAGTATTGAAGGCAAGAAATTTGCAGGTATTTCCCAAAGACGATTACGACAAGGTGTAGCAGTGCAAATTTATTTATGTATTGAAGGAAGCGGAGCGGAGCGTGCGGCACTAATTCGTGATTTTTACGCTGAAAGTTTACAAGGAGAGGTAACGAAATTTACGTATCCTCAAATACTACCAGATGTAATGGCTTCGTTAAGTGAATTAGTGGATGCCTCTTTGACAGTCAAAGACGTAGTAATTCGTTTACAGCAAATACTTCATACAATGGCTGAAGAAGTTCGGTTAGAGCCATTTCACGATGAAGAATTGCCATTATATGCATTTTATTTACAACGAGTATTAGAGCGAAATGCCAAAATGCTTGCATTGAAGTAAATGTAATCATATTTTCTAGCAAAAAAAGGCGATGGTGCTAACTAAGCACATCGCCATTTTCTTTTTGATAGGTTGGACCGCTAACAACTAGATTTCCGTTTTTCTCCATTTTGAAAACAGGCGCAATACGTTCTTCCTCTTCATCTAACGTTACAAGGCGTCTAGCGCGGTTCATAATTTGTACAAACTGCTCATAGTCTTTGCGAATTGCACGGTTTTCTTCTTCTAGCTGCGCAATGGTTTTCTCTAGCTTTTTATTTTTCTCGGATGTTACGTGCACAAGTTGTCTCCATTTTGAAGACTCATTACCTATTTCACCAGAATGTTGTAAACGTAGTAAATATGCTATGACAATATCAAGAGATAGGGCAGATAAAGGAATTGACTTGCTATCTGTATCACTATTATTTATTGTAAACATACTTGTGGAACGACGTCTTGCTGGTGCACCCAACACTCGCATTCTCTCTTTTCTTTCTTTTTTCGCTTCAGCTAGTTGCTCCTCATAAGCTTTACGAACAACAGCATTCCAACGGAAACCACATGCAGCAGCCGTACGATTTAACGCATCACCAGCTTCTTCAAAAGCATTTAATTGTGTACTTCCTTCCGTTACGTGACGAATTACTGCCTCTGCTAGCAATTCATCATTTTCTTCTAACCAAGCATCTTGTCTTACTTTACTCATTATAAAATCCTCCCACCTTTATTTGGAATTTCTTTATTTATGTCTAGCATGACCAATCTTTTAACCTTTTATTCATCTATGTGAAAGGAATTATGCTTGAATACAAGGGGAATAATACGATACAATACCGATTGTAGGTTTGTGCGTATGCTACATACTTAAATATGTGAAGATTATGCGGACATTAGAAAATTTTATTGAAAAATACTATATAGAAAGGGTTGTTGACAAAATGGCAAACGAATTTAAAGTTTGCGATGAATGTCAGGCCGTTAACTTAAAAACGTTAATTCCAAAATTAAAGGAAATCGATCCTGATGCAACCATCGAAATTGGCTGTCACTCTTATTGTGGCCCAGGTCGTAAAAAAACATTTACATTTGTAAATAGTCGCCCTGTTGCTGCATTAACGGAAGAAGAACTAATGGAAAAAGTTTTAGCTAAATTAAAAAATAAGTAATAAAAGACTATCTTCACACGGTTGAAGGTAGTTTTTGTTTGTTTTAGGAAGATAATAACCTGTATGAAGTGGAAATTACGTTTAATTAGGTTGATAGTCTCTATAATTACAGTGTAATCTCTATGCTAGTTCTATCATGTTTGCATATAATAGAAGAAAGATGAAATGGAGGTGCTGTACAAATGACACATTATGCAAAGGCAAAATTACAAGAAGAAAAAGTATTTAAAGATCCTGTACATCGTTATGTACATGTACGAGATCAAGTTATTTGGGATTTAGTAGGAACAAGAGAATTTCAACGTTTGCGTAGAATTCGGCAACTAGGCACTACGTTTTTAGTATTCCACGGAGCAGAGCATAGTCGCTTTAGTCATTCACTTGGTGTTTATGAAATAGTGCGTCGCATTATCGATGATGTTTTTGTAGGTCGCCCTGATTGGGATGAAGACGAGCGACTGCTAGTGCTTTGTGCAGCCCTATTACATGATTTAGGACATGGTCCATTTTCACATGCATTTGAAAATGTGTTTGAGTTAGATCATGAATTTTACACAAGACAAATTTTGCTTGGGGATACGGAAGTACATGCAGTGCTAAAAAAAGTAGCACCCGATTTTCCTGAAAAAGTATCACAAGTAATTGAAAAAACATATCCGAACAAGCAAGTTATAAGCTTAATATCAAGTCAAATCGATGCGGATCGAATGGATTACTTACAACGTGACGCCTATTTTACAGGTGTAAGCTATGGTCATTTTGATATGGAACGTATATTACGTGTCATGCGTCCACGTAAAAATCAAGTAGTAATTAAAGCAACAGGCATGCATGCTGTAGAAGATTATATTATGAGTCGCTATCAAATGTACTTACAAATCTATTTCCATCCTGTATCGCGTAGTGCAGAAGTAATTTTGAATAATATTTTAAAGCGAGCAAAGCAATTAAGCAATGCAGGCTATAAGTTTAAGCATGAGCCCACACACTTTTTGGCATTTTTCCAAAATACTATTTCGTTGGAAGATTACCTTGCCCTAGATGAAAGTATTCTGTTTACATATTTTCAATTATGGATGCAAGAAGATGATGCGATATTAAGTGATTTAAGTCGCCGTTTTGTGAATCGTAAGCTATTCCAATACATTGATTTAGATCCAGGGGTAGAACTTGAAAAATATCAAAAGTTACAAGCATTATTTAAACAAGCAGACATCAACCCTGACTACTATCTTGTCCATGATACTACGGCAGATCTTCCTTACGATTTTTATCGACCAGGTGAGGAAGAAGTACGTGTCCCTATCTTTTTAGAAATGAAAAACGGAGAATTACGTGAATTATCACGCGAATCAATTATCGTGGATTCCATTTCAGGACGCATGAAACGAGATCATAAAGTATATTTTCCACTCGATATATTAGAGGACTCTAGTACACAAGCATCAGTGAAACAACAAATTTTAAAGTTATTACAAATACAATGAACACATCAAGTGTAAATCTATCTAATACAGATATATATAAACTGCTTATTATATAAATATAATACAAAAGCACTAAACTCACTAGAAAACAGTGACGGTTTAGTGCTTTTTCTTATGCGTAATTACATATCCGATTATAAAAAGTGTCATTAATATAGGAATTGTTAATGAAAAAAATGGGAATGTTTAGAATTTGTTTAGAATCATTTTTTATAATGAATGAAAACTTAAAAGGGGGTGAGGCCATTCTATACAGCAGAAGGCGTCACACACCAGTTTTCGATACAAAAACGGTATGTGTACCGAGTGTATGAAGGGTTCTAATGTATCAATGAGACGACACGTTATTAGAGGGGAAGAGGGGCAAACCGAATGTTTGTAGCAAAGTTTTCGCATAGTGTGAAAGCTTATAATGTCGTCCGCAAACACTTTAAGGGATCTCTCTGAACTTAAAAAGGGAGAGAAACATGAAAAAATTAAATTTAGCAATCATTACATTATTGCTAGTGTTCCAAACGGTACTGTCGCCGATTTCCGTATTTGCGGAAGATACGGAGCCTGCTGTACCTCCAGCAGTTGAAGCCGGAAATGATGAAACTACTTCTAATTCGCCGGACACAGGCAATCCAGATGCAACGGTGCCGACACCTGGGGAAACAGACAATCCAGATGCAACAGTGCCGACACCTGGGGAAACAGGTAATCCAGATGCAACAGTGCCAACACCTGGGGAAGTTGATGGGACTGATGCTAATACGGGGGGCACGGACAATTCAACTGTGACACCACCGGATGAATCTGACAAAGTTGACGGAGCTGAAGGTGAAGAAAAGCCAAGTGGAGAGGCGACTGACGCAACGACACCGGAAATAGCACCTATGAACATAGCACCATTCGCGTTAACTGCTGGTGATATGCAAGGTAATGTAAGTGGTGTATCTGCGGGTATTCGACTAACTGGTCCAACAGGCGAGGTAATCGAGAACTCATCACAAATTCCAGCAGACGCTGCACCCAAAAAAGGTGACACAGTTTATTTAAACTATGTGTTTGAAGTGAAACCTACGCAAGGCTATGGTGTAGGTTCAACATTTACGTTTGATTTACCACAATATATGATTGAGCAAGTAGGTAACTCATTTTCAGGTTCGAAAACTACGGAATACGCTACATATTCGTATAGCTATTCTGCTGGTAAAATACTCGTAACATTAGAGAGTGAGATTGAAGATGGCGTCGATGGAGAGATTGAATTTGATTTTATGGCCAAGTTTGGCAATTTCCAAGACGAGTCTAAACTTGAGCAAGAATTAGTAATGCCTGTGTTAGGCAAAGCGGATATTACGTTACCGTTCATATTTCAGCCTACTGGTAGTGGCGAACCAATCACTAAATCATCTGGTGCAATTACACGTGAAGCGGATGGCGCTGAAATTGATTGGACAGTCTGGGTCAACACAGAAGGTAAACCAATTGTTTCAGGTGCTACAGTAGACGATACGCCAGATGCCAATCATGCATTTATAGCAGGTAGTTTAGTAGTTGAGAAATATCCAATCGGTTTAAATGGTATTAACAAAAGTAATCCAGGAACGCCAGTAAGTTATAACAGTGGTTCAACAGCATTCCCTGTCAATTTGGATGCGGGAGGTTTTGCCTACAAACTAACGTATAAAACGAAAGTTACAGCAGATCCAACAAGCTCCAATATGCAGTACAAGAACACTGCAGAATTCACGAATAATGGCGTTACTAAGGCAAGTCCAGGACAAGTAAATATCCCGTATGGACCAGCTTTACTAAAAACTATCACGTCGAATAATAAATACGAAGCATCTTGGGAAATTAAGTACAACTGGTTAGGAGAAGATCTTAGCAAAAAATCTTCCCAATCATTAACTGATACCATTCCAGCAAACAATAATGGGGCAAAACACAATATACAATATGATGCTAATTTCCAAGTGTATCGTGTAACGTTAAATGATGATGGTCAAACAGCAGCGTCAGAAACACTGTTAACGAAAGATACAGATTATGCATTAAGTGATGATACTGCGCAAGGATTTACTATTGATTTTTCTAAAGATGTTGCTGCTAATCCGCGTGCAGCTTATTTGATTAAGTATAATACAGAGTTTGATCAAGAATTTGTCACAGATGCAAATGCAGGGAGTATCACAAATACTGTAAAGCGCTTAGATGATGATAGTTCGTCATCAGATACTGTAAGCATTGTATCAAATATCTTTAGCAAAGAACGTGGCGCAATTGACTATGTCAACAAAACAATTACTTGGAAACTAACAATTAATGCGGAAAAACCATTAACAAACTTTGTCATTGCAGATACTATTTCAACGAAAAATGCGAGCGGTAAAACGTTGAAGCATAAGTTAACATCGTGGGATGGTTCGAGTAAAGTATTCCATGTTACAAATAGTAGTGCACCAACAATTAATAATGGAGGAGAAATCGGAGACGAAGCATTTACAATGACATTCGCATCGATCCCTTCAGGAACTGTAACAATTGAATACAAAACAAAGTTTGATATTGAATCAAACGGTGGCGTGGCACAAAGCTATGACAATGTAGCAGATGCTACGTGGGATGGTCAAACAAGTACAAATAATAAAGCACAAAAAAATGCTAGCTATAAACCATCCGCAACATCGCCTACAGGTAAAAATGGTTATAAAGACAATGCAATTGTCGATAATAGCAAACAAGAATTTTCTTGGAAAATTGGTATTAACATCAATAAGCAAAATATCGAAGGTGCCGTACTAATAGATACATTAGGTACAGGACACCATATTATTGTGCCAGATGGTCAAAGTTTAAAAGATGCTATTACTGTAAATCTTTTAAAATTAGGTGTGAACGATGAAAGAGGCACAAAAGATGCGCCATTAGATCCTACTAAATGGGATGTGAAATCTGTTACACAAGATGCCCAAGGCAATGTAACAAGTTATGAACTGACATTTACAGGGTTAACGGCTGCAGAAAATAATGAAGCGTACTTGATAGAGTACAAATCAAAAGATTCAGATGATGTTTACGGAAATGGAAGTACAGATGCTCGAAAATATACGAATAGTGCCGTTTTAGATACTCCTGATAATGGTAAATATTCGTATGATGCAATCGCAACGATTACAGATAAAGCGAACAAGTTAATTACTAAGACAGCTATTCCACAACCAACATCAGATACGATTGAATGGACAGTAACGATTAACGAATCTAACTCAAAGTTAGGTAATATTACGTTAACGGATACGCCTTCAGCTAACCAAAAGCTATTAACAAACACATTTACAAAGCAAGAAATTAAGTTAAATGCCACAGGAAAATCACAAAACGTTGGTACACTAATTACGATTAGTCCTAGCGATATTCAAGTACAGCCAGATGGTACCTTTACATTAGATTTAGGAAATGTCGATGGTAAGGGCTATATTATTAAATACAAAACGTACTTTATGGGTGACCCGAATGAGGGTGAAAATGTATCGAATAATGCATCCATTAACTATGCAGGTGCTACTTCCGCAGGTACATCCGCTACAGGTGGAGATAAGAAGTTATTTAAGTACAGTACATCTGATACAAATGCTTCAGCTAAAAAGGGTACGTTTAAAATTAAGAAACAAGGTGTAAATCCGAATACAGGTGCAACAACAACACTTGATGGCGTAGAATTTAAGTTATTAAACCGTGATGGATCCATTACCTTAGCAGAAGGGTCGACAGTTGATGGTGAACTGACATTCGAAAATTTACGCTACGGTATTTATAAACTAGAAGAAACAACACCTGCAGGCTATAAAGCAGTTTCAACAGTTGAAGTAAGGTTTAATGATAGCAACAACTTCGAGGTTACAAAGAAACCTTATACAATTGTTAACGTTGAAAATATTGCACCACCAGCAAATGCGTGTAAAGAATTTGAATTAACAATTAAAGATCTAGATGGTTCTGCTATAGCTGATCAAAATGTAACATTAAAAGATGCAAACGGTACAGTGAAATACACGGGTGCAACTACTAATGGTGTTGTAAAAGTGCCGAACACTGTATTAGCAGGACAATACGATGTTTATGATGCAAATGATACAAAAATTGGAAATGTAACTGTGAAATATACAGATGGCTGTAAAGATGAAATTGCGCCAATACCAGCTTGTCCAGCATTTACAATTACATTAAATGAGAAAAAAGCTGGAGTTGATGTACCTCGTGCAGGAGTAACTGTCACGTTGAAAGATTCAACGGGTAGCGAAATTGTAACTGTAACAACTGATAAAGATGGTAAGTTTACAGTTCCGTCAATTCAAGATGCAAATGGTGTTAAAGCAGGAGAATACTATTTATATGAGGGCAATCAATTTTTAAGTAAAGTTAATATCTCATACAAAGGGAATTGTGAAACTGCGATTACACAAGCACCAAAATGTGAAACGTTTAAACTAACTGTTAAGGATGTTGATGGCAACTTAGTTGCAGACGGTACTTCTGTAACAGTGAAAGATACAGATGATAAAATTGTTGCGACAAAACCGACAACGAATGGTGTGCTGGAATTAACAAATCTGCAACCAGGTATTTATAAAGTTGAAGTCAATGGCAAAGAAAATGGTAGCTTCCAATCGAATGTTGACTGTAAAGCAACAGTGCAACCAGCACCTTCTTGTCCAATCTTTACATTAACGGTGAAAGATGAAAATGGTAATGTTCGCCCGAATGTAAGTAATATTATGATTAAAGATAAAAATGGCGCAACAATTGCTTCAAACAAAACAACAGATGCATTAGGTCAAGTGACGATGCCATCTCAAGATATTCCTTCTGGGGACTATAGCGTGTATCAAGGCGACCTATTTATTGGTCAAATTACAGTTCAATATTCCGTTAATTGTCATGCGGAAATTGTAGCAGCACCTACATGTCCTTCGTTTACATTGACTGTACAAACTGCATTTGGTACGCCGCTTGCAAATGCGACAGTCACTGTGAAAGATGTGAAAGGAAATACGATTAAAGATGCGAATGGTAACGACAAGTTAACAACGACTGTTGCTGGAACAATTGTTTTACCAGATAAAGCAATTCAACAAGGAACGTATAATGTATACGAAGGAAGTCGTTTAATTGGCTCATTCGTTGTAAAAGATACATGTTCTGCACTTGTAAAACCGTCATTACCAGGTGATAACGGTGGAGGCGGTGGCGGTGGTTCAACACCACCAGAACCAGGTAAACCGGTGGAACCAAATAAACCAACACCAGAACCAGGCAAACCGGTAGATCCGAACAAGCCAACACCAGAACCAGGCAAACCGGTGGATCCGAACAAGCCAACACCAGAACCAGGCAAGCCGGTGGATCCGAACAAGCCAACACCAGATCCAGAACAACCGGTGAATCCTGAAAATCCATCAACAAATACAGAAGAGCCAAGTAATCCAACGAATCCATCAACAGATTCAAAAGATCCAACAGCTCCTGGAAAAACAGAAACGTCTAAACCATCTGTACAAGATGTGATTGATCAAGGGAAAAACTTGCCGTCAATCAATCCTTCTACTGCAAATAAAGATACGCTAGATGCGTATAAAGATTTCATCAACAACTATAATCAATTATCAAAAGCAGAGCAGGAAGAAATTGCAAAATCACTTGATATTGATAAAATCAAAGCAGATGCAAAACGTTTAGAAACACAATTACAGGCACAAGGTAAGTTGCCTCAAACAGATGGAGCCAACCAAACAGCTCTTACACTAACGGGTGTAGCGCTTGTTTTAGGCGCATTGTTCTTCTTGCGTCGTCGTAAGGCAGAAATGAAATAATGTATAAAATACCCCCCATGACCATTCAGTCTTGGGGGGTTTCCTATACTAAAAAGCTTCTGATAGCTTGGCAGGTGCATCGTTTAAAGGATATTGCTCCACGAAATCTGCATGGATAGCCAGGCGTTTTGTGCCATTATCTGCACATGTAATAAGGGTTAAAATAGTTTGATTTGGGATATCGTCAATGACATAGACATCTGTTGCTGCAATCACTTTTTTAGTTGTTAATTTGTACTCATAAATAGTTGTTAAATCCGTTACGTAAATCGCATCACCAATATTTGCATTATACAATGGACTAAATAATATATCTTTATTTTCAAAATAATGACCTGCTAAGGCGTAATTACCTTGCCCCAACGTTTGGTTTGCCTTCAACGTGCCTGCGCCAACAGCAAGGGAGGCATTCCCGACGCCTTTAATTATAGGAAGAGATAGCTCTACAGTCGGTATGGCAATACTGCCGATGACCGGTAAGTTATCTAGCTGTGTCTGTGCTTTTAAAACTTCAGCTATAGACAGGGATTGAACATCTTCAAATGCAAAATCTGCTGTCGCTTGATTGTTCTTTTCGATATCTTCAGCACTGTAATCGGTCGTATTCAATTGTTGACTTAAGTGCGCAATAACTTCATTTTGAATAGGATTAATAAAAATAAGTAGTAGACCGATTATCAATAAACAAATAAGTACTGCTATTTTAAACTTGTTCATATGGTAAGGTCACCTCCTTATATGTGAAAGAATCGCGGGTAGCAACGTGATTGATTTGGTTAAAAAAATGGGTAGAGCGGACTGTTGCTCTACCCGAATTATAGTTATTTATCGCTGAAGCGGACGCCTGCCACACCATAATGGTTTTTGGACATTTCCTCAATGAAAACTGTTACGTTTTCAACGGGTGCGTTTACTGTACGTGAAACGGCTTCTGTTACTTCTTTTACTAGTGCGCGTTTTTGCTCCTCGGTACGGCCTTCAATCATTTTTACTGTTACATATGGCATAATAGTGCCTCCTTTTAGAATTATGTTGTATAGTTAGTTTATAAGAAATTATAAACTTCTTACTTATGCTCAAAAGCGCAAGAATATGCTTTACTTTATAATAGCAGAATGGAGGGAATTAAAGTATGGCAAATGAAGAGAAACCAAAACAAAAAATGGGCTTTACCATTATAAAAAATGACCCGACAGACGGCCATAAAGGATTTGGTATTGGTTCGCTTTCACTTGAAAACGTGTCACCAGTCATTATTGATATAGAGGAAGGTAAAGCTTCAGTTGAAATTGGGGCGATGCATGCACGTAGCGATGTAGAACGGGGCATTAAATTTACGACAGATCGTGCTGATTCAGAAGGTGGGAAGCCTTACTGGTTGGTTTGGGTAACGATTGACCATAAAGCAGATGGACCGTACTATGCTGGTGTAACAGCTTGTGAAATGGTAGTAAATCGTGAAAAACGCCGTGGATATAAAATTTTGGCAGATCACGTTAATAAAATGGATAAGTCGATGAAACGACAAATTATTGTAGACCATATGGATGAAGCGTCTAAAAAAGTATTAGCTTCTTTCCTAGAGGAGCTGAATCCAGAGCTGTGGATGCGCAGTGAGGAGCAATTACGTCAAGACTTATTTGTATAATAGAACTACAATGATTGAACAATCTGTGACATTTTGCAATCGCTTTCGATATAAGGTTGAAAGTAGATATGAAAAAAAGTACACTTGATTCAGAGCTTACATTTTAGTAAGCTAGGACACTTGGTCCCAGAATGTGATGAGTGCTATGCGGCATTTGAACAACCCAAACCCAAGCCAAATGCCCCATGATTCTCATCCTTTCCAGGACCAAAAATAAGAAAAGCTTTCTGTTCCCACGGACACGTCTCCGGGGAAGAGAAAGCTTTTCTTTTTCGCTTTATGTCTATAGCCTTTGTCGAGAGCTTTCATTAAATAAAACGATGATGACCCACTAAAGGTTGCGCATTATTGTTTATTATTGAAGAACGGTAGCATATTCCAAAATTCTCCCCACGTATTGCTATCCAGAATATCAAAGTTTGTACATTTTTCACTAGGTACATCTTTCGTTTCTAAATATACAAGACGTTGTTTAGGGCAGGCATCTGTTGCAAGCTTTCCTGTTTCAATATCAATTACTACTCCTTTAACGCCTTTTGGTTTTGTGAAATCTTCGTTTTTAGTCCCTTTATTGACGCTTTCCATAAAGTCGATCCAAATTTGCTTTGTTGCAGCTGAATCTTCTTTCGAAGTAAGGTTTTTACCTTGGTCGTAGCCGTTCCAAACACCCGCTGTTAGATTTGGTGTAAAGCCGATCAGCCACTGATCACTATTGGTAGAACCAGATTTTGCGGCATACGTATGGGTCATACGTGAACGAATACTAATCCCTGTAGCAGGTGAATAATCACTAAATACTGGATCGAAAATACCAGTCATCATTTCTGTTAGTATATAGGTATTTTCTTTTGACAGCACCGTTTCATTTTGTTTTTCAACGTTTTTATTATCGTAAATAACTTCTCCATTGGCATTTTTAATGGAGATAATCGTTGTCGGCACGGTTTTTTGTCCTTGTGACGCTAAAATATTATAAGCGTTGGTCATATCGTACAGTGTCGTTTCCATCGTTCCAAGAGCAAGTGATAGATTGTCTTTAGAGCCTATATTTACGCCAAAACGGTCTGCTATATTATGAAATGCCTTAAATCCTATATCCTCTAACGTTTTAACTGCATAAATATTATCAGAAATTGCAATTGCCTGAGCCATTGTCATGTCATGGTCTGCAAATTCACCGTTGACGTTTTTAGGAGAGTAAGTGCTGCGTCCATTATCAATAGTGAACGTAGTTTGTCCGACATCTAAAAACGTTAAAGGCGTATAACCATTTTCTAACGCTGCGGCATATAAAACAGGCTTAATTGTTGACCCTGGTTGACGTTTAGCTTGTGTCACACGGTTAAAAGAGCTTGCTGCATAATCTTTCCCTCCAACAAGCGCTGTAACAGCTCCTGTTTTCGATTGCATACTGACAAATCCTGTTTGCAAATCATTAGCTGGCATATTTTTAGCTACAGCTTCTTCTGCTGCTTTTTGATGACCTAGGTTAAGCGTTGTTTGAATGGTCCAACCGCCTTCGCTAATATCCAGATTTTTTGCTTTTAAAATTTCACTTGCTTCTTGCCAAGCTACATCTAAGAAATAAGGTGCCACGGATTTAGCGGCAACCCACATATCATTCTTTAAGACAAGTTGCTCTTCTTGTGCACGCGTTTTCTCTTCTTGTGTTATCGCGCCTTGATCTGCCATCAGTTTTAAAATGACGTGCTGGCGATTTGTTGCCTTTTCAAGATTGGCAATGGGTGAGTAAATACTTGGTCCTTTCGGTACACCTGCCAGCATGGATGCCTCCGCTAACGTCAAGTCTTTTGCTGATTTTCCGTAATAATAGCGACTTGCAGCTTCTACGCCATACATACCATGTCCGTAGTAAACCGTGTTCAAATAACCTTCTAATATTTCGTCTTTATTATAAAAAACTTCTAATCTATAAGCATACAATGCCTCGTTTGCTTTTCGAGTCCATGATTTTTCATGGGATAAATATAAATTTCGAGCATATTGTTGGGTGATCGTACTTGCACCTTGCACCTTACTACCAGCCTTAATATCAACTAATAACGCACCGGCAATACGAGAAAAGTCAAAACCGCTATGTTTGTAGAAATCTTTATCTTCTACAGCGACGGCTGCTTTTACTAAATAGGGTGACATCTCATCAAGACTTACCCAATAGCGACGTTCATTTGTAAAATGGTCTCCAATTTGGTTCTCGTTTTCATCTAAGAAAATAGAGGCTTTTGGTACAGTTAAAGGCGGTGCACCAGCCACTTGAACATAGACGCGTAGTGCAATAAATGCTACTACTATTGCAGATGCAAAGGCGACAAAAAGTGTAAGCGTTTTGCGTGTACGCTTTATACGCTTTTGCTTACGTTGATAGCTTTTTCTTTTCATCCGACTTCACCTCGATTTCTAACAACTTGCGTTTAGTATGTGTCTGAATATTCTTCTTTAATCGGAATTGTAAGCAAAAACTATTGCACTTTATTCAAAAACATCTATACTTTTTTTGTACTGATATGAAACGCTAGCTTTCGACAACAACATTGCACTTTGTAGATTTTAAATGAATTTTGCTAGACGTTCCAATAATGTATACGAGGATTTACTAAGTGAGGTTTCATTACAAACCTGTAAGTCCTTTTGGTGTAATGACTATAACAACTGAATTATAGGAAGTTCAGAGATTAATGGAGGCTAGATATGAGATTTGATGAAGCTTATTCAGGAAATGTTTTTATAAAAAGTCATCCTACTTATGAGGATGCGCAGGCAGTTATTTACGGCATGCCGATGGACTGGACAGTAAGTTACCGTCCAGGGTCACGTTTTGGTCCACAACGTATTCGTGAAGTGTCGATTGGCCTAGAAGAGTATAGCCCATATTTAGATCGCGAATTAGAAGAGGTCAAGTATTTTGATGCTGGGGATATTCCATTACCATTCGGCAATGCCCAACGTTCTTTAGATGAAATTGAGAAATTCATTGTGAAGTTATTAGAAGATGGCAAAATTCCTGTCGGTATGGGCGGCGAGCATTTAGTGTCTTGGCCTGTAATGAAGGCAGTGTCTGCAAAGTACGATGACTTAGCCATTATTCATTTTGATGCACATACAGATTTACGTGTGGAATATGAAGGGGAGCCACTTTCCCATTCAACACCGATTCGTAAAATTGCTGAGCATATTGGACCGAAAAATGTCTATTCATTTGGTATTCGTTCAGGTATGAAGGAAGAATTTGAATGGGCGAAAGAAAACGGTATGCACATTTCAAAATTTGAAGTGTTAGAACCGTTAAAAGAAGTGTTACCAACATTAGCAGGCCGCAATGTATACGTGACAATTGATATCGACGTACTAGATCCAGCGCATGCACCTGGTACAGGTACTGTAGATTGTGGGGGCATTACGTCGAAAGAGTTATTAGCTTCTATTCATGCAATTGCTGCAAGTGGCGTCAATGTAGTAGGCTTTGACTTAGTTGAAGTAGCACCAATCTATGACACATCAGAAATGACAGCCAATACGGCAAGTAAATTATTAAGAGAAATGATTTTAGGCTGGGTAAAATAATACAGGCTTTGTATAGGTTGTTATAAAGCGGTTTGAATGGGGTTAGCGAAGAGCTAACCCCATTTTTAGCTCCAATTGCCTTTACACTCTCACTAAATAAGGATAAGGTTTGCTTCGCCATCTCTAACTATATAAAATGATTTCCGATAAATTATTGAGGAGGTAATCAGGGCAAAATATGAACAAACAGAAGAATACAAGGTACACTAAGAACACATGGCTATTCAAATTACTCATAGAAATGTTATGAATGAGTTTGAAAAACTATATGGAGAGCCGTACTTACAGTCGAATTCTGATGTATTTGGTACGTTACGCAATGAGGAGTACTTAAACTTAAAGAAAGTTATTGCAACTAAAAAGGCTAGTGAAGAATATACAAGAAGTAGCTAACAATGATAAAGTTGGAGACGTTTCGAAGAACATTTTAAAATGATGATAGTAATTACCAAATAACTTTAAACAGGAACTACAACAATGATGAAAAGAAGATTCTTCATGGAATTATCGCATGGTATTCAAGAAGTTTCATCCCGATGCATGCGGTAATAATGGTAGCAAGATGAAGTTTTTGATGAAGTTAAAGGAGTAAAAGGGGTTATAAAGGAGAGGGAATAGATTTCTTCTATGCTTATTCCCTCTCTGACGAAGACTTCGATTTATCACAAACTAAATATTTACTGATTTAAAATAAAAAATTTTTAATTGTAAAGGGAGAATGCAGTGTATTCTATAGGTGAATTTTCAAAAATATGCGATATTCCAGTTAAAACAATACGTTATTATAGTGACATTGGATTACTAAAACCTTCTTACATAGATCCTGTAACAAACTATCGGTATTATGACTATGACAAAATTCAAATCATGAAAAAAATTATGCTTTTAAAGAGTTGTCAATTTTCTTTAACTACAGTTAAGGAATTTATTAACAGCACTGAACAAGTACAACTAAAAAGTATATTAGCATATAAAATTGATGAACTTGAGGGAAAAAAAGAACAAATCTCCGAACAAATAGAAGAATTGAAACGATTAAACATGCAAATAGAGAAAGAAATTTCTATAATCCCAGGGCCTTTTTTATCCGATTGCTTTATTGAAAACCGAGAGGAGACCCTAGTGTACACGATACGTGAGAAAATAAAGGTCCAATTTATTGATGAGTTGGTTAAAAATTTATTTAATCGAGTTTACGCTTTTAATCTCGTGATTACAGGGAAATTAATGGCTATCTTTCATGAAAGAGAATTTAGTCAAAAAGAGGCTGATATAGAGCTGCTTCTTCCAGTAGAACATATGAACAAAATAGAGGGCTTTAGGACTTTATCCAGCGGGATATATGCATGTATTACTGTTAAAGGCCCCTATTCGGAGTTGGATGAAGGCTATAAAAAATTGAATAGTTGGATCTTCGAACAAAATCTAACTCAGATAGAGAAAGAGATTGAAATTTATGAAGAAGGTCTTGTACCTGTCAATTTTAATAGTAGAGATATAAAACCAGATTTAAACAGACATCCATCAGATTTTGTTACTAAAATTTGTATACCAGTAATTAAGAAATAAAGTTAGCTTATAGTTTTATATAAAAAACAGGGTAAACTCTCCACCAACTGGAGGGTTTATTCTTTTTATATACTAATATATTGGAGGGAATTAAAATGTATCATCCGAGATTAAAGGGAGATGCTTATGGGGCCGGAAAGCATTATGCAGAAATTCTTTATAAAAATGGATTTCGGTTTCCGAAAGTATCCGAAGAAAAATTAAAATTTGGAGAGTCATGCAAACATATTCTTACAGAATTTGATCCTAATGTTGTGAAAGAGATAAAAGGATTTGCAGAAGGCTGTCATACTTCTTATGAAGAAGTAAGTTCTTTTCTTTTAAGTATTGGGGTATTTGAATTGGCCGGTCAATGTAGTATTTTCTCAGCTTTTAACGGGAGAGAAATTATTATTGGTCGAAATTATGATATGCTCTTTAATCTAAAAAATTTTACAGAGTCCTCACTTGTTTGTTTTGAAGGGAGAAATAAGTATGTAGGTCATTCAGATTGTTTTATTGGAAAAGTTGATGGTATAAATCAACATGGTTTATTTGTAGGAATTACATCAGTTCCTCATGAGGGAATTATGCCAGGATTGAATTTTTATTTTGCTGTTAAATATATTTTAGAAAATTGTTGTACTGTGGAAGAAGGCATAAAAGTGTTAAAAAGATTTCCAAGTTCGGTATCTAATAACTACTTGTTAGCAGATCCATTAGGGAATATGGCTGTTGTTGAAGTTACCCCTAATGATTATCAAGTCCGCCTTCCTACAAATAATTATATTCATTGTACAAATCACCATGAAAATACATCACTATCTGAAAGTTGGAATTGGAGCAAATCAAAAGAACGTTTTGAAACATTAGATATACGTCTTAAAGAAAACGTCAATAAAATGAATCTTTCCACTGCACAATCAATTATGTCGGAAACCAAGGGACATGTTTGTTTAAATTTAAAAGAATATAATTTTGGTACGCTCTTCTCTGTTGTAGCAAACTTAAATACATTAGATATACTTAGAGCCGAAGGTCAACCAAACAAAGCAAAATATAAATCAGATAAACGATTGACAGATGCTGTTTTAAAATAACTTCCTTTTTTAAAAATAAATACATTAATCAAAAATTCGAATTGGAGAGTGATAAATATGAATTCAATTCAAGCTTCTATTTCTTATCTTAAAGGCACCAGTTATGAAATTGGTAGACTGCAAGGAGAGGAAATAAAAAAGAATCCTAATGCAATGAATGTCATTTTATCATCTGAATCAATAGATGAAACAAAATATAAGGATACGAAACAACTAATTGATCAATATGTTCCTGGTTTAAACGAAGAGCTACAAGGATTTGCAGATTCATTAAATATAAAGCCTAGTTGTCTTAACTTTTTTGATGAAACTTTACTACAACCAGGAGGATGTAGTTTAGGCGCTGTTTTACCATCTAAAACAAGTGATGGTAAAACCTATGTCCTTAGAAATTACGATTTGTCACCAGCTATATCTGATATGAGACTTTGTACAACTAAGGTAAAAGGGAAATACAGTCATACGGGATTCTCCGTTTCTTACTTTGGTCGAAGTGAAGGCTTAAATGAAGAGGGATTCTGTGTAGCTTTTGCCTCATGCGGTATTCCAGTTGGAAAACATCCAGGAATGAAAAAGCCTATCCTAAAAGGACTTCAGTTTATGGTAATAGTAAGAGCTTTACTTGAAAATTGTAAAGATGTTGAGGAAGGAATTACTTATTTAGGGAATATGCCTATTGGAACAAATATGAATTTGCTACTGTCAGATGCCAAAGGTAATGTAGCTTTAGTAGAGACGTATGATGGAGAAAAGGTCGTAAAAATGGGCAATAAAAAATCAGGATTTCTGATTGCAACTAATCACGCTGTAATGCCAAAAATAATGAAGCTTGAAGACGGAAAATTAGAACAATCTGAAATACGTTATAATTTTTTGAAAAATAACTTAGAAAGTAATGATTTTTTTACAAAGAATAAATTACAACAATTAATGTTTAATGAATATCCTAATGGTGTAACAGTGCACAATTTCGAAGAAAATTTCGGAACTGTTCATTCTATTCTATTTAATCTTAACGACAAACAATTAGATATTTCTTTTGGTTCCCCTATAAATAATAAAATCTATAAATTAAAAGTAGGAGAAACCTTGCCTTTTAATGAATTAGAAGTTTTCATTGAGAACTCAAACTATGGACCAAACTTCTGGAAGTTAATCAAATAATAATATGGCCAAAGAAACACTTTCAGCTGCATGATGAGCCGAGAGTGTTTTTTTGTCATTCCTCTATTCAATAATAAATCTCTTATTTCACCTTCTGGGAGGTTTGAAAAATCCTCTTGTTTCATGAGGTTTCTGGCGTTTTCCTTTTTGACAAAGCACTGTTAAAGCTCTATCCTTTTTTGAAAAAATATAGAAAATCAATTTTAATCTACCTTCCTATCTATAAATGTGTTAACTTAATTATTATTAAGGTTAACTCAAATTGAAGAAGTTAGAATGGGAGGAATAGGAGGATGCGAAAGTTTTCTACATATGATCTTGCTCAGATTTCATTATTAGCTTGTCTTATCATCGTTACAGGCATGTTTAAGATTCCAACAGGTATTCCTGGGTCTGAGTTTCAATTATCAGCACCGATTGCCGTTGCGATTGCCGCAGTATTTGGATTTAAGCGATATTTTCTTGCGGGAATCATTGCAAGTCTAATCTTATTTTTACTAGGTATACACTCCATCTTAAATGTTGAAATTTCAATGATTTTCCGATTGACTGTTGGTCTAATCATTGTTTTATTAGGAACTTCAATTCCGGTACTAGTTGTGGCAGGACCGATTGGAACAATGGTTGCTAGACTTGGTTTGGCCTTTACATTAGGAACTCCGTTTTTGCCACTATTAGTTTTGGCGATTCCAGGGATGGTCATTACGGCTGTCAGTGTTTATCCAATAACGAAAATGTTACATGCAATTAATAAGAAAGTAGCAGGTGATCATCATGTCAGAAACGTGTTATAGCATTCGAATGCGTGCAGCTGAAAAAAATCTCGAAGGAGAAAAGCATATATCTGGTGGGGAACGGATAGGGAGTGAATGTCAAATAGAGCCAATTGTAAAACAGTTATTGAACAAAGCAAGAAATCATTCGCGCGGAGATGCTGACTTTATTCAAATTACCGTAGAAAAACTTACGGGTGATCAGATACTGTATATGCCACCGTTAGAAATAACGACAATTGATGAGAGTTCAATTGAAAGGGCACATAATGAAGCTAGGAGCATATTAACCTCAGTAGGTGTTTCCAAGCAGGCTCAAAATGTTGCCTTTCATCTACTTGCTAGTAATCAAAATCTTCGTGGGGCCATCCTTCTTCATAGTCAAACTGGCTTGCGACTTGACAATCGCGGACTGAAAGGCGTTCGTGTATCACGAATCGATTGGCAAGACGCTAATGTGGGTTTCAATGAGCGTGTTCGTGAAGCGTTAGCTCTGGCAACAAAAGTGGCAAATTCTCCGTATACCATCGCTGAATTATGTTGGTCAGATGATCCAGAATATGTTACGGGCTATGTAAGTAATCATGAGATTGGTTATGTCCGAATTACGCCTTTAAAAAGGGCAGGCTGTGAAAGTGGCGGACGTATTTTTTTTGTGTCAGATGAAGTTGAGCTAGAATCCTATATACACTATTTAGAAAGAGAACCTATTCTCATTAGGGGGCATTAAAAATGAATGATCGCTTTCAAAGGGAACTACAAGTAATAGAAGAGCAAGGATTGACAAGGAAGTTACGTTCATTTTCAACTGGAAATGAAAGTGAGGTAGTGATGAATGGTAAGAAATTTTTGCTATTTTCATCCAATAACTACTTAGGCCTTGCAACAGATAGTCGTTTGAAAAAGAAAGCAACTGAAGGTATTAGTAAATACGGGACAGGGGCTGGCGGTTCTCGACTTACAACTGGAAACTTCGACATTCATGAACAGCTAGAATCTGAAATTGCAGATTTTAAAAAGACTGAAGCAGCCATTGTTTTCAGCAGTGGATATTTAGCGAACGTAGGTGTGATTTCGAGTGTGGTGAAAACAGGAGATACTATCTTTTCTGATGCTTGGAATCACGCGAGTATTATAGACGGTTGTCGATTAAGTAAAGCCAAAACCATTGTTTATGAACATGCGGATATGGCGGATTTAGAGCGTAAATTAAGGCAATCACATGGGGATGGAAAGAAGTTAATCGTAACGGATGGCGTTTTTAGTATGGATGGTGATATTGCGCCACTTCCAAAAATAGTTGAGCTAGCCAAAGAATACAAAGCGTACATAATGATTGATGATGCCCATGCAACAGGTGTTCTTGGTAATGATGGTCGTGGTACGGCTGATTATTTTGGTTTGAAAGATGAGATTGATTTTACAGTAGGCACGTTAAGTAAAGCGATTGGTGCAGAGGGTGGATTTGTATCGACGTCATCCATTGCTAAGAACTATTTGTTAAATAACGCCCGATCTTTTATTTTCCAAACAGCTTTATCGCCAAGTGCGATTGAAGCAGCGCGAGAAGGGATTTCCATTATACAGAATGAGCCCGAGCGGAGAAAGCAATTGCTGAAAAATGCCCAGTACTTACGTTTGAAATTAGAGGAATCTGGTTTTGTAATAAAAGAAGGGGAAACACCTATTATTTCTCTTATCATTGGTGGTTCTCATGAAGCTATGCAGTTTTCTGCGAAACTAATGGATGAAGGTGTCTTTATTCCAGCGATTCGACCACCAACAGTGCCGAAAGGGTCAAGTCGGTTGCGTATAACAGTAATGGCTACACATACAATAGAGCAGCTCGATATGGTCATTAGTAAAATTAAGAAAATAGGAAAAGAAATGGGTATTGTATAAAAAGCATTAACATCGAGTTTTAGAGGCATTGTAAATGATGTTTAGGGAGCGTTTTTAGTAGAGGTAGGGTGCTAAATTTAAAAACATTGATACATCTATGTTTTATTAGTATTTCACGTTAATCTTGCAACAATTCCATATTAGGCACGGTGAAATAAAAATAGAGTAGCTATATGTGCTACTCTATCTTTTCACTTTCATCCATAAATAATACAGCTTTACTTAATCGCTAACTTAGATTCCATTAAGCGATATGTACCACTTCCATAAAGTTCTACTTTCATATGCGTGTTATACTCTACAGAAGCATATTTCAAAGCTTTAAAAGTGCCCATACTTGAAATTTCAACGACACTAGGATCCAATCTAGTAGCTTTCGTAGAATGTGTTTTACCATAAAAAGAACCATATAAAAAAGCATCATAAGAATAATTCCCTACTTTACCTGAACCCCACAAAAAACTACCTGTCAAAACATGGCCAAAATCAAATCCAGCTGTATTCTTTACCTCTGTTCTAAAAGTCTTTCTTTGTTGTACTGAAAATGGCGAAATACTAGAACCCGGTTCTTCGACTTGAAACGAAAGACTTATAGGTACTTCTGAAAACTCAAACTACCATACAAAGTTATATTTGTTTCACCATGTTCTAATCTAGTATTCACTTGATTTCTTAAAATCTCTAATACCACATTTATTTCTTCTATTTGGGCAGGCGTTAATACCTGAGTTTCTTCTTCTGCCGCTATTGCAGTTACATTGAACGATTCAAATGACAGTGACACAAAGACGACAACAGCTAACAAGAAGCTGAAATAGAACTTTCTCACTTTCAATCTCCTCCATTTCTATGAAACTATGTTATAATATATTATTAATAATGTGAATATTCAGTTTATTGAAGTGGGAAGGGGCTTCTTCAAATGTATACAGTCATCCTAACATTTATTTTCACAACTATTACAGTGTTGATTCTCAATTATACTTTTCAAAAACTTATTGTGAATCCCTATAAATTTACGATAAAACAACTGTTTTTAGTTCCTTTAATAATATCTACAGTCATCACACTCTTGTTTATCGTTATATAATGCTCAATTTAACATTGCTAGAATTTACTAATAACATTGTCACAACCAGTAAAATAGCAAAGCTACTACTCTAGCCCAATGTATTGCTTCTGGCATGTAAGTACTGCACATTTTAGACAGTGCATTTCAAACAAAATAATGGCTATGAAATCTTTTAGCCGAAGTAATTTCCCGTTAAACTTTTTAGATAATGATATTTTTCAGCCATGCCATTTAAAGTGTGTGTTCGGGTATCTTGTTGCCTTAACGTCAGGTATTGGCGTGCGCTAAGTAAGACTGCTTGAAGAAAGTCATATTCATTGCAAACTCCTTTGGTGATTTCCCCCCGACCATGTTTTGAGGAAAAAACAACCAAAGGGCTTGGTTTCGTCAGAATTTTTTCTAAAGTCCATTGAATGTCATTCAATGATGTAGCAGTTTCACCAAATCCATCATGTAAGTAATCAATGACCATCGTTAAAAACCCTGGCCATATTAAATCACAATCGTCCCAATCAAACAACGACGTAATTTGAACATCGTCTATTTCTACAATAATAGCACCATGTAAAAAATGACCTTTACTTTTCGTTAGATTTTTTGCAAGAATTTGTAGCGCATCGTTACTTTGAATGCTAGTAAATTCCTGTTGAAGCTGTTCTATCGTATGGGAATAAAGACTTTTTGTTTCGATGGCAATGAATGTATCAATTTTTATCATATAGTTCACCTATATGTGAGTAGCGTTGTTTATTAAATCAAAATCACTTGTTGCAGTGTTTGCTAGTGTGATACTACTACTCATAGGAGTAAGTACTATTGAAAAACATAAGTAGAAAGTTAAAATATAAGCTATTTTTTTCAAAACAAATTACCTCCTGTTTATACTTACTAAACATTCTTTTAAATGATAATTTGTTATAACAAATTTACTTATACTCGAGTTACTTAAAAAATATCATAATTAAAACTATTATTTCAATTATTTTGCGATAAATAATTTGAAAATTCGAAAAAGAGCATGTTTTGATGCTGTTTCTTATTAATTACATAGCACTAACCTTTAAGTTCTGCAATTGCTTCTAATTCAATTAAGCAGCCATGGCTTAATTCTTTAATGGGGATAATGGCGCGGGCAGGCTTATGACTACCGAAAAATTGTGCATAAGCTTCATTTACGTCCGCCCATAAATCAGCAGATGTTATATAAACGCGACACATCACAACAGCCTCCTTCGTAAGACCGCTTGCTTGAAGCACGACTTCCATCTTTTGAAGAGCCATGAATGTTTCAGCGTGAATGCCACCAATTGCAGGTTTGCCTGTAGCTGGATCGACTGAAGTTTGCCCCGATATATATAAATTCCCGTTACTAATCATGCCTGGTGTATAATGCCCGATTGGCTCTTGTTCTATCAAAACTTTCTTCATAATAAGTTCCTCCTTATAAACGTTGTAATTGATTTAGCCCAATATTGCCACCTGAAATAAGGAAGCAAACATGGTCGTTTTTCGTAATCGGTAAAGTGCCTTGAAGAGCTGCTCCTATACCGATGGCAGAAGAGGGTTCAGCTAATATTTTGCCTTCTAGTAGCAATGTCTTCATCCCGTTAAGTATGGAAGCCTCGTCTACACGCACAATGTCATCAACTAATTTTTCCACAATCGGGAAGTTTCGCTCACCAGGTTGTAAAGTTAATAGGGCATCAGCCAATGATTTTTGTTCTGCTAACTGCAATCTTTTACCAACTTGAATACTTTTGGAATAGCGTGGGACGACTGCTGGTTCAACACCGATGATTTTGATATGTGGTGCTAAAGATTTTACCGCAGTCGCGACACCACTTAGCAGACCACCACCGCCAATAGGAACAACAATTGCACTGACCTGAGAGAACTGTTCTAAAATTTCCAATGCTACTGTCCCTTGCCCTGCCATAATATCGTAATCATCATAAGGATGCACAATGGCATAACCATGTTCTACGCTTAGGGCTTCAGTCACTTGATGTCTTTCGGCAAGCGTACATTGGACAATGCGTGCACCAAGGGCTCGTATGCCTTCGACTTTGATAGGTGGCGCTGAATCGGGTAAAACGATGGTTGCTGGAATATTTAATAGTTGAGCCGCGAAAGCAACGCCTTTGCCATGATTACCAGAGGAAGCTGCAACAACGCCGTGTTGTAATTGTGCAACTGGCATTGACAGCAGTTTGTTAAGAGCCCCACGCAATTTAAAAGAGTTCGTTTTTTGCATATTTTCGGCTTTTATCGAAACGTTGCAATGTAATAATTCATCGAGTCCTTGCAAGCGAATAACAGGTGTTTCATAAATATAAGGCGCGACTTTCAGTTTGGCAGCTTGGATTTTTTCAAGCGTTAGCATAAAGTATACCTCATTTCTTTGAACAATTTGAAAATTCCGAAAGAATAATATAAATGTAGTATTAGAGTTAATATCTGTCAATGTTTGCTAGCATAGCACATAAAAAGAAACTGCAAGACGTTTGCAAATATCGCAAAAGTTTCGCAGTTTCTTGTATAGAGAACCTAACATTAGCATCCTTTATGAAATTCACTATTGTTGGCATGTACTACTTGATTGCCACCTAAAGCTTTCACTTCTGTAGTAACCTGTGTGGCAATAATGGCAAGTTCATCAAAGTCTACAGCGTTATCGGGACTTGAACTAATACCAATAGAAACCGTCAATGGCGTAGTTTGCCTGTCATTAATTTTAAAAGAGTGATGTGCAATTACATGTCTTAGTTTTTCAGCATGATAGAGGGCGATAGCAGGTGGAGCATCTTTTAAAATAATATAAAACTCCTCACCAGCAACGCGTGCGGCCATTCCGTTTTTTGTTTCAATATAGTGATGAATAATAGTAGCGAGTTGCTTAATAATCCCATCGCCAGCTAAATGGCCATACTTAATATTTATATCTTTCATATTGTCGACATCAAAATGAAGTACAGAAAAATTGTCCGTTTCTAGTACCATTTCTTGTGCAAATGATCGTATCGCTAAATTATTTGGTAGCTGTGTTAAATAGTCCTTTTCCTTAAGTCGATAAATGAGCTGTACTTTTTCACTGGTCGCTTGTAAACGTTTAATCACTGTGAAAATTGTAAAAAATGTAAAAAGAGCGTAGGCAATGAATCCTACAATGGTCTCTATTTTCAGTATAGGTGGCAAGCAGATTGCTAGTACGAGCATTACAATAATTTCTGCCATGACACTAAAAAAATAAGTTGTTAAAGTTTGAAGTGTAATAGGCTTTTTACAAGCGACAAGGGCAAGGATAATCGAAAGAACGATTAAATTAATGTTTGATAAACTTGATATGGACAATAAAGATTGTGTAGGAATGATATAGAGACTTCCTACACCCATGATTGCACCGCTTATTATAATTGACCACGGACCACCAATCAGTCCGCTATAAAGTAGCGGTACAATATGAATGTTTATAAGCGTCCCTTGTAAAAAACGTAACGATATAGCACTTAATACAAGGCCTGTCATACCAAAAATAATGCCGACTAAAATTGGTTTAAAATCTTTGATAAATGATTTTCTTCGAGTCGGATGAGTAAATGGCCAATACGTTAAAATAACTAAAGTAAAGGTAATACAAAAGCTGACATAAATATGAAGTAACATCTATTAATAGTAGTTCCTTTCTCGAACATATATAGATAATAGTAAATCTTTTCACTTTCTGTGCCAATGCTTGAAAACAATACGCACTTGTATCTTGAAAAAAAGCGGACATTTATCCTATAATAAAAAGGTTATAGTAAAAAGATTAAAAGGGAGCGTCCATGAAGGTGAACGAAGAAAAATCGCAGGTGAACATTAAGCTCATTTCGACGATTCGTCCGATTGATGGGGAGTCCGAAACCTTGGAAATGTGGTTGGATGGGCAGCTAATCAATAAAGCTGATTCCCTATATTTAAAATATGAAGAGATGCAGGATGACAAAACGATCCGCACGACGATGAAGTTAGACACGGAACGGGCACTTATTATGCGCGCTGGAGCAGTAAAAATGCGCTTACCACTCAATATTTTTGAACAACAAATTGGCCATTATGAAAGTGAATTAGGTTCGATGCCACTCATAACACAAACAAAAAACATGCTATTTACTAGACATGAAATGCGCGGAGAGTTTCATGTGCAATACGATTTATTAATGGGTGGACAAAACGTTGGCAATTATACATTAGAAATTACATTTACGGAGGTACAATGATGAACGCAGTAGAACAAGTACAACAAGCCATTAAAACGGCAATTGCGCAGGCTGTTGACAAAGCAGGCTTAGTCGAAGCTGGCACAGAGTTAACGATTCACCTTGAAACACCAAAAGACAAAGCAAACGGTGATTATGCAACAAATATTGCCATGCAATTAACAAAATTAGCGAAAAAGCCACCGCGTGCAATTGCAGAGGCAATTTTAGAAAACCTTGAAACAGCAGGAACTGATATCGAAAAAATCGACATCGCAGGTCCTGGTTTTATGAATATAACGGTTCGTAAAGATTTCTTAACAGGTGTTGTAACAGCTATCCTTGAACAAGGTGCTGATTATGGTCGTTCAAACGCAGGAGCTGGTGAAAAAGTGCAAGTTGAATTTGTTTCAGCAAATCCAACTGGCGACCTACACTTAGGTCATGCACGTGGAGCATCTGTAGGGGATTCATTGTGTAATGTTTTAGATATGGCTGGTTATGCTGTATCTCGTGAGTACTATATTAACGATGCTGGTAATCAAATTAATAACTTGGCTTATTCACTGGAAGCGCGCTATAAGCAAGCATTAGGCCTTACTGCTGATATGCCTGAAGATGGCTATCATGGTCAAGATATTATCGACATTGCAGGTAAATTAGCGAGCGAGCATGGCGATTCGATTTTATCAAAATCAGATGAAGAACGTTTTGCATTTTTCCGTCAACATGGTCTTGCTTTAGAATTAGATAAATTAAAAACAGACTTAGCGAACTTCCGCGTGAATTTTGATGTGTGGTATTCTGAAACATCATTATATGACAACGGCAAAATCGAAGTAGCATTAGATAAATTAAAAGCGAATGGTCATGTATTTGAAGAGGACGGTGCGACTTGGTTCCGTTCAACAACATTCGGTGACGATAAAGACCGTGTCCTAATTAAAAACGATGGCTCTTTCACATATCTGACACCAGATATTGCTTACCATGAGGATAAAATTGTTCGTGGTTTCGATAAACTAATTAACATTTGGGGAGCAGACCACCACGGTTATATTCCACGTATGAAAGCGGCTATTCAAGCACTTGGCTATGACCGTGACACACTAGAAGTGGAAATTATCCAAATGGTGCAGTTATACAAAAACGGCGAGAAATTCAAAATGTCCAAACGTACAGGGAATGCTGTAACGATGCGTGAGCTGGTGGAAGAGGTTGGTCTAGATGCTGTGCGTTACTTCTTTGTGAAAACAGCTGGTGATTCACATATGGACTTTGACCTTGACTTAGCGGTTTCACAATCAAATGAAAACCCAGTGTACTATGCTCAATATGCACATGCACGTATTTCTTCTATTTTACGTTCAGCGACTGAACAAGGCTTTGCTACTTCAACAGCAAATTTAAGCCTGTTAACTGCTGAAAAAGAGATTGATTTATTGAAAAAAATTGGTGATTTCCCGAAAGTAGTGGCGGATGCTGCAAAACACCGTACACCACACCGTATCGCTAACTATATTCAAGAAACAGCAGCTGCATTCCATAGCTTCTATAACGCTGAAAAAGTGTTAGATGCATCGAATAAAGAGCTAACAGAAGCGCGTTTAGCACTGATTACAGCTGTTCGTACAACGATTGCCAACGCACTACGTCTAATTGGCGTATCTGCACCAGAAAAAATGTAATGTAAATGATTATCACCCCCGACACAATTGCGTGTCGGGGTTTTTCTGTTTTTACGAACAAAATTGTTTGAGAATTGTTTGAGTGACTGGCACCGTTTTTCTGTCTTTTGGCTTATTTTTCTGTTTATTTCTAATTTTCTGTTGAAGTTGACGTTAACGTTAATGATATACTGATGAAAAATTGTGAAGGGGGAGTTGGCTTTGAAAACGATTCAGGAAGTAGCGAAGCAATTTAATGTTTCTACACGTACGATTCGTTATTACGAGGAGCTGGGGCTACTAAGTCCACATCGATCTTCTACGAATCAACGAACCTTTTCCAAAAAGGAAATGGCGAAGCTCAAGCTTATTTTTAGAGGAAAGCGTTATGGTTTCTCATTGGAAGAAATCAAGGAGATGGTATTGCTCTTTGATTTTGATCGTTCAGGGATTCAACAATTGGAACGGACTGTGGCATACGGAAATCAAAAAATACAAGAAATTGAGAGTAAAATAGCTGAGCTTACACAAATGAAAAATGAATTACAGCAATTACATGGCATGTTTAGCGAAAAATTATTGACTTTAAAGGGAGAGATGCACGATGAATAGTTCAAATTTGTTAGCGCGAAATGCCCGAAAGTACCCTATGAAAGAAGCTGTTGTTTGTCATGGGAAAAGCGTGAATTACCGCGAATTAGATGAGCAAGTGACGCGACTCGGTCATGCTTTGATGGAACATGGTGTTCGCCAAAATGATAAAGTAATTATTTTTATGCCTAATGTTGTAGAGTTTGTTGTTAGTTATTTTGCGATTCAGCGTATAGGCGCTATTGTCGTTCCTGTAAATGCCAAATTTACATTGCAGGAGGTTGAGTATGTTGCACAGCATGCTGAGGCTAAAGCCATTTTAGTGCATGAAGCTATATTTGCTGCCGTCGAGCATATCAACATCGTGCCTTTAAAGATTAAGACAGGTCATATGGAGGCAGGGTGGCTTCATTATGAGACGTTAATACAACATGCAAGTACACAAACAATGGATTGCCAGCTAAATGAAGAGGATGCCTCAACGATTTTATATACTTCAGGCACAACAGGAAAACCAAAGGGCGTGCTATTTAGCTATCGCAATATATTGACAGTAGCACAGATGATTGCCGTCGAAATGGAAGTAAAGCCTGCAAGTCGTATTCTTCTTATGATGCCGTTAACGCATTCAGCCCCATTGCATTTATTTTTAATGGCAGGCGTCCTTGTTGGCTCCACAAATGTATTAACGCCAAACTTTACACCAGATTTATTACTAGACATGGTAGAACAAGAAAAGACGACGCATTTTTTCGGGGCACCAGTCGCTTACTTATTAACTGCTCAAACAAAGAGACTGCAAACGGCAGATTTATCTTCAATGAAGTGGTGGGTTTACGGAGGGGCCCCATTATCACAAAATGAAATTCGTCATATACAAAAAGCTTTTCGAACAGAAAATCTAACATGTGTTTATGGTTTAACAGAGGCTGGGCCAAGTGGTTCTTTAATGTTCGGGCAAGAGCATGGAGCGAAGGCAGGGAGTATTGGTCAACGTGCACCACTCGGTACGGAACTACGCATTATTAACGATAGTGGCGAAGAAGTTGGTGTGAATGAGGTCGGGGAGATTGTGTTATTCGGTGAAGGCAACATGATGGGCTATTACAAAGATGAAATCGCTACAAAGGCAGCGTTTGTAGATGGATGGTTGAAAACGGGAGATTTAGCGCGGAAAGATGAAGACGGCTTTGTTTGGATTGTTGATCGAAAAAAAGATGTGATTATTTCGGGCGGTGTCAATATATATCCGAAAGAGATTGAAGATTTGCTTTTAAGCTATGACGGCATATTTGAGGTGGCTGTTATCGGAGTTCCCCATCCGCAGTGGGGCGAAACGGTAAAGGCTGTGTATGCTACAAAAATAGAGATTGATGAGAACACACTTAAAGCGTATTTAGAGGAGCATCTAGCAAAATATAAAATTCCACGTCTATTTGAACGCGTGGAAGCGCTTCCGCGAAATGCTTCCGGAAAAATTCTTAAACAATCATTGAAGGAACAAGGGGTGAGATAACTATGAAAGTGCTACAGCAGGATGCAAGACAGACCACTAATTTTTTCACAGAGGATGAGACGCTCCATAAACTATTAGACATGATGCTAGATAAAGAGTTATTGGTCTATGCTAAGCGAGAATTAACAGATTTTGGTGAGCTTTGTGCAGGTGCTATTGACGTAAGGGCTAAGCATACAGATCGAGAGGGCGAACCTCGATTGCAACGCTATAATGCATATGGTGAGGAAGTTTCGCAAGTTTGGGTCAATGAAGGCTACAAAAAAACCGTTGAAGAAACATACAACACGGGGATTGTAGGCTATGTGCATAAGAACATTCCACAGTTAGGAAGGAAGGGGAATTATGTCTATAGCTTTGCGCAAGGCTATTTACTATCTCATGCGGAGCCGGGCTTCTATTGCCCCGTCACGTTAACGATGGCAACAGCTTATTTGCTGGATCATTATGCAAGTGATGAGCTGAAGCAACGATTTTTACCACATGTTTGTGCAACAGGGGATACAGAGCTATATGAGGGAGCAACATTTTTAACAGAGCGGCAAGGTGGTTCGGATGTTGGCGCAAATATTGTAAAGGCTAGACAAGATGGACATCATTATCTTATGTACGGAGAAAAATATTTTGCATCGAATGTAGGAATGTGTGGTGTGGCAATGGTTTTAGCACGCATTGAGGGCGCATCTACAGGCTCGAAAGGTTTAACATTATTTGCGGTCCCTTGGCGTCTAGACAATGGTAAGATAAACAACCTTCGCATTCGTCGTTTAAAAGATAAGCTCGGTGTGAGAGCAGTGCCATCAGGTGAGGTGGAGTTTGATGGTTCTTTAGCATATGTCGTTGGAGAACCGAACAAAGGAATCTATTATATGCTAGAGGCGCTTAATTTATCTAGAATTTGCAATGCAGTGGCTTCTATCGGTATTATGCGTCGCGGATTTTTAGAGGCGAAGCATTATGTGACTAATCGGAATGCATTCGGGCAACCTTTAATACAATATCCTATGATTCAAGATACATTAGGGAAATATGCGGCGAAGGTCCATGTAGAAGTGGCTACTGTTTTTGACCTTATTCAATTGTATGACAAGGTAACAAGTGGTCAGGGCGATGAGCAGGATATGGTTCTTAATCGCTTGAATATCGCCATCATGAAGAAAGAAACGGCTGAACAAGCGGTACATTATGCAAGCGAAGCGATTGAATTACATGGGGGAAATGGCTTTATTGAAGATTTTGTTACGCCTCGTTTGCTAAGAGATGCGCAAGTACTTACGGTGTGGGAAGGTACAGCGAATATTTTAGCATTAGAGCTTATTCGCTTAGTCGATAAATATTTTGCCCATGAATTATTTGTACGAGTAATGCACGAGCGGTTGACTAAATTAGCAAATGGCTCATTAGTACAAATTGTGGAAGAGCAGCTAGTGAAATTAGAAGGTACATTACAAACATTTAGTCGTCTGGATGAAGCGACTAAATCATACGAAGCAAAGGGAGTAGCCGAAAAAATGGCTCATCTCTATGAAAGTGTAGTAGCAGTCGAATGGGCAGCTAAATTTGGCGGCAAATACGAAAAGCTAGCAGATATATATTTAGAAAATACATGGGCATTGCGCGAAATTGGTGCACCCATGAAAACGGTCCAGTATTTTTCAGATATTATGTAGGGGAATAAGCCTTTTAATAAGTTATCAGACGGTAGATAAACTCAAATTTTTGTGAGTTTATCTACCGTCTTTAGGGTGTCAGGCACGCACACAATTTTTGAAGCGCCCAGAATGGTGTCACTTTTTTTATCGTTCCCTATTTCTATTTTCATGTATAATAAAATCAACTGAATATTATAAAGGTTCTTTACTTAAGTAAAGTGAAAAGGGAAATCGGTGTAATTCCGATGCGGTCCCGCCACTGTAAGTGTGAGTTTTTTCAATGGATGCCACTGAAAGTTATTTTGGGAAGGCATGAAAAAGCATTTGGAGCACGAGCCAGGAGACCTGCCTTTATAGAACATTACATTTCAGCCTACGAGGATAGGATGGTGGTTTTTTGTGCAAGCCCGCCTCTCGTTAAATGGACGAGGGCTTTTTTTATGTTTTGTATGGCGACTATCGATAACCATTGAAAATAAAAGGTGAGCAATCCCCATATTTAATAATGACAATCAACATACTATCGATCAATCAAGTTAACAGAGCTAAAAAATGCACATACAATCTAAGGAGGATTCTCAATGAAAAAGTATTGGAAGATAGGATTATCAGCATTTTTGGCAATGGGTTTACTTGCAGCATGTGGAGCACAACCGAAAAACGAGCAATCTACATCAGAACAGCAGGAGCAACAAGTAACCAAACAAGAAGAAGCAACATTTCCAGTGACAATAAAAGATGCTACTGGCAAAGATATCGTGCTAGAAGCACCGCCTAAAAAAATTGTTTCTCTTATTCCGAGTAATACAGAAATATTATTTGGGCTTGGCCTAGATGATGAAATTGTCGGCGTCAATGATTATGATGATTATCCACCGGAGGCAGCTAAAAAAGAAAAAGTCGGCAGTATGGAGTTCAATATTGAACAAATTATCGCCTTACAGCCAGATATTGTGTTTGCTCATGAATCAGGAATGGCTTCTTTAGATGGAGCGATGGATCAGCTTGAAGCAGCGGGTGTAAAGGTATTTGTAGTGGCGAATGCAAGCGATTTTAATGAAACTTATACGACGATTGAGCAATTAGGACGCGCAACTGGTAAGTTACCGGAGGCACAAAAAATTATTGCTAATATGAAAGTCAAAGTGGAAGAAATCCAAGCGAATTTGCAAGATGTGGAACCAAAGAAAGTCTTTGTCGAAACGTCAGATGAGCCTGAAATCTACACACCTGGTAAGGATACATTTATGCAGGAAATGCTAAATATGATTCATGCTGAAAATATTGCAGCTGATACAACTGGTTGGTTCAAAATTGATGCGGAGCAAATTATTACAAAAAATCCAGATGTCATCGTTGTCACATACGATTATGTGCCAGATATTTTAACGAAAATTCCACAACGTGCAGGCTTTGATACTATTACAGCTGTAAAAAATAAAGCAATTGTACAAGTAGATGAAAATTTAACAAGTCGTCAAGGTCCGCGTTTAGCAGATGGGCTTGAAGAGTTAGCGAAAGCCGTCTATCCAGAGGCTTTCGAGTGAGTAGAGCATTTTTAGCCTATATTACAGCCATTACGTTACTTCTTGTTAGCATCTGGTGTGGCGTATCAATAGGCTCGGTTCATATTCCATTTGAAGTATTTTGGAATAGGGCGGCAGATGAAACAGCCGCTAATATTTTATGGAAAATTAGGTTGCCACGCGTATTGCTGGCAGGACTTGTTGGCGCATCGTTGGCGATTGCAGGGGCAGCCTTCCAAGGGTTGTTAAAGAATCCATTGGCAGATCCATATACGCTAGGTGTATCTTCGGGAGCGTCAGTAGGTGCTGTGGTGACACTATTTTTTGGTATCTCGATACCTGTTGTCGGACTGTATGCATTACCAACGCTTAGTATGGTGGGTGCGGTACTAACAATGGTAGCTGTTATGAGCTTTGCCAGAATAGTCGACCGCGCACTGAAAATGGAAACACTTATTTTAACAGGGGTTATTTTTAGTTCTTTTTTAGGGTCTCTTATTTCCTTAATGATTGCATTATCAGGTGAAGAGCTCCGCCAAGTGATAGGCTGGTTGCTTGGTTCAGTATCAATGCGGGGCTGGCCGTATGTGCAGATGATTACACCATTTGTTGTCATAGGTTCTGCTATTCTGTGGACGCAAAGACGAGAGCTCAATGTTCTATTATACGGAGAAGAACGTGCGAAGCATTTAGGTGTCAATGTAAAGCGTAGTAAATATTTAATTTTAGTAGGGGGCTCCATGCTGACTGGTGCGGCTGTTGCTGTTTCTGGCACAATCGGTTTTGTCGGTTTAGTTGTGCCACATATGACACGTATGATTTGGGGTTCGGATCACCGTCATCTATTGCCGTTATCATTTATCAATGGCGCAACATTGTTAATTATTTGTGATTTAGTGGCGCGGACGATCATTATCCCACGGGAATTACCAATAGGCGTTATTACTGCATTTATTGGTGCGCCTGTCTTTTCTTATATTTTCTATAAGCAACGTAGAAGCAAGGGGGTACGTGTATGATTATCGTCGAACACCTATCGGGTGGCTATGAGGACGTACCTATCGTCAAAGATGTTAGCTTTACCGTTGAAAAGGGGAAAATCCTTGGCATTTTAGGACCGAATGGTAGTGGCAAATCGACATTATTGAAAGTCATTAGCGGTCTATTGCCTGCAACAGCAGGAACGGTTTTTTTAGATGGCAAAAATATTAAACACTATAGCCCGCGCGCGCTGGCGAAAAAGATGGCCGTCTTACCACAATTACATGCCAATGCATTTTCAAATACCGTGCGGGAAGCGGTATCGCTCGGTCGTTACCCGCATCAAACTGGCTTTTTTTCCAATTGGTCAGAGCAAGATGAACGAGCTGTTCAATATGCTATGGACCAAACAGGGGTAGCACGCTATGAGCATACATCGATGGAGTTTCTATCTGGCGGCGAGCAACAACGGGTTTTTGTTGCGCAAGCTTTGGCGCAAACAGCAGAAGTATTATTGCTAGATGAGCCGACCAATCACTTAGATATTGCTCATCAACGTCAACTTTTGGATATGGTGCGTAAGGAAGCAATCGAGTGCGGTTTAACCGTTATTATGGTGCTACATGACATGAACTTAGCCTCTCTTTATTGTGATGAATTATTGTTAATGGAGAGCGGCTCTGTGCGTGCTTTAGGTGTACCACATAAGGTGTTAATAGCTTCACAAATTGAGGATGTATATCAGGCACGGGTAACAACCTATGCCCACCCTGAAATACCGAAACCGCAAATTACAATTATGCCATCAACCAATGAATACCAGCAACGAGCTGACATAGTAAAAGAAGATTTTTGTGTAACGCCAGATTATATTCAACTAAAATCAACTATTCCTTTAAAAACCGTTTCTTCGGCTGTTCATAATCCTGGTATAGGATGGTATGACTGTCTATTAAATCGTTCAGTGCCAGGAGATTATGTTATTAGTGATGTTAAACAAGAAGTGGCGGACTTTTTACAAAGGGAGCATTTTTCACCGACAAGCACAGTTGTTATGTTAACGGCTGTTCCTACACAACTGTTTGCACTTAATGAATATAGCACTGCCTTTGGGAGTGTGTTTGTCGTAGTAACGGCAGGTGTGGGCAATGCTGTAGATGTCTCTCGTACACACGAACGGCAGGATACGCCATATATTGGTACTATCAATACGTGGGTTGTCATCAATGGCTGTTTATCGGAAGAGGCATTTTTTCAAGCATTGATGACTGCAAATGAAGCTAAAACAAAGGCTTTACAATCAGAAAATATTCGGGATCATCTAACTGATACGATTGCGACCGGTACTGCGACGGATAGTTTGCTTATTGCGGCAACGCAAAAGGGCGAGGAAATGCGCTATGGTGGACCAATTACTGCTGTTGGTAAGATTATTGGTAAAGGTGTTTATGAGACGACGGTGCAAGCAATTCAAAACTATAAAAATAAAGCATAGGAGTGGAACAGGATGAAACTTTACACAAAGACAGGCGATACAGGGAAAACAAGCTTAATTGGTGGGCGTGTCGACAAAGATAGTCTACGTGTGGAAACATACGGAGCAATTGATGAATTAAACTCATTTATCGGCAAGGCTGTTAGTGAATTAGATCGCGCGTTATTTAAAGATATTTTAGTGGATTTAGAAACGATTCAACATGAGCTTTTTGATGCAGGCGGTGATTTAGCGAACGTCATGAAGGAACGTCATTATAAGTTAACGGAAGCACCGATTGAAGTACTAGAGGCGCGTATTGATGCATTGTCTGACGAAGCGCCACCATTAGAGAAATTTATCTTACCTGGTGGAGCGCCGGCCGCTGCAACATTACACATTGCACGTACAGTTGCACGCCGAGCAGAGCGCCAAATGGTAACACTAATGAAAGAAATTGAAGATGTCCCGACTATTGTACAAAAATATTTAAATCGTTTATCAGATTATTTATTTGCCGCAGCACGTGTTGTGAATGCACGTTTAAACTTACCTGATATTGAATATATTCGTAGTGGCAATGTCTTTAAAAAATAACTTAAGTAGAGAAGAAGGCAGCAACGCATAACAGCAAATAAACAAAAGATTTGAGCCTAACGATGCGAAAAAAGAATCATTTTTAAAATAAATATTTTAAGCGGAAATTATGACGATGAATTCAAGTAATTGAAGATAAAACGATAAATTTAAATGCAAAAAAGCTACTCCGAAAGTAAAAATCAGGGTAGCTTTTTTTCTTATAAAATGTAAGAATATAAAATTATCAGAAATTTTTTCGTTTTATGTTGACTGAATGCTCACTCATTTATTAGAATGTGGATATAGTGGTGAAATGTCATACATTTACGTTTGAGCTAGAAATATTAACACAAAGAGAGAAAATTTACGACAAACTAAAGGGGGGACCAACCATGAGTCCATTAGTAATTGCAAACATTGTTCTAACAGTCGTGGTTGTGCTTTATGCAGTAGGGTTATTTATCTATCTGTTAAAAACACGCTATAAATTTGTGCAATTGGGGAAAAAGGTTGAGTTTGATGAAAGTGTCCAAGAACGCATTCGTTATTTAATGGTGAATGTGTTTGGTCAAAATAAGCTATTAAAGGATCCTAAAAGTGGTTTAATTCACGTGATGTTCTTTTATGGTTTCTTAATGGTTCAGTTAGGGGCTATCGATTTAATTTGGAAGGGGTTAGTACCAGGCTCTCATTTACCACTTGGCATATTCTATGGTGTATTCACATTCTTCCAAGAGCTAGTAGTGTTAATGATTTTAGTGGCGGTTGTCTGGGCATTTTATCGTCGCTATGTGGAAAAACTAGTACGTCTAAAACGAGGCTGGAAAAATGGTCTTGTATTGATTTTTATTGGTGGCTTAATGCTTTCAACATTGCTGGCAAACGGTATGGGTCTTATCTGGCATGGCGAAGGTTTAACGTACACAGAGCCTGTTGCTTCTAGCATTGCAGCGATTTTTAGTTTTTTACCAACGTCTGCAGCAGCAACTGTTTTCTATATAGCATGGTGGGCTCATTTATTAATATTATTAACGTTTTTAATTTATGTACCGCAATCGAAGCATTTCCACTTGATTGTCAGCCCAATCAATGTGTATATGAACCGCTTAGATCGCACAGGTACGTTAACGCCAATCGACTTCGAGGCGCTAGAGGAAGCTGGAGAAAATGCTGAAAGTGAAGAAGATATCCCGTCTATCGGGGTAGGGCGTATTCAAGACTTCACGCAAAAACAAATGCTAGATTTATATTCTTGTGTAGAATGTGGCCGTTGTACCAATATGTGCCCAGCAACAGGAACTGGCAAAATGCTTTCACCGATGGATTTAATCGTCAAGCTTCGGGATCATTTAACATTTACGGGTGCGGTTGTAACAAAGCAAAAACCGTGGGTGCCTTATCAATTTTTTGCAAATACAAAGGGCAATCAGCTTGCAATGGCAGCAGGTGCTGAAGGTGCAGTAATTGAGGATATTTATAGTCCATCATTAATCGGGGATGTAATTACAGAGGAAGAGATTTGGGCATGTACGACTTGCCGTAACTGTGAAGATCAATGTCCTGTTATGAATGAGCATGTCGATAAAATCATTGACTTACGTCGTTATTTAACAATGACGGAAGGGAAAGTAAACTCAGATGCACAGCGAGCAATGACAAACATTGAACGCCAAGGCAATCCATGGGGACTAAATCGAAAAGAAAAAGAAAACTGGCGTGATTTAGACCCAACAATCAATATTCCAACCGTGAAAGAACTGAAAAAATCAGGCGAGGAAATGGAGTACTTGTTGTGGGTAGGCTCTATGGGTGCTTTTGATAATCGCTCTCAAAAAATTGCTTTAGCCTTCTGCCGTCTAATGAACGAAGCGGGTGTGAAGTTTGCAATTTTAGGAAATAAAGAGAAAAACTCTGGGGATACACCACGTCGTTTAGGCAATGAATTTTTATTCCAAGAGTTAGCGACAGCCAATATTGATGAATTTGAGAAAAATGATGTCAAAAAAATCGTTACAATTGATCCGCACGCATACAATATCTTTAAAAATGAATATCAAGATTTTGGTTGGAAAGGCGAAGTCTATCACCATACGGAATTACTAAATCAGTTGATTGAAGAAAATCGTTTAGTACTGAACTATGAAGTAGAGGAAACTATTGTCTTCCACGACTCTTGTTATTTAGGTCGTTACAATGATGTCTACGATGCGCCACGAGAAATTTTACGAGGCATTCCAGGTGTGAAGCTGGTGGAAATGGAACGCAATCGTGAAACAGCCATGTGCTGTGGCGCAGGTGGTGGCTTAATGTGGATGGAAGAGCATGTTGGCAATCGCATCAATGTAGCGCGAACAGAGCAGGCTTTAGCAACGAATGCTTCAGTTATTTCTTCAGGATGCCCATACTGTTTAACGATGTTAGAGGACGGTACAAAGGCAAAAGAGGTTGAAGATACTATTAGCACATTCGATGTAGCAGAATTACTAGAACGCTCTGTGTTTGGGGAAAAAGTGAAAACTGTTGCAGACAATGTTGATGAACTAACAGAAGAAATGCTAGAAGAAGTGGTAGCATCTGTTGACTCACAAGAGCAAGACAAGAATGAAGAGCTTAACGCAGAGAAATGATAATTATTGTAGAAATATTTTCTTTATCTGAAAAATATAAATTGCACAATAATTAATTGTTTTGTAGAATAAGATTAATTAGAAATGGGAGTTATTAAAAAACTCCCATTTTTTATCGAGAAGAGTCGAGCGAGCGTTCAGTCAACAATGATTGCTTTGATACTTCTTCGAGTAACGTAAAACAAAAGGGGTGTTTTACTTGAATAGAGCTGTAATATTAGCAGGGGCAAGAACGGCATTTGGTAAATTTGGTGGTTCACTTTCCACGCTTAGCGCCAGTGACTTAGGTGCTATCGCCATTAAAGGGGCATTAGAAAAGGCACAAATCGCTCCAGATGCAGTAGGTGAAGTAATTTTAGGGTCAGTTTTACAAGGTGGGCAAGGACAAATACCATCGAGACAGGCTTCACTGAAGGCAGAATTACCAGTAGCAGTCAAAACTGAAACGATCAATAAAGTTTGTGCGTCGGGGATGCGCGCAGTAACATTAGCCGATCAGTTAATTCGTTTAGGGGACGAAGAAGTAATTATTGCTGGCGGTATGGAATCAATGTCAAATGCACCATATTATCTTCAAAATGGTCGCACAGGTTTACGAATGGGCGATTCAACAATGGTAGACGGCATGCTTTATGACGGTTTAACTTGTGCCTTTAATCAGGCAAGACCACCTATGGGGAGCTACGGTAATAAGGCAGCAGGTGAATTTTCCTTAAGTCGTCAAGAACAAGATGCGTGGGCTGTCCGCAGTCATGAACGTGCGATTGCAGCCATTGAACAAGGTTATTTTGCCGAGGAGATTGTGCCTGTACAAATCGCACAACGTAAGGGTGATCCGCTTGTAGTCAATACCGACGAAGCACCAAGACCTGGCACTACGCAGGAAGTGCTCTCTAAGCTCAAGCCAGCCTTTGAAAAGGATGGTTCCATAACAGCAGGCAATGCACCAGGTGTCAATGATGGCGCATGTGCTCTTGTCATCATGAATGAAGACCGCGCAATACGGGAAGGTAGAGAGCCACTCGCTGTCATTATCGGTCATGCAGAACTGGCAATTGAACCAGAAAATTTCCCGCAAACACCAGGTCTTGTGATTAACAGCCTACTAAAAAAGACGGGGAAATCATTAGCAGACATCGATTTAATTGAAATCAACGAAGCCTTTGCAGCAGTAGCGCTTATTAGCAATCAGTTGGCAAATCTTGATGCAGAAAAAGTAAATGTCAACGGTGGTGCAGTAGCGCTAGGTCATCCGATTGGCGCATCCGGTGCACGCATTATCTTAACACTGGCACATGAATTAAAACGCCGTGGTGGTGGAATCGGGATTGCGGCAATTTGTTCAGGTGGCGGGCAAGGCGATGCCATAATGATTGAAGTACCAAAACAAAGGGGACATGAATAATGGGAATTCAAAAAGTAATGGTAATTGGTGCAGGGCAAATGGGTTCAGGGATTGCGCAAGTTTGTGCACAAGCTGGCTATGACGTGTTATTGAATGATATACAGCAATCCTTTTTTGAGCGTGGATTAAGCGTTATCACAAAAAACTTAACACGTGATGTTGAAAAGGGTCGTAAAACAGCAGATGAAAAAATGGCTATTCTAAGTCGCATTCAGATGTCACTAGATTTAAAGGATGCTAGTGATGTTGATATTATTATCGAGGCAGCAGTTGAAAATATGGAAGTGAAGCAATCCATTTTCAAGCAATTAGATACAATTGCACCTGCTCACGCCATACTGGCGACAAATACATCATCTCTGCCGATTACAGAAATTGCTGCAGTCACAAACCGGCCAGAGCAAGTAATCGGGATGCACTTTATGAACCCAGTACCTGTTATGAAGCTTGTCGAAATTATTAGAGGTTTAGCGACGGCTGACGAGGTTTACAAAGCTGTGGAAGAAATGACTGTAAAGTTAGCAAAAACACCAGTGGAAGTAAATGACTTCCCAGGCTTTATTGCAAACCGCATTTTACTGCCGATGATTAATGAAGCAATTTATGCATTATATGAGGGAGTCGCATCGAAAGAAGCGATCGATGATGTGATGAAGCTGGGCATGAATCATCCGATGGGGCCATTAACATTAGCAGACTTTATCGGCTTAGATACATGTTTATCTATTATGGAAATTTTACATGAGGGCCTAGGTGATAGTAAGTACAGACCTTGTCCTTTATTACGCAAATATGTAGCAGCAGGTTGGCTAGGTAAAAAATCAGGAAGAGGCTTTTACGTTTACGAATAGTCCTATGGGGATGGGATATTCAGAATAATTACACCTAGGCGTAATGGTGTTCAGATTTTGGAGTGCAGGCTCAATAAAATTTGTGCTAGCCATCGAGGTCTTAACTTACTTTAGCTAGGCGTTACATTTAGAGGGCTTTTGCTAAAAGTATGTTAATGTGTAATGCTACGTGACAGCATAGAGGGGTGACATTATAGATGCATTTACAATTTACAGATGAGCAATTAATGATGCGTGATATGGTGCGCGATTTCTCACAGGAGAAAATCGCACCGTGGGTAGAACGAATGGAGGCTGGTGAGTTTCCGCGTGAACTGCTTACACAAATGGGTGAATTAGGTTTAATGGGCATCACAACCCCAGAAGAACTAGGTGGCTCTGCGATGGATTTTACTTCGTATATTATCGCAATCAATGAATTATCAAAAGTGAGCGCAGTGATGGGTGTTATATTATCAGTACATACGTCTGTAGGTACAAACCCAATTATTTATTTTGGTAATGATGAGCAAAAACAACGTTATGTTCCGAAGCTAGCAGCAGGTGAATATTTAGGGGCATTTTGTTTAACAGAGCCAAGTGCGGGTTCGGATGCAGGCTCTTTACAGTCAAAAGCAGTACGTGATGGTGATGAATATGTCATTAACGGCTCAAAAGTATTTATTACAAACGGAGGCGAGGCAGATGTTTATATCGTTTTTGCCTCAACTAATCAAGCTGCAAAAACACGTGGCATTTCAGCATTTATTGTTGAAAAGGGTACGCCGGGCCTAATTATAGGCAAGGATGAGCACAAAATGGGGCTACATGGTTCACGTACGGTCCAATTAACATTTGATAACTGTCGAATTCCGGTCGCTAACCTTCTAGGGGAAGAAGGAGAAGGCTTCAAAATCGCAATGGCAAATTTGGATGTGGGGCGCATAGGAATCGCAGCACAAGCTTTAGGAATCGCTGAAGCAGCTCTTGAAGCAGCGACTGCATACGCCAAAGAGCGTGTGCAATTTGGCAAACCAATCGCCGTACAGCAAGGAGTTGGCTTTAAGCTAGCCGATATGGCAACGGCTGTAGAAGCGGCAAAATTGCTTGTCTATCGTGCAGCTGATTTACGTGCCAAAGGTTTACCGTGTGGAGCAGAGGCATCAATGGCAAAACTCTTTGCTTCTCGAACAGCTGTACAAACAGCCATTGAAGCCGTACAAATTTTTGGTGGCTACGGTTACACCGAGGATTATCCAGTAGAACGTTATTTCCGTGATGCTAAAGTGACAGAAATTTACGAAGGTACAAGTGAAATTCAAAAACTAGTGATTAGTAAATATTTAATTTAATAGAGTGCCAACATTCGTAAAAGAATTTAGTTTATGCACACGTATTTATAGGCAATTCAATAAAGGAACAGGCGAACTTCATTAAAATTAAAGGGGAAATGGACAATGAACTTTCAATTAACAGAAGAACATGAACAATTACGTGAAATGATTCGCGACTTTGCTTTAAATGAGGTAGCACCAACAGCCGCAGAACGCGATGAAAATGAAGAATTTGATCGTGCCATTTTTGATAAGATGGCTGAATTAGGCTTAACAGGTATTCCGTGGCCAGAAGAATATGGTGGTGCAGGCTTTGACTACCTTGCCTATGTCATTGCTGTTGAAGAATTATCTCGTGTCTGTGCTTCGACAGGGGTAACATTATCTGCTCATACTTCTTTAGCAGGTTGGCCGCTATATAAATTTGGTACTGAAGAACAAAAACAAAAGTACCTGCGACCAATGGCAGAAGGCAAACATATCGGTGCTTATGGTTTAACAGAGCCAGGTTCTGGTTCGGATGCTGGTGGTATGAGAACGTATGCAAAACGCGATGGCGATGATTACATTCTAAATGGTTCAAAGATTTTTATTACAAACGGTGGCGTAGCAGATACATATATCGTATTTGCAGTAACAGACCCAGAAGCGAAAAACGGCACGTCCGCTTTTATCGTTGAAGCAGGTTTTGCAGGTTTTTCAGTCGGTAAAAAGGAGAAAAAACTAGGGATTCGTTCATCACCGACAACAGAAATTATTTTCGATAACTGCCGTGTACCAAAAGACAACTTACTTGGGGCTGAAGGAGACGGCTTTAAAATTGCAATGACAACACTTGATGGTGGACGTAACGGCATTGCAGCTCAAGCAGTAGGAATTGCGCAAGGTGCTTTAGATGCTGCGGTTGAATATGCCAAAGAGCGTGTACAATTCGGTAAGCCAATTACTGCAAACCAAGGTGTGTCCTTTAAATTAGCGGATATGGCAACGCAAATTGAAGCATCTCGTCTGCTTACATACCAAGCTGCTTGGTTAGAAACAAACAATCTTCCTTACGGTAAGGCATCGGCAATGGCAAAGTTAATGGCTGGTGATACAGCAATGAGCGTTACAACTGAGGCAGTTCAAGTCTTTGGTGGTTATGGTTACACGAAAGATTATCCAGTAGAACGCTTTATGCGTGATGCGAAAATCACTCAAATTTACGAAGGTACACAAGAGATTCAACGTCTTGTTATCTCGCGTATGTTGACGAAATAATCTATGACAGAAAAGAACAAAAGACCCCAAGTTCAGTCAACCGTGAAAGACGAAAATCTCATTGCCATTCGCCGAGAACAAATGATTCAAGGTGCTATTAAATTATTTAAAGAAAAAGGTTTCCATCGTGCTACCACAAGGGAAATTGCTAAAGCAGCAGGTTTTAGTATCGGTACATTATATGAATATATTCGTACAAAAGAAGATGTACTATACCTCGTTTGTGATAGTATCTACCACCATGCGATGGAACGTCTATCAAGCTATGAGATTAAGGCAGGAACGATAGAAGAGTTAAAAGAAATGATTCGTGAATATTTTTTACAAATTGATAGCATGGTAGATGAATTAACAATCATGTATCAGGAAACGAAATCATTATCAAAAGAAGCACAGCGTTATGTTTTTAGTAAAGAGTTTGAAATGGTTGCTACTTTTGAACGATTGTTAAAACGTTGCGTGCAGTCAGGGGAACTAACAATGACTGATCAGCAAATTCATTTAGCAGCAAATAATTTAGTTGTTCAAGGTCAAAGCTGGGCGTTCCGCAAATGGGCGCTTCACCGTCAACATACGCTTGACGAGTATATTGAAATGCAAACAACATTGTTCATTTCAGGCATTAAGGGGTTTTAATAAGTTCCAAAGGGGTTTGTCGGTAATTGCATAATGCGACATTGCAATTACCGATTTTTTTATAATGGCGTATGGCACAGAGCTGGTGGTATTTCACTAGGCTCATGAAAGCCCATACAATGTGTCGATTTTTCATTTGAACAGGGTGGAAGCTGGCATTAAACAGTGATTCACTGCTTGCTAGCAAAGCATCGGTATGAAGCAAAATGGTTCTGTGTTCGTACTTTTTAAATGATGAACTAAATGCAAACATTGATGAAAAGATTTACTAAGGGGAGAAAGTAGGGGTTTCATATGACAAAGGTAGAAGTGTATCGTCCAAAAAATCACGTACGTTTTGTTACAGCATCAAGTCTTTTTGATGGTCATGATGCTTCGGTCAATATTATGCGACGGATTTTACAATCGAGCGGTGTGGAAGTAATCCATTTGGGCCATAATCGCTCTGTAGAAGAAGTTGTAAATGCTGCGATTCAAGAGGATGCGCAAGGTATTGCTGTATCTTCTTATCAAGGCGGCCATATGGAATACTTTAAATATATGTATGATTTACTGCGTGAGAAAGGTGCACCGCATATTAAAATATACGGAGGCGGTGGCGGTGTGATCTTGCCTCGTGAAATTAAAGAATTACATGCTTACGGCGTTGCAGGTATTTTCTCACCAGAAGATGGTCGTGTATTAGGGTTGCAAGGGATGATTAATGAGCAAATTAAAGGTACAGATTTTCCAACTGCAACTGGTGACTATTTAGAAAAGCTAGATGCTTTAACAACTGAAACACCAGAAATTTTGGCAAATTTAATAACAGCAGCTGAATCGAATAATGATGATGAAACGAAAAGAATGCTAGAGGAAGCACGAAAACGCTCAAAAGGAACACCGATTTTAGGGATTACAGGTACAGGTGGTGCTGGTAAATCCTCTTTAACGGATGAGCTTATCCGTCGTTTTTTAAAAGAATTCCCAGAAAAGCGTGTAGCTATTTTATCGGTGGATCCAACAAAGCAAAAAACAGGTGGCGCATTACTTGGAGATCGTATTCGTATGAATGCTATTTTCAATAATCGTGTCTATATGCGAAGTTTAGCAACACGTGGTTCTCGTACGGAGCTTTCGGCTTCTATTGGGGATGTATTAGATGTCGTACGTGTGGCAGGCTATGATTTAATCATCGTTGAAACAAGTGGTATTGGTCAAGGTGATGCAGAAATTACAAAATTCACTGATCTATCCATGTATGTAATGACGAGCGAATTTGGTGCACCGACACAACTTGAGAAAATCGATATGATTGATTTTGCTGATGTCATTGCCATCAATAAATTTGAACGAAAAGGCTCAGAAGATGCACTACGTCAAGTACAGAAGCAATACCAACGTTCTCGAGAGCTTTGGGATGAACCAATCGATAAAATGCCTGTTTACGGCACGATTGCCAGTCAATTTAATGATAAAGGAACGAATGCGTTATTTGCTGCATTGGTTCATATTATTAACCAAAAAACAGGAAGCGATTGGGAAACAGGTTATGAACAATTTGCCAAAACGCAAAAACAGGATGTTATTATTCCGAACGATCGTCGCTATTATCTTCGTGAAATAACTGATACAGTGCGTGGCTACCATAAAAAAACAGAGCAGCAAGTGGCATTTGCTCGTCGTTTATTCCAATTAGAAGGAGCTATCGCGGCAGTACAGGAAAAGGCGCCAGATGATGCCCTTGTCGCATCACTTACTTCTTTAGCGGAAGGTGTCCGAGATGAATTAACAGCAGAATCGAAGCGCATTTTAGATAATTGGCAAGCATTGAAAGAAGCTTACGCTGGGGATGAATTTGTAACCAAAGTGCGCGATAAAGAAATTCGTACAATTTTAACGACAACGAGTCTTTCCGGTACAAAAATACCGAAAGTTGTATTGCCGAAGTTTGTAGACTATGGTGAAATTTTACGTTGGGTGTATCGTGAAAATGTACCGGGAGAATTCCCTTATACAGCAGGTGTATTCCAGTTCAAGCGTGAAGGAGAAGATCCGAAACGACAATTTGCCGGCGAGGGTACACCAGAACGTACTAATAAACGCTTCCACTATTTATCGAAAGATGATGATGCCAAACGTTTATCAACTGCGTTTGACTCGGTAACGCTTTACGGTGAAGATCCTGATTACCGTCCAGATATTTACGGTAAAGTGGGAGAATCAGGTGTTTCGATTTGTACGCTTGAGGATATGAAGAAGCTGTATGCTGGCTTTGACCTGTGTGCTCCTTCAACCTCTGTATCTATGACAATTAATGGACCAGCGCCAATTATTTTGGCGATGTTTATGAATACAGCTATTGATCAGCAAGTTCAATTACGAGAAAAAGAACTAGGAAGACCTTTAACAGTTGAAGAATTTACAGAGACGCGTGAGAAAACATTGCAGGTTGTGCGTGGTACAGTACAGGCTGATATTTTAAAAGAAGACCAAGGGCAAAATACATGTATTTTCTCTACGGAATTTGCGCTTCGCATGATGGGCGATATTCAACAATATTTTATCGACAAAAAAGTGCGTAACTACTATTCTGTCTCTATTTCGGGCTATCATATTGCCGAAGCAGGAGCAAACCCAATTTCACAGCTCGCATTTACACTCGCAAACGGCTTTACGTATGTAGAATACTATTTAAGCCGAGGTATGAATATTGATGATTTTGCGCCAAATCTATCATTCTTCTTCTCAAACGGTTTAGATCCGGAGTATACGGTAATTGGCCGGGTAGCACGTCGCATTTGGGCAGTTGTAATGCGCGATAAATACGGTGCAAATGACCGTGCACAAAAGCTTAAATATCATATCCAAACTTCTGGGCGAAGTTTGCATGCTCAAGAAATTGATTTTAATGATATTCGGACAACATTACAGGCACTTATGGCATTGCAAGATAATTGTAACTCTTTGCATACAAATGCATATGATGAAGCCATTACTACGCCAACAGAGGAATCTGTGCGACGGGCAATGGCGATACAAATGATTATTACAAAAGAACATGGCTTAGCGAAAAATGAAAACCCATTACAAGGTGCATTTATCGTAGAGGAATTGACGGATTTAGTAGAGGAAGCTGTGTTAGAAGAGTTTGACCGTATTAATGATCGTGGCGGTGTACTGGGTGCGATGGAAACCCAATATCAACGCGGTAAAATTCAAGAAGAATCCATGCATTATGAAATGTTAAAGCATTCAGGTGAATTACCGATCATCGGTGTTAACACATACTTAAACCCGAATCCGCCGACAGATGATGCGATTGACAATATGGAAATTGCTCGTGCGTCATCAGAAGAAAAAGAAACACAAATTCGTAATTTACAATTATTCTGGCAACAGCATGAGGGGGCAACAGAAGCAGCGATAGTACGCTTACAAGAGGTTGCTGTAAACAATGGCAATATTTTCGAAGAGCTAATGGAAACTGTAAAAGTAGCGAGTCTAGGACAAATTACAAAGGCTTTATATGAAGTCGGTGGACAATTCCGTCGCAATATGTAAATCAAAAGATTACGAATTTGCTTATAGAGGAACGGTAATGCTAGTTTATCTGAAATACTGCTGATTTTTTAGTGTCTAGTCATACGATTAGGCACTTCTTTTTATTTTCGTTATAATAGAAATGTAAAAAAGAGGGGGGCGCAGTAGAGGATGAAATCAATTATTCACTACATTATTGTTTTAGCTTTAGTATTAGGAGTCATTTTCCTGTATAATAAGCAAGTTGGCGCTATTCCTTTACTTTTATTATCGATATATTTGTTTTTTCTAGGGATAAAAAAAATGTGTAATATAAAAAACAGTAATTGAAGGTAGCAAAGAGACTAAAACATTGTATATAATGGGTATTATGCTTATGGTATGGAAAGTTACTTTTGTGCGGTCTTTTTTAGCTGCGCTCCGAAAATAAAGCACTATTTAATTTTAAAACGTCCATTGTGATGAGAGGAAGGAAGTGCACGAATTGAATTTTCGTGAAATGACAAAGGAACAATTAGCGGAAGAATCGTTAATTAACTTAGCTTATGCAATTTTAACAGAAAAACGTGCTTCAGTGTCATTTAATGACCTGCTTACAATTATTAAAGAGCTTGTTGGCTACAGTGATGAAGAAATAAAATCACGCCTACTACAATTCTACACTGATATGAACGTAGATGGACGTTTCTTATTCAATCAAGAAACAGGTTGGGGCTTACGTGAATGGTTTAAAGTTGAACAAATCGAAGAAGAAACAGCTCCTTCTGTGAAAACACATAAGAAAAAATCTAAAGCCGCTCTTGATGATGAAGAGGATTTAGAAGAAGATTTAGAAGAAGATGATATTGACTTCGATGAAGACTATGAAGAGTTTGTTGAAGAAGAAATCGACGAGGAAAAAGAAGATATCGATTTTGATGAAGAAGATATAGAAGATATTGATGAAGAAATTGATGAAGATTTCATTGAAGATGATGAAGAATTTGAAGAAGAAGAAGAGGAAGAAGTGTAAGATAAACATGCTTTGAATTTTCTTACTTTTTTACGTGTAGTAAAAATTCTTGACTTCTATCACGGTTACGTTTAATCTTTTACTTGGGCTCCTTAAAAAAAGGAGAAAGACCGTGTATATAATACGCTCCCCCTGCAAACCTATGCAGGAGGGGCGTTTTTTTGTTTTTAACTTGCTTTTAGGAAGTGGAATAAAGTTAAAGGCTTTGGCAGATGGTGCAGTTTTAATAGCCGCTTTTTAAGCAGGTTTAAATAAATCTGGACGCATACGCCGCGAGTGTAATTGATCAATATTCAGTCAAGCACTCCCATACGTATAGATAAGGATAGCAAGCTGTATGTTGCGAACTATTCATTCTGTATAGTAAATCGATGACTGAGTATATGTTAGTGCTTCTAGTGAAGGAATAATTGAATTGCTCACAAGTGAGCAAATGATCAATCACTTTACGATGAAGGACAATGTAGAAAAGGAAAGTAAAAAAGAGATAGAAACGATTACAGCTTCGAATTGACTGCATCTTATGTAGGCATTCTCGGCTTTTCTTATTTTAGGGATAGGAAAGCATAGATGTTTCTTATTCAGGTCCATAACAGTATTGAACGTTTACATTACCTTCCTGCAATTAGGCGAATCGGTAAACGTAAGTAACATTGGATGGACGCAATATACTTTTTTTACTAACAAGATCTAGAACAACATAAGGAGGAATTTTTCATGACAAAGTATATTTTTGTAACAGGTGGGGTAGTGTCATCACTTGGAAAAGGGATTGTTGCAGCATCTCTAGGACGTTTATTAAAAAACCGTGGGTTAGAAGTCACAATTCAAAAATTTGACCCATATATCAATATTGACCCAGGTACAATGAGTCCTTATCAACATGGTGAGGTATTTGTAACAGATGATGGTGCTGAGGCTGACTTAGACTTAGGTCACTATGAGCGCTTCATCGACATTAATCTAGGGAAACATTCAACTGTGACATCTGGTCGCGTTTATCAATCTGTTTTACAAAAAGAACGTCGTGGTGATTACAACGGTGGAACAGTCCAAGTAATTCCTCATATTACAAATGAAATTAAAGATCGTATCCAACGTGCTGGACGTGAAACAAACGCAGATGTTGTTATTACAGAGGTTGGGGGAACTGTAGGAGATATCGAATCACTACCATTCCTAGAAGCTATTCGTCAAATGAAAACAAATTTAGGCCATAACAATGTCATGTATGTGCACTGTACACTAATTCCTTACATTAAAGCTGCTGGTGAATTAAAAACAAAACCAACACAACATTCTGTTAAAGAATTACGTTCTTTAGGGATTCAACCAAATATTATCGTTGTGCGTACAGAACAAGAAGTGCCACAAGAAATGAAGGAAAAACTAGCACTATTCTGTGACGTTCAACCTCACGAAATTATTGAATCTCGTGATGCAGAACATTTATATGAAGTACCATTAAATCTTCATGCACAAGATTTCGATGATATCGTACTTGATCATTTCGGTATTGAAGCACCAGAGGCAGATATGGAAGAATGGCGTGACCTTGTGGCAAAAGTGAAGAGCCTACCAAATAAACGCAGAGTGGCATTAGTAGGTAAATATGTTGAGCTACAAGATGCTTATATTTCAGTAGTAGAAGCGTTAAAACATGCGGGTTATGCGTTTAACTCTGATATTGATATTGATTGGATTAATGCAGAGCATGTAAATACAGATAATGTTGTAACGTTACTTAAAGATGCAGATGCTATTTTAGTTCCTGGTGGCTTTGGTGATCGCGGTGTTGAGGGTAAAATTTTAGCTACGCAATATGCTCGTGAGAATAATGTACCATTCTTAGGAATTTGCTTAGGTATGCAATTAGCAACAATTGAATTTGCTCGTAACGTATTAGGCTTAAAAGGAGCACATTCTACAGAGCTTGATGCAGAAACACAATATCCTATTATCGATTTCCTACCAGATCAAAACGATAGCGTAGATATTGGTGGAACATTACGTTTAGGTTTATATCCATGTAAGTTAAAAGAAGGCTCAAAAGCAAGTGATGCTTATGGAAAAGAGCTTGTCTATGAACGTCACCGTCATCGTTATGAATTTAACAATGAATACCGTGAAGCAATGGAAGCAGAAGGTCTTGTATTCTCAGGAACAAGCCCGGATGGAAAATTAGTGGAAATCATTGAACTACCAGAAAACAATTTCTTCGTAGCATGCCAATTCCACCCAGAGTTCGTGTCACGTCCAAACCGTCCACAACCATTATTCCGTGATTTCATCGGTGCAACATTTAAATAATAGTAAAAAGAGGCTGGGACATAA
>LAHS01001752.1_pt1 | contig 71439 bp, 104 predicted proteins | sample 329651 | NCBI WGS metagenome assembly LAHS01 (sample SAMN03275699, study PRJNA271635) | activated sludge metagenome | isolation source: sample C-1 Sludge from hydrolytic chamber (first chamber) of Anaerobic...
CGCAACAAACGCTGATGCAGCTGCAAATGCTGCAACAACCGCTGCTAATACTGCTATAAACAGTATAATGATGTACGATTGTTCTGAAAAAGGAACTATAACCTTTGCAACATTAGATTTAGCTATTGCAGCAGTTCCATTAGCATATCAAAAGGGTGGACTACATATAAAGTTTGTAGACACAGCTAGTAATAAGTATAATACTTATTTCCTTACAACTCCAACTTGGTCTACATCAACTGCTGATTGGCAATATAATACTATAAACCCAGAAGATATTTTAACCTATGGAGTTGAATGGGACTCTGCTGTAAGTTCTCCTGATGGTACTAGAATAGGCAACCCTACTCTTCATAGAACATTACCTGTTCATAATTTAATGAAAGGTGTACTATTAGCAGATGACGGCACTGAAAACTTGGTATTACCAGATAGTTCATGGATAGGTCAAACACGTGATGGCTCTATGGGGCAAGTAATGGTTAAAATACCAAACTATTACTTTAAGTGTGAGCAAGATGGAACTAAATTTAGATTTAAAATTTCTACTACAAAACTTGCTGGATATAGTACATTCTTTGATGAAAGCATACCTTATGTATATTGCTCAGCTTACGAAGCTGGATTGGATAGAACGAATTTAAAATTAACTTCTATCGTAAATAATAGTGCTCAATATCGTGGTGGAGATAATAATTCTTCTTGGGATGGAACTTATAGGTCTTTATTAAACATGCCAGCAACTAATATTAGTAGGACTAATTTTAGGACTTATGCAAGAAACAGAAATACAAACAATACATATTGGAATGGATATATTTATACTATTCATGTGATGATTGCATGGTTATTTTATACCGAATACGCTACTTTAAATTCTCAGAAAGATTACAATGCTCAACTTGATGCTAATGGCTATAAGCAAGGTGGACTTGGCAAGGGTGTAAGTGATATTCCTGATTGGGGAGGATATAATGGAGCTAATCCATTTGTACAATGCGGAACAACTGATGGTCTTGGAAATAGAAGCGGAGTAGTTAATTGTGATGTTTTGGCATCAGACGGAAGCACAGTATATTATACTGCTCAGGTACCTAGATATAGAGGTATCGAAAATCCTTTTGGACACTTATGGAAGTGGGCTGATGGAATAAACATTAAAGAGGATGGAACAACAAGAACAGCATATATAACAACACATACATCTAAGTATAGTGATAGTTCTTATGATGGTTATGAAAACAGAGGTAATATCTCTCATTCAGGAGGTTGGACTACTAGAATGTTATTGGGTGCGTTTGGAGACCTTATACCTACAAATGTTGGCGGAAGTTCAAGCACCTTCTGGTGTGACTACTATTGGCTAAATACCTCTCCAAACCTTTATGGGGCTTTGCTCGGCGGTGGTGCGGCTGACGGTGCGTATGACGGTTTCAGTGACGTGACTGCGCATGGCGTTCCTTCGGTTGCGAATACGGCTATCGTCTCTCGTCTTTGCTTTGTCAAATTAACGTAACGACACGGCACGTAGAATTTTTAGTATAACAAATAAATAAGAAATGGACAAAACAGAAATGGATAAAACAGAAGAAGATGATGGGAGTTTAGCATTTTTATTTACACAATATAATTAAAAATAAATTTTATGATATTAATACAAAGCAATGATAAGCCACAAATAATGTCTGCTGTCGGAAACGGAAGCTACTTCTACCGTTTCAACATCAATGAAATTGAAGTACCTGCACAAACAGAAGGTGAAGAACCAACAAAAGCATGGCAGTATAACGAAGTCGTGGTGTGGTCACCTATTAGTTCTGACGCTATAACCAAAGCCGTAATGAACTATATTTGGTCAAAAGATACAGAACAGAAATATATTAATGACTACAATGCTGCAACATTAGGTATTCTTGATGAATCATACATAGAAGCATACAAGAACTTCATGATACAACGCAAAATCATCAAAGAACAGATAGACAAAGACTATAATGAATATGTGAAACAATAGTATTTGTTATAATTAGTTAAACACCAAAAAAAAGATACGTATTTGAAAAATAATGCGTATCTTTACTAGGTTTAAAATATATATTATATGGATAATGAAGAATTAAAAATATACACCTATGTAGATGGTGTCAATGATACACCATTTCCGAATTTAGAAGAACAAGCAAAGATTAAGCAAAGTTCATATTCAGCTAACAGAATGGGCGGAGTTCCTAGTATGACAGCCACATTGATGTATGATGTGTGTTTGGACAATCTATGGACAAAGAAACAATACGTTACTTACAATAACGAGAAGTATTTTGTTTTTTCTATTCCAACATCTTCAAAAGATAATACAGATACTAGATATAAACACGAGATAACATTTACTAGCGAAAGGGTTATACTTGATGGAACATATTTCTTTGATGTAGTTAGTAGTGGAGCAGATGCTAATGGATATTTCTCTAACTCAACAAAGGTTACTTTTACGGGGAATATATCTGAATTTGTAAATAGGATTAACTATTCTCTCAAAGCTAGCGGGATAGGTGATTCGATAGCACATACAGGATATTATCTTGTAATAGACGAAGGAGTATCTAGTGAAGAGGTTGAAATATCTTTTGAGAATAAATATATTTCAGAAGTCATACAAGAAATATATAATACATATAAACTTCCTTATTACTTTGTTGGTAAGGTATGCCATGTTGGTTATTACAAGAACAAAGTTAATAAGGTATTTAAATACGGTAAGGATAACGGACTTCTTAGCATAACAAAGACCAACGCTAACTATAAAAACATTAATCGTTGTAGTGGTTACGGTAGTTCAGATAATATACCTTATTACTATCCTAATCAGAGCGAAGTTGGTGTTCCTATTTATACTCTTACTAATATTAATCAAAATAATGTTGGTTCTATTGATTTGGGTACTATATTAGCATACAATCCAAATGTATATAGTGATACTATGGTATTCAAAAGGTATTACGGGTTGAGCGAAACAGCTAGTGATAATTATTTCTTAACTAATATTCTAGGAAGCACTTATCACGGAACTATAAACATAGGACATTCACCATTTGTTGTCAGTCTTAATTTTGATTATAAAATAAAGACAGCGGTACCTAACTCCCTATTTAAGTTTACTCCTAAATTTGGTGTGGCTATATTTGGATATAAGAGCGAATATATATGTGAGGGTATATCTACTTGGAGCGATGATGATAGCACGCCATACACTAAACTATACCCACAAGATGGAGTATATGATGTCACACTAACAGACACAAACTATTATAGACTACGTTTTACATTTAAGATATACGTTGATGAGGTTCTTAAACCTTCTCAGTCTAGTCATTATTTTACTTATGATGTTAAGAACGATACTACTATAAGTTATTATGAATATATAAGTAATCTAGTATTTGAATATGCTGGTGGTACTAAGAATATATTGTACCAAAATAGTGGTATTAATTTAGTTAATGTAAGCTCAATACCAACAGATGGTAGTGCTAATATTAAAATTACTGGGCGTAAATGGATTACACCATCTACAACTCTTATGCCGTCAATATATAGGACTAGTGGAGGAAATGAACGCTTCTATAATGCGCTTAATAACACTTATCATATTCCTAATTCTACGGAGTATTATGAATTCAAGAACGAGTATGTTCAAGGAGACCCACACGAATATATACAAGAGTTATCCGATATTAAGCCTACTATAAAAGGTATAACCAATTCTAGCGGTCAACTATTCGGAGAAATAGTAGATATAGCTTTTGATGCAGATGATAATGACTCTAAGAATAGTAGTGATACCTATGAGCATTCTTATTTCTATATCAAGCTACGTAAGTTTGACGGAGATTATGGATTTAATCTATTTGCACAAGCCATAGAGTCAAACCCTATGGAAATAGATATGATTAGTGGTGTATGCAATTCTTGTAAATTTAAGATTAATAATTTAAAGAAGACTACAACGGTTGGTAGCACAAAGAAATATGTATTCTCTAACGGAATACAGACAAATAGCGACGGTACTCTTAAAAGTGGTAACTTTACAGACAAGTGGAGCAATGATGAAGCAAAATTAGTTCCTAATCAGCAGAATACACAAGAGAATGAAATTTGGGTGTGCGTGCAGAAGGATAATAGTACATTCGGAGTACTAATGCCTAACCATTCAAATAACTACAAGCCTAGCATTGGAGATAAGTTTGTTATAACTAACATTCTTATGCCACAGTCTTATTATATAGCTGCCGAAAATAAACTTTCAGAAGCTATTATAAAGTATATGTATGAGAATAATTCAGATAGGTTTAACTTCTCAATAACATTCTCTCGTATATTTTTAAAGGATAATCCATCTATTATGGATGATATTAACGAAAATTCTATCATTACCGTTAATTATGCTGGTAAGGATTGGGACTTCTATGTTAATACCTTTACTTATAAGACAGACGAAAATATACTACCCGAAATAAGTGTAGAACTTAAAGACGAGTTATCAGTAAATGCAAGTCAACTTAATCAAAAGTTGGCAGAGATTAATGGAAATTTATTGGAGACTATAGGTAGCATAGATTATTTGGCTATTCTAAACAAGTATTTTGTACGAAAGGACATTGCAGAGAACATAGCAAATACTATGACTTTCCTCAAAGGTATAAAGATAGGAGACTATAATGATACCATTGGTGGTTTATTTACCGTTGATGAAAACGGGAAGAGTAAACTCATAACTGACAATTTGGAAGTTAGAATGAGTGCTTTGTTTAATAGTCTAACTATTGTAAATACAAATAGTGTTGCTGGTAGATGGGTGGTTAGTCCTGCTGGCTCTATAAAGATATCTAGCATAACTGAAAATCCTAATTCTTGGACTTGCTACTTCTCTAATGATGATGGCTCACAAGCGACACAAAATCTATTTAGTGTAGATGATTTGGCACAATGTAAATCTTTCAATATTAAGAATGGAACATATAGCAACGTTTCAAATACTTACTATTGGAGAAGAGTTATAAGCGTTGGTGATAATTATGTAGAATTATCAAAAACGGATTGTGATACTAATTCTATGACACCTAGAATTGGGGATACTATTTGTCAAGTTGGTAATGTTACCGATAATACTAGACAAAGTATGATACTGTTTGATAGTTTTGGTGATAAAAGTCCTAGAATAACCCTTTATAACGGTATTAATGGATATTCTTATACTAACAAGGAATATGTTGACTATGGAGTAGATGGAACTACCAAAAAGGCGTTCTTCAATGTATATGGTGATGCCTATATAGGTGCTAGGGATGGTAGTAGCTATATCAAGTATGATATGGATAGTAAGAAGGTTAGTATCAATGCTACACTTGAAATTGGCACTACTACTAGCGATGGGACTACTACGGTTGAACAAGCTATAAAAGACGCCCAGACTAATGCCGAAAAGACGGCTAGTGATTCACTGACAAATTATGCTGGAACTGTTACTAATAAATTTAATGATTTACAATCACAAATTGATGGTGAAATAGATAGCTGGTTTTATCAGATAGACCCAACTACTAGTAACGAACCTGCTATTAATTGGAATACTGATGAATTAAAACAACGCCATGCCAATGATACATACACCAATACGAACACAGGTGCTAGTTGGAAATGGATACAGACTAACAATATATGGGGATGGACTCCTATTGCCGATACTGCAACACAGAAAGCCCTTGCCAATGCAGCAAAAGCACAAGATACTGCTGATGGTAAGAGACGTGTATTTACAGCACAACCTACAAATGCACAAGCTTACGATATTGGAGACCTTTGGGTTAACGCTACTTATGGAAGTTATATAAATGACTTGTTAAGATGTAAAAATTCAAAAGCTATTAATGTTGCGTTTAATATATCAGATTGGGATTTAGCTAGCAAATACACTGATGATACGGCAGCTAATAACGCAGCGGAAGCTGCTGCTAATGCAGCTAAGGCAGCAGCTAACGCTCAAACAAGTGCTAATGCAGCCAACTCTGCAATAGCTGATATGGCATCAGATGATAAGATTACTGCACAGGAAAAGCAAGCAATGAAAACTGAGTGGGACTCTATTGTAAGCGAAAAAACAAAGAATGATACACAAGCAGACTCATTCGGAGTTTCTAGGGCAACTTACGATAGTACTTATTCTGCTCTAAGCACGACAATAGGTACAAACCTATCTAGCTTAACTACTACATGGGATTTAGGTTCAGGTGGTGGAGCTACATTAAGGTCTCAATTCAAGGCTTATTATGATGCTAGAACAGAATTACTTAACAATATAACTACAGCGGCTAAGAACGCTGCTATTGATACTGCTGCTATTGATACTACAAATAAGGTTAATGCTATCCAAGTAGGAGGAAGAAACTTAATTATAGGCTCTGAATCATCTTCTTACTTAAGTTCTGTTTATATATTTAAAGGTTCATCGAATGTTTATGCAACAGTTGACGGTATTTATGCTAAATTTGTATTATCATCACAGTTAAGTTCAACAGAAATTTTATCTGGTCGGCTTGTTAATATTTCACAAACTGGATGGATTACAGAATCAGTTTATATTAAATGCGATGGAACTTTATCTAATGTTGCTATAACTTTTTTTGATGTTACTACAGGTCATCATGGGGTAACTGCAACTATTGAGAGTTTAGGTAATGATTTATATAGAATTAGTGCTTCTTATAATAATCCTAACACTTATTCTATACGTGCTTTTGATTGTAATTTGACAACGGTTGATGCTACTTATATTTGGTTCTATCATCCAAAGCTAGAATATGGCAATAAGGCAACTTCATGGACACCTGCCCCCGAAGATGTAGATAGTTCTATAAGCACAGCACAACAAGCAGCAGACGCAGCACAGACTAGTGCTAATACTGCCAATAGCGTAATAGCGAATATAGTTTCTGATAATATACTTTCTGCTAATGAAAAACCAAACGAAAGGTCAAGGTGGAATGATATTTCAAACGAGAAGAGTGGGATAGAAAGTCAGGCAACATCTTATGGTATAACCACAGAACTGACAAACTATAATAATGCCTTTCAATTACTTGCAAATTATCTTAATAATGGAAGCACTTGGTCAAGTGGTGTACCATTATGGATTAGTGATGCTAATATATCAGTTAATACTGCAATAAATGGTTCTGATTATAGAACTTATTGGAATAACTATTATAACACAAGGCAATTATTATTAAATGCTATCTATGCAAAGGCTAAGACTTTAGCTGCTAATGCTTATACCAATTCAAGGAACGACCTAGCTCAGCAATTAGGATATGCTGATTATAATGCACTATATACAGATGCTACCACAAATGGAAATACAATTATCAAACATCGTTATATAAATACTGATTTGGTAGATACTAAGGCTGTTGTTACACAAGGGCTGTCAGCACAGACTATTAATGCTAATAATGCTACTATATCTAATCTTAATGTTACCAATGCAACAGTTAGTGGTACTTTAAACGGCGTCAGCGGAACATTTAGCTATCTGCAAGGAGTTGGCTCAAACGGAAAATTCTGGTTTAATAACGCATACGATTCTATGTCAATAGAGGATGAAGATTTTAGACAGCAAGGTACAAAGAACGGTCGTACACTTAGATACTATGCTAATAACATCAGATGTAGAGGTTCATTTGGAGCTTCTAGTATAAATATGGCTAGAGTACATAATACATATATAGATTATTACGTCAATGGAGATATTAATTCGTATGTGAGATTTAATCTTCAATCAAATGGAATAGGAGGATATTATGTACCTCTATACCCAAGTTCAGATACAGGATATGATTCTGTATACGGAAATGCTGTGTTGGGAGATGTAAAAGGATTCCCTGTTGACTTATTGATATTTGATAATAATTCTGTATATCAGTACGAAATGTTAGCTGGTTCTACGGGTAAAAAAGTAACAGTTGTAAATGCACATGACGGGAACATAGAAGTACACTTAGCTGTTAATGGAAAACTTTCTTGGCAATTGTTTGGCGGAGCTGTACAGCAATACGTAAACATAAGGGAACTTATGAACCCGACCGTATCATCATCGGTACACGGTGCTGGTTGGCTTATGGTAAGCGATTACGACAACAATTGGGCATAACATAAAATTTAATTAACAACAAATATTAAGGGGAGAACATTTAAGTCTCCCCTTATTTAGTTTCTGCTATTTAATATACCTAACAGATAAGTATTACGCTCTTCTGTTGCCGAGTAAAGCATGTAACTCCGATTCTTAGTCAATTATAATATCTTAGATGATATGTACCCATCAAGATAAGCTGGAGTTTCTTTATCGTTTATATTCAAACTTGTCATTATATCGTCTATGATGTGACGTTTCTCGTGATTTATAAGTTCTATTCTTTGTTTTTCGCTTGAGTGCTTATATATAACAACTACAATCTGCATCTTACTGCAATTTGAAAGTGTAATAGCACCATCATAGGAATTTTTAGTATTTCGTATTATTTCATTAAAATTATCGTCTGATAAATTAAAATGTTTTAACTCTTTACCGATAATCTTATAATCATCATAATCCTCTACCTCTATAAAGGTTAGACTATATTTGAAAATAGGTATTTTAATTCTTTTTACTTTCATTTATTGTCTCAATCCATTAGTGTCTTTACAACCTCCATGTTATCCTGCTTTGCTTCAAATTCAGCGTTAGCCTTATCATCCTCTTCTTTTAGATTAGACATAGATGCAGCCAATTCTTTCTGCTTCTTATCCATCCATGCAAGATATTCCTTTGCTGATTTTAAAGACTCCATTTCGTCTGTAAACACTACTAGTGGTCTAAGTAGGTTAGACTGCAAAACAATTACTTTACTATTATAAAAAGCTTCATTTGTTACTCCGTCTACAATTATACCGTTAGGGTCTTGTTCAGCCTTTTTCTTTAATGAAAAAAGTTCATCCATAGCCAAATAAAGACAAAACTCATGAGCCTTTCCGTCAAGACCAACAGAAGCCGCAGAATACTTTGAAATCCAAATATGGTAACCTGTGTAATTTTTGAACATAATGCCTTTCTTTGTCTTCACAAGTTCAAATCCACCAAAGTTTTCACGTTGAATTACGTCACTAGCTAGAATATCAAATTCATTAGCCAACGGAATACTCTTATTAAGAGTGTTATCAACAACCTTTTTCTTTCTTCCCATAATAATTTATATTTTTAGTATTCATATTACTTATTTGATTTTCGTCCACGCTTTGCCTTAATATTCTTTTCAACATCTTCACATGATACCGTTGGAACTTCCTCAACCTTTGGCTTTTCCTCGGCTTCTTTCTTTTCCTCTAATTCCTTGATTTCAGCTTCCTTCTTCTTATCATCAATAAGATTTTGGTTCTCTTTAATGATACTGAATAATAATTGCTTTAGTTGGTCTTTTGAAGAGTTGTTAATCTTATCACGATACTCCTCACCAAAGTTTCCAACTATATACTCTTTAAGTTCATCTATATCCTTAAACTCTGGAATTAGACTCTTGTCAAGGATTACATAAGGATATACTTTCTCTATTGACTCTAGTGGTGATATAGCACCAAAATCACGTACCACAATAGCCTTACCTTGACTATTACGCTCTGCAATAGCATAGTTCTCAGACATATTATGTTTCTTGACTAACACAATAGCTTTTAGCCAATAATCTCCACTATCCTTATCAAACTCTTTTGGTAATTCAAAAGAATTGGCGTGCTCTAAGCACTTCTTTAATGATTCTAACTTTTTACTTTCCATAATTAATTATTTTATTTGCCATCCAATATTGAAACCATAATAAGGTTTGTTATCATACAAACCAACTTTACCGCTGATAAACAGCCGTTTCGGAAATGATATGCCTAATCCAACATTGGGTGAATACTTATTATTAAGTCTATCAGCACCACCAATCAAGTATAATCTAGCACTACTATTCTTGTAAGTTGTCTTTTCAATAGTGTTTGTTATAATCTTAGTGGTATTTCTGCTGTAAGTTCTAATACTATCCAAATTAGGATTTACCCCACTTACATAAGCTGTATATGTACTATCCTCGTACTTCTTTTGTGTCACAAGCAAATACTTGGTAGTATCATTAGTCTTTATTTCCCCATTATAGCTATGCGTATTGCTATTATTCCTCTTTGATAGCCAAAGGGTATCAATTACATGCTCTGATTTTTTTTGTGGCTTGTTTGACGATAATGTATCGATACTAGAAATTGAAATCGTGTCGGTCTTGAAAGTACCTACCGTCTTTTGTTCTTTTTGCGTGAAAAGGCAAATCAAGTAGCCGACAACGATTGCAATTAATATTCCTACTATGTATAGTTTACTTTTATTCATTTTTATCTTAATTTAGAAAAATCCTCAGTTACATCAAACGTTCTACCAAAGAGATTGGTGAACTTTATTGAGCATTCCAAATATGGATTGTTACCGTATAGCGTATCTGTTGATGGCTTAATAGCATCACTTTGGTAAAGTGCAACCTTTCTTTCTCTACAAGTGTCCCAATAAACTAGTTTGCTACCGTGCACAAAGTCTACAAATTGATGATACGTCTCTCTTCTGCATTCTCCAAAGAAACATAAGGTTAGAGTCAACTCTGTATTTTCTAATATAGCAACAGGTGGAATATAAACGTCAATCTGCTCTGTCTCAGCATACTTTTCAGTATAAACAGTTTGCTTACCGTAATCCTCAATACCAGTCAAAGATTTATATCGCATTTCCACAAAGTCACGCTCTAAATCATAGATTGGCATAACTTTCTTTGTAGTAGTACCATCACCATTTGTAATAGTTACTGGAAATCGCTGCATATAAAACTTGTAATCGTCCATATAATAATCTTTTGGCTACAAATATAAGCAAAATATTTATAATATGCAAATATTTGAGCAATTATTTTTAGAATGGTGCATCGTCTTTACTTGGTGCTGAATATGTGCCTATATTGAAGTCGTCATAGAAATGAGTTGTCCTAGCATCAAACCTACATAAGAAAGCCTTACATCCAATGTTTCTCCCCTTTACAACGCTTATCATTGCAGTACCTTCTGTGCTACTATTCGTGTATGGTTCTGGAAATCTTTTCTGATAATATTCTGGTCTATATATCATGATAACAGTATCTGCTGCTTCTGCAATCTGACCACTGCTTCTCAGTCTTTGAATTGTAGGAACTGGATTTTCTTGGTTTCTACTTAATTGGGAAAGACCAATAATCCATATATCTAATTCTTTGGCTAAATTCTTTAGTCTTCTAGCAACATCACCCATCAGTTGCTCGTCTGTTGAGTTTCTGTTTCCTCTATTTACACTAAGTATCTGCAAGTAATCAACAACAGCACCATCAATATCATATTTTATTTTCATATTTCTTATAGATGCCAGAATTACATCAATATTAGACGTGCTTCTATCATCATAGAATAAATTTTTATCTAATAGATTATTGACAGCAGAGTCAAATCTTTTTAATTCATCTTCATTCAATTTATTGTATAGTATATTGCTACTAGACACAGAAGAGTCCATAGCAACAAGTCTAGCGGTCAATTGATAGTGCTGCATTTCCATGCTATAAAAAGCTATCTTACCTCCCATATCTATTGCGTTCTTAGTTACTGATAGAGCAAAAGATGTTTTTCCTTGGCTAGTTTCTGCTGCAATAACGATAAAGTCTCCATCATGGAAACCACCATTGTTATCTAATTCACTAAAACCAGTAGCGGTCCCTAATGCCTTGTTTTCACTTGATATATTATTGCTTACAATAGTATTTACTTCTTCAAGAGATTTTCCGATGGTAATAAAGTTGTCTTGCTTCTTATCACCCAAACCGTCAAGGTCCTTTCTAGCGTTAGATATTATTTCTGTAACACCTTCCGCTTCGTTAGAACATGAAAGCATAAGATTATACCCTAACTCGTATATTTTACGCTTTTCAGCCAATTCTGACAGTCTTAGAGTATAATTATAGAAGTCATACAATATCGTCTTTTCTGCAAGAACCATTATATCTGATACGTTAACAGTTTTATCGTTAGATAGAACAATAGGCGTTATATTAATCAGAGTTGGAACTTCCCCTTTGCTATCAACTTCTTTTATAGCTCTGAATATTGATTTATTCCTTGTATTGAAAAAGCAATTTTCATCAAGTATTTCTCTGCATTCGTTTATTGCGTTTTTTATGTTCAGTATAGTACCCAATACAGATTCCTCGCAAGCATCGTCATGTATAAGTTTAAATTCAGTTATATTGTTATTCTGTGTCATATTTATTATTTATTTCTGTTGTTCTTTAGCCAGTTTAATGTTGTTCTATATAGATTACAGTATTTTTTTCTTAAATCCTTTCTGTTTTCTATTTCCAATATAACCGATGCTATTTCTAATCCTGTAAATTTTGATTTAAGTTCCTCGAATTCTTTTTCAGATATTCTTGAACTTGCAAAATTTTTAGGGTTGTCGCAAAAAGGGCAATTTTCTTTCATCCATTTTCTGAACTTTATATAATCCTCGTTTTTGCTTTCAATTTCAATTTCATTTTTTTTCTTAGATACGTTAGTATCTTCTTTAATAGTGTCTTTTATAGTTACTGTAGTTTCTGTATCGTAGTCCGATACGATTGGGGTTTGTACTGAACTACCACCCCTATTGTATTTCAGTAAATCATAATTTTTTCCAATTCTAAAGCATGAAAATGTTCCTTGCTCATTTTTTATTATTTCTTTTTCCAATAATTCAAGTAATACCATTTTGTTTATCCTATCAGATAAAGCCTGCTTTTTTATTTTTAATATTGGAAGGTCTGAAATAATAGCCTTATATTGAATAGATATATAAATTTTATCGTTAATAATATATTTATACATGCTTGGTCTGTTAATTAAATCAGCAATGTCTTGTAGTATTAACAAATCGTTAACATCTAAACATATTGACTTTCCGTTAATTTCTTTAGTTAAAGAAACTACATGCTGTTGGCTAAAATCGCAAATATTATATTTCATATTATTCTATTTTATATTATGTATTTTTTTATGGCAATCGTGACATAGTACCATCATATCAGTTGGATTATATTGCCATGCTAGTTTACCTTTAGTATAAAATGGATGATGTATGTTTAGCTGTTTAGTAGAACCACATATTTCACATTTTTTACCCTTAATTTTAAACACTTTTTTTCTAAAATCCTTCCATTCTTTTGATTTTAACTGTCTGTTATAATCATTTTTTTTATTTTTTTTATTCCATCCTCCAAGTCCGTCAAAACCTTTATTTTTAATAGATTCTATTATAAATTTCATATTAGCTCTATATTGCAAAGTTCTATCCCATTTAATGTTTGGATTTTTTCTACTAGATATAAATCCTTTTTCTTCTAAATTGCTTATATATCTTCTAATAGTATTTTCAGAAACATTCAACATACACTCTTCTATTAATTCAGAAGCTTTTTTATAAATCCACCCATTAGTCATGTTTGCATTGAACGGAGTATTATTACTTAAACAACGAGCTTCTTCTTCCTTTAAAAATAAATCATAGTCCTTAACTCGCTCTTGCCAATATATGAATTGACCTAGAATGATACTTTCAATAGTATCATTTGTTATAGCATAAAGTTCTTCCTTTATAACTATTCTTTTTAATTTAATAGCTTCCATGTTGTCTTATTTTATATTATGTATTTTCTTGTTACATTCATGACATAGTACCATCATGTCATTTATCTTTTAAAATAATGATTGTTTCTTTTCATTTATAGCATCAGTTATTCTTTTACAAGAAATATCGTAATACTTTTCGTCAAGTTCTATGCCTATAAACTTTCTGTTGGTGTTCACACAAGCAACACCAGTTGTACCACTTCCCATAAATGGGTCTAATACAACATCTCCTTCGTAAGTGAATAACTTAATACACCTTTCTGGTAATTGTAAGGGAAATGCTGCCGGATGTCCTACTTTCTTTAATTTCTCTGTATTCATGTTCCAATACCCATTACTCCATTGAATAAATTCTTCTTTAGATATAGTAGATACACCTTTTCTTAATAACTTAAGGCTCTTTCTAAAGACTAAAATATATTCAAAACACCTTGGGAACGATGGGGAAGAAGCATTCATGAAGCTTCCCCAAGCCGTTCTATTGCTTGTTGTATTCTTATTCCAAATTATTGTTGTTAAAACTTGGAATCCTGTTTTTTTACAAATTTGAATAAAGTCTGAATGCGTTGGTATAGAACCATTTTTACCATCTCCTATATTCACTATCATCCTTCCATCTTTAGATAATACTCTGTAAGATTGAATGAATACTTTTTCCATAAAATCTAAATATGACTGATATTCCTTGTTATCATCATAGGAGTTGTAATTCAAACCTACATTATACGGAGGAGATGTAATGACACAGTGAACGCTTTCAGATTCTATCTTAGACATTCCAAATAGGCAATCTTCATTATATAAACGATTTAATTCCATAATTTTAGCTTTTTAATTATAACTGCTTGATAATCAGCGAGTTCGCTTTTTTGGGATTTCGACTTTATAACGTTTATAAACTCAATAGTTTTATAAGACGATAGATACTTATTCATATCCCTTCTCGGATTGTCTTTAACATTATTCCATTGAGATAATAATGAATTAGCTTCAAAATATCCATCTTTTGTTCTTTGGATAACATCGAAGTTACCCATCTTTCTCAACATTAATTGGTTTGTAATCATAATATTAATATATACAGAAACGCACTACAAAAGTTGTATCTCACCTCAACTAATGTAATGCGCTCTAAAATTTCTTTTATTTAAGACTTATTGTGAGATACTGTCTTAATTACATCGCAAATTTAATAAAATAAATTCAGACTACCAAAAATTTAACGCATTATTCTATTTATTCTACAAATATTGGTAGAGTTTTAGTTCTTCCATACTTACTGTTTATAAAGAATAAAGCTTGCTGTGGTCTCTCGTATGGGAAGTTAAGATTATACGCATACGAGTCAATACCACAAACAGAACCATTAACAACAATCTTCTGCATGTATGTTAGATTATGGTAATGTGCAACACATAAATAGTCTATATGTTCTCTATTGTTTAAATTTGAAAAATATTTATTTAATGGAATGCTCAAACCTCCAACTCCACCATTATATTTAAAACCCAAATTTCCATGTTGGAATGCTATTTTATAATCGTAAACTTTAACAAAATCAAGACCACCTTTTGATACTCGTAACTCTATTCCGTCGAGACCATATAAGTCTGCATTATTACTTATATCACAATATATCATATACTCCAAGTTGGTCTCAGCAATGTTACTATGTTGTATTTTGCTTGTATTTCTTCCATGATTACCAACCAAGAATGTGCATATAATTCTTTCAACCTTAGCATTTGCTTTGACATATCTAAGACCTCTAATAATCATAGCCTTTACCTCTGATAAAGCTATAAGAGGTGCTTGATAGTTTGTCTGCATAGCTTCCTCTCTTAGCCATGCGTTTATAAAGTCTCCTAAGAAGCCCATTAAAAGCGTACTTACTCTTCTGTGACATTGTTCTTCTTCTAATAGTTCACAAAGCCTTACAAAGTAATTTTCACACCTTTTAGCTGCAATTTCTGGATTATATTCATTTAGGTAGTTTACTTTCTCTGGTTCTATTTTGTTTTCCCAATGAACATCAGAAAATAATGTTACTGCTGTATTGTCTGTGTGGCTTGCTGTGCTTTTAGGTTTCTTTATTTCACATATATGAACATTATGCAAGTCATCCATTAAACCTTGTCTGGTCTTTAATATAGATACCTCTTCTACAAGTTTCTTGATTGTCTTTTTACATGATTTTATTTCATAATCACTATTTCTTTTATCAACAAGGTCTTTAACTGTAACTTCTTTTTCTACTTCTTCGTAATGATAACTGATACCATTGTGTTCAAAAATTCCTTGTTTAAGAAAACGAGAAATAGTGTTTCTTCTCCTGTGTACAACTTTTGCCAGTTTTACTATACTATTAAAAGTACTACCATCGCTTCCGATAATTTTTTTCAAACTCATATTTTTTATATATTAATTAAACTTTATTATTATATGGTACAACTATTTAAATAAAGTAACACATTCATATCATTCTTCCTCCAATATTACAAATTTAACACCGTCAATCTTTGTTGACTTAATATCACCCCTTTGTGCAAGTTTATCCACCCACACACGACTCTTGCCAATCTTGTTAGCATAATTGTTGAAAGTCATTAACTTTTCTGTTTCAATCTTCATTATCTTTATATTAAAAATTAATAATACTGCAAAGTTAACTATAATGTTTAAAACAAACAACTATTTATAGTTACAAAGTGTTAACTGTATGCAGCTTGATAACAAGAAAAAAGCCGATTGCTAAGTGAACAATCGGCTGTAAATTATAAAAACAATCATCATGAAAAAAAGAGCGTTGGTGATAATGGACTCGAACCATTACTAATAGAATCAAAGTCTATTGTGCTTCCATTACACTAATCTCCATTAACGGTTTCCTATACACCGAAAGGTTTTTCTACACTTTATGACAATGCAAATATACTAATTATTTTTGACACTGCAAACTTTTAATAGAATTAATTTATCAGCATTGGCATGACTAATATTTTAAGAGTGCTGTTTTCATCACTATTAAGTATTATAGCAGCCCTTGTTTGGTCTATTAGGTAGAATATTGCATCATCGCTATTAATGCTGTTCATAGCATTGCTAATCTTTTCTCCCTTAAAACCTATTATGCACTTTCCGTCACCCTCACACGATAACATTTCATCACCGCTAATCTCAAAGTCCATATCAACACAATTAATGTGAAGACTATCCTCACTAAAGTCAAACTTAATCAATCCACTAGAAGTATTATTAATAGTGTTAAGTCTGTTTATAGCACTCATAAGTTCCTTCTTATTAACAACTTCTTTAAGTTTATGTTCAGTAGGTATTATAGCACCGAAATTAGGATAGTTACCCTCAATCTGTTTGGTGAACAAAACAGCGTTTCCACTCTGTATCATCATGATGTTATTATCGAAAGATATTTTAGTGCTTTCTGTACCTAATGTCATATCAGATACGGCTCTAAATATGTTATTCCTAATGATAACACTAGCTGACTTATTATCGTAGTCATAATCTAGGCATTCTGTAATCATAGCATGACCATCCGTGGCGCAATACTCTATCTTGTTATCATGTAAGGTAACAAACATACCGTTTAGTATTGGTCTAAGTTCATCGTGTGCGACAAACTCGGTAGAGGAACAAATCCATTCGTGTATTAGCGTAGATTTAACACTAAAGCTATTATGTTCTTCATTAATGTTTGGAATAGACGGAAAACTATCCGTAACAAATATAGGAAAGCTAGCCTTGCTATTTCCATGTTCCACATTCAATATTCCTTTGTCTATATCAATACGAAAAGTTATGATTGGACCACAAGTCTTAATGTATGGCATGATGCTCTTATATGAAACACAGAAGCTATAATCATCATCGCTCTTCTCTGTTACCATACAACGCTTACCTATCCAATTATCACCATCGGTAGAGTATATTCTAACCTTATCTTTAAGGCTCTCTATCTTCACACTATCACTAATAGGTATAGACCTATTCTTACCAGCAAACTGACCACCTATGGTCATTGCCTTTACTAATTCTTCCTTTGTTACACTAAAGTATGTCATGTCTCTTATGTTTATCGTTTTTAAATTCTTCAAATTGTTTCCAAAATTCACTTCTAGTAGCCTTTGTTTGACCTAATGTAAATACTCCGTCTTGCTTGTCCTGCCACCTAGCTTGAATATCTCTACCTTTAGCTGTGGGCGTTTCTAGTTTGCTTACAACAAGTGTTGAATAGTGCTTACCATTCTTGGATAAATACCAATTCTTCTTATTGGTCATTTTTCTAATAAGGTCTTCCATACATACATCTAAATATATTTCTTCCATAATAAAAAAATTAATGCGTATTTTTTATTTCTTCCTCTAAACTTTTTATTTTATCCTCTATATACCATTTGCATTTCTTCCAATCTTCTAACTCTTTTTCTTTGTCAGTGTATCCTTTTTCTTTCTTTTTTGAGGCTCTCAATGCGTATTTTACAATATTACCAGATACAAAATCAAGGTGTCTAGTTATATCAATTACCTCAATACCGCACTTATCTTTCAACCACGTATAATGCGATGGATTATTTACCATGTCTTCTGGTATATCTTCTTCAAACATATAATCACACCATGTCCAAGATCCTTCATCAATATCTATGCTATATTGATTATTTGATATTTCTGATATTTTTGCCTTCATACCACAATATTTAGACATATCGAAACCAAAACCAGACATGTGTTCTCCGACAACCCAATCATCTTCATCTTTATTTTCGTTGTACCAATCCAAAGACTTAATTTGTACAACATCACCTACTTTGTGTTTCATAATTTAAATTGTTTAATTTTTATATTTAACTATTTTTATTCCGTAACTTTTGAATAGTTATGGTAAACTATTATAGTTTATCAACTATTTGTTTATAAGTTTTTTAAATTCTTTCTTTAGTTCGTCAACTCCAATAATTTCACCGTTACTAGTTTTAACAGATGCTTCAATCAGCACAGCTTCAAAGCAAGATAATGCTTTAGAACGTTCCTCACATCTAGCCCTATCAACGGCTTCAATAGATACATCTAAAGATACATCTTCTTCTTCTGAAATATCACCACTTTCATGTTTCACACTAACCGTATGGTGGTTTCTTTTTAAAAAATCTTCTGCTTTCATAAAGTGTTATTATTTTATAATTGGATTAACCATGTCTTTTAAATCGTCTGAAACCATAAGGCTTATTTTAATACCCATATCTTTTATATAGTTGTCAAGGTAGTTCAACCTACCTAATTGTTCCTCTTTTTTAAAATTATTATATCTTAAAAAAGGAATAAATAAAAAACTTGGGTCAGAACATGTATTATTACAATAATCATCAACTGCTATTCCTATGGAATAAAACAAATCTCCAACTATTGGATATTTATAAAATTCTAAACCATTTTTACTACTAGGTATATAAATGCTATTATTGTCATTTATCATATCCGAGTTCATTATTGCCATTTCTGCTTTCATAATCTATTGTTTTTAAATTAATAACAATGCAAAGATACAAAAAGGTTTTTAATTAACAACAATAAACCACGTTAATTTATATTAAAGTGCCGTAAAACCCACAGGTCTTTAGCCTGTGGGATGTAACATAATTATTTCTTTCAAATATTTGGATGTTTCAAAACTATTTTGTATCTTTGTATATATGAAACAAAGAAGATTAACACATAAAGAAAAATTAGAGTTATTTTCCAAGTATGAAACTGGAAAATATACAGGTGCTGATTTATCCAAATATTACAATATTAGTTCAGTTGCTGTTAATGCTTTATTGAGAAGACATGGATATAAAGCTAAACCACAATCAGAGTTACAAAGAAAATATAACATTGATGAAACATTCTTTGATGTAATTGATACAGAAGAAAAGGCATACTTTTTAGGTTTTCTTTATGCTGATGGATATAATAATACTGATAGAAATTCAGTTGCTTTATCTTTAAAAGAAGATGATAAAGAAATTTTGGAAAAATTAAATAACCTTTTACAACCAAAGAAACCTTTACAGTATGTAAAAATTAAAACCACAAATTCTTCCAATCAATATCGATTAGTAATTGCAAATAATCATATTAGTCAAAAATTAGTTGAATTAGGTTGTGATAAAGCCAAAACATATTCATTGCTATTTCCTTCTGAAAAACAAGTTCCGAAATATTTAGTAAGACATTTTGTTCGTGGATATTTTGATGGAGATGGATGGGTTGGTAAAAAAGCGATAAATGTTGTTTCTACATTAAATTTTTGCAATTCATTAGCTGAAATATTAAATCAAGAATTAAATGTAAATTCATACATAAGAGCAAGATTTCCTGAAAGAAAGAATAATATCAGACAACTTGAAATAAATCATAAGCAAGCACGAACTTTTTTAAAGTGGATATACAACGATTCCGCTATTTACTTACAAAGAAAATATGATAAATATATAAAGCAAATAAATTATGAAAAATCATTAATATCAAAGAAGAAAAAAGTATGAAAATAAAGATAAGTAAGTTGGCCGCTATCAATATTCTTCGTTTCGGATTAAATCATATATCGGCAGGAACTGTCGATTACACGGGTGGAGAGGAAGTAAGAGCCAATCTTTTGAGAGGCCGTTCCTCGGAGAAACCCGAAGCCCATGAGTCTTTGGCTCATGGGTAGTTCACTACCTATAAGATAGTCAATTAACTCTTTCTTTGTTGAAAAGCAATACTCTTCATATAGGTCTTCGTAGTTATCAGTATCATAAGTCACCTTTATGTCGAAATGTAATATGCCACCCATTTCTAACCTTACTAAATTTGTTGGTGATATATGAAAATTAGTAACACGACCATGTCTTATTCCGTAGCGGGTAGTGAAATATATATCATCACCCATAGTGAACTTTGTTTTTATCTCCATAATTATATTATTTTATTTGTTCTTAGAAATTTAATCATTTCAAATAATGCGTCACGTAAAAGTTTATTATTAAATCTAGGACTAACGCAATCATTCTCCCATCTTTTATACAATATAACATGTTCTGTATTATCATTTTTTTCTATCCTAAGAAAATGCTCCCATATATTTTTTATATACTTATTGGGCAACATTTCCAATATTTCAGTATTGGTTAACGTGTTAACAACCTCATAAGCATAAGATGTGGATAAGTTGTTATTCATAAGCAACTCATAATCGTGTACTTGGTCATAATAGTCGCAATAAACCATTATTGAGTCACTCATATCAACCCCTAATTCTTGTAGCTCTTTTGCTTGCTCAACCGTCAAGCAAGTGTCCTCTAGTTTAATCTTATTATCCACAATTTTTATCTATTAAATTCTATTTCTGCAAGAATATTTCCACTCTTATCACAAGCTAAATTCTTTCTTAAGATAAGTTCTCCGTCGTAATTGTTTACCCAACGGCAATAGTCCTTTATTTTATTGTATTTTATCATTATTTATTTTTTAAAGTGTTCAATTAATTCTTCTACGGTCGCCTTATGCCAACTATCATCAATCATCCAATCGTATTTTTGTTCCATGTTGTGTAAGCACCATCTAGCTCAGTCTGTGTACCATTGATGTTCATTACTATCATCACGTAATGCTGCAATAGCAAGAAACATTTTTTCATTATCTCCACAATCAATATATTTTTCAATTCCTGTTTCGTTACCAGTACAACTATTATAACATCCATCACGATACACTAATAAGAATTTATGTTTATCATATTTTTCTTTTATAGGTCTTCTATGATAACCAATGTCTTCTAACTTTGATTTTAATTCTGGTGTACATTTTCTTATAAAACAACTTGTTGTAAACATAATCGTATATTTTTAGTTATCTTTTTATTTATTACTTAAAACAATCTCATTACAAACTTCGTAAGCATTGGCTATGTTTAGCGGTGATATATTGTCACCGTCTCCATAATTATAGCTAAAGGAAACCTCTAATTCCTTATTCCTAACCTTTGATAGTATATTTATTAAATCTTGTACCGTCATAATATCTTATTTTTTAATTTCATTCCACAAAGGTAATAAATTAATTTAAAGTTGCAAACGATTAACACGTGTTTAACTCTTATTTAACACAGTTTACTCCCTCGTTTTCTTAACCCTAGTAGATATATAATCAAATTTAGCTTTTGCTCTATCGTAATTATTTATACACCAAGCACACACACCGAAAGAGTTAGACCTAGGATATACCTCCCTTTCCTCAAAATGAACCATAACACCGTTCATGATAGTATCAGTAGCCTTTGAAACCTTACGCTCAAATACTTCGTACCATTTTGAAGTATATCCATCCTCGTTTTCGTAACTCACTTCATACATAAAGGCTTTGTCATTCTCAAATAACATCTTGAACTTGAAACCCTTTACCTCACCTACTCCGATAAACTCTTTTTCTAATTTAATCATAACTGTTATTAATAATTATCTTTGAATAAACTTAATTGACTAACATGTACCTTTAATCTTTCTAGTGCCTTGTTAAAATATTCTTCGTCTAACTCACAAGCATCTAGCGAACATCCGTAATTATGGCACGCAATACCTATAGAGCAGCTTCCAAAATGAGTATCTAATATCTTGTCAGTAGGCTTTGCGTAGTTCTTTAACAACCATTCGTATAATTTGACTGGTTTCTGTGTAGGATGAATTTTATTTCTTTCTTCGAGAACGCTTTTTCTGTATATTTTTGCTGGAGAACTAAATGAAGTCCAAGCCAATTCGCACATTGCCAATGAAAAATGTTCAGGTTGTTTTTTATCCCATATTATATAATTTTGGGTATTTTTCAAATATTCTATAAAATAATTTCCGCCCCACACAATTTGATTTTTAGATATTCTAAATAATTCTTCAAAATACTTCTTTTTAGGTATAGAGTTGTCCCATTGTTTTCTTTTATGCGATTGCCTTATAGGGTTGGAGGATATGCCTATACCATACGGAGGGTCAACTATGGCTAACCCAAAATAGTTATCTGGTATATCTTTCATAAACTCCATGCAATCGCAATTATATAGAGTTATTTTGTCTGTTACTTTTTCTGTTCTCATATTACTCTGTTTTTATTAATAATTATCTTTGAATAAATTCTGCTCACTGTTTACTTGTTCTTTTCCGATTATAAAGTCGCAAATAAAGTTCCTTGCATAGTCTGGACTAATCATAGAACGTTCCTCTGAACATATACCAGCTTTTATTCCGCTTTTACAATCATTTACTTTTTTTGCTTTTTATCGCACTGTAAAGTATAACCAATTGTGTTTGTGCAATTAACAAACCAATAAGCTGTAGGTTTTTTAAAGTAATCACCTCTTAACATTCTATTTTTATCAATAATGGTTGGACTTATAAAATTTTGAGTTCCTATAAGATAATTTGGTGCCGTGGCTGGATTTTCTATAATTAGCCTTAATTTATTATTATAGGAAACATATAATAATTTATATAGCAATGTATGGAAATAGGTTCTCTTGCTTAACCTTTCAATAGCATCTACAACTTTTTCACAATTATTTTTTTTACTATTATTTAAACTAGTTAGTTGAAAATAAGTCATTTGTATAGTTTCAAAGTAGATACATGGGAAGAACGCCATTATCAAATCGTCTTGCGTAATATTATCAAATAAACTTGGCTTACCGTCATAAGCATCCTCTATATTCTTAAACAAATCAACCACTTTGGTCTGTTTGACCAAAGTTATTCTGAATATCATAGTCCTCCGCTTGATACCCCAATTTAATAAACTCGTTCTTAAACGTTCCGCTCTGTTCAAAGAAACAATGAACCTTTCCTTTTATTTCCATATCTCTTTTTCATAATTTGTTATTCAATTCCATCAAACAAACTAGGTAATTGTTCGTCTGGCAAATATAGTCCATTCACAGAAAGAACTTTCCTCATAGCCTCCCTATATGTTACTCCATTATTTGTATAATTCATAAACATATCATAAAATTTAGGGTATAAGCGATATACTAAGTCTAATCTGTTATCATTCTTAAATTGACATCCATATCCGCAGAACATACATCCTGTCCGTTTCGCACCCTTTCTATAAATATCACTAATAGGAATATTATACTTATCAATACAGTCCCATATATCCTTTTCTAACCATATACTCAAGGGTAAAGATTTATTAACACCATTGCTTCCAAAAGAGTTACATCCATTACTTTTTATATAATAAGTAGTTCGTTGTTTACTCTCATCAGCCATAATACCCAGTATAGGACTTACATTATTAACCTTTTCATAAGCTCTAAATGGTTCTTTCTTCAATTTATGGCAACATCTATCGCTAACCATATAAGGCTCTTTTATTAACCATTTATATTTATTTGATAATATACCCTTATACTTAGTATCTCCATTTAATTTTCCTAAAGCTCTTTTCGATTGAATACTTTCTGGATTTACTCTTATACAATGAACATATTTAGATTGTTCTTTGCTTATTAAAGGAAATCCTACCATTTTCAATACCTCTTTAGGCTTTATCTTTGGCTGTATTATCTCAATATTAGCACCACGCAAATCACGCTCCTCACGAACAAAACGAACTATATCAGGATATTCATTACCAGTATTACAAAATACTGCTTTAATGTCAGTATATAATTTACGTGCAAGCCATAATACTATAGTGCTGTCCTTACCACCACTAAAAGATACATAAACGTGCTCCAAACCTAACCTACCAACAAATTGGTCTATTACACCTAAACTATGATCTATCTTTTGATCTAAAGTCCACCCCTGCCTTTCTTTCAATTCTTTATAATCCATAATTTTTATTATTAATACTCTGCAAAGGTAAACCATATTTTCCAAACTTCCAAATGTTTTCCCAACTATTTTATACACGTATTGATAAATTAGGCATTATTATTATTAAATGGTATAAGTTATCCACCTTGACGTTTGAAGGGCTAATTTGACGATACGTGATGCTAAATATGGCATAATATGATTAGCAATGGTACAACATAGAACATCGGTGAGAGAGTGTAAGCTATTTTACCCTTAGTGTCTAAGTACGTGCCTAAGTTGGTGTCTAAGTGTCATAGTTAGTATTAATGTTGGTATAATGAGTATTAGCGAATAGTAGCCTAAACTTATTGTGGTGGCTAGAAAAAAAATCAAAAAAATTTTTTAGAAGGTTAGGTCTTACGGCAAATGGAGCGCTTATATAGTGGGGCTAGTGGTCGGGGCTCTCCAATACATGCCATATTTAATGTTATGGAATGCGCACAAGGCGATTAAACCGTTTTGTAGTATAGTTGTAAGGCTCATATAAAAATAACGCCTTAAAACGCAAATAAACATACAAATAACGTTCGTTACATTGGTGTTTGAGCGTTTTTGCGACCAAAATAGAGAGAATTTAGTCGTTTTGTACCTGCTTTTTGCGTGTTTGTGTATAAAATGGACTGCGCCCTATTAAACTTTTACCGTGGCTATCTTTGTTTTATTGTGCGCTATCTTTTGTTTATCTAGTCAGCCCCCTGTTTGTATTTGCATGGCAAAGGTGTCAGATGCTATTGCTATTGAGACTTTGCCAAAGGCGGAAAGGCGGAAAGATGGAAATAAGAAATACCATTTTTTCATTACTGTAATGCTGTAATGCTGTAAACACTAAACACTAAACACTAAACACTAAACACTCTTATTAGGTATAAGTTATACAATATAGACTAGTAATATATAGACTAGTAATATACACACTGAGATATATATACACTAGATATATACACTAGATATATAGTTATACAGATAGTTATATACTAGATGTGTATATACTAGTACTACAATATACTAATAGTGTATATACAGAGTGTATATTACTATATATATAGTTAGTTATTAATATACTAGATATATATTATATTATATATTATATTATATTATATATATACTGATAGTATAATATACTAGTAATATAATTACTAGTAATATATAGATTCGGCTATTAAGTGTTGCCAATTGTTAAGTAGGCAGTGTATATTGGTTTAGTATGTTAAACTCTGTTTAAACATGAAAGATAATTCGTATTTAGTTTGCAAGTATAAACTAAAATACGTATCTTTGTAGTGTGATAAGGAAACAAAGAGTACTTATTGCAAACGTTCATTGACATTCTTACATACCCTAAAGGCATAAATATAACTATCTATTGTAAGAGCTATTTTAGAGCATTGACTATAATAGACGTTATACAGATGGAAGGGGTAAAAATACTATTGCATACTGATTATAAGGTGCGCCAACTGATACGTTTACGTACCAAAGTAAGCACGCACTTATTATAATCAGTAATGCAATATAAAGACAACAACAACTACAGGTTACTACAATAAGATACCTTACATATATAAATCACTAATCATGCAACTGATGAGGTTACTAATACTAACCGCACGACCTTATGAATTATATAATTATATCACTGAATTAATGTTATCTTATTGTAGTTTCTTTAAACTCGATGCAAGCGAGTATAAACAGGCTTTAGGCTGCAAGCGTTGAACTTATGTTCAGGTAGTATTAACAATTTAAAATAAACTATTATGGAAAAGAAAATAAACTTTTATGAGAAAAATTCAGAAAACATTGAATTTTTGAGGTCTTGTAATAAAGAACATGAAAGAGAGTTCTACCAAATGGTAAAAGATAGGGACACCAAAATATTTAATGAATTAAAGGACGTTGTGCCAGATTGCAAAACAAATTTAAAGGTCGGTCAAATATGCACTTACACAAACGATTTTGGAGTTTATTTTACAGGTCATAAGATATTAGGATTTTGCAACCCCGAAGGCGATTACGGTAGATGTATTTATTTGGATTTAGATTGCTATTGGAGACCTGTTCGTGTTGATAATATTTCAGATATTAAATAATGAAAAAGTATTTTAGTAAGTGGAACAACTAAACTTATATATTAGTATTAATCAATAAAATTAAAGTTATGAAAGCATTTGAAATTAAAAACTACAACGAAGCTTCACAACGCTTTTTAAACCGTTGGATTGGACAAAAAAATGTTATATGCGTTAAACAGTGCCACGACCGAAAAGACGAGCACCTCGTCTTTTATCGAGGTGAAAAAGAAATTAGAATTTGCGTGTTAACTCTCAAAGATAGCAATAATGATGGAACTTGCTTTTTTGGCAACTTAAACCATCTCGCAAAAATGATATATTGCCATGTTTACGGGTACGACTTCCAAAATATATGTTATTGGTGTGACCTTCGCTCAATGAAACGTATTGAAGCTTCTATAAATAATTATATTACAATTTAAATACATACAACTATGAGAAAAGTAAAGGTAATAAACGGAATTGAAGTGTATAGTAATGAGGTACTCACGTTGTCCGTTAACGGTAAGGTCGTATTATATGCAGATGCAAAACACTTTGAGAAACTGGCAAAGTCCGTTATGAAACAAGAAGGAATTACAGATATTAAAAAATGGTACATTACGTTAATAAATACGGGTCAGGCTGGTCATATAACGTTTGATAGCATATTTATCAACGAGATTACTAACAATTAAAACATAAGATTATGAAAAATTTCTATATAGAAGTAAACGGAATGGCAATTAAAGACTATCAATCCTATATGCCAGCTTGCAAATTATTTCTAGCAAAGTCGAAAAATAAAAATAATGTGGTTAACCTATATGAATTAAAGTCACACGCTTTTAAAGGCATTCCGTGTACCGATGACCACTATGTATTAATAGAAAGTAACAACAATTAAAACATAAAGTTATGAAAGCTGTAGAAAAAATAATAAACGGAAATTGGAACCTATTAATTAAAGATGGTAACAATATAATGATAAGAATATCGGCACCTAATGAATTGAATTACCAAACCTGGCGTATATCATTAAAATGTGGTATATGTTATGATTGTAAGGAACTATCAGATGCCATAAATTGTTTGCAAGACATCGTGAATAAGATGTATCATTCAGATGTGTCTAAAATTAAGGATGCACACAATTATCCATGCACTTTACTAATGTGCTTTCAGGATGAATTGCTAAATGATAAAACAATTTGAACTATCAAACAATAAAGTGCTATTTACTATTTAACGCACACGCACATGCACCCACGTGTGTATAATATAATTAATTAATAAAAATAAAGTTTATATTTGTATCAACAATTTTAAACAAAATAAGATTATGGAAACAAAGAAATTTGAATTAACAGGGGAAACCATCGTAATTAACGGTCATACACTTCACCGTATAAAAGCGTTAAAAGACTTTGGTGATGTTAAAAAGGGTGACCTTGGTGGTTGGATTGAGAAAGAGGAAAACTTATCTCAAGAAGGAAACTGTTGGATAAGTGGCGATGCCGAAGTAAGTGGCGATGCATGGATTTATGATAACGCTATTATTGGAGATAATGCTAAAGTGTTTGGTCAATCTAAAGTTTATGGCCATGCTTTAGTATGCGGAGATGCAGAAGTTTATAATGCTGAAGTTTATGGCAATGCAATTATACGTGAACATGCAGAAATTCATGGAACAGCTTGTTTGAAAGAAGGAACTTTTCAAGGAACTATTAATAAAAATTAAACGCATAAAGATATGAAACAGAATAAATATAGAAATTTTGAACTAACTTTAAAAGATGGTTCGAAAATCATGGTTAAATCAACGGGTCCCAATAAGGTAACTTAAAATATGCGATGGTACTAGCCGCAGATTGGGTCAATTTTCGTAATAAAATTGGATTTTACGATGATAATGCGCTAAAAAGTGAAGACATTATAGGAATTAAGGGTATTAGTTAAGGTAGAAAGACGGGAAAACAGCCGTTGAATGTTTAAAGACATTATCCCAATTCGTTATTGGCAACGGCACAAATTATTAACAATTTAATAAAGTCCAGGAATGGCAAACAAAATGGAAAAGAAAGAACTATATTTTGATGAACTATCAAAACAGATAGATTTTTCAAAAAACGTGCATGAACTAAATACAAATGATGTTCGCATATTGGAACATGCTGCAAAACAATACGGCTACAGATGTAAGGATAACGGTTCACAGATAGGTTGCATCTTACATGCCAGATTTTATTGCATGTTACAAAACGTGTATTATAAGAAACTGAAAGAAAACAAATAATATTAATATTTAAAAGCATACGATCATGGAAAGAAAGATTAAAAGCATCTCAAAAAATGAGATGATAGAGATGTTCAAAAGCAATATTTCAAATGTAAATAAGTTCGCTAATCCGATAACATGTTGTGACCAATACGGCAAAATTACACACAAAAAAAGTTGTACATACCCTGTTGAATATATCGTTACAGACGAATTGCAAAATATAGCGTCTGAATATCGTAAAAAGATGGAAATAGAGTGTTTAAGCCAAATTAAAGATGATGATTTAGTTTTGCTTAGAATGGGAGCTAATTTTTACGAAAATAGAGACTTGCAAAACAGTGATTTAGAAAATCATAGATTGCGTTTATCATTTATTGATAAATCGGGCGTGCACGTTGTGGGAGATATATGTAGCTGCCGTCCAAACGGTTCAAAAATATATGGAAATCCTCAACTAGATGCACCTGTAATGGGCTTTGACTTACAATATAGTGACGAAAACGGATCCTATATATATAAGTGTTTGGAACTAGCAAAATACAAACCAACGTACACAAAAAAGAGCTTATTAAATATCATAAACAGATATTCCACCAAACAATATAAGAGGGTGTTTATATGTAATGGATGTGTATCGTATGAGGAATTTAAAAAAGCAACTAATTATTGATTTATTTTAAGCTAAACAATTAAAACATACGATTATGAAAATATACGAATTTAGAAGCGATACAACCAGTTATTCAGACGGTTCGGAAGGTGAGTTATCCGTTGAAACTGAACTTTTCTTGTCAAAAGATAAGGCTATTAAATACATGAGGAATAAGGCATTAGAATACGAAAAGGCAAACAAAAGTGAAAAGTTCTACCGGGGTGTAGATTCTAACCCTAACGATGCTGAGGAAATTGAGCTTTATAGTTCGCAAGACAGCGACGTGTTCGGAATTTTTTCAGTTAATGAAAGAGAAGTAAACGAATAATCTTTTGAAAAGTAACAATTTAAAATAAAACGATATGAATAAAGTAATTTCTTTAAAAAAATATTCTCGCATATTGTGGGAAATGGAGATTTTAAATGCTGAAACAAACGTGAAGTCTTCGGTATATGCACGCCACAAAAAAAACCTTTTGGAATATGCAAAAGAATATGGATATGCAATTTAGCCTCATGAAGTCAAACATTATCCTGTTACTGATATTCCTAATATTCGTTATATCAGTAACAACCACCCAAAGCGAGTGCATACGCTGTTTAAATGCTGTTATGGTAACATTACTAGCATTAGCGTACTTTAGGACAGTGCAGGGCAAAGAATTAATAAACAAAGTGTATAACAATATAATAAAATAAGACTATGGAATATAAAGATATTGGAGATTACTTGCAAGTGTTGGGCTATTAGTTTTAACGAATGCAAAGACTATATAAACTCTTGCAACGGGACGAATGAAAGCTATTTTGCTGACTACAAAGGCGGAACTGTATCTATATACTGCAATGAATTAGATAGAATAGTTTACGATACGGAAATTCAGTAATTAATCAGGCGGACGTAATAGCCAGCCGCAATTTATAAAAATTATTAAAACAAATAAGGTCATGGAAAGAGTAACACAAAAGATATTAAATAACGCAATCGAAAGATTTAACACTATGGAATGTCTTAACGGCAAAGAAATATATGAAAGCGGCTATGATAATAAGCCACGTTTATTTTTAAACGATAAAAAAACGAATAATTCTCTTTTTATTTTTGAGGGAACAAAATCGCAATGTTGCAATTTCTTACTATCTTTGTCAACATTCCTAATTGCTAGCGAAGCATTGAAAAAATAACAATATAATGGCTAAATAAGTTTTAGTTTAACAATTAAATAAAGACGATATGAAAACATTACCAGCACGTATTGAAACAATACAAGACGTAAAAGACTTTTCCGAATATATAAAAGTAGTAGACGATGCACAAATAAGTCCAAGTGATTCATTTAGTGAATATGTTTGCTTCAAAACTATGGAACCGACATACACAAAAGAACAAGCAGCCGAGCGTGATAAACTTATGGAAAAATGTTTCGCAGTTTGTGAGCGTGAGGGAGTGGATATTTACGAGTTATTAAACTGTGATTAAATCATATCATTATAAATAAATTAAAATCAAAATTGTGGTACTTTATAAACGAGTGGAACGTTTGCAAGTGCCCCTATAATAAAAGAGTGACAAGAGCTAACAGAATAGCTCTAGTAAAACAAATGTTTAACTTTTAAAATATACAACTATGAAAGTACTAAATTTTAACGGTTGTTGCCAAGAGCAAATAAACAACGTAACCGAATTTATAAACGATAATAATTTATGGTGTCGTACAACAAATGATAATACACAAAACTTGATAGTGGACGATTCGGATGTTCAAAAGATTAAAGATGAGCCTAAGTTTGATAATTACGATTTCAACATAATAGATTGCACTTATGACCTTTGCTTTGATGATGAGGTTCACGTTGACTATCTCAATTGGGCTAAATCGTATCAAGAATGTAAAGACTACATAAAGAAATACAATGGAACTGATGAAATTAAATATTTCAAAGATTACCGTGGAGGTTACGTTGCTATATACTGCAACGAGTTAGCAGATACAGTTTATGAGGAAACAATAATATAAATAATACAACTATGAAACGATTTCTTAACTTCATCTTTGCCTTATTCTTTTTATGTTTGGCAATACTCGCATTTATTTGCGCAAAGGAAGATGCAAGCCACAATATATTATTTTGGATTGTTGGTGTGTTATTTGGCTTGTGGGGTGTCTGTTTCCTATGCAAGGACTAAACTATATCGGTGGTAAATTGCGTTGTATCTGGACCGTAACCAGGCCGCCGAACTATTATTAATTAACAAAAAATATAAGATTATGAAAAAGATATTATTACTTATGTGCTTTGTGCCTATAATGGCACAGGCACAACAAATAAAGTTGTACCCAAAGGTGGCGGTAAGTTACGGTAACGAAAAGATACGCATAATGGACGAGCAAGGGTTGCGGTACGATTATCATTTGCCTAAATTTATGTTTAGGACAGGACTTGAAGCGAGATATAAGAAGTTATCAATATATTACGATACAAAGATATGGTGCACGAATATTGGTCGACGATTTAGCCCCGAGCAAAGCATATTTGAAGTCGGAGTTAATTATCAGATTACTGACAAAATAAAAGTGAGTGCATCGCATACTTGCAGGCACCCATTAAGTACTGATGATGGCAAGTTTCACGATGGAATATACGGCGGTGGCGATGTAATTACAGTAAGTTACGGATATTAAAAACAACATTTTAAAAACGAACGAATTATGAAACAATATGTAGCATGGTATCGTGTTAGTACGCAGAAGCAAGGCAGAAGCGGTTTAGGACTTGCAGCACAAAAGGCAATGGTAGAATACTTTGTAAAGGTTGAGCAAGGCGAACTAATTGCAGAGTTCAGCGAAGTATATACAGGTAAGGACTTAACAGGGTGTAGCGAATTGCAAAGGGCAATAGAGTTATGCAAACGTAACGGTTATACTCTAGCTATTGCAAAGACAGACCGTTTCAGAAATACCGAAGAAGCACTACACATATATAATGAGATGAACGGTAACATTTACTTTTGCGACTTACCGCATACGGATAAGTTTGCATTAACGCTTGCTTTTGCATTAGCTGAACGTGAAGCGTTAACAACTTCAATAAGAACTAAACTCGCATTGGCAGAAAAGAAGAAGCAAGGTGCACATTTGGGTAGCGAAAAGGGGTGCGATATGAGTGTTGCATATTCTAAAAGTGTTGAGGTTAGACGTAACCGTGCTATGGAGAATAAGAATAACAAACTATTTTACGGTGCGCTAACTAATTACGAGCGTGCACACGGTAAGATTACACCTAACACAGACCTTAACGACTTTGTAACAGAATTGCATAGACTCGGAGCGAAGACAGCAACAGGAATGGAAATTACCTATAATCGTTGTCGTCCAATGATAGTAAAGACAAAAAAGATTTACAACATGAACGATTAAGGAAAAAGAATTAGTATTTGAACGATTTAACAATTTAAAAATAAATATTATGATATTTGGAATTTGTTTTGTAGTATATATCGTTTGTTCTCTGTTTGGAGTAGCAACAGGAGCAACAAAGGATTAAATAATAGTGAAGATTAATCGTTTGGTTTGCATTATGCAAATTAAATGATTATCTTTGCAGTGTAAATTTTAAAAACAACAAGATTATGAAAGATAAAAGATATTATGTATTTGGAGTTAATTCAGACTATGTTTGGGTTGAGTATTTTGAAGGAACTCCTTCTGAGTTGCTAAAAGAGAATTTTGGAGAAAATATAAATTACTCTATAAAAAACATTGATATTGATTTGTCTAAAGATGAATTAATTAGCAAGTTAAACGAATTAAATAAATAAAAATCATGAATATTAAGATTATACTTATAGTATTTCTGGTGGTTGTAATGGTTAATATACCTATCTTTCTTATTGCATTAAGCGGTATTGGGCATGGAAACCTTTTAATGTCGTGTTGCATCACATACGCATGGCTAAGTAGCACTATCTTTGCTTATTGGCTGGTTAAAAAGATTATTAACAAATTTAATTGGTAAGATTATGAATGCACTTGTAGAATTAAAAAAGGTCTTGAAAGAAAACGGTATATCTTTCAATGACATAAATTGCGCCAACATATATGTTCGTACGTACGAAACTCTTGTTAACGGTAGTGGCATAATGAGTTTAGTGTTTGATTCTGAAAAGGATTCTATTGAAATTTTAATTAGTTTCTTAGATAAAATTGAATACAATGATGGGTTCGGAGGACAAGAACTATTCGGAAGAATACTTACTAAGAAAAACTCTTGGCTAGAACGTGGAGAATACGACGGGTCTGAATGGTGGGAGTATAGAACAATTCCAACTAAAGAGCAAATTTTAGCGGTAAAATATTCTTATTAACAAATATAACATTTAAGATTATGACACCAAACGATTTGCAAGCGATAATAGAGTTCGCAGAGTTTCACGGTTTATCAGATAGACCATTTTTGGAAGTTTTTTGAAATGTTTAAACTAATGAGTAATTTATTATGAAATATGTAAACATTATATTATTAATATTATCACTAATAGCAACTTATTGCTGTTATAAAGAGAACAAAGACATACCAACAATATTAGTTTTATCTGATATTGTGTTTATGGCACTAGTAACAACAAATTTTAAAACAAATAATTATGAGTAAGAATTATAAAAAGGTAAATAGCATTAACCTTTCAAAAGGTTGTACTTTAACAACAAATTGCATAACACTTCAAGACGGCCAAACTGCAAAGATATGCAATGATAATGGAAAGACTAAGATTATGATTGAGAACAACGTGGAAGAGCCTAAGTTTAAAAAAGGTGATGTCATGTTCTTGGAAGCTCAAATAGATAATAAAATATATCAACATATTGCTATTGTAAAAAATGCTGATAAAGATAGCATTCATTTCCATGTCAATCTTTGTATAAATGATAATGAACTAACATTGCCTAAGAGAGATGCTTGGTTCTCAAACGCAAATATTAAATCTATCCGTTACGCTACCGAAGAAGAGAAGCGAACTTTATTTCTTGAAATGCTAAAAGAAGGCATGTTCTGGGACGAAAACAAAATGAAGGTTAGAACGCTGAAAGACGGGGATATTATCACAACAAAGGACAATGAGGGATATGTATGGCATTCTATTTTTAAAGAAATAAAAGACGAAAAAGTTTATAGTTATGCTAGTTTATGTAAAAGTAGCAATATTTGCTTCGGAGGTGAAAATCCGTTATGCTATATAAGAGATATATCATCTATCGGATTTTCAACAACCGAGGAACGCCAAACTTTGTTTGATAAAATAGAAAATGAAGAACACAAGAAGTGGAATGTTGAAACAAATAAGTTTGAAGATATTAAATGGAAACCGAAGAAAGGAGAAAAGTATTGGTATCTAACAGAATATTTTCATGTAGCATGGCATACAGAAGATAACGATAGCACCGATAATGCTTTGGGAGAAGTTAACAATAAATTTGAGACCGAAGAACTTGCCGAAGCAGCAAGGGATAAAATAAAAGAATTACTTTCTAAATTATAATAATATGGAACATAAAATAGGAGAAATATTTGAAGATGGTGGAGTAAAATTAAAGGTTGAAAAATCTATTATTGGGTGCCGTGATTGCCATTTTTTGCATGTTACATATTGTGAAAATAATAGCAACTGTGAAGCATGTAATTCCCTTGAAAGAAAAGACAAAACAGATGTCATATTTGTTAAAGTAAAAGATAACACAAATAATAATAAAGATATGGAAACAAGAAATATAAAATTAGACCTTAAAACCGCCAAAGAGTGGTTTAAGGGTGGTGATGAAACTTTAAAGAAACTTGCATTGCAAGCGTACAAAGAAGAGGAGTTAAAAGATAACTTGCCTAAAACGTGGGAGGAGTTTTGTGAGAATAACCCGATACAAGAAGGAGAAGTTTACATTGGATTAAAAGGAGTGCTGAACGAATACACTGCACAATGGAGAAGAGATACTATAAAGAACGCATTACCAAATAGTAAATCTGCCGAAGCCCACCTTGCCCTAATGCAGTTGGAACAACTAAGAGATTGCTATCGTAATGGGTGGGTGCCCAATTGGGAATACGATGAACATAAATACGTTATTTATAATTGTAAAAATAAGATTATATTTAACACTGATATTGATGGTACTAGTCACTTTCTAGCTTTCCCAACCATGGAGTTGTGCGAAAAATTCTATAACAACTTTAAAGACTTGATTGAAATAGCAAAAGACCTAATTTAGGATGAACGATTTTAAGCATGTAGTATTTGCATTTGTAGGCTTCATATTATTCGGGTGGATAGTTTACCTACAAATGCAGATTAACTCTCTCAGGAGCAAAGCAAATAGGCAAATAACCTATGTTATAGATAAAGATACTATTGATACCGATAGTATCAAGTGGAATAACTTAATTAATGCTATAATAGAAGTAGAAAGTGAAGGAAAGCGTGATGCGGTGAATGATAAAAGTGGTGCAACTGGAGTTATACAACTTATGCCCATTGCCATTGAAGATTGTAACCGAATTATCGGCAAGAAGAAATATGGGTTGAACGACCGATACTCAAAGGATAGGAGCATTGAAATATTTAATATAATTCAAAGGCACTACAACCCACAACACGATATTCACAAAGCCATAAAGATACAAAATCCAAATGGTGGTAAGAAATACGAAACAAAAGTTATTAATAAATTAAAAGAATAACATTATGAGTGACAACAAAGACATGTGCGTGGCAAGTGTTTACAACGTTATATTTATCAATGAGGTTAGTTTGGATAAGACTTTAGACATGATTGATGATATTGCGGATAGTAAGTATTATAGGCACGAAATAAAGCATCTATGCAACTTAATAGAGCGTTACAGAAAAGAGTATAAGTATATGTTGTCTGAACGAATTGGAGATAATGTATCTAATGAGTTCTGTGATAATGCTGGATGTGTGATAATAAATGGTATAAACAATGAATTGAACGATTTGCGTGATACCATTAAGGATAGACTTAGAACAAATACTTATAATACAGAAGTGTTATCTAGTGTGTGGTTAAGCAAGTTCTTGATTAATACATCTGTCAAGGTTGTGGATAGTTGGATTGAGTATTTCCATAATGGAGATGGCTCTAAAAAGATTAATAGCTCTTTGTTTGATATTGATGCAACGTTTAAGCCATTAAGGTTGAACCATATTGATAATGTTATAGATAATATATGCGAAAGGTTTAACTCAACCGTTAACGGAATTGTTGATTTAAGTAATGATGATGAATGCCTAATTAGAGCGAAAAAGATTATTGATAAACTATGTAGCGACAAGTTTATAGGAGAAATGACGAAAAAAGCTAGTGATATTACTAAAAAACGTTAACAAAACAACTATGAGTGAATAATTTTATGTATATTTGCGGTGTGAAATATTAGGTTAATTTTATGTTTTAGTTGATAACTATCAAGCGTGATAGTGCGGATTTTAAGTTAGTTAATAATTAAATTTTACTAGTCTTGCTTGCGAAAGTAGGACTATTTTAAAAAAGGGTTGGTAGTGATAACGGGAGCACGCTTTAGCTAGGAAATGAAGGTTTGATTCCTTCCCAATCCACTATTTAGTTTTTATAAGGTAAATGATTGGATAACAGTTTGGAGGAAAGTATAGCCTATACTAGTTAAACAAGGCGGTCAACTCATTTAGCTCAGTGGTAAGAGCATACGACGATTAATCGTAGGACGGATGTTCGATTCATCCAATGAGTACGAGTTTTAAGAATGATGAAATAGATAATTCTACTATTCGGTTTGTGAAAATAGAATAGTTTTTGCTTGATAAGCATTGATGGAGATGCACATGACCTGTAATCATGAGAATAAGGTTCGATTCCTTAATCAAGCTCAATTAAGGTGGAATAGTTCAGTTGGTTAGAACACTACGCTGATACCGTAGAAGTCGGTGGTTCGAGTCCATCTTTCGCCACAAACATATAAAGTTCTCTATACGAGACGGCAGAAAGACTTTTACAACTATTTCGCTTTCTGGATTGGAAGAGTAACTGATAAGGTTTCAGAACTATCTGCTAAGTAGATTGTACGTGAAAGTGTATGGGGGTCGGGTCCTCACTCTTCCGCATAAGTCCAAAGTACAAGGAAACGAACCTCGTAATCGTAAGCGGTTATCCTAATCGTATGTAGGCTAAGTTAAGGCGTTCTTAGGGGGAATATAAGCCTAAATTGGAATATAGTTCAATTGGTAGAACGTCGGTCTCCAAAACCGAAAGTTATAGGTTCGAGTCCTATTGTTTCAGCGCAGTAGAAATAACAGCCTAAGTACACGGGATATGGGTGGATTTCTGATGAACTCTTTGAAAGCCCATAATGGAGAAATAGCTCATTTGGTAAGAGCGTAGGACTGAAAATCCTAAGATGGTAGTTCAATTCTACCTTTCTCCACTATCGTATTTGTAGTTATACTTACTGCACGTTAAATCTAAAAAGATACGGATAGTGACATCTTGCTTATATGTGGGGTATAATAATGGTAGTTTGCTAGTTTCATAAGCTAGTGGTAGGAGTTCGATTCTCTCTCCCCGCAACTAATTACACGTTTTCATGGTATTAATCCAAAAGCATCTTGCGCTGCAACGTTAGGTGCTTTTAATTTTAAACAAAACAAACAATAATATATTAAAGTACAAAATGGAATACAAGATTTACAAATTTAGAGTTTACGATAAGGACAATAATTTTATTGAAACTAAATCAATAGAATCAGTTGACTATAACCTAGCAATCAAGAGATTAAGAAGAATTTACCCATATATGACAAAGTTCATCGAAGACAACTCTAAATAACAATGCAGAACTTTTTTAATTATCATATTTTACGACTACAAGTAATAGCCGTAAGACTAACTTTGGGGTATAAATTAACAGAAGAACAAGAACTTGAATGGATAAACTCTTCACAAGAAGAGCAATATATCGCTTGCGAAACGATAAATAATAATAGGAGTAATTGATAAATAAAGTTAAATTGATAAAATAGTTTAATTAAAGTTTGGATGGTATGGAGTAATGTTGTATCTTTGCAGTATTAAAAACCCCAGACCAAAAGAAATTGAGTTTAATCACTTTTACATATAAAAGTCGTTAGTTTTAATTGGTCTGGGGAGATTGATAAAGCTAGCGGCTTTTTCGTGTATGCACCAAGCGAACGAAATGCAGAAGTGATACAATAAGCCACGATAGTTGTATGTTCGTCAGTAGAAGAGAAATCTGCTTAGCCACTTGAATACAACTTTAAATCCGTAAAGGTGGGATGATGTCATAGCGGAATATGAAGGGAGCGCAATAATAATTGTGACAAAGGACATAGACATCGGTTGATAGTTTCAACATTCCTTTGAGCGTAAGATTAACTATAATGCTTATGTTGGTGTGGTATGGCTTAGATACGAAGCTGGATAGCGCCATAACAACTCTGAAATAGATGTAAAAATCTATTAAGGGGAAGTTATGTGAGGGTTGACATTAGAAAACGAGTTGGATAGTAATTTAATTAATAATATACATTACTTGTTCATTAATATATGAACACGCAAAATAGGATGAACAAAGTAATTTTAAAAACTTACAATTATGGAAATAACATCAAATAAGTTATATTGCGGTGATTGCCTAGAAAAAATGAGAGAAATAGGGGATAAGTCAATAGATATGGTACTATGTGATTTGCCTTATGGCAAAACTGCATGCAAATGGGATAGCGTCATTCCGTTTGATAAATTATGGGAACAATATCATAGAATTATTAAAAATAATGGGGCTATTGTATTATTTGGCAGTGAACCGTTTACATCTATGCTAATTTGTAGCAACATAAAAATGTTTAAATATAGTTGGGTGTGGAATAAAAAATTTGCTTCTAATTTCTCTATATGTAAATATCAGCCTCTGAAAATACATGAAGATATATGCGTTTTCAGCATTAAGACCCATAAATACATACCACAAATTACCCAACGTGATAGTCCTATAGTTATGGGAAAGAACAGAAGTGAGCATGGCTCAGCAAATCTAACTTATGCAAAAAAGGAGTATGACAAAAAAGTATATACAACAAAACAACCACAAAGCATATTAGAATATAGTGTAAGGGATGGTAAAAGAGGATCTCATCCAACCCAAAAACCAGTAGCCCTATTGGAATATCTAATTAAGACATATACAAATGAGGGCGAAACAGTCTTAGATAACACAATGGGTAGTGGAAGTACTGGTGTTGCTTGTGTAAATACAAATAGGAAGTTTATTGGAATAGAAATGGATGAAAACTATTTCAATATTGCTTGCGATAGGATAGACAAAGCTATAAAGGAAAAAGAACAATATTTATTTAAATAATAAACTATGAATGATATTACAAAAGTTGGCGAAACTTTAAACGCAAATGAAACAATGACTAGTTTAGTCATTGCAGAAGTAACAGGAAAAGAGCACAAGAGCGTAATGCGTGATATACGTATTTTGTCCGAACAAGTAACTGAAAAAGATGGGTACACTTTTGTACCGATGTCATATATTGATGCCTACAATAGACAGCAACCAATGTATTCTTTGGGTAAAAAGGAATGCTTCTTGTTAGCAAGTGGGTATAGTCCACTATTACGTGCAAAGATTATAGACAGATGGATAGAGCTAGAGAATAAAGAGTTGAATAACTTCTATATCCCCCAGACCCTTTCAGAAGCTCTATTGCTTGCGTCCAATCAAGCCAAACAGATTGAGGAACAACAGAAGCTAATAGAGGTACAGACACCCAAAGTGGAGTTCTTTGATGCGGTCGCTGACAGCAAGAGTGCAGTTCCAATGATTAGTGTTGCAAAGGTTCTATCTATAAAAGGTCTAGGAAGAAATAATCTGTTTGAATTTCTTAGAAGTAAGAACATATTAATGAGAAATAATCAGCCTTACCAAAAGTATGTTGATTTAGGTTATTTTAGAGTAATAGAACAACGTTATCAAAAGAACAACGAAGAATGTATAAATATAAAAACATTGGTTTACCAGAAGGGTGTTGACTTTATTAGAAAGACAATTCTTTCCAATGTTTCAAGTATTGGAAAGAATAATAAAGAATTAAATAATTAAGATTATGAAACATATCAATGAATATAACGTTATAGTTGAGGACTATAATAAGAAAGAGTTTGTTTCTTACGATGTAATGCCTTATTTAATGCGGTGTTATGATGAAGCAAGGAAGAAAGACAAGCCTAAAACTTTTGATGAGTTCAAGGAATTTATAATAAGTAAAAGCATGTATCAGTTTTGGTCTAGGTGCGAATACGAAATAGTACTAAATAGTTTATTCAGCGGTCGCACTAAGGAAGAAAAGATAGATGTTTACTTTCAGATTAGTTTGAATATAGATGTGGTTACAAAACTTTTAATTGAAAATATTAACGATTAAGATTATGGATATAGAAAAATTAAAAGGAGTAGCAATTCATTGCAAGACTGAAAAAGAAGCGATTGAGTGCTGTAATTTGGCTGATAAGTTAGGGTATTTTTGGCCTACCGGAGACAGATTTTCAAGTTTTAATCCATGGGAAGACTTTGGACGAGAAACTTGTTATAATTTTGTAGAAGGTACTTATTGCGATAAGGATTGCTGTATAGATAATGGATGTAAAATACATTCCTCTAAATGGTTTATTAAAAACTTTGGGGATAAATAATATAATAATACTAATAAAAAAAATATGGAATTTAAAAAGTATCAACATGTAGAACGATATGGTACTACATCAGTAGAAGGAATTGAATTAGGAACGACATTTGTGTTTCCTAAGATAGACGGTAGTAATTGCCAGGTATATTACGATGGTGAAGTTAAGTGCGGTAGTCGTAATAGAGAACTTACACTAGAAAAAGATAACGCTGGATTTATGGCTTACATTGAAACTCAAGACAATATCAAGAAATGCGTTACTGAAAATAAACAATTAAGATTATATGGAGAGTGGCTAACACCTCATTCTTTAAAAACATATATGGATGACGCATGGAGACACTTTTATGTGTTTGACGTAATGGAACACCTAGATGACGGAAGCGAGCGTTATTTGTCATACAATGAATATAAGCCTATTATGGATAATTATGGGATAGATTACATCACACCGTTATGTTCTTTAAATAATGCTAGTTATGATGATTTCGTTAAGAATTTGGATAAGAACGTATTTCTTATAGAGGATGGTAAGGGTTGCGGAGAAGGAATAGTTATAAAAAACTATAATTATAAAAATAAGTTTGGGAATATAATTTGGGCAAAGATTGTAACTTCTGAATTCAGAGAGAAGCACGCAAGAACATTCAATAACACAGATAAGCCACAAGAGTGTAAACAAATGACAGAAATAGAGATAGTAGAAAAGTATGTCACATCTGCTTTATGCGAGAAAGTTAAGGCTAAGGTGATAGAAGAATGTGGAGATTGGAGTAGTAAATATATTCCTAGAGTTCTTAATATGGTATATTATGATTTGGTTAATGAGGATTGTTGGAATTTCATCAAAGAGTTTAAGCAACCAACCATTAATTTCAAAACTCTTATGAGCGCATGCTATTCTAAGACGAAAAAAGTATTAAACTTTTAAATAACTAACCGATAATATATTACCTATTATGGCTGTAAAAAGGCTATAAGTGGTAATATATTGTTCATTAAAATAATAAGATTATGATTACAGACGATAAATTTATAAGGAAGGTTTATTTGGAAATTAAAGAACGATATTCTAATCCACGTAATAAAAAATGTTGGATATGGGTAGACTTCTTTGCTAGCGAACAAGGATTTGATTATTTTAAGCAATCGTATCTTTCTGATATAGAAAACATAAAGAATGGAACTTACGGAGAATACTCTTGTGAGCAAGATGAAGTTGAGGACGTATCAGACTATATATGTGATGAATTAAATAAGTCTGATTTCGTTAATGATTTAATTCAAAGTTCTAAAGATGAAGATTACTAAAAATATATTGTAAACAATTAAAATATAAGATTATGGATATAAGATTAAAAGGAAATTACATTGATTTGGATTTTGATACTGAACGTGCAACTTTGGAATCTGTTCCTTCTAAGGAGAAATATCATCAGGTTGACATTGCGATTGTGCCTGATAAGAATTATGCTACGATAGTTATTGCGACTCTTGAATTTTCTCAAAATGAAAAATTTGAAGACCTTAAAATGTTGGGAGAAGAAATAGCTAGAAGGTGGAATAATAATAAATAACTTTATTATGGGACAACAAGAAACATTTAATAGTGGCTATATAATGGCAAAAAGTATAATTATACAACCAATAGATTCAAAGCCTATTAATGCTCAAAATGCAAAAATAGAAGGTTTGGAAAGCGAGTTTGGAGTAATCGAAGAACCGCAATGCCCAAAAGACTTTTCTATGAGTTTCACTTGCAATCTTAATAATGCTGCAATTGATTATTTGTTTGGAAATAAGCGTGAAAGATACGAGAGAGACGCAATCTACCGATATGCACATATCAAGAAGTCAAGAAAGAAGAAGCAGATGTTGCGCTATTGTAAGAAATATAATTTCGAAGTTGTTGGTATTACTCACAAATAACTTTGTTTTTATCTTATTTAACGCTAAATAGTTGGCACTTTGCAAAGTATTCACTAACTTTGCGGTATTATTAAACAATTAATGAAAAATAATATGAAACGGAAAGCATTAACATGGAAAGATTTGGCTGATAAGATTAGCCAAATGACACCAGAAGAAAAAAATGAAACTGTAAAAGTTTGGGGTAGTGAACTTCAAATTTGCGATGATGTGGTTCTTACTAAAGAAAGTGAGGATTTGTGTTGCGACGAAGAATATCCATCAGACGGATGTGATGTACGCTCAAATTTTGAAGAAGGTACAGAACTATATGTTGCCCTAAAGGCTAATACGTATTACCTTAATGCAGAATAAGATATATAGCATTATGGACTATTGTTATACAAACGATTATAATCCAAAAGAAATTGGAAATATCCTAAAAGTAATTAAAGATAAAGGGCATGCACAAGCCTATGACCTTATGCAATTCGCAGAAAGAGGAATACCAATTCTTAGATACCTAGTTGAATATTATAATAAAATTAGATACATAAAGATTAATATGTCCGAACTGTACGGAATTATCAGAGATAAAGAAGTATCATACAAAGATGTTATAAACGCATTTAAAGACAATGGTGTTTATTATGTATTTAAAAAAGTCGATGCTGATAATATTGATGATTTAATAATAGGTTGGGTTATTTGTGGTATTTGTATTAATCTATCTACACATTTGATTTGTGATTTTTGTAGCGATGATGACGCAAGAGAACTAGTTGTTCATAAAGCAAAAAAAATAGGAGGCAATATAAAGTCTATTACTTTCAGTGATGCATTATACATTTATTCGCCATTATGTCCAACCCCTATTTATGGTTCTGAAATGTGGAGAATAGAAAATTGGATGAAGGAAAAAGGATATTTGAAAATTTAAAAAAACATAGAATTATGAATAAAGAAAAATTTTTAAACAAGAACGAAGAACTTGTAGAAAAGTACGTTCATGACAAAGAGAAGAATAAAGTCTATATCGAAATGCAGAAAGCAATGTGCAATGATTTTTCTTCCAATCCAGCAATGCTTGACTTATACGAAGCATTAACTGATAAGTATGGTGATATAATGATGTTCCCATGTTTATGCAAGTACTTTATAACTCACAGATACAATTGGTTTACTTTTTGTATAAAGTCTTTGGGAATAAACATTGACTTCTGCGTTGGAAAGGATAAAAAAGACTTGATGTTCCAATTGTGGAGAGCAAGAAACATACTTTTGTTTGACTTAGAAGAATATCTTGACATCAAAGATAAACAAGGTCGTATAAACTTTGTGATAAGTGAGATAGAGAATAAGATTGAGCGTAACAAAGTGTTTGAACAGAATAAGAAAAAGAAAAAGAAAACGCCAAAGGTAGTTGAAACAAAACCTAAGATTGCGGAAAGTCCTACTAAGCGTAAGAGAATTAGAATAAGTGAACAAGTAAAATACTAGTTTGTGGAATTGTTCAGAACAACATATTATCTTGTCTTACTTATCTTATTAACACTTATGGTTGGTAAGGCTAAAAAATGCGACAACCCTATAAGCGTACAATTTGATGACGCTTATGCTATGATAGGAATGTGGTTAATAATAATAGGATTTTATATATTAACAATTAAACAATAAATAAGAACATAAATGAAACAGATAACATTAAACAAGTTAACACTAACAGACTTTAAGGCATGTAGTGGAACTTATGAGTTTGGTAAGACAAACAACGTATTTGCAAGAAACAAAGGAGGTAAGACTCGTTTGCATAACGCATGGTTGTGGTTATTGACAGGAAGTGACAACGAGGATAGAACAAACTTTGAGTTATTTGATACTAGCAAGGAGATAACCAAAGAAAATGCACTACCATCAATAGTAGAAGCTGAAATAGAAATAGACGGTGTAAAGTGCCTTCTTAAAAGACAAGCCATTCAAGGTTGGGTAAAGAGCCGTGGAGAAACAGAATATAAGAGAAGCGGAAGTGATAAGTACTCATATTATGTAGATGATATAGAATATAGTGCTAGCGACTATAATAAGTGGGTAGAAGAAAGTATTGCGCCAATTGGTAAAATTAAGATTATAGCCAATGTGGTATATTTCCTTTCTCTTGATTGGAAGACTCAACGTGCTGAATTTTCAGAAATAGTTGGTGATATAGATAATAGCGAATATAGCGAAGACTATTCTGATATTCTTAAACTTCTTGCTGTAACAGACGCTGAAAATATAAAGACAGATTTGAGAAAGAAAATATCAATCCTAAAAGATGCTATTAAGACATCTTATGATAGAGTTGTATTGCTAACAGAGGAGCTACCAAACATTTCAGACGTACAAGAAGCTAAGGATAAGAAAGAAGAAGACTATAAGGAAATAGTTCGTATTGACAAGGAGTTAGAAGGTCTTACATCTAGCATTCAGCCATATATAGAGAAGAGAAACAAAGAACTTGCTGAGATAGATAGTTTAAAGAGAGAATATGCCAACAAAAAACGTGACTTTGAGAATGTTCAGAATGCTAATGTTGATAGCATGAAGGCTAAACTTGCTTGCGCAGTATCTTACAATGATAATGTAGATGCAGAAAACATGATTGCTGATAGAAATAGAAGTAGTATGTTAGCAAAACGCACTTCATTAGAGAAAGAACTAGAAGATGCAAAGAAGCAACGAGAAAACTTACTATCGGAGCGTGATAAAACTAAGTCTTTGGTATTCGATAAGACTAATTGCCCTTATTGCGGTGCTGAATTACCTGCTGATAAGATAGAAGAAGCAATAACTAGCTTTAATAACAATAAGACTAATGAATTAAACTATATCGTTAAACGTGGCAAGGCTACAAAGGTAAGAATAGATGAACTAGAAGCAGAGATAACTTCTATTTCTAGCGAGTTGGAAAAGCCTATTGAGCATAAGGAGAAGCGTGATGTAGAAGAACTTAAAAACCAAATTAAGGAAATGCAACTTGACCAAGCTAAGTTCGAGGAAACAAAGACAAGTCCTGATATGTTAGCTGATATTAAGTCAAAAGAGGAAAGCCTTACAACTATACCAACCGTGGATAGTTCTAGCCTTACAGAGCAAAAGAAGTCTATACAAGAAGATATTGAGAAGCAGATTGCTATCATTACAAAAGAGAAGACTTACAACGACTATCAGAAGAAGATTGAAGACGAGAAGTATTCTTCTAAAAAGAATGGAATAGAACAAGCCGAGAAAGAAAGAATTATATCAAGAATAGATAAGTATCTTTCTGAGAAGGCTGATATTATCCGTAATCGTGTGAACAAGTATTTCAAGCGTTGCCATGTCGAAATGACAACCTTTAATAAAAGCGGATGCGAAGTACCATGTTGTGATATTATTACAGACGGAAGAAAGTCACAAGTATTTAATACAGCGGAAAGAACTTTGACTGGACTTGATATTTCACAGGCATTTAGCAAGTTCTATGAAGTTTCGATACCTCTATTTATAGATAACATTGACGGTCTCAGTTCTGATAGTCGTGGACTTATAAACTCAGAAGCTCAAATGATATATCTATGCGTAAGTGATGATGATAAACTTAGAATAGAAAAAGATTAGAATTATGAAACACAAAGTAGGAGATGTTGTACGAATTAAGTCTTTGGATTGGTACAACGAAAAAAGGGAAGGTCATCCCAATATTATTATTACAAGTTCAATTACGTTCACAAAAGAAATGAGTTCATATTGTGGTAAAAAATTAAAAATAAAAAGCGTACGTGTTTGGGGGTATTTTTTAGATATAGGAAAAGAAAGCAAAACATGGTGTTGGACTGATGACATGTTTGAGGAAGGGATAAGACTTATCAAAAAGAAAAATCCAAAAGAGCCAATTGTTATTAGCAAGAACTACATATTGTCAGACAAACTAACTTATATTGAAGAATTAGATGAACTAGAAAAGAACAAAGAATGTGTTGCGTGGTATAATTCAGACACAAGTATCTATACAATATGGTCTGCTTTTTTAGTTAAGAATTGGTCATATCGTGTTCTTGAAAAAGAATTGAGCAACATATATAAGGTCATTAGGAATGACAATGCTAATGTCATAGTTGAAGCATTATCTAAAGAAAACATCATCAATGGGGAGAATGTTCAAAAGGCTATTGATATAACAAGAAAAATATTAAATAAAAATGAGTAGCACGGTATATGAAATAGAACTTAATGCAGAAGCATTTAATGGTGCAAAAGTCATTACAGCTTTTGACACCTACGAAAGAGAGGTTGAGGGTATATTTATACCTCTTGATATAAATGGTGGATATAAGAAATGGAACAAAGGGGTGATGTTTTATCTAAAGTCATTTGAGGTTAAACAGAACAACGGAGTTCCTCACCATATAATAACGACAACGTTAAGTACAAAAAGGATAAAGTCTATGATTGATAGTGGAATGATAGCTGAGGGTGAAAATCCCTCTCCTATCGTTGGGAACTTTAAGATTAGGGATGATTTATTCAGATTTAAAGAAAACGCAAAAAAGAAAAGTATTGATGAAATTTTAGGCAAATAATTTGCAACTTACAAAATTTAGTTGTATATTTGCAAACAATAAACAACAACAAATAATAAATAATTATGAGAACAAGAACAAGTGATTGGTTTGAGGTTAAATTTCAACACGAAAAGACCCAAGAAGACGGTATGCAGAAGAAAATAACAGAGCTATATACCGTTGACGCTCTAAGTTTCACAGAAGCAGAAAAACGTATTACCGAAGAAATGGCGGTGTATGTAAGTGGAGAGACTTTCATTAAGTCTATTAAGAGAGCACCTTATGGAGAGATTTTCTTTGATGATAGAGAATCTGCGGATAAGTTCTATAAAGCAAAGCTAGACTTTATATCAATTGATGAAAAGACTGAAAAGGAAAACAAGTCTACCGTTACTTATTTGGTTCAAGCATCCAATCTTGACGAAGCAAAGAAAAATATCATTGAGGTTATGGATGGCACGATGGTTGATTATGATATTCAGTCTATTGCTGAAACAAAGATTATGGATGTATTTGAATATACCGAAAAGAAAGAAGTTGAATAAGTTTTATTTAAAAACATAAGTTATATGATTATTAAAGGAAAAATTATTGTAGTAGTTCCAAAACGGAGTGGAGTTAGCCAAGGAAAAGAATGGGTAAATCAATCATTCGTCCTTGAAACTGTGGGTGAATATCCAGAGAGAGTTGTATTTGAGGTATTCGGTGCAGACAAGATTAATGCTGCAAATATTGGTGTAGGTGATGAAGTAAGCATTGACTACAACTTCAAAGCACACGAATATAACGGAAGGTGGTATAATACTGTCAGTGCATGGAAAGTAGAGAACGAGACCAAGAAGCAAAATCCAGAGCAAGCTCATGCAGCTCAGCAAAGACAACCACTTAGTCAAACACCACCACCTACGCAAGCACCAACATCATCAGACACAAGTGCGGATGACTTGCCTTTTTGAAACAGTATTAATTAAAAACTTTTAAAATGAATAAGTATATAAAATATTTAAAAACAATATGCGTTCATAAATGGTATGTATTTGTAGAATGCTTTAAACAAGGCATCATTTGGCAAGGTATAGTTCACGATTTGTCGAAATTTTCACCATCTGAATTTATAGCATCTGCTAAATATTATAATGATGATGGTAATGATTATGAATATCAGCAAGCGTGGTTACACCATAAAGGTCACAATAAGCATCATTGGGAATGGTGGGTTGACTGGAACTCTTGTGATGGAAGTTATATAATAACAAAGATACCATTGAAATACATGAAAGAAATGTATGCAGATATGGTTGGGGCATCAAAAGCATATAATAAAAATAAATTCGATAATAAAGAACCTCTAAATTATTTTACTACAAAATGTAGTGGATGGGTTATTGAACAAAATAGCAAACAATGGTTAATTGATAAACTAACCAAATTATATAATTCTTAAAATAAATAAAATAGATATGGCAGAAAATAAAGAAACGCATGTAGCTCTTACCCAAAATGTAGGAGAACAAGTAATTAAAAGAGTTAATAACCTTTGCGAAGCAGGATTTACCGTCCCTAAAGATTATAACTACGTTAATGCGATTAAGATGTCTATGCTTAAATTGCAAGAACTCAAAGACAAGAGCGGTAGGGGCGTATTTGAGGTATGCACACCGAACTCTATACAAACAGCTTTGTTCAAGATGTGTTGTAGAGGTCTTAATATAGCATTCAATCAAGCATATCCTATCATACGTGGAAACCAACTTTGCATTGATGATAGTTATTTCGGTAAGGTTCTTATGGTTAAGCGTATATTTCCAGAATGGGAGCCTAAACCTCACGTAGTAAGAGAGGGAGACGAATTTGTGTACACAATTGTACCAGAGACAGGAAAGACAAAAATGGTTAAGCATGTTCAGAAGCTAGAAAACATTGATAATGGATTTGTTGGTGGATATATTTATCTGCCATCTAAAGATGGAGATATGGACCTTTATATCATGACCAAAAAGCAAATTATGACAGCGTGGTCAAAGTCTTCTTCTCGTGAAATGCAAACCCATAAGGCTTTTGATGAAAAGATGGTCGGTAAAACACTTGTGAATAGTGGTTGTAACATGATTATTAATTCTACACCAGAATATCAAGTTGCAACAGAAGACGAAGAACAAGTACACCATGATGGAGTTGAGGATGCAGAATTTACAGAAATGGAAGAATATGTTGAGTCAAAAGATGTAGTAGACACAACAACGGGAGAAATTGAACACAAGGAAACAAAGAAAGCTGCTACAAAAGAAAAAACAGAAGTAGCCGATGATAGTTTTTAGTTATTAAGGTGTTTAATTGATGGGTAGTATTTTGCTACCCATCATAACTTATAGTATCATGCCAAAATTATACGTAATAGGTAGTTCTAGTAAAGGTAATGGATATATTATTCAAGGTAAATACGAAAGTCTATTATTGGAAAGCGGAAGACCGTTCAGCGAGTTCTTGAAAGCTTCCGACTATGATATGAGTAGCTTTGTAGGAGTTCTTGTAAGTCATAGACATTCAGACCATCTAAAATATGTAGACCAGTTCATAAATCACTCTATAAAGGTGTTTTCTAACGAGGATGTGCAATCTATCCAAAATAAAGTAGAAGTCCTTAAAACTGGTTACCGTTATTCGATAGGAGGTGAATTTATAGTCCAAGCTATAAAACTAAAACACAATGCACCTAATTATGGTTATGTAATAGATGTTTTAGGAACGAGGATTGTATTTGCCACTGATTGCATGGACTTTCCGTATAAGATACCTCATGTTAATGTTTGGATGATTGAAATGAACAATAGCGATGATGTGATATTAGAGAATTATGTTGACGATGTGGAAATGCGTTCTCAGTACCAAAATCACCTTAGTATAGAAAAAGCTATTAAGGCTATAAAGAGAAATTATAGTGTTGATTTGCAAACTATCATTGGAATACATCTTAGTGATGTTAACAGCGATAAGACTCTATTCAGAAAAGAAGTTATAGATGAAATAGGAATAGAACCTTTATTTGCAGAAAGCGGAATGATTGTTGAACTTAATAACAGTGAATTTTAACATGGATAATAAAGAAACTTTAAAAATACTTCATGATTTCCAATGTTGGAGAAGAGGTAAGAATATGGATATGCCAGACCCTATACTGATAGGTAACGCTATTGACAACGCTATAAGACTTCTTAGGAAAGAAAAAAGATACAATAATATATTAATATAAAACAATTATGAAAGAAAAGGTATATATAAGTGGTGCTATTGAACACCTAGACTTAGAAGAAAGAAAAAAGGCATTTCAAGAAGCCGAGCGCATCCTATCGTCAAATGGATATGAGCCCATAAACCCATTCAATAATGGTGTTGATGTAAATGCAGATTGGAGAGAGCACATGAAAGTTGATATTAAGAACCTACTTGATTGCGATTATATCCTAATGCTTAAAGGCTGGGAACTTAGTAAAGGGTGTAAGTTAGAGTTTGATGTTGCAACATCATGTGGAATAAAGGTGTTTGACTTTAATTTTTGAATATAGATATGACATACGAACAATATAAACATAGATTATTTGATTTTATCTTCGATTGTAACGAGGATAGCAACAAAATGGAAATTAATCAATTCCATATTAGCAGACAAGAAATAGAAGTAGAGTACGCAGAGCATTTCAAGAAGTGTTATAGCTTTAATGTTAGCCCTCAGTACGCTCTATCAACCATGTATGAACTTAGGACTGGTAAAAAGATTGATTACAATCATATTCCAACTAATGATAACCATGGGTTTAAGAAGCTATACGAAATAGAACATGTTAACACAATGAGGAGAAAACAATATGCCTAAGACAATACTTTCAATAGACCCAGGCTCTAAGGGATTTATATGCCTTAGAGAGCCTTATGATACATTCAAGTGGTGGGCAATAGAGAAAATGGATTTGCCAGAAATATCAAAGCTAATGCTTGATATTAAAAGCACGCATGACAATATTATATGTTGCATAGAGGAAGTTCATGCAGTGTTTGGTAGTGCAGCGTCAAGCACGTTTACTTTTGGTTTCAACGTAGGTTATCTACATGGAATACTTGCTGCAAGTCATATACCTTATGTTACCGTTCAGCCAAAGAAATGGCAGAAGTGCGTCTGGATAAACGGTGATATAGTATATAAGATAAAAGCTGATAAGAATGGTAAATTGCGTAAGGAAACTAATACTAAGGAAAGTTCCATAAATTGCGCTAAAAGATTATTCCCAGACTTAGATTTCAGAATGAGCACAAAATGCTCAAAGATACACGATGGAAAGGTAGATGCAACTTTAATTGGAGAATATGCTAGAAGGAACAACTTATAATAGTTTAAAGAGGGAGTTAATTAGGAATCACCCAAATTCACTTTTAGCTGCTTCTTACAACTTATGTATGGCTGAACATAGATTATCTAAGTCTATTTTGCCCACACATAACAAAATAATGTTAAAAATTAAACGTTTAATTTGTAGTTTGCAAATAGTTTAGTATATTTGCATTAAAATTAAAAACTTATAATTATTATGAAGATAGAATTAGATGATTGGATGTTCATTAGCGATTACGCTAAGATGAAAGGCGTTAGTGCCAATTGGGTTCACAAACTCTTAAAAAGAGGTAAATTGAAATTCATTGAGCATTATGGGAGAAAGTTGATTTATGTCGGTAATGATTAAACTTTAAGATTATGGATGAAATAAATAAATTACAATCATTGGTTGCCGAGCACGATGTGACTATCAAGATGAATACAATAGGTTGTTCATGGTTGAGCACCCTAGCCTTTGGTAATGAGACAATGGTGCATCATTACGCTAGCAAGGACATAAAGGACTTGTTTAATGGAATGATTAAGGAAATTGAGAATAAATATAAAGAATAAAATTATGAGTGAAGAACAAATTAGAGAAGCTGCAAACGTAAATGGATGTCTTTTGTTGATACAGATGATTACAGATATAGAAATTTAGGCATTAATGAAAGAATAGAAGAAAGAAAGACAAAAATAACTTCTGAAATACCATTTGAATGGATAGAAGAAGTAAAACAAATGGAAATAGATAGAATATCTAAATCAGAATACGAATATCAATATATTATGACACAAGAACAATTAAAACAAATATCACCGTATATAACTACAAATAATTTAGTTATATATACGCCTTTATTAAACAAATGGTTACCTTATTATAGTATAAACACTAAATTAAGGATAGCAGCGTTTATAGCACAAGTAATGCACGAAAGTGGAAGTTTTAGATATACAACCGAACTTGCTAGCGGAAGTGCTTACGATACAGGAAGACTTGCTATGAAGTTAGGAAACACACCACAGAAAGATGGGGATGGGCAGAAATATAAAGGTCGTGGCTTAATTCAGATAACAGGATTGAATAATTATAAGGAAATATCAAAAGGACTAGGTGTTGACTTTGTAACATATCCATTATTATTAGCCCAACCAAATTATGCCGTACAATCAGCGTGTTGGTGGTGGAATAATAGAAAACTTAATTTATTGGCTGATAAGGGTGACTTTAAGAAAATAACCGAAATCATAAATGGTGGTACTAACGGATATAGTGAAAGACTTTCTTTCTATAAAAAGGCATTAAGTGTATTATAATATATAATATTACGTAAAATTTAGTGGATATTCTTGCTTTATTGTGGAATATTCACTATATTTGTATCTATATATTTATAACTTTTTATGGGTAATATGGATAACGAAAAAACAAAGGAAGTAGAAAAGATAGTATGTGATATACTAGGAAGCAAGAGAGAATTATTATATATAGGGAAAGGAGATATGCCTACTTATATGTCTAGGTACTTTGTTGAGTATATATTCAACAAGTATTTAAACATTTCATATTCTTGTATGAGTAAGTACATGAATATATCTACAAGGAACATTATGAAAGGTGTTTCTTTTGTAAAATACGGAATAGAACACGACAAATATTATATTGATATTTGGAATAAAATCAAAAAAAAACTAGATTATGATTGATTTATTACAATTCAAGAGAAATGCTAAATCAAGAGACCTATGTAGGCTATATACAGATATGTGGAATAGTTGCAAGTCTAGCGAGGATTTAGTAAGAATGGCTAGTGATAGCAATGGTGCTTTATATATGTGTGAAAGCATTACAGAAAAGTGGGGTTTATCTAGTGAGTATATCAAGGAAAACTTCAAAGAATTTTGCCACGGAGAACCCATAAAGCAACGTGGATATAGCTCTTGCATGCTATGCGGTTATATTGGAACTTATACTAATAATAACACAATAGTCCTAGTCATAGATAGCAAGTGTGAAATTGTATTAGGTACTAAGGTCTGCGAAATATTTGTTTGTGGTAATAGTGATGTTAATATCATAAACAATAATGATAATCAAGCAATAGTACACCTTTACGGAAATTCAACATGCACTAAATGTAATGGGGTTGAAATTAAAAAGGATAGTGAGCACTAACACTCACTATCCTAATCTAAACAATATAATAATATAAAAAAAAGAAATTACATAAAAACCTTTATTCCAGCACCACCCATTGAATGACCTTGCTTTATAACGCTTATAAACGAATTGTTTATGCTGTTAATCAAAGCCGTCTGAGCCTTTAAAGCATCTAGGACTTGTGTATTACCATCCCCACCACTTTGAGGGCTGCTAGAGCCTATATAATTAGCCAGAAGAGACCTTATGGCACTTACATCGCTTGTCTGTTGAGATACAAAGAACCTTATACTATTTAAGTACGCCTCCATTGAAGCTGCTTGTGACTCTGATATGTTCTGAATACCTTGTTGGAGTCCATTCAATTCAGAAGAAGAAGATGATAGGTCTATACCCATATCTTTCAACATCTGCATTGTAGAACTTAGGTAATTATTAACGCCATTCTTGGCAACATTTGCCGCTTCTTGCCAAGATTGCATCTCTCTAGGTGTCAACTTAACACCACCCTCGCTATCAGCACCGAAATAACTATCCAATTGCTTGAATAATGGTGCAAGGTAACTACTTGTAACTTGATATGTAAGTTGTTTCTTTAGTGCGTTCTTAAACAAGTCGTCAAACTTGGTAGTTAAAGAGTCAAGACCATCACCTGTTTCGTAAAAAGCATCTACCCACGCATCAACAAACTCTTCTGCCGTACTCTTTACATTATCTCCAATACCGCCTAAATCTTGAAGCATTGTATCATTGAGTTCCTTTCTGCTTTTGTCGATATCGTCAATAGCGTTTTGCCACTCCTGTATTTTACCTTCATCAGTATGCTTCTTTGCTTTTTCAGCATTAATCATGGCTTGATAACTAGCTACCTGAGTATCTAGGTTACGTTCCATTTCCTCTCTGTATTTTACCAAAGAAGTAGTATCGTAAGCCTTATCCATTGCATCCTTTAGATTTGTATAAGCACGTTGAAGTTGCTGAACTTGTTTTTGCAAGTTCTCAATTTCCTTCTGCTTCTTCTTATCAGAATTACCCAATATTGTTGCCAATACACTTGTTATGGCTGTCAACGCTATTGCAATCCATCCAATTATACCCAAAGCGGAGTTTGCAGCAACACCAGCAGCCTTTAATTGAGCAGCAAAGATAATTGTCTGAAATATGGCAGACACTATAGCAGAACCTACATCCATCCACATAGCAGTTAAATCATCCTCTTCTCCACCCATTGTGGTATATAGTTTCTTTAAACCCTCAAATATATTCTGAACCTTACTAGAAAGTTCCTCCATATATGATGATAGTTCTTTAGCCCTCTGCCTTTCTTCCTTATAAGCAGCCAATCCCTCCTGAACGCTATCTATTTCCTTGTCATTAGCCGTCTTTATCTGTTTCTTGGCTTGTAATATCTGACCTAACGACGATAAAGGTTCTTTGGTAAGGTTACCCAATCTCTTTTGAGTATCAGCACTAAGATAGTCTAGGCTAAGCCCTTTTTCCTTTATATTGATAAGAGCACCAATATCATCCATTTGCTGTTGCAAGGCATCATTCTCTGTTGTATATTGGACTAGTTGTTCGTCAAGATTACTTTCAGACTTCCCTTGCTTTCTTAATTCTTCTACTTTCTTGAATGATTCTATAAACGATGCAAAAGGTGCACGCTTATCAAGTTCTGCTGTTAACTTGTTATATTCCTCGGTAACAACCTTTAGTTTTTCTGGACTTAATGTCTTAAAGCTATCTTTAAGTTCTGCTAGTTTAGCCTTTATTCTTTCGAGAGACTTTGTAGAGGCATATTCCATATTATCAAATAGTGTTACATACATATCACTACCCTTTAACTGATTAAATGCGTTCTCGGAAGTCTTTTGCTGCATCATTTTGTCAAGATTGGCTAGCATAGTCTGCTGTTCAGCCTTGCCTGTATCTGATTGAAGATTAGGATTGGACAAAATCTTATTTCTTTCATCTGCATACCAAATATCAATTTCAAGTTGACTTGACATAGTATTCTTATAAGTCTTAACAAGATACTCAAAGGTCTTAAATGCTTCATCAACCTTCATTTTTGATATTTCTTTTTCGGTATCTTTTACGGCTTCAAGTTCTTTTTTACCTAACTTACTCCTATCAATCTTTGCCAATTCACCTTCAACCTCAGACAAGTTCTTGGTAACTCCCTTGAACATGGCATTAATTTCAGTCTGAGTAAGACCTAATCCTAATAAGTCTTGATTAAGTTTTAGGCTGTCTAATTCCTTTTGAATTTTATCCTTAAATTCTTTTGTCCTCTTTTCGGCAGCATCTGTCTTTATATCTACTTGCAAACTACCTATCTGTCGGCTTAAATCCAATCTCTTCTTTAGGTCTTTGATAGTAGGAAGTATTTTCTCATAAGCAGCAAGCAACCCCTCTTTAGTAGGAACAAAGTTTTCAGATATTTTTTTAGGCATTTGTACATAAGACATCGTCCTAGAAAACTCTCGTAATACATCTTTTTTAGCCAAATCTGCACCCTCAAATTCAAGATATTTTTCATATTCAGTATTCATGTCTTTGAGAGCAGAAATTTGTTCTGCTATAATATCACGTTGAACCTTTTGAGCCGCTTTGTCTGCTTTTTCTCTAGCTTTTCTAGCTTTTTCTTCGGCTTTAAGTTGTGCTTGATAAGCCTTATCGCTAGTATCTGTTGACTTATTTAGAGCATCAAGTAATTTAATCTGCTTTTGAGTATCATCTATTTGCTGTTTAGACATCTTGCCATAAGACAAACTTCCAACCATCGAATTAAATGCTAACTTCTTGCGCAATTCTACAGCGGTATCTCCCATTCTTTTTGCATAATCAGAAACGCTTTCATTAGCTTGTATCATGTACGAAACAAGACCGTTCAGATTAAGTTTGTTCATTATACCAAACTCAATTATCATCTTTTGAACAGCACGATGCAATGGGTCTGGATTTATAGACCAGAACGCTTTGTTTAGTTGCTGCGCCCAAAGGTTTACGCTTCCTATTTCACTCTTTGGATATTTAACAGAAGTAATTATATCATACACCTTTTTTATAGCTGTCTGATTAACTCTTACGGTCTCATCATCTATCTTAAAACTATTATTAAGAAGTGATTTTATATAAGCGTTTTTGTCAGAAATCTTGATACCCAACTTGCCATACATTTCAACAATCTTATCCCCAGCAATCTCAACTTCTTTAGTGCTTACAGAAGAGGGAGAAGCTGTTTTTTGCTTCAATACATCTAACGCTTTTGATGCTTCGGTTGCATACCCTTGATATACGGCTTTTGTCTTATCTAGCTTCTTTACAATAGATGAACCAAACTGAGTAACACTATCAGAATTTATTTGATTAATCTTTTCATTATAAGTGTTATAAGAAGAAAGGAAGTCTTGCAAATTAGTACTAATATCAACAGCTCCAAAGCCTTTATTCTTAAAATCATTCGTGGCTACATTAAATCCAGTCGTGTATTGAATAAGTTTCTGCAATTCCTTTCCAGCATTAACATTTGTAACAGTTCCTTTGTCCATTTCCTCACGCAATTTGGCTAAGGCTGGTTGTATATCAGATACCCTTAATTTAACTCCATAAATACTGTTTATTTGGTCTGCATAACTTTGTGCAAGCCTCTCTTGTGACCTTGTTAACTTACCTCCTAGTTCAGAAGTTACCTCGTCTATTTCTTTTTCTTTTGTTTTAGCATTTATGTAGTTATATATAGCTGCCGTTGCTGCATCATAATTACCACGCATGGAAATAATGCCTTTTTCGTTCAACATCTGCGCTGGCAATATTTCGCTGTATGTTTGTTGCAACTCTTCCAAAGCTGCCTTATGTTCATCATAAGACTTTGTGCTATCAGCAACTGTATTTGCTAGGTTCTTATAGTTATTTGACATTTCAAACGCATTAGTATAACCCTCAGCGTTTATATCTTTAAGTGCTCTATCTAGGTGAGTGGCATTATCCCATACTTCATACATTGCAACTCCTAAAGCTAGCACGGCTGCAACGGCTAAAGCATAAGGGTTCATAGCAACAGTAGTATTTAGTGCTGCTTGTGAAACTTTTGCAGCGTCAGTGGCTGCCGTCTCTGCTATAACAGCCCCAGTGGCGGTCACAGAAGTAGCTGTGTATGCAATATTTGAAGCTGATTGTGCTTCTGTAGCAGCTACACTAGCCATTTTTGTTGTTAACCCAACTTTTTCAGCTAATGATGCTACTCCTTGAATTGCAGAAGTGGCAAGAAGTATCGCCTTGTAAGAAGCATAGGCAGTTACAACCGTCTCTAATACAGCAGACACCGTTCTCCAATTTTCAACAAAATAACTTGCTGTTGAAATTATGCTAGTCATAACACCTTGATTTTCCTTACCTATATCATTAAGCATAAGGTCTATCTTATCATGCATGTTAGATATTTGTCCTTGAAGGGTATAGGATTGCTTTTCTTGCATATTGTAGAAAATTCCACCCTTGTTGGTGAGGTTTTCAAATACAGCAGCAACATCCTCAAACTTAACCATTCTCTTTGGTATCATTTCTACAACATCAGCAACACTAACGGCTTGACCTTTAATAGCTGTAAAATGTTTTGCAAGTTCTTCGTAAAGATTAATTCCTGCTTCCGTGAACTGCCTTACTTCCTGACCACGTAGGAAACTAGCTGCTTTAACTTGTCCGTAGGCAAGTATCAGTCTATCCATATCAACACCTAGACCAGCAGAAACATCTGCTAATCTTTTGGTTGTGTCAAATAATTTGTCGTTTTCTATACGGTATGCTGCCAACTCCTTAGTATATGTAACCAAATCCTTTACACGGAATGGAGACTGAACCGCTAATTGAGTTATTTTACCGAATAGTACATCAGCCTTATCCTTATCTTGTATTATAGCTTCAAGAGCAACTTGCTGCATTTCAAACTCACCACGTACCGATACAAGTTTGTTCATATATCCAGTAATAGCAGATACGCTAAACAATAAAGCAAACTGTCTTGCAAGTTGGGAAGTAGTGTCCATAAGGTTTCTATGGGTACTAACCAATTCCTTACTTCCTGCTATGCTCTGTTTGTTAAGGCTATTCATTTCCTTAATCTTAGCATTTAGTTCAGCTACCCTTGCAGCTCCTTCTGCTGTAGTAGTGTTTTCTGCATTTCTTGCAGCGGTAAGATATTTGGTGGCTTGTGCTCTCTCATTTATTGAACCCGCATTGCTAGCATAAGACATAGAACCGCTGTAAGTATTTAATTGAGATTGGTTTTGTAGCTTTGTTATCGCTTCTTGGCGTGCTTGATATTGTTGAGCAGCCCTTATCTTTTCGTTTAAACTGCTCAGATAACTATCTTTTTCCTTTTGAACTTCTCTTTCTACAGTAGCAGATACTTGTTGCTCTACTTTCTCCCTAGCCTTACCTTCTCTAGCAGAAGTTACCTCTAACTCCTTATAGTAAGCGTTCATTTGTTTTAATTCTTCATTTGAACGCTGTATTGCCAATGACTCTGAATCACTCTTGTAACTCTTTAGAGACTTCTGAACATCATCAAGCTCACGGTATGCTTGTACATTATCTATTACCGCTTGCTGTCTGCTTCTTAAAGATGTTAGTAGTTCTGAATTTTGTTGTATCTCATCCTTTGCAGTATTATATTGTATTGTGTTAACAGTTCCTCCTTTGCCACTATTTATGTTGGCAAGTTCAATTTCGTATTGTCGTGTATAATCTGTTAATTCCTTTTGTCTAGCTGTAACATCATTTATTTCGTTCTGTATTTTCTGCCACGCATCAACGGAAGACTGAGCACCATTACTTCCCGTGCTAAGTTTGTTGATATTATCTGTTGCTTGTGCTATACTAGTAGAAAGACTTTTTGCACTATCTGCTGATTGTTCCATGGATTTACCAACATCACCAAAACTAGAGGTAATGCTTCCTATCTGTGATTGTTTAGAAATAATCTTATCAAGTGCATCCGATAATGGATTTGCACCAGCTTGTGCCATCTGCGAAAAACTATTAGTAAAAACACTTGCTGTATTCTTACTTGTCTCAGCTATCTTGGCTACTTTTATGTCTACCTCTTGTAATTGTGATAACAAGTTATCGGGTATCACTAATCCAAATCCTTCTGCCATATTTATTTTCTTTTAATTTTTTTACTATTAATAATAGTTTTCCCTAAATCATTCAATAAAGATGCACTATCATCATCACTAAGGACAACTGTCTTATATTTTTTATTCTCCTCAGCTTCTTTTGCAGCCTTATCATTCAGATATTCTACATGTGAGAAATCGTAAGATGCAAGCTTAATCTGCGCAACACTCATATCCCACATATATTCTTCCTTTGAACACCACGGATTAGACCTTAGAAAGTCTATCATTTCTCCGTATTCAGTCCTTGCAACAATTGTTTTTGTTCTTCCATCGTTATCTTTCTCTCTAAACTCGTCTTCCGTATAGTCTGTATCGCATCGGTAGAAAGAAAAAAAAAGCTTACATCAACTAAATTTACTATTTCCATGAGCAATTGTGCCCAATCACGCATTTTAATATCACCCCACATAAGTGTATCATATAGGTCCTCAAACTCTTCGCTATATATCCTCTGTCTGTAATTGTTGAATATTCTGTCCTTGTCATTAAGCATGGCATAAGCCATTACCCTAACAACCCTAGGCATTTCTTTTGCCATAGCCTTTAAAACATCGCCAATGGTCATATTATCCACCTTGACTATTTCGGTGGCTTCCTCGCAAATCAACCATTGTACGGCTGGCTTTAATGAACGTATTTCCCATTCAGTACCATGAAGTTTCATAATGGTAGGAGAATCATTCATTAATCTTATTAGTTTTTCTTGTGCTTCTATTGGAACTTGAACTTCTACTTTAGAACCTTTCAAATTCACATCTTCCGCTATTTCTTTTTTCTTTCTTCCCATATTTATTATATTATATTATCCAGAAATAAAAAGGGCAGTGGCTAAATACCACCACCCTAATTAACAATAACTTATAATATGAAACTAAAAACTCTATTATGGTGTTGTAACAGGAAGAGTAAAGTCCTTGACTGTGTACAACGGGCATACTTGTGTTGAACCACCAACTGTAACAGACTTATTCATAGCTGTACCTGTTATCTGTATTCCAGCCATATTGCTGCTTAGAGACTCTGCTAATGTCTTAGTAGAAAGCTGCAACTTAGGATATACATAAGCAAAATGCTTTGAACCATAATCGCACACTACTGTTACTTGACAATACAAGTCAGTGTACTGACTAGGAGCAAACAATGTAGTTCCGTCGGTTGATGCTGTAAAACCACAGAACTTAGTTAGCAAATCGTCTTGCATATCCTCAACGGTACACTCAAATGTTCTCTCGCCTAACTTTGTGATAACCTTAATAGGTGTATCTGTAGTATCACTCTCGATAGTTGTTTTAGTATTATCAGCCTGTGGTAACTTTGTGCTGTCCTTTAAAACGTTGTCTAGGTCATAGATACTTGTTGTAAGTGCTCCTGTACCATCAAGTGGCTGTAAATATACGTGTGAAGGCTTATCAATCTTGATTGAAGTACCGTCTGTCTTAATTACTGTTGTTGCCATAATCTTTTATTTTTAAAATTATTTATTTAATTGTTGTCTTAATATTAACTACATCGTAGTGTAAATTTCTGTTCGTATCATAACCGCAATCATGCCAATTAATATCTACGGAATAGTTTGGGCTTGCGTTGGTATTTAATGTTGACGATAAAGCATTCTCCATTGCGTTTAGAGTCTTTATATCCTTTTCCATACTAGTTCCTATCGGTCTAGCGTATAAATATACATTAACAGAACCAGAACCATGCGAGTGCAAATCGCTTATTCCTACACTGCAATCTATCAACATCATATTGGTCATAGTGGTAGCTAGCGTAGATGGTAGATTTCCAACAAATATATTATCGGTAATGCCTTTCTTGTAGAATAGCATCTTATAAAATCTTTCGACTTGCGATATGTTCATTAAATTTCTATCCATTTGTTACTATCCTTTTTACGTACGAATTATTCTTGTATTTAGGAATTAATTGCTCTAACATGTCGTGTGACATAGCTATTACCTTGTATTTGTATGTATGTTCAACTACTTCACCGTATGGCATTGCTGCTACTAATAATAGTTCCCACCCATTTTTAATTGGCTTATAACTATCAAAAAAGCTATCTATTTCGTTTCTGCCATATATAGTTTCTCCGTACCATTTAACGCCTACTGTAGCTTTCTGTCCTAAATATCTCCTACTATTGCTAACCTCTACACCGTTGAAATATACACAGCTTCCATAACTATCTTCTAGGTTATTAGTCCTATTAGTAAACGTTGCTTGTTCTCGGCATGATTTTATCATATTTGCTCCGTCTGAAATAAGCTCTCCGTTTATTTTCGCTATGTAACTATTTACTAGTGTCATGAGTCTACAACCTTTATATATACACTACAACCTCCTAGTTGTGATGGGATAGGTGCGACCACCGTACCCTCAACATTCATTCCGTAAGCAGAACCTCTGAACTTTACACCTCTTGATATGATTATTCCTGTTTCTTTATCGAAAGGGAAAAATACGTTATAGTAAGAAATAATAGCGTCTCCAGACATACTCTTATTGGCTTCTTGAATATCACATTTGGTGTTCAACAACACAACCTCTGTGGTTGTTTCAGCCAACGGGTCTCCGTTATCACTACCGCTTTGTTGCGTAGTGTAGAAAGTTCCGTCGTATGGGTATTCAGCTATTTCATTTCTGTCTATAAACATAACATATCAGTGTTTTCATCAGTCCATTCCATAAACCCATCTGCATCGGGGATAAGGGCTAGTTTAGCCGTCTCCCCGTATGTAGTATAGATTTTTACCATAGCATTATAGATATACTTATTGTCATTAGCTGTCTGAGAACCTACAACATGTGTGTAAGAACCATGTTGATTAGTGTTAGAAGCTGTTGATTTAGGTCCTGTATATATGGTAAACAGTTCGTCCGCAAGGCACAAATCTCTTTGCTCCTGAGTTAGCTCAGAAAGCGATGCAGCCGATGCTACACCCCTTTCTTCTGCTATGCGGTTTAGAACTGACTTATCGAACACGAAACCTGTCAATCCACTAAGATAATCTATAATGTATGGTGTTGCCATTACTCTGTAGTTTTACTTGTTATTACTATGCTATCGCTCCAGCGGTTGTTGTATCAACTAAAACGTGGAATGGGAACTCATTTAGTGCAGGAACTGCGCTTGTAATAAGAACCGTGTGCCACTCTAGGAACTCACCATTTGGAACTGTTGTGTTTATAACACTGTAAAGACCACCATTAATCTGAGCAAATACCTTGTCTATGATATTATTTCCGTACTTTTCGTACATAGGTTGGTCAAGTGGCGTGGTGTGCTTAACATCGCAAACATATCCTGCTGGACAAAGAACCGCTGTGCCTTGATTCCATCCATGAACCATAGAGTCTCCTGTATTAGTCTTATTGCGTTCTTTTTCAACGACAACCTCGATTGGTGAAACACCGTCGTAATCAACGAATGCCTGTCTGAACTCTGCATCTGTAACCTTCATTGCATCTGTAGAAGCAATATAGTTAAGAGTGCGATAAGACTTAACAAGTTCCTTAACTTCGCTATTTGCTAGGAATACATTGTAATACATATCACGTGGTAGTTTCCAAACAAGAGCGCCTGTGTAACCCCACTTGTCACGGAAATGGTCTTCGATAATGTGCATCTGGGTCAATATCTTACAATTAGCAGTATCCCCCCAAATAGAAGCACCAGCCTTAACCTTGTTTTCGTATGGAATATTAGCTTTATGCAAAGGAAGTTGTATTCCTTGACCTATACCTGTATAGTCAATAAGACCCTCAGACATCAGCTTAGCAGTCATAAAGTTCATTGTTGCATCAGCACCATTAACCTTGTCTTGAACCTTTCCAACCCATGCCGCTACAATATCAGCATCTTGTCCGAACTGAGAGAACATATTCTCCTTGTAAGCTCGCTCTGTAGCTGTCTCTATATCCTCTTTACTGATAAAGTCAGGAATGGAAGCTGAATAGAAATCGAAACCGTTCTTATCCTCAGCAACACCCTTTCCCAAAGGCGCACGTAAGTCTAACATTGGTGCAGCTTCTAGCTTTCTAGCTTTCTGTGTAAAAGTTGCTGTTCCATCTGGGGCTGTAGGTGTAGCCATAGGGTCTATGTTACACTGAGTTGTCCACCACTTGTAGTTGGTCTCTAATATTCCTTCTTGATTAAGGAATGTTTGCATAAAGTCTGCGTTCCCTTTGCTAGCAAAGAACTTAGCGTATCGGCTATTATTAAAATCAAATTTTGCCATATATATAATCTCCTATTATTAAATACTGAACCATCCTGTTACACGTGACTTGTTAAGTGCTAAAACAGAAGCTGGCATAGGTGATAATTTGTTTAACCAAGCCAATGCTGAAAGAACAGGTGTAACCAAATAACGTGCACCCTCAAAATCATCATTGCTAGCCGCTGGGTTATAATTAAAATCACAATCCATTGGCAACATTGTGTTTGGATTTGTTACCACGGCTGTAGTTGTGCCAGCAGCAACTCCCTCAATCATAACATCATTAGCACTCATTGCACCAACAGCAGCACTTAAAGTAAGTTTCCATACATTAGCACCATCATTAGTTGTTTTCTCAACTGCTGTTACAGTGGCAGCAGTTCCCGTACCGGTAAGAGTACTAGGTGCTTTCATCAGAATATCACCAACAAACGGAATATGCTTATATCCGTCACGTACAATATAAACAACCGTAGCGTCAGCAGCAACTGCGTCTTGAACTAAATAAGTCTTCAAGAAATAAACAGTTCCGTCTGTTCTATACTCGCACAAATCTCCAGCAAACATCTTGGCGTTTCCTTTAAATGGATTTACTACTCTACCTCCAAATTTAACAAATGCCAACTCGTTTTTAATACCGTCTAAACCTACGAAAACCGCTCTATTTCCGCCTACACTACCATGGGCTTGAATAAGTGTTCGCCCATAATTATAGCCAGAATTAAGTGCTTGTAGTCCATAAAAATCTACATTTTGTACTTCCATAATTTTCTTTTTTATTCGTTAATACCTCTTTTTCGTTTTAAGAGAGCCTTAACATCATCATTTTGATGTTCATCCTCTTTAACCCTACCGCCAACACCTTGCGGTGTGACATTGTTATCAAAATGAGAGTTGGAACGATTATAAAGCGTAAGTGCATCATTAACCTCTGCGTCAATATCTGTATCACCATTAATAGGCAATTTCTTGACATAGGCATTAAGCCACTCTGTATCATCAACTTTTTTTTCTTTCAGCTTTTTGAGAAGTTCTGAACGTTTTTCAGTCTTTGTCTTCTCGGCTTCGTACATTGCATCTTTTTCTTCTAGTGCTTTAAGTCTATCAAGAACAGCTTTGCTTAATCCTCCTTTTTCACCCTCGCCTTCTTCACCTTTGTTAGGTTCTTGGCTAGGGTGGTCCTTCTCCCATTGTTCTTTAAACTCCTTCTCGAAGTTTTTTGCGAAATTAGAATTGTTAAATTCTGCATCAGAGTTCATAGTCTTAAAAGACTCTTTGCTCTTTTCAAAGAAATCATCCAACTCTGTTTCATCATCTGTTAAAATAGGCATTAGGGTATCTAATTGTCTATTGAGACTTAGTTCGGTCATGCGTAAGGGTTTCTTACCACTTTCCGTTAAAAATCCTTTGAGTTTTTCAAAGGCTTGTTCTTTTGTAAATTTCATATATAATATTTTAAAACGTTTACCAATGCAAAAATAATATTTTTAAAAGTAAATGCCAATAAATATTCATGTATAACTTATCATGTGATTTGTTATAATCTTATTTAGTATCAATATGTGTACTAATTTTGGTATTTTTGCATTATAAATAAAGAGAAATGGCAAAAGGTAATATAAACACAAATAATGTAGTGATTAGACCTCACGAGGGGTTTCAAGAACAATTCACAAAAACAACAGTTGACGTAGTTTTTGGAGGAGGAGTCTTGGCTGCTGGAAAATCATACGCACTTGTGTTAGCTTTTGCAGAACCGCTTTTAACAGACCCTGAATTCCGTGCCATGATTTCACGTAAACAAATGAGTAGTTTGAAAGTAGGTGGAGGTTTCGTGGAGAAGTTTAAGCAGATATTTGGAAATGATTATATAAACGTTAGAGAGTCACAAGACCCTAGGATTTCCTTTCCAATCGGAACATTCTGCGACCTAACTTATATAGATGACAGTAATATAGATAAATTAAGAGAGCGTGCGAAAGGATGGGAGTATGACGCTATTGGTGTTGACGAGTTAACAGAGTTGTCTTGGGAGGCATTTTCTTATGTAATAACACGTAATAGAGGTAACTCAAAGACATTCACGGGAAAGTTTTTTGCAACACTTAACCCAAAACGTTCACATTGGTCAAGAATATGGCTGGATTGGTATATTGGTTCAGATGGTTTTATAATTCCTGAAAGAAATGGTAAAACAAGGTTCTTCTATATTAACGGAAAGAGTGTAAACGATGTAGTTTGGGGAGATACAAAGGAAGAAGTTTATGCTAAATGTAGGATTGATATTGATAGAAAGTTAAGTAAGTTTGGCGGAGACTTTACATATAAGAATATAGTCAAGTCATTTGTGTTCTATCAAGGCAAGATTGCAGAAAACAAAGAACTTATATCCAACAATCCGAATTATATCGGAAGCGTTGCTATGTCTGGAGGAAAATTGGCACAAGCACTAGCGGAGGGAAACTTTAATGTAGACCCAGACGAAGACGAACATATACCCATTACCTCAGAAATGGCTCAAGGTGTATTTATGAACGATGCAGCCGTTAATGGAGATAAGTGGGTAACAATGGATATTGCTGACGTTGGAACTGATAATGCTGTAATATTGGCTTGGAATGGATTTCATGTTATAGATATAGATATTATAATGTTGAGCACACCTAAAGAGAATGCTCAACGTGCTAAGGCTATGGCTTCTAGGCACGGAGTAGCTGATTGTAACATCATATATGACGCCACTTCTGCTAGATATTTCAATGATTACATAGAAGACGCAATACCTTATATAAGTGGTGAGAAGTCTAAAGGTATGGATGCTTTTACATCACTTAGAATTAAAGATGCTTGTTATAGGAGATTGGTTAGTATGATTAAAAGGGGTCAACTAACTTTTTCGGACGAGGTTGCTCAAAGAATATATACTCACCAAAATCTTAAATTACCGATAACTGTTCAGTCTGAATTTTTAGAAGAGTGTAGCGTTGTTAGGTTTATAAGAATGCAAAGCGGCAAGGACACTCTTATGACAAAGAAGCAGATGAATGCCAACCTAGGTAAGAATAGGTCTATGGACTTACTAGACCCATGTGCAATGAGGATGTACCCTACATTATATTTGGAATACGGAGAAGAACTTGCGGAAGGATTTAAAAAAGCACAACCACTTCAAGAAGATGAATTAGATAATTGGGGTAATAAAGTTAACGTTAATATTTATGATTCAACCCTTTGGGCTTAAAAAAGTATTAAGATATGATTACAAATGCTAATATAGAGGAAATAATCAAAAAAGTAAAAGACGAACTTAATCAACAAGTTACGTTAAGGGATGTTATGTTTATTCTCAATCAAGGGATGTTTGAGGATAGGAAGACCGCTTATAAAGCTAGTTTCGGTGAGGTTATATCTGATGATGATTTGGACGTATATATATATAGCGAAAGAATACAGTGCTTGATTGATTTACTAAAACCATTTATGGGTGGTAATTTAGAAGATGGCGCAATTAGTGAGGATGATATTACTTTCGAGGAAAACAAGCAAGGTCTTATTAAGCTTCTAAACCAAATAACAAAAGCAAAAGCTGATGGCATTATGGACACCAAGGATGCTTTCAAATTAGAAACCGATATTCGTGTTAAACTTAACGATAAGTTTGATACTGCTGAAAGTACCGAAAATAAACATATTATAGTAGTGCCATCAAAACACGATATTATATGTCCTCATACAAACTATGAGTGCACTTTTATGCCAACGAAAGAAGCATGTATGAAGTATTACAATATTAAAGATAACAAATAAATATAAATAATATGGCAGATACAAGAGAGATTCAAATAAAGAAACTTCTTAGTGACCCAGAAAAGTTATTATCGAAGCTACCTTTCACCAGAGGTAGTTCTAGCTTTAGCGTTCATGATTCAGAGGAAGGCAATGATGTTGATTTGAACGTTACTAAGGTTGTAAAATTACCAAAAATAAGCAAGAATATAATTACACAAGAACGGTTTCTCAAAGAACTAGACCCGATGTGTCATGACGTGTTGTATGACAAGAATATACCATCTATATGCGTAAAACTAGAGGGCGGTGGATATAGAGAGATTAAGTTTATGAATATGCCAATAGGTCTTCAAGAGAGAATAATGGCTAAGAATACTCTTAATCTGTGCGGTTATCCGATGTCTTTCACTCTAATGGATAGTAAGCCTACCCAGTTGCAAAAAGATAATTGTACACTATTTAAGCAATATTGGGAGTTACGTAATCAAGACGGAATGAGAACGAGAATGGTTGCAACACAACTATCAATGGGTGATGCTGGGCTTCTATTCTATTTTGATAACGAAGGCTGTATAAAGTCAAGATTGCTATGTTATAAGGATGGTTACGTATTAATACCACATAACGACCAAAATGGAGATAGAATACTAGAAAGTGTTTATTACGCAGACGAAAACGGAATAGAGTATATAGATAGTTATGATAAGACTTACATGTACCGAATGACCAAAGGTGATACCGTTGACGATAATGGTAATGAATGGATAATGCAAGAGCCAATAGTTCATGGTTTCAGCGAAATACCACTCATTACAAAGCGAGGTGATGTTGCTTGGAATAATGTTGAAACTCTTATTGAAGCATTTGAAATATTATATAATATATTCCTTGTCATACAGAAAAGACATGGTTGGGGTATTCTTTATATTAGAGGAAAATTCAGTCAAGAAGCAAAACAGATTGCTGGAAGTATAATTCTTAACGATAAATCACACGATGGAAAGGGTAGTGCCGAATTTAAGACGCCACCTAGCCCACAAGGTACTATTGAAACCTTAACAAATCTGTTCAAGCATATACAGATTGGTAGTTCTACCACATTCATATTACCAGAAGATGTAAAGACTAGTGGGCAGATAAGTGCATTGGCTATCAAGTTGGCACAATCTTTAGATTTAGAGAAAGCTACTATGGCTGTTATAGATTGGCAGAATGTAGCAGATAAGATGTGTCGCTTATTCAAAGAAGGGCTAGCAAAAGAATTAGTTAACAAGGGTATAAGCAAAACAGCCGTAACAGACTTTAAGGATTTACACCTAAACGCTAAATTCAAGGTATGGCAACCTCTTGACGATGCTTCATACAATCAGATGTTAGCTACTCTAAAACAAGCTGGTATTACTTCTTCTAAGACAGCTATTGAAAAGTGTACTGTTAATGCACCAGATGAAGAGGAACGTGTAAACGAAGATATAGAAAGAGAGAAGCAAGATACCATAGATAAGATGAATGCCAATAATGGAAATGGCACGAATGTAGATAGTAATAGTAATACGGCAGAAGGTGATAATGCAAATCCTGATGCCAATGATGCCAATAATAATAACGCTTAACGAAAGGAGGTTTATATGGAGATAGTTCAAGTTTTAATTGGTTTTTTTGTTATAATAGGTGGAGCTGGTGGATTTTACACGTTGTACACGGCAAAGGCTAAGAAAGAAAGTATAACCATTGGTAATTTAGAAAGAGTAATCGGAGAACTTCGCAAAGAGGTTGATACCCTTACGGCTAAAGTTCGTGATTTGGAATTAGACCAGAATATGTATAAGAAGGCTATTGGTTATGGTTACAAATGCAAGATGTGCTCAAAAGATGCTGTATGCCCTATTATATTGTCTTTGGAAGAAGACGGTGAGAAAGTTAGTAAGAGAAATAAAAAATAAAGAATATGGAATATTTGGATAAAATTTTTGATGCGTTAATGGGAGGTTTTAATTTCCCATTAATGCTAACAATAAACATAATGACATATCTAGTAATTAAAACATTAGATTATGCAAATGGTAAGAAAGTATTAGCTACTTGGGAGAAAAGGCTGAGTGCTGTCCTATGTGGATTTCTTTTCAGTTCAGTCTCTTATTTTAATGGAATGGATGCCAATGTATGCGTTTATACATGCGTAATGTCATTAATTTCTTGGGATGTTATTTTTAAACCAATCATTAAGAGAATTTTTGGTGGTAGTGCAGATTATTTTAAGGAGGACTAATGTATGCAATATTTTCAAGGAGAACAAATAAATATAACAATTAATGGAGCGGATGGATATAATCTTGAAACTCTAAGTTTCGGATGTGTAATATATCCAGCAGATGATTTAACTAAAGCCGTAAATATTCCAAAGACATCTATGACTAAAGTTGCAAACAAAAATACTTATATAGTACATATAGCTTCTAGTGTAACCAAAACACTACCAGTAGGAATATATAATATAGAGTTTTATGATGATACAAACGACTCTATATACAGACAACCAAACGTATTTAATCTTGACGTAAGCGCAAGCAAAGATTATATAACTTCAAATTCTTAAAGATATGGATGAAAATGGAATAGTAATAAATGTTGGTAGTGATACAAATTCTTTTGCTGCCAAAAATTTAAATATTACTTTTGACACAAAAGTGGCTAATTTGCAATACGAACAAGCTACGATAAACGCTCAAACCGCCACAAATGCTGCAAACACTGCCGCAACAAACGCTGATGCAGCTGCAGATGCTGCAAACACGGCTG
>LAHS01001387.1_pt1 | contig 69709 bp, 65 predicted proteins | sample 329651 | NCBI WGS metagenome assembly LAHS01 (sample SAMN03275699, study PRJNA271635) | activated sludge metagenome | isolation source: sample C-1 Sludge from hydrolytic chamber (first chamber) of Anaerobic...
TAAGAGGCGGAGATGGCTTTTGAAATAAATGACGCCGGTATTTTCGAGAATAGTCAGCCAGGAAACAATGGTTTTGACATTGACTCCCAAAGCGGTAGAAGCATTGCTGACCACAAACTGCTGGCCAACATAACCCGCACAATAGGTAACGAAATCATTAAAAGAGACGACACTCTTTTCCGCAATCAGCCCTGCAACATCTTTTTTGATATAGGTATCGATATAGGAGGCATAGAAATCAGTGGCGTTTTTTTCCGGATGATCAAAAAGTTCCGGATACCCGCCCTTGAAAATTTTGTCGTAGAGTTCGTGTGGTTTTAACGTTGGGCCAACCCGTTTAGTGATATCCGCAAAGATGGGGTCGAACACGGGTTCATCCCGGCCTTCGATTTCCTCTTTCGAAAGAGTGCTCATCTCTAAAAAGACAGCCCTCCCCGCCAGCGATTCCTGTGCTTTCTTCAAGAGCTCTGTTTTGTTGGATCCGGAAAGCCAGAACAATCCGAAATAAGGTTCATTGCGGGCTTTCTTTTCTTCAATGATGTGGAAAATCTCAGGGAACAGGCAAGGCGCATTCTGAGCTTCATCGATAAAAAGGGGGAACCCTTGATTCAAAAGATAACCGCGGGGATCTTTCTGAGCCAGAGAGACCTCGCTGGGAGTATCCATGCTGACGGAGTGAAAGTTGCTCGGCAGAATATGTCGAAGCATCGTGCTTTTGCCGCATTGGCGTACTCCGATGACGCAGACCACCGGGAATTCCTTGGTTAACCGAAGAACTTCTTTTTCAAGTTTCCTTGTTAGATACATTAGTGTAAACCTCCAGCGCACTACCATTTTACACTAATTGAGCAGAACCTTCAATCCTGCCGTGGCCTATTTTTTCTTTTTTAAGGTTAAGTTGTTTTCTTAAAAAGTGTGACTTTCTTCCGAAAACAATCTATAATTTATAGAAAAGGAAGAACAGATATGAATCGACCGATCATTGCCTTACTGTACGATTTTGACCGCACCCTCTGCACGACGGATATGCAGAACTATTCTTTTATTCCGTCTCTGAACATCAAACCTGAAGACTTCTGGGCTCAGACCAATGCTTTCTCCCATCAGTATGAGATGGAAGGCCTGCTCTCTTATATGTATCTGATGATTCAGAAAGCCAAAGAGAAAGGTCTGCCGATCAATCGGGAAGCCTTTGTCCAGCTGGGAAAGGATATCCGTTTCTATCCGGGTGTCGAGACGTGGTTCCCCAGGATCAATGCCTATGGCGACAGCAAAGGCGTGGAGATCCAGCATTATGTCATCTCTTCCGGCAACAAGGAAATCATCGAAGGCTCCTCCATCTACCGCTATTTCAAGAAAGTCTTTGCCTGCGAGTTCCTCTATATCAACGATAACGCTGTTTGGCCGAAGAATGTCGTCAACTATACCACCAAGACTCAGTATCTCTTCAGGATCAACAAAGGCGCCCTGGATATGTCCGAGGATGACCGGGTCAACCAAAGCATTCCGCATGATGAGAGAACCGTTCCCTTCCGGAACATGATCTATATTGCCGATGGTCTCACCGATGTGCCCTGCATGAAGCTTGTCCGCGAAAAGGGCGGTGCCTCGATTGCGGTCTATGGCCGCGGCAAGAAACCGACGGCCAAGCAGCTCTTTGCTGATGGCCGGGTCGACTTCTACACCAAAGCCGATTACACGGAGAACAGTGAGTTTGACATCATCATCCGGAAGCTGATCGACAAGATGTCCGTTCAGGATGAGCTGATCCGCATCCATCAGCGCCAGGATGAAGAAGTCGATGTGAAATAAAAGGCCCATCCGGGCCTTTTTTCTTGGCGCTGATGACTAAGAAAACCTTTTATATTGAATAGAGGTTGCTTTTACTTTGCAACGAAGAGCGGCTGAGAAACAACACGCTTCTTTTCCCGTTTGGCTTTGACAATAAGATAAATAGCCGACACGATCAGGACACCCAAGGCAAAGCCACCGAAGTCAATCCCGACATCCTTCCAGGAAGGGCCTCTGCCGATTGTCGTCATCTGGCAAAGCTCTGAGCTGGCAGCCAGAGCAAAACCATAAACCAAGGCTGTCAAAGACCAGCCGTCTTTTCCGCTGAAGAAGTACAGCTCAAACACGATGACGGCAAAGACGCCCGTCAGCAAGAAGAGCATGAAGTGTCCTAAGACTTTTCGGATCAGGTAATGAAGCCACTCAAAGGAGGAGCTTGTCATGGAGGTGATGATTACGGTTGTCTCCAGCTGGACGGATGGATCTTCTTTCCAGGCTAAGACCAGAACCAGCTGACCTTTCTTCTTACCCAGCAGACGGCCCTGGCTATCGATGGTAGCAACGCTAGGATCCTTTGAAGCAAAGGTCACCTCAGGATAGGTGACCGGCAAGGCTTTGACTTCCGGGGTCAGAGCATAGGATAGCTGGGTGGCGATGCCGTACTGAACGGCGAAGGTGGAACAGGTGATGGCCGTGGCTTTGACTTCCTTGATGGTCAGTGTCAGCGTCTTTGAGAAATCCGGGTTGGACTGTGACGTCATCGTCAACGACGTCGTCCCGACTTTCTTCCCGGAGAGGACTCCGTCTTCATAGCTGAGATAGTCCTTATCGGCTGTTACCTGAATGGCTTGGTCGCTGGCCCCGGGATTGAAGGTCGCCTGCAGCGGGAACATCTGTCCGAGATAGAAGGAGTCCGGGCCCTGATAATCCAAGGCGGTGACCGGCGTGAAAGCACCGGAAACGACTGTCAGGGACAGCGATTTTGCAATGCTGGAATCAGCGGCACTTTGACAGCTGAGGACGACATTTCCGGTGTTAAGACAGCGGCATTTGCCCTGGCTGTCGATCGAGACGAGTGAGGGGTCCGAAGACAGGAAAGTCACATCCTTAGACTCGGCATCCGGCTTGTCGGTCGACCAGCAAAGCCGAGTTGTCATTCCTTGGATCAGCGTTGTTGGGGTGGATAACGACAAGGCAATCTCGGAGATGCTCTTTTCCTCAATGGAATAGGTCCAGGAGCTCTGAATCTCCGGATGGCTGACGCTTTGGACCAATAGCTTTTCCTGGCCGGCTTTCAAGGCCTGGATCCTGCCGTTGTCCAACAGCTTCAGCAAGCCTTTCTTTTCTGGCAGGGAGTAGGTCGCCCGGGTATCCGAGGTGTTGCTGGGCGTGAAGGCAAGACTGGGGGCCGTGCTTTCGCCGACATAAATCCGCTCTATTCCGGTTAACGACAGGCTTTCCGGTTCAATGAGGGTTGCTTCCTTTGCTCCGTGGTCCAAAAGAAATGCCGGCACGCCGCTCTGACGGCTGCTGTCACCTCCGGACATCGAGGCTTCGGTCAGGATGAACAGGGATAGGAAGAGGAAGCAGCAAAGATAAAAGCACTTAAGCCATTTTTTCATAGGACTTATTCTAGCATAAACTTACCCATTTCACGTTTATCCTACCCTAACACCTGTTTTATCAATTAGAATAGATACATATGAAAACAACCCCACGGGCCCGGACCTTTCTCGGCCAGGAAAACGATACCTTCGATCTAGCGATTTTCTTCGTCCTGACGATGTTCACCTCGGTTTTCACCTTGGGGCGCTTTAACGTCAGCGACGAACCGATTCAGGAAGGCTACACCGGTTTTGTCCTCTGGGGACGGATTATTTCCTATCGCCAGGATCAGGCCATGAACGTCGCTCTTTTCGTCGCTTCATTGGTGTGGTTCACCCTGCTTGCCGTGCTGTTCCTCTACCGCCGTTATCTGCTGAATAAAGGATTCATCTCTCACAAGCTGCTGGCTTTTTTCATCGGACTGATTCTGTTAAGGTTTGTGACATACTTCTCTTTCCCGTATGGATCCCTCAGCTTTGACTTCAAGGATCTGGCCAGCCAGAAAATCTTTACCATTCCCTATGACGGACTATCCCTCTATGACCGGACCATCAGCTTCTTCCTGGACGAGATGTTCCTTACTTATTTCTTGCTCTTCTTTACCTACTTCAAGACCCTGACCTACCGAGCGGATGTCCTGACCGACATCCTGCTTTTTGCCTTCATTGGCGTTGCCCTCTTAATGAATCTCTACACCTATTGTTTCCAGTACAACGAGATTGCCTTCAATCTCAAGAACTTCTTCAGCGATAAGACCCCGCAGATGGAGAACATCGTCAGCTTCACCAGCCATCGGAATGTCTATGGCTTCTTCCTGCTGATGGCCGGCTATGCTTCCTTGATTCTTTCTTTGAGACGGAAGATGTCTCCGGTATTTTTTGGCTTGATTATCTACTTCCTGTTGACGGAATTCCTTATCAAGTGCCGTTCTTCCTTGCTGATGATGGTCTTCTTAGTTCTCTTCTATCTCATCATCGCCGCCGTGGTCAGCTTCAAGAAGAGACCAGTGGTCTTCTGGCTCTCCTTAGGCAGCCTTATTGCGTTGGTGCTGGTGTATCTGATTCTGGTCATCTTCTTCCGGGGCACGTCCTTTGGTAAGCACCTGGCCCTGCTTTGGCATTTCTTCAGCGATCCCGGCACTGTCTTCTCACGACTCGATCTGCAGGAGCGAGCCGTTTCGATGCTAGGAGCCGGCAGCAACTATCTTCTCTTTGGCTTTGGCAAAATCAGTTATATTTATCTTTATAACGCCTTCGGAACCGCCATGTCGGCTGAGCTGCAGTGGTTCAGCCATAACGGCTTCATCGATGTGCTGGTCTCCTATGGTCTTATTTATCTTCTGGTGCTGGTGGCTGCCTATCTTTATCTTTGCTATCAGTGCCTTTATCTCATCCAGAAGAAAAAGGCTTCCGGCTATACCTATCTGGGCGTGCTGTTTCTGATTATCTTCTACGGCTTTGCGGAGTCCCGTATTCTCTTCGGCATGGATGGCTCGCAGGTCTTCTTTACCTTGATTCTGCTTTGGCCTTTGACCCGGGAGTATCAGGACTGTCGTCAACAGGTCCGGATCGGACTTAAAAGGATTTCATAAATGACTCAGGAGCTGAGGAACACTATCATCATCAGTCGCAAAGAGGAGATCATCGATCTCCTGATTTTCCTGACTTTATCCTTGCTTTCGGCAGCCTTGACCTTAGGCAGCTTTCAGGAAGTCACGGACCCGGTTGAATTCTATAACGGGTTTGTCCTTTTAGGCCATTTCTTCTCCTATCGGTTGGATGCCGCGATGGATCTTCCTCTTTTCCTGCCGCTCGTCCTCATCGATGCCGGACTGTGCGCTCTTTTCGTTTATCGGCGCTACCAGGTTTCCCGGACCTTCCTCTCCCGGCGCATCTTGGTCGTGGTCGTCATGCTGGTTCTCCTTCGGTTTGTCACGGACTTTGCTTTCCCGTATGGGAACGTTGCCTTCGCTTATCAGTCTGGCGGAGATGCTCCGCTGACGGAGCTTGTCTATTCCGGCTTTTCCGTAAGGGAGCGGATCATCAGTTTTGTTCTGGAGCAGCTCTATCTTCTTTATTTTGCCCTGGCCTTCCAGTATGTTCCGACCTTCTCGGATCTCTTTGACAAGGTGACGGATGGCTTCTTGGTTTTCTTCATCCTCTTGGCCTGCGTGATGACCTTTTATACCTATGTGGTATCTTCCAAAGCCATTATCGGCAATCTCAAGGCTCTTTTCATCGATCCTTCCTTGCCGGTGGATTCCTCCATCCAGAGCTTTACCAGCAACCGGAATGCCTATGGCTTCTTTTTATTGCTGGGAGGCATCTCCGCTCTGGTCTTAGGCATCCGGAAACCTACGTATGCACCGATCTTCTTGGTGCTGATGACCTACTTTACTTTTACCGCCTATTACGTCAAGACCCGGACAGCCTTCTTCCTGCTCTTGGCTTTGCTTGTCCTTTCCTTAGGCTACTTTGCCCTGATCCACGGAAGAAAGAACGTCAGCTATCTCATCCTGTTTGTGCTGTCCTTGGTGGCAATTGTCATCTTCTTCACGTCCTCCTTCTTCTCAACCCAGGTGGAGAAGCTGATTGCCTTATATCAGGATTCGGTTACCATGCAGGCCAGACTCCAGCTCAACCATCGGGCGTTGGCGATGCTGATATCTCCCTATCTCTGGCTCTTTGGCTATGGCCGGATTCCCTTTGTCAGTCTTTACAATGCCTTCGGCAGAGCCATCTCTCAGCAGCAGTACTGGTCCAGCCATAACGCTTTCCTGGATGTGCTTCTCTCCTATGGGCTGGTAGGGCTGGCCGGTCCGCTGATTGCGAATCTCCGCTTAGTCCGGGAACTGCTCCTGACGCTGAAGCGGCATGACCTGCGGCCGTTAGGATTCTTAGTGATCCTTGCCGAAATGCTGGTCTATACCTTTGCTGAACCGCGGATGCTGTTTGGCATGGACGGCACGGAAGCCTGTCTTCTTTTTGTCCTGTTATTCCCGATTCTCAGGCTTACCATCTGCCCCAAGATCGCCGCCGTCAAACAGGCTTAGTCTCTCTTTAAGTTTGATTTAAGCTACAGCCTCTAGAATGAAGCTGTTCGAGAGGAGGTATGCGTATGAAAAAACGGATGCTTTGGATGACGTTGGTTGGCTGGATGCTTCTAGCGGCAGGCTGCAGCTCGTCAAGCAGCACCTTTTCCAGTGCTGTCACCTTGGCAACGACGGGTACCTCAACCTCATTGACCTCGACGACAGTTACCAGTACCTCGGCCGTTACGGTCTCCGGCACGGATCTTACCCTGAAGAACGTCGGTGCCAATGCCGGGCTGGATTATCTTAGTAGCACCGGCACGGATAAGATCCTGGTCGTTCCGATCGAACTGAGCGACTATCCTTTCACGACCAGTGAACTCTCCACATTGAAGAACACCTTCTTCGGCTCGGCTTCCGATACCGGCTGGCAGTCCGTGTCCAGCTATTACAGCACGTCCAGTTACGGTGCCTTGACGCTGACCGGGACGGTCAGTGACAAGGTGTCGTTGGGAATGACTACCACGGCGGTTGAAAACGCCTATAACCAGGCGGCCAAGCAGAATGAGACCTATACCGATGTGATCGCCTCCTATGCTTTGAAGACCTTAGCCAGCAAAGGCATGGACCTTTCTGACTACGATACCGACAATAACGGCAACATCGATGCCTTATGGCTGGTCTATTCTTCTCCCTACAATTCCAAGAGCAATCTCTACTGGGCTTTCACGACCTGGGCTTATGAGACCGGAACCTATGACAACGAAAGCGTCAACACCTATTCCTGGGCCTCAATTGACTTCCTCAACGAAGGCAATTATCAGGCTTCCAGCGATAAGACCAAGAACGGCGATGCCCATACCTACATCCATGAGACCGGCCATATGCTGGGCCTGGATGACTATTATTCCTATGACTGCGACTACAAGACCAATTTCGATACCCCGATGGGCGGCATGGCCATGATGGACTACAACATCGGCGATCAGGACGCCTTCTCCAAATACCTGTTAGGCTGGCAGAGCCCGACGGTCATCACCGCCGATTATCTGGCGGCCAACAACAACACCGTCAATCTGACTTCCTTGGCTAAGGAAGGTTCGTCCGTGCTTATACCAACCTCTAGCGGCTATAACGGAACGGCACTGGATGAATATCTGCTTTTGGAGTACTACACCCCGACAGACCTGAACCTTCAGGACAGCGAGGTTGCCTATACCGGAAGCTACACCGACTTCACCAAAGCCGGACTTCTGGTCTATCATGTCGATGCCTCCGTCGGTAAGATGACCTATAGTTCCCGGAAGAATGCCTATGTCTGGGATGACAGCTATTACAACAGCCTTCCGACCACGGATCAGAATTCCTTCTATTACTTTGTCTACTCCAATTCCCGTTCCTATTCCTATGACACGTCTATGACGGATGCCACGGACTATTATCGGGGAAGGCTGGTCTCCCTCTTATCGGCCACCGGCACGAAAGTCACGGGAAAGAGCAAGCCTGGCTATGCCACCGATACCTCGCTTTTTGAAACCGGGGACAGCGTCTTCGGCTCCGGTACCTTCGAGGATTTTGCCTTTGATGACAATACCAAGCCTGCCTACGCCTTCACGATAGCCTCCAGCGACAGCACCAGCTGTCAGCTGACCTTCACGAAAGCTTAAAAAAGGCCGCAGTCCGACGGAGAAATCCCGACGGCCTGCGGCACTTTTTATTTCCGGCTGTTTTTCTGACTTAAGGCTAACCCTAACCGGTAGACCTGATTCTTCTTGGCGCCGGTGGCGTCACTGATCTCTTTGGCGAGACTGGAGAGGGATTTTCCTTCCTTCAGTCCCTGCTGAATCAAGGCCGTGATTTCTTCGTCCGTGAGGCTGTCTTTGACTTGGCTGGCCCCTTTGATCACGAGCACGCATTCGCCTTTGACGTCCGGATCCAGTCCGCTTAAGAGCTCCTTGATCGTGCCATGGATGACTTCCTCATGGATCTTGGTCAGCTCCCGGACCAGGGAGATCTCCCTATCCGGACCGAAGACATCGGCTAAGACGCGTAACGTATCCAGGACCCGTTTCGGGGATTCATAAAGAATGAGGGTCTCCGGACGGCTGACATAATCTTTCAAGAGCTTGACGATGGCCCCGGGCTTGGTGGGAAGGAACCCAAGGAAAGTGAAATCCGCGCTGTCGATGCCTGAGAGGACTAAGGCCGATAAGGAGGCCGTCGGTCCGGGGATGATCGTCACCGGAACAGCTTCCCGGTAGCAGGCCTGAACCAACAAGGAGCCCGGATCGGAGATGCCAGGCATGCCGGCATCCGAGCAGTAGCAAAGCTTCAGCTTCCTGGCCTTCACCAGCTTCACCAGCTGGGTAGCTTCGCTTAGCTCGGTCTGAGCATAAAGGGAAACCAGCTTCTTAGGCTGAATCGAGTACTGGCTTAAAAGGAGACCCGTGTTGCGGGTATCCTCGCAGGCGATGATATCGGCTTCCTTCAACGCATCAATGGCACGGTAAGTGATGTCCTTGAGATTGCCGATGGGGGTTGTCACCAAGGAGACCAGGGCACCGCTTTTATCCTGATACGGACTATTTCTTATCATCTTTTTTCACAGGTTTGACTTCCAGCACGGATTTATCCGCTATCTGGGAGACCGGAATGAAACCGGAAGAACCGGAGGGTTTGGCGGAGGTGGGAGTGGGATTGGCATGGTAGGTCGGATGAGCATTTCTGTTGTTAGGACGGAAGTTGGGATTCTTATTTCCGTAGGAACGGTTAGGCTGATTATTGTTGTTCGCAGGACGGCCATGATTGTTATTGCTGTAAGAGGGATTGCGGTTGTTGCTGGGGACGGGAGTGTTGGTCCGCTTGATGTCTTCCTTACGCTGCTCTTCGCTCTTCTTGATCTGGGCGATACGGTTGTTGGTATCGGTGATGCCGTGACCGGAAAGATCGACGCCGGCATTGACATCCGTCTTCAGGACCGGAGCAGCCGTCTCCTTCTCCAGGCCCTTCTTCACCCGTTCATATTCTTCCTTGGTGAAGGACTCGTAATTCTCACCGTTGTAGCAGGTGATGGTATCGTTAAGCAAGTTCAGACCGGAGACGGAATAGGTGCTGTTGCGATAAGCGAATTTTTCGCCGATCTTAGGATAGAGAGGACGGATCTGACTGTAGGCTTCATCCTCGAACTTCAGGCAGCACATCAGTTTGCCGCACTGTCCGGAAAGCTTAGGAATGTTGATGGCCAGAAGCTGGTTCTTAGCCATGGAGATGGAGATGCCATCAAAGGCGGAAAGGAAGGTGGAGCAGCAAAGCGGCAGTCCGCAGGGGCCTAAGCCGCCAATCGATTTTGCCTGATCCCGAGGGCCGATCTGACGGAGTTCAATCCGCAGATGGAAAAGACCATTGAGGACGCGGACCAGTTCGCGGAAATCGACTCGCTGTTCGGCACTGAAAGTGATGAGAACCTTGTCATCCTCGACATCAAGATGGGCCTGCAGGACCTTCATATCCAGCTTCAGGTTGTTGGCGTATTTCTGTGTCTCCTGAGCGATTTCCTTTTCCTTGACCAGACTATCCTGATAGAAAGCCTTGTCCTGGAAATCCGCGATTCTGAGAATCGAGGGATACAGGGTCGAGAAGTTCGGTTTGGCTGTCTCTTCCGGCGTCAGGGTCCTTATTTTCTTGACGATGCCAAGATAGGTGCCATGTTCGGTCGGGCAGACCACCAAGTCATTCAAAACAACATCGCGGTTGGTCTGATAATAAGCCATGCCCGCGAAATCAAACGGAATCCCTAAGAGTAATGTTGCCATAAATTATGCCTCGTCTTTCAGAGCCAACAGCATCCGGCTAAGCACCAGGGTCGGCGACAGGTTGACCTGTCTCAGACTGATGGCCTCATCGATGATCTGCTTGGCTTTTTTGATGCCGGCCTTTTTTGACGAAAGGCGGGCGATGATATCACGGAAAGGATTCTTATCCGAGACGTCCCCGATCAGGACATCCTGATAGATCTCGTCCAACGAAAGATACAACCAATTATAACACGTCAGGTCTTTCAGCTGGCTAGTTTGGAGCAGAAGAGCGTAACTGGCCTGAGACACGGAGGTGGTCAGGTCGTTGAGGAAGCCTTCCACGGCTTCGGTGCCATCCAGGAATCCGTACTCTCCTTCGACTAACGCCTTGGCTTCTTCCAGGGAGCCGGTGAACTGAGAAAGGAGATAAGCCTGGGTCGGCGGCAGAGTGAGAGGCTTCTTGCCGACTTGGAAGGACGTCTCCAAGAGCGTCTGATAGTTGCCATCGGAATCGATGGGGTCGACCCGAACGGCCAGGCAGCGGCTTTCAATGGTCTTGAGGACCCGGGTGCGGTTGGTTGTGGTTAAGAAGGCCACCTGACCTTCCTTGGGCTCCTCCAAAAACTTCAGCAGAGCATTGGCGGCCTCTTCGGTGATGTTGTCAATGCCATGGATCACATAGGCCAATCGGTGTCCTTTTTCCAGGGCCGAAAGAGCAAACTTGCTTTCCAAGGTCTGGATGTCTTCCTTGCGGATGGTCTCAAACTGGCCGTCAATCAGGACAAAGTCCGGATGAATGCCACTGGCAAAGCGGACACAGCTGGGGCAGCTGCCGCAGCTGAAAAGACTTTTCTCACAGCTTAAGGATTCGGCCAGATAAACGGCCGTCTCTTTCAGTGGGGCGTTGGCGGGTCCGTAAAGCAGATAGGCATTGGCCAGGCGGTTCTGTTTCCGGGAATTGAGGAACAGCTGATAAAGCGTGGGTTCGCTGATCGAAAGCAGGTTCTGATCCATACCGTCTAGGACCGTTCTTTCAGGCGCTTAACAAGTGCCATGGTGATTTCCTCGGCGATTCCGGCGGGCGTCTTATGGGCATCGATGATGACGATACGGTCATGGAAACGCTGGTTGACGATCTGATAGCCTTCATAGACTTTCTGATGGAAGCTTAAGGTCTCGGCATCCAGCCGGTCACAGCTGCGGTGGCCTTTGGCGATGCGGGCTAAGCCCTCTTCGGGGGTCAGATCCAGGAAGAACGTGATGTCCGGCATGGTCTTATCGATGGCAAAGGCATTGATCGACATGACTTCGTCGATGCCGATGCCCCGGGCATAGCCCTGATAGGCTAAGGACGAATCCAGATAACGGTCACACAAAACGACCTTGCCTTGGGCCAAGGCCGGTAAGACGATCTCCACGAGGTGCTGACGTCGGCTGGCGGCATAAAGCAGGGCTTCGGTCCGCGGATCCTCGGCAGTGTTCTTCTTGTCGAGAATGATTTCCCGGATTTCTTCGGCAATCACCGAACCGCCCGGTTCTCTCGTCAATAAATGAGGGATGCCTAAGGCGGTAAGCCTAGCATCGACTTCCTTGATGGCCGTGGTTTTGCCACAGCCGTCACAGCCTTCGAAAGTAACGAAAAGACCCCGTTGGAGTGATGCCATTATTTTTTATCTCCGTTTTCATTGAGCACGACTCTTCCCTTCAAGGACTGGGAAATGGTGAGGTTGTCGAGATATTCGAGATTGGTGCCGACCGGTAAGCCGTAGGCTAACCGGCTGACTTTGATGTCGGCTCTGCCCTGGTAAAGATTCGCGATATAGAGAGCAGTTGTCTCCCCTTCCAAGTCGGTGGGCAGGGCTAAGATCAGTTCGCTGACCTTGTCGTCCTCGACCCGGCTCTTCAAGGCCGGGATGCCGATCTTGTCGGGAGTGCGGTTACGCAAGGGGGAGAGAGTCCCTTTCAGTGAAAAATAGGTGCCTTGGTAATCCTTGGTCCGTTCGATGGCATAGATATCCTTGGTGTTGCTGACAACCAGCACCTGCTGATGATTGCGTTTCTTGTCGGAGCAGACCGGGCATTCGTCGGTGAAGAAGAGACCGCATTTGGGGCAGCGTTTGACGTCGGTGGTGGCATGCGTGAAGGCCTCGACAAAAGACTGACGCTGTTCCGGCGTCAGTTCCAAGGTCGCATAAGCCAGTCTTTCCGCCGTTTTGGCGCCGATGCCGGGAAGCAGCTTATAGCATTCGATGAGTTCTCCGATGGTGGCTATTTCCTGCATGACTAGTTGCCGCTGACGGCACTGGCCTGATAGCGGGCGATTTCCGCCTGCATCTGGTCCGTGACTTCCTTCTGCTCGGCTTCAATGGCCTGATGTAGGTTGGTATAGCAAATCAAGAGCGCATGTTCAATCTGCGAACGGCTGGCGGTTTCATAGTAGGTCTGATCGATGCTGTCTTCGATGACGGTGTAGTCGCCTTTCATCTTGAGATTGATGCCCTGGTATTTGCCGGCATAGATTTTGTTCTGCAGGCTAATGAGTTTGGCTTTGTAGTCTTCGACGCGCTGCTGCAGCATCACATAGTCGGCACTTTGGGAGGCTTTCTTTAGATTTTCATCTTCTTCTGCCATAAGGATTCTCCTTTCCTTTTTTAGTCTTTTCCGGATACGAGGTCATTGAAGAACTCGGTCGAACTGCTGGTGGCTTTGTTTTGGCCGAAATCAAGGGTGAGGTCTTTCATCGGGTCATTGGCGGTCTTCTTGAAGAGCGCATAGGCATCGGCAAAGTCCTGCTTGCTGACGGCTAAGATATGATAAGGTTTCCCGAAGGTTTCCTGAGTAATCTGCTGAATCAGGGCCTGATTGGCCTTGGAATCGATTTTGGCTTCCTCCACTAGAATATCGGAGGTGACTAAGAGGACGTCTTCTCCGATCAGTCTCAGCTTGGAATTGCTGATGGCCCGGGCTAAGAAGATCCGTTCTCCGACCAGCTGGCTTTCCAGTTTGCCCCATTGATTGCTGACGGTCTTCCGTTCTTCGACCTTCTCCTGGGAGACGGCATGCTTCATCAGGGTAACGAGGTCATCCGTCGTGAAGTTGACCTTGTCTTCTTCCGGCGTCATTGTCTTGGTCTCAGGCTTGGATTCGAAGCCGGTGGATTTCGTCTCAACAAGAATCGGTTTGCTGGCTAAGACCTTCTCATCCGAAAAAGAACCTTCTTTGGAAGATGAAGAGTTGCTTTGTACATTTGTTGCTTTGGATTGGCCAATCATCAAAGATAATAAAGTCAGCTCAAAATGATCCAAAATGTTGTCTGCTGTTCGGTAATCCCTTTTGGCTTCGATGAGCAGACGGAGGTTTGCTTCCAAGGTTTCCTGACTTTGCTTGAAGCTGAGGCAGTCGGTCTTGGAAAGGCGGTTCAGCAGTGTTTCATCTTTAGTGGTCTGATAGAGCAACAGATCCTTCTCGATGGCGATAAGATCGCCATGGAGACGGAGGACATCCATGCCTTTCTGATATTTGTCACGAACCAGTTTCAGGACTTCGTCGCTCTTTTTGTCCTCCAGCAGATGGACCAAGGTCAGCTCATCCTTGAGGGAAAGCAGGCCGAAGAGATTGTCGACATCCTGAGCAGTGACGTTCGTGCCGGAATAGGAGACCAGCTGATCCAAAAGGGAAAGGGAATCCCGGACACCGCCATCGGCTAAGGAGGCAATGGCCTGCAAGGCTTCTTTTTCGTAGGTGACGTTCTCTTTCTTGAGAATCATCTCCATGTTGCTGATGATATCGCTGTCGCTGACTTTGCTGAAATCAAAACGCTGCACCCGGGAGAGAATGGTGGGAATGATCTTCTGGGGCTCGGTGGTGGCTAAGATGAAGACGACAAACGACGGCGGTTCCTCCAAGGTTTTCAAGAGAGCATTGAAGGCCGAGTTGGACATGTTGTGAACCTCGTCGATGATATAGACCTTATAGCGGGACATAATCGGCTGATAGGAGACGTTATCGATGAGCTGACGGACGGAATCCACGGTCGAGTTGCTGGCTGCATCGATTTCAATGACATCCGGGTGGTCGCCGCGGGTGATGCTTTGGCAGCTTTCGCACTGGTTGCACTGATGGCCGAGGCCTTCTTTGCAGTTCAGGGCTTTGGCAAAAAGCCGAGCCAAGGTTGTTTTGCCCGTTCCCCGAGGTCCGCAGAAAAGATAGGCGTGGGCAATCTTGTTTTCCTTGATAGCGTTCTGTAAGGTTTCAACGATTGCTTTCTGACCCACGACTTCTCCAAAAGACTGTGGTCGATATTTGTTATAAAAAGCTTGATAAGCCAAGGTTTCTTCCTCGTGCCTCTATTATACACTATGACCCCGTTTTTCTATTGGAAAAAGTCGATTTATTTTCCCTTGGTTGGACCCGAACGACACGATGGCTGACCTTTGGAAAAATCAGGGTCTCTTCTCCAAGAGAAAAGCCTCGCCTTTCTCTTCCAAAGCCTTTAGCAAGGAGTTTCCTGATGATTTTCAAGGAAAATTTTCTTCTTTGTCTAACAAAAAGGCTCGCCGCTCTTTACAATAGAGAGGATGAAAAACAAATTGAAAGCATTCTTCAGGTTCCTTTTCCGGGTCGACGTCCTTAACCGGATCATTGTTTTCATGTCGATCTGTTTCTTTGTCGTCATCCCTTCCATCACCCTCTACTATCTGAACGAATCGAACTTCAGTCTGACCGATGTCGTTCCCTGCCTGATGATCTTAGGCATTGTGGTCGGCACCGGACTCTTCTGTCTGTATAAGCCGGTCCGCACCACCTGGTTCTACTTCCTGGAGGTGCTCTTTGTCTTAGCCGTCTACTCTGATTATTTCCTGAACGTTACGGTCAATGACTTGGTCGATACCTATAACCTGGCCGGCATCTTCGGGGTTGAGGTCAGTTACTGTGTTGTCGGACTGCTCATCAACATCGTCTTCTTCATCAAGAGCATCAGCCGATACCGGAAATCGAAGCTGGCTTATGATGAGCATACTAATGCCGACTCCCCTTATGATTTCCTCAACGGGGCCGAAACCAACAAGGAAATTGAGCGGATGGTCGACCGGATCATTCCGGATGACCGGACCCGTCAGCGGATCAGTGCCATCCGTTCCGTCAAACTCAGCCGTACCTTACGGGTTGCTTCACTCTTCGTTTACTTGATTGTCGGCGTGGTTACCTTGATTCAGATCAAGGCCGATCATACGAGTCTTATCTATTACCCGACGATGACAGGGCTTTTGATTCTGCCGGTATTGTTGGTGGTTTCCATCTTCCTGCCCTGGGATTTCAAGTACATTTATTATTACAACGGAACCTTCTTCCTTTTCCTGATGATTCTTTGTGCCAACAACAGCGCTCTCAAACCGTTATGGATCATTGTCGGATTGGTGGTCTTCGTGGTCTCGCTCTTGGTGACGTTGATCACCGAGGGCCGTACCTGGACTGGTGCCAATCCGGATCGTGGCTCATAATCCGGTAGTGCGGTGTTATAATTTTGATAGCAAAGAACAAGGAGACCTGAGATATGGAAGATGACGCCATTCTTGAGCCGTTGAAGGAATTTAAGGAGCTGGCGGAGAAGTGCCATACCAATGCGGGCACCTTTTTCGATCAGCTTGTGGCTCAGTCGAAGATCGTGGAGAAGGAAAACTGTGATACCTGCGATAACTATTATTCATTGATGAATTCCTATCAGCTGGCCTTGAAGAAGGCCGGCGGTGCCGTGGCCGCGAAAGTCCTGCTGATCATTCTGGATGTGCTTCTGTTTGTCGCTGCCTTTTTCATGATCTGGATGGCCATTGCCTCCGGCGGCGACCAGGTCAGACTGATTGTCGGCATCGTCCTTGGCATTGTCTTCATTATCCTGGGAGTCCTGGATATTCTCCTGTTAGTGAAGAAGATTTCCAAGCTGGTCAAGGACCGCAAAGCCAAGGCCGCTGCCTTAAAGGCGGAAGCCGACCATGAGCTGGAGGTGGCCAAGAACCAGATGGCTCCGCTCAATGCTCTCTTTGACTGGGGCATGCAGGCGGATGTCATCAAGATGACAACCCCGATCATTCAGCTGGACCGGAACTTCGATATCGCCAAGTATGTCTATATGAATGTGAAATACGGCTTAGGGGAGAACAAGGATCCCAAGACCTCCACCTACTTCGTTCAGTCCGGAGCCATCCTCGGCAATCCGTTCCTGATTGAACGGGAGTTCCATCAGATTGACGGACAGAAGACGTATGAAGGCGAGCTGACCATTGAATGGACCACGTATTATACGGATAGCAAAGGCGATTCCCATTCCGTCACCCATTCCCAGACCTTGCGAGCCTATGTCACCAAGTTCTGTCCGTACTACAACTTCGAGACCTATCTGGTCTACTCCAATGATGCCGCACCGGACCTTTCCTTCTCCCGTCAGCCGACGGTCAAAGCCAATGCCACGGATAAATCCCTGAAGAGGGATGTTCAGAAGGGCGATAAGCAGATTCAGAAGATGGTGAAGACCGCTCTTAACGACAAGGATCCTTCCACCAACTTCACGGCGATGGGCAATTCCGAGTTCGATGTGCTCTTCCATGCCCTCGACCGGGACAACGAAGTCCAGTTCCGTCTGCTCTTCACGGCCTTGGCCCAGAAGAACATGCTGGCGCTCCTCAAGTCGAAGACGCCTTATGGCGATGACTTCGCTTTCTGGAAACGGAAGACCCTGAACTGGATCGAGTCCGTGCATGCCCAGACACAGGATATCTACGGCAATCCAGCGACCTATGTCGACTTCGATGTCCGTTCCAGCCGCAAGAAATTCATTGCTTACTGCGATTCCTACTTCCAGTATCTCTTCTTCGATCTGGCGCCGCTCATCTCCATCCCGCTCTATCAGATGACCAAGACCCGCGAGTTTATGTATAACGAACCCTACACTGCCAACCTTTCGAGCTATGAGAATGAGGCGATGGCCAACACTTTCCCGGAGCAGGCGGTCATTCCGGAAGGCTGTGCTACCCCGACCATCCGCAAGGTCAACTTTGTCGCTAAGGAAGGCTCTTGCGACAAATCCCTGATGGTTACCCACGGTTATCGGACCGTGCAGCGAGTCGATTATGTCTCGGTCTTCGGCGGCGATGGCTCCTACCACGATGTGCCGGTCTACTGGGACGAATACATTCCGATCCAGCGGCAGTTCACCTTGGTCACCAAGAACGCGGATACGACCCGTTACGACTATAACAACCTGTCTTCCAATCAAGGATTCTCGAACTTCATGGCCAAATACGGAACGAATCTTGTCTCTTACCAGCGGAAGCTCTTTGCCTTCATCACCGACCACGATTTCAATACCACGGATGCCAGCCAGCTGGAAACCTATCTAAAAAGCAAACAATAGTCTTGAAAGTGTCGGCAAAGTGATAGAATAAAACCAAATTCAAAGGAGGCCACCTATGGCTAACGAATTAGATGAAGTCAATGGCCCAGTCAACGAGTCTGGGCGTGACGCCAACGTCATCGACAAGCAAATTCCGGTCAAGATCGGTTTCGGAACGTATTTCTTCGAAGTGATGCTCTTCATCTTAGGCATCATCCCCGGTATCGTCTTCATCGGCATGAAGATCAAGGCCCGCACCTATCTCCGTCAGCTGCAGCAGGCCATTCAGCACAATGCCTCCCAGATCGATGATTATCTGGAGCAGCGTGTCGTGATCTTGCAGAACGCTGCCAAGCTTCTCGACAAGGCTGTCGATCTCGATAAGACTGTTCTTACCGAAGTCGCCATGTACCGTGGCGGTGGCTCGCCGGCCAACGATTCGACCCGTAACGAAGTGGCTGACAAGGTCAATTCCATCGGCAACAAGATCAATGTCGCTTTCGAAGCGTATCCGGACATCAAGTCCCATTCCGAGATTGCCGATTGCATGCAGCAGAACAGTTATCTCCAGAAGGAGATCACCGCTGCCCGTGAAGTCTACAATGATTCCGTTCTGGAATGGAATACCACCATTCAGAAGTGGCCTGTCTATATGATGGTCGCTGCCAAGGAAGGCTATACGACCCGTGTCCCGTTCTCCACGTCCAAGGAGATGAAGGACAAGGCTCGCGGCACTTTCTTCTAAACGTCACCGACGTAAGAAACTTAAAAAGCCCCAGGCGACTGGGGCTTTTTCAATGCGCTGAGAGAACAAAGGCTACCATCCCAGAAGACTCATCATCTGCTTCAGATTCAGCATCTTAATCTGATTCTGATACTCGCGGCAGCTTTCATCAAATCCGTGTTTGGCTAACACCATATACTGTTTTTTGTAAGGTCCGAAGATTTCCGCCTTACCGCTTTCCAAAAGGTGCTCAGGGACTTCTTTGCTGACAGGAGCTTTGCAGTTTTTGTCTTCGCAAAGCAGAACCGAGCTGTCATCATAGAAAACGGCATCAATCTCAAGGCTCCTCTTTAGCAGCGGGGAGGTTCCTATGTAGGTACAGTCGTGGCCATAAAAATGGTCCAGGAGTCCTTTTTGGTCGGCAAAACGCAGAAATTTCCGGCTGAACGTCTCAAACTCCTTGGCTAGATAAAGATGAATGGCCTCTTTCTGTTTTTCATAATAGAGGGAGCCAGAGGCATAGATGGTTTCTTTGTAAAAATGAAGAAAACGGTAATAGAAATTGAAGAAACGATCCTTGATCTGATAATGGTTTCCCTTAGTCAAGGATCCAAAATTCCTTTCTTTTTCCAATAAATCCAAAGCCATGAGATTACTGAGATAGGGACTGAGATCCGTGGGGGCGGACATTCCCATATGCGAGGCAATGTCTTTCAGAGAAACAAACCCCAAGGCCACGGAGGCCAATAAGGAGACATAGACCGAAGGTTCGCGAACCTCGAGCAAGAGCAGATCATCCGGAAGCCCGAACAGGGGAGAGAAACGATTATAAAGCAAGGCCTGGATGTTATCATCAAAGGAACGATTGAAATTGAGACAGCTGAGATAAAAAGGGTTGGTACCGAAGACAGAAAGATAATCAACAACATCATCTTCGGAAATCGTCTTCGGAAAGAACTGCAGTGCCTCTTGCATAGGCAGTTCATCCACTTTTAGCTGGAAAGTGTTTCGCTTATACAGGGGAGATTCATAGGACATTATTTTCTCCATCATACCCATGGAGTTTCCTGTCAATAGGATAAAAATATTGCTGCTCTTGGCGGTATGGTCGATGAAGAACTGTAGATCAGATAAGACGTTCGTTTCGGTTGCCAGAAACGGGAATTCATCAATAACCAGAATCAGTCGCTTTTGTTGATTCAGGCTCAGCACTTTCTCTAGGAGTGACTTAAAGGTTGGATAGCAATAACCCTCAGGGCTTCCCTCATAGTCCTCGATGGCATAAGAAAAGAGGCAAAGATTATCCTTGAAAGTTCCGGAAGATCCTTGAACATAAATGGTGGATTTGCCTTTGACAAATTCATTAACTAACGATGTTTTCCCGATGCGACGGCGTCCAAAAACAATACCTAATTGGAAATTGTTTTCCTGATACTTTTCTTCGAGATAAGCCAGTTCTTTGCTTCTGCCAATAAACATAGAGGCCTCCTAATTTGTATAATCTAGATTATAATAATCCAAATTATACAATGATTCAAGCCTTCTGAATTTGCAGATAGCGCTCCTTGCCTTCCATATCCGTAAGGACTTTGAGCGAATAACCTTGAGGATAGTCGGCTAGAAAGAGCTTGGAGACAGCCTGACCCTTATTGGCTTCCAGCTCAAAGAAAGCCAGTCCTTTCTCATTCAGGTGGGATCCTAAGGCTTTGAAGATGGCCCGGTAGCTATCAAGCCCGTCTTGACCGCTATAGAGAGCAAGAGACGGCTCCATCTTAGCCACGACATCCTTTGCTCCTTCCTCGATGTAAGGAGGGTTGGAGACGATAACATCAAAGGCACCCGGGACGGAAGCCAGGAAATCCGACGCCACGAAACGGACATCCAGGTGGTTTAAAATCGCCGACTTCTTGGCTAAGGCCAAAGCCTTCTTGGAGATATCGCTGGCGGTGACGTCCGCACTCGGGAACGTATTCTTAATCGCTAAGGCAATCACGCCGGAACCGGTGCAGAGATCTAAAACCTTTTTGTGACTCAAGTCAAAGTTGGTAAAGAGGTATCCATAAAGGAAATCGATGGTTTCGGTTCGAGGAATGAGAACATCAGGAGTCAGATAGTTTTTCAGTCCGCGGATGACGTCATAACCGGCAAGATAGGCGGCTGGATAGCCGTCCTGCAGCTGCTGAAGGAGCTGCTTAGCCTTTTCTTGAGGGATGTTGCCTTCACTGCCGATAATCCCTAGCCGGTCAAAGTCCACCTGAAAGACGCCTTCCATGATAAGGCGGATATCCGCTAAGGGGATGGCGTTCCTATAGAGAAAAGAGACCAGCTCTTGATTCGTCATAAGACTACTTCGAAGACGTACCGCTTGCTTCCTGCAGCTTCCGGGTCTCTTCTTCCAAGAGATCCTTCTGGTTAGCCTCATTCAAAGCCTGGACGATCTCATCGAGATCGCCATCCATGAATTTCGGAAGATTCAGAGTCGACCAGCCGATCCGGTGATCGGTGACACGGTTCTGCGGATAGTTGTAAGTGCGGATACGTTCGTTCCGTTCGCCGGTGCCGACCTTCAGACGGCGTTCGCCGCCGACCTTCTCTTCCAAAGCCGCATCCTGCTGGGCCTGAAGTTTGGCCTTCAGCATTTCCATACAGGTTTCCTTGTTGGCTAACTGATCCCGCTCAATCTGGCAGGAGACGACAATCCCCGAGGGAATATGGGTGATACGGACAGCCGATTCCGTCTTGTTGACGTTCTGACCGCCGGCACCGGAAGAATGGTAGGTATCGATTTTCAGATCGGCTGGATTGATGACAATATTGACATGCTGGACTTCCGGCATGACCAAAACCGTTGCCGTCGAGGTCTGAATACGGCCGTTGGCTTCCGTGACCGGAACCCGCTGAACCCGATGAGCACCGCTCTCGAACTTCAGGCAGGAGTAGACGCCCTTGCCTTTGATCTTGAAGGAGACCAGAGAATAGCCGCCCAGCGGGGTCGGATCGGAATCCATCATCTGGATCTTCCAGCCCTTCTTATCGGCATAATGGGTATACATCCGGAAAAGGTCGCCGGCAAAGATGTTGGCTTCGTCACCACCGGCAGCGCCGCGGATTTCCATGATGATGTTCTTATCATCATTCTCATCCTTCGGCAGCAGAGCAATCTTGATCTCTTCTCTCTTCTTGTCTTCCTGGATGGTAAGATCATCGAATTCGGTCTTGCCCAGTTCCTTCATTTCCGGATCCGGATCCTTCATCATCTCTTCGGCATCCGCTCGGTCGGACTGGATCTTGAGAAGATCATCGTACATCTTGACCGGATCTTCCAGATCCGAACGTTCCTTGGAAAGCTTCGTCATTGTCGGAATATCCAGGGTTCCTTCGGATAAAAGTTTATCGATATCGCCTAACCGTACCTTCATCGCCTTGAGTCTTTCAATCATGTAATCCATAAGATTATTTCTCCTTTAGTGTGATAACGTCCAGCGGCACGGCCAACCAAAAGGAGAACCCTAGAGAAAGCTCAGGGCTGTGACTTCGGAGATGAAAAAAGCAGTAAACAGGTGTTTCACGGTATCAATTTTATCATAAGCAACGAAAAGTATCGACCTCTTGTTAGCCGAAAAGCCGTCAGCTTGGGTTTATTTCTGACTTATCGGCAAGAAATCAACACATCGTGCTTTTCTTTTAGAATCTTGCCGATAGGTTTTTTCGGTCTTTCCTTTTTTTCGTCAAAGGAATGCATTTAGGATGGCTATAGGCTATAATTTTTCTATCTAGGAGCTTTCATGCAGAACAGCAATACCCAAAAAGTCCGTCTCATCCATCCCAAGCACCGCTTCTTAACACGGATCAAGCGCACCCATCCGGTCCTGACCAGGACCTTATGGCAGTTTTTGAAGTTCGGCCTGATTGGCTGGGCTTTGACGGTCCTGCAGTATCTGGGCTATCTGTATCTTCCGTATGCCTTCGGCCTTTCCTATGCCTCCATCGAATGGATGTGGCCCAAGATCACCCTTCCTTATGGCGGGGGCAAGTATGCCTGGTCTATCATCGGATTCGAGGTTCTCTACAATGCCGACGGCAGCGTCAAGATCGGCGGCGGACTCGGCTACACCCTTTCCTGGATCATTGTCTATTTTGCGACCCAGCTGATCAACTTCCCTCTGCAGCGGACCATCACCTATCGTTCCAAAGGCAATATCTTGCGTCAGTTAGGCTGGTATCTCTTGGCTCTGATTCTCATCACCTTTGCCAGCAACGCTTTGAATTCCCTATGGCTGAAAGCCGCCAGCGATATCTGGCCGGATGCCATTTATCAGGCCGTTCAGACCTTAGCAACTTCCGGTATCTCCACCATAGCGTTTTTCTTTGCCTTCAAAGTCATCTTCCCCGAGGGCAAGCCCAATGACGAAGACGTCAAAAAGCGGATTCTCAGTGAGAACCGCTATGCTCTTTTAGTTCATCACATCTATCAGGACTGATCCGGTTTGCGGATTGTCTTAAAGAACTCATCCATCAGCAAACGGAACCGGGGATCCTCCAGACGGATGATCTCCAGTCCTTTTCCGACAAAGACGTGATAATGGGATAACGAGCCTAAGTCCGGGTCGTCCAAGACATAATAAAGCTGATGGATGCCGGCTTTTAAGATGGCACCAAGACACATCAGACAGGGTTCCAAGGTAACGATCAGACTGGCTCCCTCCAGATACCGGGAGTGAGACTTCCGGAAGCCTTCTTCCAAAGCCTTCATTTCGGCATGGGATAAGGGATTGTCTTCCTCCTCGACCTCATTGGAGGCATAGATCTTCTGGCCGTCCGCCAAAACCAGACAACAGGAAACCGGGACCTCTTTCTGGGAGGCTGCCTTCTGGGAGAGGGAATACAGCTGATTGAGGATGCTTTTCAGTTCCGTGGGATTCATGATTTTAAAAAAGCCACCGCACACAGGACCCGATCTTATGGCTGCTGCCTTCCGGCCCTGACCAGGTTCGACGGATACTGTCGCGATGGTGGTTCTATTCTACAATCTCGGAAAGGATAAGGCAACCGGGAAAAGAAAAAAGGTTTGAAGAAAGATTGATTTTGTTTTCATTCGTTTTTCGGCGCACTTATTTTTTTGCAGATTTCCATTTTTCTGTTTTTTGGTATTGTCTTTTTTCTTTCTTTTAATTTCATTTCCCGAGAAAATCTCGGAAGTAGGTATAGTCGATTTACTTTTGAAGTCATCATTTTTTCACCCAAGGGAAGGTGGGTTACCCTGAGAACTTGAACACAAAGGTTTTTGACAAACCGAAAAAACTTTTCAGGGTTACTCTAAAAAAGGCCTCTAACAGCAAACGCGTTTCGTGTTTTGGCTTATCGTGTGGAGTGACTCTCTAGAATACGTCATCACCCCTTCTCATTCGGAGGCGCTGATGTAGGCATCGTAGGTCTTAGTGTTGGCTTTTAATTTTGGGCTACTTAGCAGAGAAAGTTAAACATCTTTCGGATAATTTATTGAATAATCGCAATATTTGTGAAAGTCCTTTATTATTTTAAGTGTGATGGTATAATAATAAAAAAGAATAGAAATTATGAAAGGATTTTTTTTACTATTTTCGATTTTGTTTCAGCTGATTGCGGGTTTTAATTCGCTCAATTTGAGTAAAACAAAGGTTTGCCGGAAAGAAACAAATACTGAAACACACGAAATTTTGTCAAAAAGAACTGTTGAGTCTAAGTCCTTTACTCTTGAAGACGGTACAATTAAAACAATACACTATAATTATCCTATCCATTTTTGGGACGAGAATGGATTTCAAGAAAATGATAATAGCTTGTTTTTGGAAGGCCTCAATTATAAAAACGTGCAAGCACAATATCAAGTCAGCATTCCAAAAACACTGAATAGTCTTTCTTTTGACACTCTTTCGTTTAAAGGAGAAAAAATAAATTTAAAAAGAAATCTAATTCATCCTGTGGCTTCTTATTCTACAGAAGGCATTGTTCAAAAAGATTTGCTTTCGGGCAAAGAATTTTCACAAATAGCTTTTGCTTTAAATGACGGGACCGAATATCTTGAAAATATTAGCCCAGATAGTTTTTCCTCTATGGAAACGATAACTACAAAAAGCAGCGAACCTTTTAATTTTTCTGTTTGTTTATCAACAAAGCTTCCACTGGTTTTGTCTAAAGGAATATACTACTTTCTTTCCTCATATGGAATGCAAGTTTTTTGCATCAATGCTCCCATCATTTCCGATTTGTCTGGTGTAACAGTTCCTATGACTTTGCTTTCCGTCCAAAAAAATAATGAGGACTACCAATTTGATTACAGCATTAATGATTTGAGTTCTTATTTTTCCTCATATCCACTTCTTTTGCAAAACAGCGTGTCTTTTTCTATTGAACAATCAGCATTATCTATTCAGGACAAAGATTATATTGTTGGTCAGCCAATGGCATTTGAAAACAATTATCTACATATTGGTAAATCTCCATATACAATGATGGGAATTGGTGGCCAAAGGTTACGCCCAAGTTTTAGATCAATAGTAAAGCTAAATTTTGTTTCCTCTCTTTCCGCTTCCCTTATCACTTCTGGAGTCATCTCCTATAGTAATTACTCGGGCAATGTCTCAATTTATCCGCGATTAAAAGAAATAACCTCAGAACCGATTTTTAGTCAAATTGATGGAACGACGAGTTATACAACAGGAAACGAGATTTCTCATCAAGGTAATACTGGATTTGCATATGACGTGACACAAATTATTAAAAACGCCCTTTATTCAGGAAAGTCAAGTGTTATGTTTGAGTTTTCGTTTTCCCTAGATTCCATTCCTGAGACAGTTTTCTATTCTTCTCGATCCAATTCAAATAGACCAACATTTACACTTACCTCCCCTGAAATTGCCAATTCTTTATATGGAAATGCCGGTGATTATTATCAAGAAAACTCAATTAATATTAATTGCTTTGGTTATGCAAGCGGGATTGATTCATTTTTGCAGCTCCTTTTCTATAACGGGACATCTGTTTATCCTAATAATACAAATTATGTTGATGCAAGTGTTTATCAATCTGTATTTGTTCCTGCTGCGTTGTCCAGAATGGCTCAAAACAACATTGACGCAAGAATCATTTCTGTTGATAACAATTATATTTTTGATTACGAAAGGAGAATTGCATTTAGAATTGGCAATATTAGTCAGGAGACCTATCATGATTTCCATTTTATGAAACAATTATCCAATGGAAGATGGGCACAAAAGCATGGCTCATTACCATCACAACAAGAAGACTCCGGAGTAACACCAGAGACATCCGATGTTTGGAATATTGGGACTTATGTTTACGATTCCTTAACCACCTATTTTGCTATTTCACAAATTGGGTGACCTTATGAAAATAAAGAATTTATTGTTGCCTTTCCTTATACTGCTCTCTTCCTGTCAGTCCCAACGGTCAGTCAACCCTCAGGAAATCCCTCAGGACAGCACCTATCTTTCTTCCTTGGAGAGTGTGGATCCCCACTCGGTTTCGCAGGATAACCGCACGGATCCGATTCTGGATCCTTTAAGTGCCTATAAGCCAACTGACTTTTCAGCCGAACAGCGGTCTAAGCATCCCGAGACCATTGCCCAGCTTTCGACCTATTTTTCTTCGGATTACACCATTGAGCCCTGGGAAAGCCTGTCTCCGTCCGGAAAATCGTTAGCCTTCTACCTGGATGCTTATGGCAACGAAGGCGATTGGAAAGTCGCTTTCTTTGATAATACCCTTGCCCCTTATTCTCAGCGAAGCCAGCTGATCAGTCCTCTGGTCAGCGGCATCTACTCCAAAGGGAAATGGAGCTATGCCCTCACAAGTTTCCAGGACGGCAAGCGGATTTTTGATCAGCTGCTTGTCAGCATGAAAAAGCAGATGTATGCCGTTGTTCATGCCTCCTCTTTCCCCTATGACGTCTACTATGATGCTGACACCCTTTATCTCATCAATCAGGATCCCGCCTTTTCTGAAGACTATTTTGCTAAATTCAAGGCCGCCCAAGGAAAAATATACCGTCTGAAATGACCGCATTCTGAGAGGGACAGCCTTTGACATTTAGAAAGAATGCTCTTAGGCGAGGTCTTACCCCAAGAAGGTTTCTTTGTTTTTCCTGTTTTCGTTGTGTATAATAGGAAGGAAAACAGGGGTTATGACAATGAAAACGTTTAAGAAATTAAGTTTAATAGCTTTGGTATTCCCGCTGGCTCTGACCAGCTGCAAGACCGCTGCCCAGAATGCGGTGGCTTTGCCGTCGCAGGGAACCGTGATTACCGCTGAGGAAGGAAAGAAGCAGTTAGCTTCTTCCTTTACCGCGGAAGCCGCTTCGGATGCGATTGGCTTTTCCATCAGCAACGCTTCGTTAAGTGGGTCGGCTTCGCTGTCTGTCTCTTTAGGCAGCCAGTCGATTTCCTCGATGAACGGCTCCTTCTCCTTAGGAACGACCGACATCAGTGCCGGCATCTCCGGTCTGACCGGAACCACCGTTGCTGGCTTAAAGGCCAGTGCCCGTGCCTCCTCCGTCATCAAGGCCAGCTATACTGAGAATTCCGCCGTTTCTTCGACCACGACCACTTTTGCCAACGGCTCCTATTCCGCTGCCTGCTATATCCAAGATGGCAATTTCTACGCCGATCTTTCCAATGAGAACGTCCAGAAACTGGTCAGTACCTTAGTAGCCAGTCTTTCTTCGTTGACCAACGTCACCTCTCTTCCGGAGAAGGTGATGTCTCCGCTATCCTTAAAGGATTCCGACTTCCCCTTAGTCAATGCTACCAAAGCCCAGGAAGCCTATGATGACTTCAACAAGACTTTGGAAAACCTTTCGTTGGATACCGAAGGCACGTATCGCAGCCATGGCAAAGACACCTATTCCTATTCCCTTTCGATGACGGGTAAGACCCTGACCGAAATGGCCAATGCTGCCAAGACGTCCAGCTCGACTGCCACCTCCGCTTCTGCTTCAAGTGCTATCTCCGGCGGCATAACATTGCCCTTCGATATGGGTTCAATCGGCATGACCTTCAGTGACAGCTCTTATTATGATTTCACGCTTGTGTATGACGTTAACGGCTTAGTCTCTCTTGGGTTTGGCATCGATCTTTCCGTCAGCTACACCTATGCTCAGACCTTAAGTTCGGATATGACGGTTTTGTTAACCTCCACCAGTACGTCGACGCCTCTGTCCTATGTCTATTCCGGCAACGGCAAACTGCAGGCCGCCATTAAAATCAACGTCCTCAGCGGCAGCAATGTCGTGATTGACGAACTGAAAGATACGTCAGCCTATCAGACTGTCAGCGACTAGCTAACGGAAGGATTTCGTCATCCAGATATGCGGGCATCCCTCGTCCGGCTCAAAAGAGCCGGTCGGGACATACCCGCATTTTTCATAAAACGGGATGGCCTGCTCCTGAGCATGCAGCCATAAGGAAGTGGCCCCTTGCTTGAGAGCATAAAGCTCGGCCTGTTCCACCAGATAGGAACCCAAGGACTTTCCGCGGTAAGCCTTTAAAATGGCCAGCCGCCCTAAGGTCCAGCGCTGATTCTGCGGGTCCAGGAAGACCCGGCAGGTACCCACCGGTTTATCATTCCAATAGACCACCAGATGCGTGGCAATGTCATCGATAGCATCCAGTTCGTTGTGGAAGCCCTGCTCGTCACAGAAAACGGTGAGACGGATCGTGACCGCCTCCTCAGGGCGCTTAGCAAAGATTTTCAGGCTGACCATAAGGTCTAGGCTTTCTTCTGTTTGGCTAGATAGGCTTCCAATGCCTTCTCATCGGCTAACTGCTTCTTATACGCCTTGGACTGTTTTTCAATCAGCTTCGGATCTTCGAAGTAGGTGACCCCTAACGCCCGGCGGACCCGAGCCATGGTCTGGGCGGCTTTCTGCTCCGCCTTCAGGGAACCTTCCTGAAGGATCTGATAGACTCCCGGAATATCGGCTTCGTAAGCCTTGCGGCGGGTCCGGATAGGCTCGAGGGTATCGTTGAGGACCTGGGCTAGGAAGGTCTTGACCACGACATCGCCTAAGCCGCCCTGCTGATACTTGGCTTTGAGTTCATCCAGAGTATGGTAGGCCGGAAGATACTTAGCAAAATGCTCATCCTTGCAGAAAGCATCCAGGTAAATGAAGACCGGGTTGTTTTCCGTATGTCCAGGGTCTTCGACCTTGAGATGGGTCGGATCGGTATACATCGTCATGACTTTCTTGGTGACCGTCTTGGCATCATCCGAAAGGTAGATGGCATTGCCTAAGGACTTGGACATCTTGGCTTTGCCGTCGATGCCCGGCAGTCTCTTGCAGGCATTGCTGTCCGGTTCCATGATCTTGCAGGGAACCAGGGTATCGCCATAGAGGGAATTGAACTTGTGGACTATCTCGTTGGCCTGCTCGATCATCGGCTCCTGGTCTTCGCCGACCGGAACGATGGTGGCATCAAATGCGGTGATATCGGCCGTCTGGGAGACAGGGTAGCAGAGGAAGCCGGCGGGAATGGATTCGCCGAAGTCTCTTAACTGGATTTCGTTCTTGACGGTCGGATTCCGTTCCAGACGGGACAGAGTGACCAGATCGAGATAATAGCAGGTCAGTTCAAAGAGTTCCGGAACCCGGGACTGAATGAAGATGGTGACTTTGTTCGGATCGATGCCGCAGGCGAGATAATCCAAGGCGACTTCGATGATGTTGTCCCGGACCTTCTGAGGCACACCGAAATTATCGGTGAGGGCCTGGGTATCGGCGATCATGATGTACATTTCATCAAAGTCGCCGGAATTCTGCAGTTCGACCCGCCGCCGCAAAGAGCCGACATAATGGCCGATATGCAGTTTGCCGGTCGGCCGGTCGCCGGTCAGCATGATCTTCTTCTGAGTAGCTGGATTATCCATGGGGAATGAAAGCTCCTTTTCTAAGCTGTTCTTATTTCTTTTCGTTGACGACTTTTTCCAGATAGGCACGGACCTGATCCTTCAGATCATCCCGTTTCAAGGCATAATCGATGATGGCCTGGATATAACCGAATTTGTTGCCGATATCATAACGGGTTCCGGTGAAGACACAGGCATAGCAGGGGTTGATGGCCATCGAGGTTTTGATGGCATCCGTCAGCTGAATCTCACCACCGACACCCGGCTTCGTCTTTTCGAGGATGCCGAAGATTTCCGGAGGCAGGACATAACGGCCTAAGACAGCGATATTGGAAGGAGCCAGTTCCGGCGTCTGCGGTTTTTCAATCATATCGCAGACCTGGAAGACTTTGCCTTCGGCTTTCTTGGTCGGTTTGACGACACCGTATTTCTTCAGCATATCGGTGGGAACTTCCTTGCAGCCTAACTGGGTGCCGCCATTGGTCTTGTAGTAGGCATCGATCAGTTCGCCGATGGCCGGCTTCTTATCGTCGGTGATGAGATCGTCGCCTAAGAGGACGGCAAACGGATCATCGCCGGCAAAAGCTTTGGCACAGAGGACGGCATCGCCTAAGCCCTTCGGTTCTTTCTGATGGACGAAGGTGATATTGGCCATATTGGCAATATCACGGATCATCTGAGCTTCGGCATCCTTTTTAGAAGCCTTCAGTCTCATTTCCAGTTCAGCATTGACGTCAAAGTAGTCTTCGATGGCTTTCTTGGATCCGGAAATAATCAAGAGAATATCGGTAATTCCGGCTTTGACGGCTTCTTCAACAATATATTGGAGATTCGGCGTATCGATGATGGGGAGCATCTCCTTGGGTAAGGCTTTGGTAGCCGGTAAAAAACGTGTCCCTAATCCCGCAGCGGGGATGACGGCTTTCGTAATTTTCTTCATGGTATTCCTCCTAATTAGGTGTTGGCAACATTATAGCACTTACCCTTTAGGCTTTCTTTGCCTCTCCTCTCGGGTTTTGCTTTGTCTTGAAAGTCGATTTCATCAGCAAGGCTGAAAGTCGTAAAAAAACAGAAGCGGATTTTGTCCTTTCGTTTTCCGGAAAGCCAGCCTTATCTTTTCTTAGCAAAACGGATAACTTTTTTCTGGAAGCAAGATAGAAATGGCTGAGATAACGAAAAAAAGTAAAAACCGTGTTTCCTATCGAAATCTTTTGTGATATAGTAATAGCAGTTTCCAGTAGGACTGGGATTGTGTGACTCAAAAACAAAATCTCTAAAACTATTGTAAACGCTTACTTATTTATTTATAATCATAGTGAGAAGAGTAAACCAATGACAGAATTCAAGATTAAAGTAACCAACTTGGGTGGCCTAACCTCTCGGTCAAGCGCTGAGCTCGTTGAGGAAGCCAATCACCATAAATGCAACATCACCATGAAGCTTGAGAATGGTGAGGAATGTGATCTGAAGTCGATCATGAACGTTTTTGCTCTCTCCCCGGTCATTCAAGGCGATTCGCTGACGATTGTCTGCGAAGGTGCTGATGAAGATCAGGCCGTTGCCGGATTCGAGAAACTCTGCAAAGAGTACAGCTTCTAGTCCCCTTCAAAAAGGAACTACCAGAAGTCTACATAGCAGCTTATCGACAAGAAAAGTTTTGCGACACGGGTTGTTACAAAACTTTTTTCTCACCTAAGCCTCCGTTTATCAAAACGTATATCATTGGCCATGATATAGTCGAGTCGACGGTATGCTTTCTCTCCGATACTCCCTTTCTTGAAGGGACGACGCCGAGGAATCCTTTAGAGACGAAGCTCGTTCGATTCGTGCCTTTCGATAAGACGAGACGATCCTAAGACGTCGATATGAGATGATCCTATGTCGTTTAGTGGCAAAGCTGCTGAGAGCTTTGACCTCGTTAAGGGAAGACGCGATAGAGACGTTGGGAAGGATTCCCGGTCTGAGGCGAGACGAGCTGCCGAGAAGGGACGTGACCTAGGTCGCCGATAAGGGATGATCAGAGCTGATCCGGGCTGTCGACGGGAAGCTATGTTCCGCGCCGAGCAGAGCCTAGAAGAGACAAGCTGAGCCTAGCTGATAAGAGATGATCCCTGTTACGGGCAGAGACGAGACGTCCGTTTCGTGCCAGGATGACGTTGGGATATATCCTCCGGGATGAGATGATACGGCGATACGAGCCTAGCTGTGCCGGCGCCGGTGTTGTCGATTTCGACGTTGAGCCGAGATCAGAAGGGAGCAGATCAGACGATGGTGACGGATCCGTTTAGTCGATAGGGCCTAGGCGCCATTGTTGAATGGCTGTGACCTGGGCCCTCTTTTTTATGATTTAAAAGCCCATTTCCACGGCTATTTACGGAAATGGGCTTTTGTTGATCTTAGGCTTTCTTATCGGTGAAAAACGGCTGGAACAGGCTGATGACATCCTGGTAGTGGGGCTGTTTGAACGGCAGGATCCCTTTGAGAATCCGATAGGTGCCATCCGAGAAATCCAGCGTCAGGAAGAACTTCAGCTGATAGTTCTGGATGTTGTCCTCATACTTATAGCCCAGATACTCTTCACTGAAGGCAGATTTGTCATCGATGAGCAGCGTATCCAGCAGATGCTGCACCTCTGGAACATCGAGATGGCTCTTGGCGCCATTCACGTCTAACTCGTAGGCTGCCTCTTCCGTTGCCATGATGGAAAGACGGTCGACCTGTTCGACCGAGTCCGGCTTCCGTTTCCAGAACGCCAGCGATACCAGCGTCGGATTACTTTTTAATTTCATCGCTGAACCTGAAATTGTCAAACAGCGTACCAAAGAGCTTATCCAGAACGATCAGATACGGCGGAACCTTGGCCATGCCCTCTTTGGTGATGCTCGGAAGCAGATCATCCTTGAAGGTCATGCCGATGAAGTAGGATTCCGGATCCTTGTCTGTCACCACGCCTTCGAGTTTATCCGGCCAGTCCAGGATATAAAGCTTTTCGAAGATCAGCTTCGTGAATTCCGGGAACATATCCCCGAAATCGGTGATCGGCTCTGCCGTGGAGACCAGTCCGTTCTGGACGATGGTAGGAGTCAGGCTGACTTTATTGTCGAGGCCCTTCTCCATCACGATCTTGACGGTCTGTCCCTGAGGAATCGTATGCCGGAAGGTAAAGGACGTCAGCAGCTCTTCATGCTGTTTCCAGCTCTTGCCGTCATCGACGCCGAAATCCATCTTGCAGTCCTCGCAGTGGTAACCCTGCGTCTTCAGCACGGAATCGAAGAAGCTCGACGTATTGTCGCTGCCGCAGCGCGGGCAGGTAATGGCACTCATAACTGATCCTCCTTGTTAAGGCCGGTCACGTTTAAGAGACCGTCGTATTCCTCTTCCGTCACTAACCGGAACGTCCCTTCCTTAAGATCACCGAGCTTTACTGGACCGAAAGCAATCCGCACCAGCTTGATGACATCATAGTTGTATTTTCCGAAAAGCCGTTTGACTTCGTGGTATTTGCCTTCCCGGACGGTAATCTCAGCATGATATTCATCTTGAATCACCAGGTCGGAGGACGAAGCAATCTCCCCGCGTCCGATATCCAGATTTCCGGCTTTGAAGTAATCCACCAGCTCCGGTTTCAGGATATGGTTGACCGTCACCGCATACGTCTTGGTGACTTCGTAGTTCGGGTTAGCCAGCCTGGCGTTGAGGATGCCGTTATCAGTTAGGATCAAGAGTCCAGTCGTATCCGCATCCAGCCGTCCCACCATCCGTACCCGTTTCTTATAAAGATCCGGAATCAATCGCATCACCGAAGGATAACGTTCATCGATCATCGAACACATATAGTCGGCCGGTTTGTTTAAAAGCAGCGTGACATACGGGATATTCTCAACGACTTTCCCATCGACCTGAATCTCATCGGTGCCGCTGACTTTGATGTCGTTGACGGCAGCAGTCTTGCCGTTGACCATTACCCGTCCGTCATCGACAATCTTCTTGCAGCCGCTGCGGCTGCCAAACCCATGGGTTGCTAAAAAGCGGTCCAGTCTCATTTCGTCTTCTTTCCTTTGCTCTTATAAAGTGACTTCAAGGCTGCAATATCCAAGCCGCCTTGACTGTCGGAAGCCGGCTTGCTCGGCTCGGCTGTTGCCGCGGCTGGCTTTGCTTTCTCAGAAGGTTTACTGGTTTCTTCCGGCTGCTGGATAGGAGCTGTGTTAGGTTCAACAGACTCCTTTCCCGGCGTTCCGAAGATGTCGGCCTCTAAGGTATCATCGTCAGGATAGGATTCTTCTTTCCCGGATAAAAGTCCGCGAGTCAGCGACTGATGCTGAGCGCTTTCCGGTTTCGGCGTCTCTACCGGCAGAGGCAGCGGATCTTTTAAGACCATCGGCTTGGTCTTTTCCGGTTTCACAAAACCATGGGCCACCAGCGCCACGGCCATGGCAAAGGAGCCGATGATCATTGTCGCATCGGTCACCCACTCCGCCTGCAAGGACGACGAATAGCCGACAAACAGCGGAGCTTTGAACTGAGTTAAGGACAGATAGAAGATGCCAAAGAGACTGATACCGATGTTAAGGCTGGATCTTTCCATCTTAAAATCGTCTCTTGCGCGTAGATAATAGCCTAAGAAATCACCGCCAAGATAACCAATAGCAACCGCGGCAATCAAGACCAGATTGCTCTTAATGCCTTGAAGGTAATCCAAGCTGTTCAGACTGGTAGCCACACTGAGGAAAAGACCCGACATATAGAGTAACGTTCCCAGAGATTCCCCGCTGAAGCTCGTCACCAGACTGCCGATGAGAATCAGGATGAATAGACAGGCTTCTCCTGCTCCCGAAGAGACAGTCTTGGCAAAGGTGAAATCGATTTTATACAGAGCAAACATCAGGAGGACACCAACAACTAAGAAAATGAGACTGGAGACAAGGTGCTTCCTATCGTTAGCCTGATAGAGACGAAGAATCTCTAAGGCCAGGAAGACGACCGCAAAAGCCAACATCCCGCCATGAAGACCTAACGGGAAATTCTCACTTAAGAAAGAAAACGGAATCAGAAAGACGAAGAACACCCCAATCAAGGAACCTAAGATCAGACTCCAGTTGACTTGATAACGGTGACTGATCTTTTTAGGAAGACTCTCCCCTTCCGGAACATCGTCGACCAGCATGGTTTCTTTCAAATCACGGACGTTACTGAAAGGAAGAATGGAAAAACACCCCAGAAGGAAGCCCTCCACAAGACGGATGATGTGACCTAAGAAACCGGTCGGTTTAACGCTGGTTTCTACGCTTTCGTTTGTCGCCATAACGTCTCTATTATAACCTAAGCCGAGCCCCTTATTAGAGAAACTTCCATGCAAGACTAATGAAGTTCGACGCTAAAGGTGCTTCCCTGGCCATAGACGCTTTTCACGGCGAGCTTGTAATGGTTGGCTTCGCAGATGTGTTTGACGATGGCTAAGCCTAAGCCGCTGCCCTCAATCGTCGTATCCAGCCGGGAATTATCCACTCGGAAGAAACGCTCGAAGATCCGGCTTAAGTTCTCTTCTTTGATGCCGATGCCGGTATCCTTCACCCAAACACAGTGATCCTGAATGATGACTTCCACCTTGCCATCCTGCCGATTGTATTTGATGGCATTGTCAATCAAATTGGTAAAGAGTCTTTGGATATCTTCCTTGTCGGCCTGAATGGTTAACGGCACTGCCGTAAAGCTTAAGGTGACGTTCTTGGCCAGAGCCTGTGGCTGTAAATTGTCGATGATTGCCTGAATGACCCGATTCACGTCAACTGGAACGATGTTCTTCTTCTCACCATTCTCAAGTTTGTTCAGAACCAGCATATCGGAAAGGATATCTCGCATCCGTTTGGCTTCTAAGACCGTCTTATTGACGGCATCCTGAATCTCCTTTGGATCGCTGATGATGCCTGAGGCAATCATCTCCTGATAGCCAAGGATCGAGGTCAACGGCGACTTCAGCTCATGGCTGGCGTTGGTAAAGAAATCGTTCTTGATCCGTGACAGTTTTCTCTCGCCGGTGACATCCAGAATCAGAATGGCAATTCCGGCCTGGGACTCGTCGTCCCAGCCAAACGTCAGCGTCATGATATTGATCTGGTAGATCCGGCCTCGGAAGGTCAGATCAAAGGGAGCGCTCTCCTTCCGAAACGTCAGAGCGGCCTCGACTTTTGAGGTAAAAGCCTCATCCGTCACCAAGACGTGATAGTCATTGCCCAGAGCTTCTTTCTCCTGATAGGAGAAGATGGTGGTGGCTGCTTTGTTGATTAAGACGATCTTGCCATCGCCGGAGAGGGCTAAGAAGCCCTGGGAAATGGAATCCAAGATGGTCTGGGTTTTCTGCTGCTCTTCTTTGAGCTGAGTGATCTCGTTATCCAGCTTGCTGGACACTTTCTTTACCGCCAAGGACAAAGCCGCCACGTCATCCTGATCGGACAGGGAAGAGGAATCTCCGCTGATCAGGACCAGCTTCTGAATTTGCTCCTTGAGCGGACGGATATCCTTTTTATATCGATAAACCTGATACCCGACATAGACGGCAACCAGGATCACCATCGTCAAAGTGCCATGAATCAGGAAACCTCGGGATAAGGCTGTAGAGGCACTCTCTTTGACAGCGGTTCTTAAATAATAGTCCGGAGCCTTGCTGTCTTTGACGGCATAATAAATCATGTTATAGCCATAGGAGGATTTCCGGGTGACGATCTTGCCAAGATTGGCTAACTCTGTCGGTGTATTCTCCGTCTTGTACATGCCCATGGAATCATAGACTATCTGATAGCCACCCTGGTCATCCCGGGTAATGACTGAGACCCGGATATCATTGGCATCGCTGCTGGCAAAATAATTTTCAATCTGTTTGCCGCTGACGGCGGAGTCTGCCCCATCGAAAATTCGTTCGGCAATGGTCTCACTGGTCTTCAGACGGTTGGCTGTGGCATCGCTGGAGGCTAAAAAGATGATGATCGCCAGTATCGAGTAGACCAGGATGATGGTTAACGAGGCGATGATGGTCTCGATCGCAGTTCGTTTACGGCTCATGGAAGATACCTGTAGCCAATGCCGTAGACCGCGACAATCCGGTTGCCATCGTCGCCAAGTTTCTTCCGCAAGGCGTTGATATGGACATCGATTGTCCGGCTTTCCAAGGCTTCTTCGTCACCCCAAAGAGCCTTGAGAATGTCATCCCGCGAGACGACACCACCGGAGTTCTTCATTAGGTAATAGAGAATGATGAATTCCGTCTGTGTCAGGTCGACTTCCTGACCTTTGACTTTGCAGATATGGGAGAGGTTGTTTAAAGAGACATTTCCGATAACAAGGTTCTGATTGCTCAGATATCTCCTGGCTTTAGCATTGACACGGCTTATGAGCTCCAGGATGTCAAAAGGCTTCTCGATATAGTCATCGGCACCTAAGTCCAGTCCATCGACTTTATCCATGATCTGGCTCTTGGCCGAGACGATGAGAATCTGGATATCGTTGTTCAGGGGGTTGCTTCGGATCTCTTTGAGAAGATCCAGGCCGTTGGCATCAGGCAGCATTAAATCCAATAGGATCATATCCGGCCGATTCTTGCTGAAGGCCGCCTTGAAAGAGGCGGCATCATAGAAGGTCGTGACTTCATAGCCCTGTTTGGTCAGCGTCAGGTTGATGATCCGGGCAATATCCTTGTCATCTTCCAGCGAATAAATGTGATATCCCATACTTTTTTACCTATTTATTATATGATGACGCGGTCCTTATGGTATCCGCTGTGGATGTAAATCACCCATTCCGCGATGTTGGTGGCCTGATCGCCGATTCGTTCCAGGAACTTATCGACATGGGATTCGAAGACCGTCTTCTGACCATCAATCTTCTTCTCATCTGCAAGCTTGGCAACAGCCAGGACGAGTCCCCAGTAGGCGCTGTCGGCTTCCTTGTCTCGGTCAATCACATCCTGAGCCAAGGCAAGGTCCTTCTTGATGAGACTGGTGAAGCTGTCTTTGACCATCCCTTCGACAATGCTGACCAGTTTATCCGTTCCGACGACCGCTTCCGGATAGTTGCCTTCTTTGATGTCGTCGGCCATCCATTTGATATCATAGGCGTTGTCCCCGATCCGCTCCAGGCATTCCACCATCTTCAGAGCCGCAATCACTTCCCGGAAATCCTGGGAGTAGACCGTCTCTTTTAAGAGAATCTGCATGCATAAGGACTCAATGGCCCGTTCATAGGCATTGATCTTGTCATCATCGATGATGAGCTTCTTATCCACCGGATCCGTACTGAGATAGTAGTGGAAGGCTTTCTCCATGTTGTCGATGACGGCAGCATACATCTGACTGATTTCGGTATGGATGGCATCCAATTCTTTTTCGTACATCATGGCTTTCTTCCTCCGTTTATGAGAACCGACCCGTAATATAGTCATTCGATTTCTCCTCCTTCGGATGGGAGAAGAAGGATTCCGTCTGATTGAACTCGATGAGTTTGCCTAGCATGAAGAAGGCCGTGAAGTCGCTGACCCGGGTTGCCTGCTGCATGTTATGGGTGACGATGACGATGGTGTAGTTCTGTTTCAGCTGTTCAATCAGCTCCTCGATCTTGGCCGTGGCAATCGGATCCAGGGCCGAGGTCGGTTCATCCATCAGGATCACTTCCGGACGCATGGCTAAGGCCCTGGCGATGCAGAGCCGCTGCTGCTGTCCGCCGGAGAGGGCTAAGCCATTGGTCTTCAGCCTATCCTTGACTTCGTCCCATAAAGCCGCCTCTTTGAGGGAGCCTTCCACCAGCTCGTTGAGAAGATCTTTGTTCTTCAGTCCCTGACAGCGAGGACCATAGCAGATGTTGTCATAGATGGACATCGGGAAGGGATTGGGCTGCTGGAAGACCATTCCCACCTTAGTTCTTAGAAGAATCGTGTTCATGGCCAGACTGTCTTCCTTATTAAAGAGAAGACTGCCGTGGTAATGGCAGCCGTCAATCAGGTCGTTCATCCGGTTGAGACAGCGTAAGAACGTTGACTTCCCGCAGCCCGAAGGCCCGATCAAGGCGGTCACCTGATGACGGTAGATATCGAGGTTGATATCAAAAAGAGCTTGCTTCTTGCCGTAGAAGAGGTTGAGATTCCGGATCTGATAGACGATATCCTTCTCTTTGGCATCCAACGTTTTCTCTTCATCACTGATATTGCTGTTGATTTCCATGGTTACTTGCCTTTCTGGGCCTGATTGACCTTAAACGAGATGAGCTTGATCAGGACGGACAGGATTAAGATGACAAAGAGGATCACGATGCTGATGGCACAGCTGGCCTGGAAGTTCTGATGCTCGCCGCTCATCAGATACCAGATGTGGACCGCTAAGGAGGCACTGCCCCGGGTAGGAATGATGTAGTCCTGAATGGCGACGCCGGCCGTATAGACAAGCGCTGCGCTTTCCCCGATGACCCGGCCGATGCCTAACAAGGTCGCTGTCAGAATGCCGGGCAAGGCATTGGGAAGGATGACCTTGAAAGTGGTCTGGGTCTGACTTGCCCCTAAGGCCAGACTCGATAACTCCATGCCATGCGGAATGGTCTTGATGGATTCCTCCGTCGACTTCACGATGATGGGCAGAATCATGCAGGCTAAGGTCAGACTTCCGGCAATCAGGCTGGTTTTGCCTGCTGTTAACGGCAAAAAGACGATGCCACCCACCAAACCGAAGATGATGGACGGAATGCCGGTGATCATATCGATGAGACTCCGTAAGATCCGGGTCCCTTTATTGTCTTTGCTGTAGATGGCAAGATAGATGGCTCCGCCTACCCCTAAGGGCAAAGCGATTGCCATCGTGATCAGAATCAGATAGAGCGTCGAGATGAGAGAGCCCCGCATGCCCTGCCCGCCTTCGGACAGGGTCAGGGATTTCATGTAGGTGCAGGAGTCAAAGGCTTCCTGAACCTTCTTGGCATCACTGACATCCGGAACGACCGCCTCGGCCGTAGCGGCATCGCTGGTCGTCCATAAGAGAGCGGAGGATAAGACGGCTCCCTCCTCTAAGGTGAAAGGCGTGTTCTTAGTGGAATCCACCCAGCTGTTGATATTGGCTTTCGGATCGACATAACTGACTTCGGTGATGGGTAACCCTTCATTGCTCTTGGACTGAGTGAAGCCAATGCCCCAGGTGGTGGAGAAGTATTCATCCTCCTCCGGGGTATGAGTGAAGGTATTCGTGCTCTGAGCAATCGTCTCGCTGGACTTCAATGTCCAAACCTGCGGCTCATAATTGCCGCTGATGAAGTTCCAGGTCAGGGTGGACCAGCCTTTGGAGAAGATAAAAACCAGGATGGCGACCAGAGCCACCAAGGTGAAGGAGGAAAAGAGATAGGTGGAGCCAACGGCAAAGAAGTCCTTCAGCCGTCTCTTCAGTGGAAATTTTGTTAGCGTGGATGAATTAGTTGGCATGGACTTTGCCTATTATAAAAGAACCTAAATATCTAAACCATCTTTGCAATAGATGAATGAAACGGACAATGGCCAAAGGTCTCTTGTCAATGCTGGCCACATGGTCCTTGACATCATTCAAGACCAGGTTCGTCAGGATGATGATCAGCATCAGCATGATGCCGGCAGAGAAACGGACATCATAGTTCAATGAGTTCGGAACGGCTTCCCCGATGGATAAGAGCATCTCACTGGAAAGCGTCACCGCCGGCTCAAAGATGTTCCAGGTGATGCCGTACGTCGGACTGCCGGCGACCATGCTGATGGCCGTGGCCTCGCCTAAGCTCCGTCCGATCCCTAGAATGATGCCGGCAAAGATACCGGACTTCGCATTGACCAGAGCGATCTTGAAGTTGGTCTGGGTCTTGCTGGCTCCTAAGGCCAAGGAACCCTTCAGCTGTCCATCGTCAACCGCATTTAAGGCCGTCACGGAGACGGAAATGATGGTCGGCAAAGCCATGAGGGAGAGAATCAAGGCACCTGCCAGCAGAGAGATACCGCTGGTGCCTTTCATCCCCAGCCCCTGGCTGATGGATTTGACCAATGGAACAATCACACCGAGTCCGAAGATACCATAGATGACGGAAGGGATGGCGGCCAGAAGATCGATGCCGGCCTGGCAGATCTTGGCTAAGGGCTTCGGAGCAATCCGGGCGATGAAGAGAGCCGTTAGGATGGCGGTCGGAATGGCAATCAGGCTGACGATCAGGTTGATATAGAGGGTATTGACGACTAAGAATCCGACTCCATAGAAGAAGGACTGGCTGGTGGCATCAAAGCCGGAATTGAAGCGGAGTCCTGTCAGGAAATAGCCCAAGTTGGCCTTGCCGGCAGTGCCGTTTTCAGAGTAGGTCTTGATAAACGGCAGCAGTCCCTTAATTAAGATGAAGAACGTCACCACCACGATGATGGAGGAGCACAGCAAAGTGATGCCGGCAAAGATGCCTTTGACGATCTTATCGCTGACTTTCTTTGCCGCAGCGGCCTTCAAGGCATTCTGCTGAATGATCTGATAGGCTTGGCTGAGGGCAGGTGTTTCCTGGCGTGTGGATTCCATTATTTCTATAAAAGCTGCTTCCGGCAATTTGCCGGGAGCAGCGGTCTTTCTTTGAGGAGAACTAAGCAATCAGAGCCGACCACTTGGTGGTAGCCGTATCGGTCTTATCGTAGACTGCCTTGGCCTGATCCGCCGTGATGTTGGTCATTGGGTTCTTACTGGAGACACCGACGACGATGCCATCGACGCAGATCTTGCCGTAGGTTCCGGCAGCTAACGGCTCACCGGAGGTCAGATTGAATTCCCGCGAAGCAAAGCCGATATCCAAGGTGCCTTTCTGAGCACCCTGGGTGCTCTTATAGGCATCGCCGGATCCGGTATGGTTGTGGTTGGCAACGAAGTTGCCGGCACGGGTCTTGAAATCAGCGCTTAAGGCTCTGGCGATTTTTTCCACCGAGGTCGAACCACCGAAATTGATGGTCACGGTCGAATGGTCGCTTTCAATCCCCGTAAACTGGGTCTTCACCATCGTCCAGCTGGGTGTCGTGGTCGAAATCTTGGCCATGCCGCCGTTGGTCTTGACAATGGTGAGTCCTTCCTGGGTTCCCATAAAGGCAACAAAGGCATCGACAATCAGCTTCTTGGTCGCATCCGTCTCCTGAGCGACGCAGTAATTGAAGTTACGGCTGAGTCCATAGGTTCCGCCGAGGATGTTCGCCTCGGTCGGCTCAACGCCGGCATAGTTGAGGACCTTCACACCTTTGGCTGCAGCATCCGTGATGGAATCGGCGGAGAAGTAACCGATGCCGTATTCCTGAGTGGATAAGGCGGTAATCATGTCGCCATTGGAGGCAACCTGCTGGACACTGGTTTTAAGACCGGCATCGCTGGTGGCACAGGCCTTGAGACCGATCTTGCCCATGAAGCCATCCCGCGTACCGGAAGTCGTATCTCTCGTATAAGGAACGATGGACTGTGTCTTATCGAAGACCGGAGCGGTTGACGTGGAGACCGAGGTCGACTTTGCAGTCGAGGCAGCGACGGAGGTCGAGGTCGAAGCGGAGGCAGAAGCCGTCGAGGTTGGCTTGTTGCAGCCGGTCAGCATCACGAAACTGAGTAATCCCATCCCGAGCATGTTTCTTGTTCTGTTGTTCATGTTTTCTCTTTTCTTTTTTTACGCCCTTATCATAGGGAAAAGAGAGTTAACGATATACCAAGGAACTGTTAAACATTGTTAAGACAATATTAAGAAATCGGAGCAGAATTTGGCTTTCTTTCCTTATTAATCAGGATTCCGCTATAATAGATGCCATGACAAACGATTCCCGGATTTCGTTTCGCGACAGTCTGAAGAAGAAGGAGAACCTTCCTTTCTTTTTTGCAGCCCTCCTGGCTGAGGTTCTTCTGCTTTCCAATCTCTTTCCGTTTGTTTCCACGGAGTCCTTGGGAACCACGTCTTATCTTTCCGGCTATCAGTCGCTGACCTTCCTTTCTGATCAGCAGGACAGCCTTTATGTCGCCAGCGTGATGTTCTTATTTTCTCTGGTCTTAACCGGTCTTCTGGTTCTGGGTGTCCTGGTTCCTTTTTTCCTGAAGGATGAGAAAACCATTCTCAGGATGCGGATACTGGCCGGGGCTTTCTGTCTGGGCAAGATTGTCCTGGATTGTCTGTTCCTTTATTTTGTGTCCACCACGAAAACCAATGTCCAGTTGGCTTGGGGCAGCTATGTCAGTGTTGCCCTGACGGCTATCGGACTGATCGGATACTGCCTTCTTTCTTACTTCCTCTTACGGACGAAGAAAAAAGATTAACTGAAATACAACAGCTGTTTCTCTTTACATTTTCTTAACATAATTAATTTATTTATGTAATAATTAGCTTTACAACATCTTCAATTACTGATACAATTATTACGTTATTTAAGCAACTGGAGGAGGCCATTATGATATCAAGTCTATTAATGTTATGTTGCCTATCCTTTAATCAAATTGCAACAAACCAGAGCCTTGTACCAGCAATTGTAAATGCGAAAACAAATGAAGATGTCTTTGTTCCTGTTGGAAAGCCCAATAATTCGACCCGAAGTGATATTTATGAAAACAATAATAATACTTCAGATGCAACTAATATTTTTCCTGAGAATTCGCATATCAGAGATAACTTTTTTGTAAAATTTAGCGCATCTTTGGACACCATATGTAATATTAGCGATATAGATTATTACTTCTTTTCATTATTTACATGCACAAATGTCAGCATTGATATTTTGGCAACAAATTCAGATTATTCTTTTGACTTTCAACTTTTTACATTGCAATATTTATTCCCCTCCAATCAAACGCACCCCTCTTATGCCGATTCCTGTACAAGTTCCCTATTTAATTCTGAGGACACCAGTCTTGATAAAAAATATACGGGCTTGCTTAATCCAGGGACATATTATATTTATTTACGTGGAAAACAACCATCACTTTCTAATGTTGATATTAAATATTCATTTAGTCTCTCTGCCAGCAAATCCACGCAAGACTATGTAGATCAAAGTTGCTCCGATCTGATTTATAATAAACAATTATCGGGGGCTATTTGGAAATCTGACTACTTGCCCTTTGGCTCCCAAACCCCTATGACCTCATCAGAAACAATAACCTATTATCAGGGAATTAAAAACGCAAATCCGGATTACTGCTTGGATAAAATGATGGACGTATCGGAAGGAAAAGCAGTTCATTACGCCACGTTATATCTATGGGATCGTGACGAAATAACACTCTATCGTAATTTGGTTATTGCAATGCATGACCAACTCTTTGAAGAACTAAAAAATGTTCATGATCAGCAAATAAAACTTAAAGTTGATATGAAGATTATTGGGGAGACGATTTCAATCGTTGCTACTGCATGCAATATTGTTTCCTTAGTTGTCCCGGCGGCAAAGACTGTAGCAAAAGTACTAAGCATTTCCAAAGAAATAATTGAAGAAGTTATAAGTATTATTACTCCCGAAATTACTTTTGACCAAACCCGTCTCTTAGATTATTTGGCACAATTAAAGTGGATTTTGAATCCTGATAATTGCGGCATTATTGCTATACCTTTATATTATTCTTTATACAAAAATAGCAATCTTATTTCTCCGAATTATTCTAAGAATATCATTGATTTTACAACCACTATGGATAAGACGATTACAAAAACGTCGTTCTCGATAACTAGTGATCAATTGCAATTTAATCAGGATGATTCATTCTTCTGCCGGGGGAAGATTTTCGGGATTTGGAGAAATAAATCAGGTACTAGTTCTGTATCCCGAGTGCGTTTAGCAAACCATTTTGAAGACTTGAATAATTATTCAAGCGTCACTCAAATTTCATTAAACGCAACATGCGACCTTCAGTATTATTACAAGCAATATGGTTGGTTTGTTTTCTCTTCTCCCAAAAAAGGGCAATATTCATTTTATACAACAAGTGAGCATTATTCATCGGATTTTTGTCTTATGGTTTACAATAGTATTCCTGAATATTTAGATGATGGTTCACCAATTGCAGTCATTCACAGTGGATTTCTTGATGGAAATGGCAAAGATGTTGGTTGTTACTATGAATCTTCTTTGGGGAAAAATCAGACTTTATTCTTTAGATTATCAAACGAAAATAATCAGCAATTTAATAAGATGTCATATTGTTCTTTCCGCGTTGATGACAAATTTCATGGCAATTGTCCCTCGCATATTCACAAATATACTGACTCATATGATTATATCGACACCTCTCACCACCGTTCCCATTGCTCTTGTGGTGCATCTATTCTTGAAAACCACGTTTTAGGTATTTCTAGCAAACTTGGTAATGAACCATCAAACATTTGCTCAAAATGTGGCGGAAAGGGTAACTTTATCATTATTCCTAACCCCCCAATTAATCCTATAAAACCTATTGTTTTGACTTCTGTTGTTAATTCCGTCGACCAATCCGGTCAGTTAACACCGGTTTTGACAAGTGTTGCGGATGATAAAATAACTTTGTCGTATATCGATTCTCAGCGCTTTATCAGTGAGCCGGAAACGCTTGACGATATTATATCCGAGAACAAGAAATAGAAATTTATCAAAGTTTAAAAAGGAGAAAAGTTCAATGAAATATCGCACGCTGCTTAGTATTACCCCAGTTTGTATCCTTTTTTCTTTGATGTCCTGTCAGCAAAGCGGCCCTGATTATTCCAGCAAGTTAGGGTATTCCTATTCGGATTCCGGACAATTCTACCAGGTGATTTCCTGTCCAGAAGAAGCAACAACCGTCCGTATCCCCTCCTCTTATAACGACAACACGCACGGAGCTCATCCTGTCACGGAGATAGGGAAAGCAGCCTTCATGAATCACACCTCCTTAACCATGGTGGTGCTGCCGAGAACTTTAAAGACAATTGATTCCGAAGCTTTTTCAAACTGCGGCTTTTCGTCTATCTCAATTCCCTCTTCGGTTGAACTGATCGGTTCAGGTGCTTTCAGTTATTGCCGAAAACTGGAATCGATTTCCTTTCCGGCAGGGACGAGTTTGCTGGATCCCCGCAACGGATCCTGGCCTTGCATGGGGTGCACTTCATTAAAGAGTGTCTCCGTCGGTTCAGAAAGCACTCTCTATTCCACGGACAACGGCGTCATCTTTGACAAGAATCAGGAATATCTCTTTGGCTTTCCGGCTGGGAAAACAGGCAACTACGTCATCCCTAGCACCACTCTAGATATAACAGACTTCTCTTTTCTAAACGCTACCTTGGATTCCTTAGTGATTCCTAAGAGCGTCACCACGATTAGCTTTTTATCCTTCACGGATTCAGCCATCGGAACTTTCTATTGTGAAGCCAGTGAGAAACCCTCAGGATGGTACGACAATTGGACGCATCAGGCCAACCCAAAAATAGTTTGGGGATACTCCGCTAAATAACGAATCTTTTTGATTAATCGAGTGTAACAAGGATAGCTTGATACGGAGAAAGCTTGTTTTCTTCGGTCTTTTCCGTGTTGCTTAAGAGCAGCTCCCCAGGCTGGAAGCTAACCTTTCTTGTCTTGTTGGAGAGATTGAGAGCTACCCAGATCTTCTGACCGTCCTTCTCCCGGATGAAGGAGAGGACATCCTTGGGTGCCTCTAAGAAACGAATGGACCCATAGCTTAGCACCGGACTTGTCTGCCGTAAGGCATTGATTTTCTTGAAGTAGGCAAGCGTCGACTCCGGATCGGCTTCCTCTGTCTTGGCATTCAGCTCCTGGCAAAGCGGATTGTATTTCTGCCACGGGATGACTCCCGGAGCACTGAACCCATAGCCATCAGAGTCATTAAAAGCCATCGGATACCGGGCATCATCCCGGCCGTTGTGCCTGGCTTTCAGAAAAGCCAGCCCTTTGGGAAGATGCATTCCGGTAGCCATATTGAAGATGAACTGCGTCACGCAGTCATGACAATCCGAATAGCTTAAAGACGGGTAGTCCCGGAACCCAAGCTCTTCTCCCATATAGATGAAAGGTGTTCCCCGTAAGGTATAGATCAAAGTCAGCAGCATCTTGGAGCCGACTGTTTCAAAGCCAGGCTTGACGTATTTGCTGATGGAACGATGCTGGTCATGGTTTTCGAGGTAGTTGCCGTTCCAGTCGATTTTACTCTGCCAGTCCACCAGAATCTTTTTGAAGACAGCCGGATTGACGTATTCCTTGCTCCATTTGTCGCCGTTGATGTTGACATGGGCAAAGGTGAAGAAGGTATCCAGTTCATGATCTAAGAAGGCGGCCGAATTATCGAGGGTGGCCCCGAGGCATTCCCCGATCAGGACGCCGTGTCTTGGCTCAATGACATCTTTCCGTATCCGTTTGAGAATGCTATGGCATCCTGGGGTTGCAACATAATGCTCCTGACCGACCGGGACTCCCAGCGGTGCTTTGACACCGTCTTCATAGGAATCCTTATAAATGCAGCTGATCACATCGCAACGGAAACCATAGACGCCTTTGTCCATCCAGTAGGCCAGGATCTTCTCCACTTCCTGGATGACTTTCTCATTGTGAAAGTTCAGATCCGGCTGCTGTTTGGAAAAGAGGTGCAGATAGTACATATTCTCTTCATGAGGGACCTTCTCCCAGGCACTGCCTAAAAAGGAGGACTTCCAGTTGTTGGGCTCCTTGCCGTTCTGGCCTTGACGGAAAATATAGTAGCCCCGGTAAGGGGAATCCCTGTCGGCAATGGCCTTCTTGAACCACTCACATTGGTCGGAGGTATGGTTGACGACCAAATCCATCACCAGCTTCATATTCCGTTTGGTCATTTCGGAAATGAGCTTGTTGAAATCCTCCATCGTCCCGAAAACAGGATTGATCTTGTAATAATCGGAGATGTCGTAGCCCATATCGACCATTGGGGATTCATAGATCGGAGAAAGCCAGATTGTCTTGATGCCTAAGGACTGCAGGTAATCCAGTTTGGAGATAATGCCCTCGAGATCGCCTTTGCCATCGCCGTTGGCATCACAGAAAGACATCGGATAGATCTGATAAACGGCATTTTCGCTGATCCAAGGTGCGGCCATACATCCTCCTCCGGATAAAGAATCCCTTTATCCGCGCTGCTGTTATTCTACACGGCTCTACGGAAAGAAAACAACGGAAAAGAAAAATCCCGGGCCAAGGGTCCGGGATTTTGTTTCGTTGGAAGAAACGAATTTACTTCTTGTTCCAGGTGTAGCTGGTAACAACGTGCATATCGAGCTCGTTGGAATCGCCGACCTTGATAACAGTGGTGAAATCCGAAGCTGACGGAAGACCTTCGGCAGTATAGGAAGCAGAACCCTTCGTGGTTCCAGTTCCGGAAGAAGTGAAAGCACTGGTAGTGCCCGTATAATCAACCTTGTAAGAAAGAGCAGAACCCTTGAGGTAGAAGGTGACGGAAGTGCCGTAAGAACTACTAACGGACTTGATTTCGGCAGCAGTGACAATGGTCGGAGTGACAGTCTCAGTATCGGTGGATTCCTTGTTGAGTGTGATACCGGCAACAGAGATGACTAACTCAAAAGTTCCGGAAGCCTTAGTAACAGTGGTCTTGGTAGTTTCGGAACCATCTTTGTACGTATCGGTAACCTTGGACTGATCATATTTGCCGGCCTGAGTCTCAGCATCAGCTCCGGAAATCTTCTTGGCGCAGGAAGTTAAAGTCATGGCAGCAACAGCAACAGCAGCGACTAACTTGAAACTCTTCTTCATAATGATTAGGTAAACCCCATTTCCGAAAAGGTTTGGACGTGAAGTCTCAAATGGTTTCTATGTTGTTTATTGTATCACAAAAAAACATTTGCAACACAAATTATTAGGCACGTCAAACCGAAGACAAAAAACGGAAACTTGTTTAAAATCTAAAATGCGACGGTTAAGGCTCCTTCGAGGGAATAATAGGCACACAAAGCACGGTTTTCACGAACAACAACTTCTTTGAAGGCGTATGTCTTTTTGATTTCTTCCGCTAATGCCGAAGCATCCTTTTCGTTAAAAGTATGCGATATAATGCAGGTTTTTCCGGCCGTATCTGGACACATCAATCCGATATTAACTATGATCCGTTTGGTGATGCCTTCAATGGTCCTGACCTTTTCCTTAAGATGAATCTCACCGCCCTTGGCTTCTGCCAGTGGCTTGATTTTGAACTTGGAAGCTAAGAAACCGATGATCTTATTGACCCGTCCTGATTTTATGAAGTTATCGTACTTGTAGATGACGAAGAGAAGATTAGTGGAATCCCGGTAGGCTAAGAGGTCGGCTTCCATCTTGGAAAAGTCCTCTCCCTGATGAATCAGCTCAATGGCTTTTCTGGCAATCAGTTCCAGACTTCCTAAGGCACTCAAGGAGTCAATGACGATCACGTTTTCCGGATGAGCATACAGGGACTTGGCGACATTGGCAGAGTTATAAGAACCGGAAAGCTTGCTGGTGATGGCGATAAGAATGTAGTAATCGGCTCCGGTCATCCGTTTCAGATACTCGTTGGGAGCCGGGCAGGAAGTGGTGCCCTTTTCCTTGGTCTCATGGTTGGTCTTCAGCATATCGGCGATGTCGGCGCTGCCGTCATCGATGTATTCTTTGTCTCCGAAACGAATGGAAAGCGGCGCAACATCGAAAGAAATCATCTCATCCTGATAGAAGCCGGGCGTCAGATTGGACGAGCTGTCCGTAATGATTTTATAAGTCATGAATTGTTACCCCTCTAAGAAGGTTGTCCTATCATACAACAAAGAATTTAATTTTCAATCTATGCAAACGTTTTCCTGGACAAAAAGATGTTTTCATTCCAATACTTATTGAAAGGAGACCAGCGCCTCGATATAATTAAAGTGGGAAATCCCACTAAGGAGAAACGAGACAATGGCTAAAAATCAAATGAACTATGTGGCAACGCTAGACGACAAAAAGAGAATCACAATCCGGGGTGCCAAATATAAATACTATCTTGTCCGGGTTGCTCCTAACGGTGTTGTTCTTTTGCAACCCCAGAATCTTGTGCCGGCCTGTGAGATTTCAAAGAAGACTCTGGAAATGATGGATCAAGGGATGGATAGCCTTAAAAAGGGAGAGATATCTCAGCCCATCGATCTGAGCGAATTCAAAGAAGAAAAATGAAGTTCTCAATTCATTTGGCAGGATCGGATCTCGAAAATTACTGGGAAACCCTTCAGTCGAAAAAAGCAGATGGAACTATCTCGGAGCGGGAGGAGATCGTTCGTAAAAAATGGGGACAAGCTATGGCTCATTTATCTCAGGACCCACGTTTCCCCGGGCTGAGAACCCATGAAATCGGACCTCTTAGCAAACGGTATGGCCGAAAAGTTTTTCAATCCTATTTAGAAAACAACAATTCCCGTGCCATGAGAATGTATTGGGTCTATGGGCCAAATAACGGGGAAATCACAATTGTTGGTCTTGAACCCCATCCCGAGGATGATAAAAACGGAGGATATGACAAGGTTAAACTCTATTGATTGCGTCTCTCTTTGCCCTTTCTAGTAATTAAATATCTTCTTTGATATTCTACTTACTCCCTAAAAATGGTAGAATTTTAAAGACTGAGAAGTTTTTCAGTCGCGCTATTCATTGCAAAACGGGAAAGATACCCCAGTGATTGCTTTTCCTAAAGGAGAATCCATATGAGCTTTCTAGACAGACTATTCATGGTCGACCAGCGTGCCTTCCGGAAAATCGAGAAAAAGTCCAAACGAGTTTTCCAGTACGAAAATGAGTTCCAGCAGCTTTCGGATGATCAGCTGAAAGCCATGACTCCGATGCTGAAGAAGCGGTTAGCTGAAGGCGAGACGGTAGATGACATCCTTCCGGAAGCTTTTGCTACGGCCCGTGAGGCTGCCCGCCGTGTCCTCCATCAGTTCCCTTATCCGGTTCAGGTCTTCGGTGCTACCGTCCTTAACGAAGGCGATGTCGCTGAAATGAAGACCGGTGAAGGTAAGACCTTGACCGCCACCATGGCTGTTTATCTTAACGCCCTGGAAGGCAAAGGCACCCACGTCGTCACTGTCAACGAATACCTCGCCAGCCGTGATGCCGACTGGATGGGTAACATTTATCGTTTCTTAGGTCTGACTGTCGGCTGCAACCTCCGTGAGAAATCCACCACGGAAAAGCAGCAGGCTTATAACTGCGATATCACCTACACTACCAACTCTGAACTGGGTTTCGATTATCTTCGTGATAACATGGCTAAGACCGTGCAGAACCGTGTCTTACGTGGACTGCGCTATGCCATTGTCGATGAAGCTGATTCCATTCTCATCGATGAATCGAGAACGCCTTTGATCATTTCCGGCGGTTCCGGTATTACCGCGAATTCCTATGTCACCGCAGATAGAGCCGTCAAGATGATGCGGAAAGACCGCGATTATACGATTGATGTCGAAAAGAAGACCTGCTCCTTAACCGATAAGGGTATGGCCTTAGTTGAAAAGCTGTTCTCCATCGATAACCTCTTTGATGCCCAGTGGACGGACCTGACCCACCGTGTTCAGCAGGCTCTCAAAGCCAACTATGTCATGCGTAAAGATATCGAATACATGGTTGCCGATGATGAGATTCTCTTGATTGATGGCTTCACCGGTCGTGTCATGAAGGGCCGTGAATATTCCGATGGCTTGCAGCAGGCTCTCCAGGCTAAGGAACACGTCACTATCAAGCCGGAGACCGTGACGTTAGCCACGATTACGTATCAGAACTTCTTCCGTCTTTATGATAAGCTGGCCGGCATGACCGGTACGGCCAAGACTGAGGAAGAGGAATTCCGTAAGGTCTACAACATGCGTGTTGTCACCATTCCGACCAACAAGCCGATTGCCCGTTTGGATGACAAGGATCTGATTTTCGGCAATGAAAAGGCCAAATATCAGGCTCTGGCCATGGATATCAAGGAACGTCACGACAAGGGTCAGCCGATTCTGATCGGTACGCCTTCCGTCGAAAAGTCCGAAATCGTCGATCATCTGCTGAACGATCTGAAGATTCCGCATGAAGTCCTCAACGCCAAGAACCACGCCAAGGAAGCCGGCATCATTGCTCAGGCTGGCCAGTTAGGTGCGGTCACGATTGCCACCAATATGGCAGGCCGTGGTACCGATATTCGCTTAGGCGAGGGCGTGAAGGAACTCGGCGGTCTGGCCGTGCTTGCGACGGAACGCAACGAGTCGAGACGTATTGATAACCAGCTGAAAGGCCGTGCCGGCCGTCAGGGTGATCCGGGCTATTCCCGCTTCTATGTCTCTTTGGAAGATGAGCTCTTCGTCCGCTTTGCTCCGAAATCAACCAAGAACCTGTATGCCAAGCTCGGCGATGATGCTTTCCAGAGCCGGATGATGTCCAATGCCATCACTTCCGCTCAGAAGCGTGTCGAAGGTCAGAACTTCGATACCCGTAAACAGTTACTGAACTACGATGATGTCCTTTCCCGTCAGCGTAAGATCATGTACGAGAGACGGGATAAGATCCTTTACTCCAAGTCCGTCTCCGATACCATCCCGGGTTACTTCGATCTGGCTGCCAAATACATTTCCAACGAAGCAGTCGTCATGAAGGACCAGGAAAAGGTCATCGACAGCAAGAAGCTGACTGACGTTTGCTGCAAGACCTTGATGCTGGATCCCACCATGGTCAACTTCGCTGCTTTGGAAGGTGCCGGCTATGTCGATTGCTGCGAACTACTCTCGGCTTCCTTACAGAAGATGTATATCGACCACTCCAAGTCGTGGACCGATGATATGCGTAACTTCGCCGAAAAGACCGTTACCTTGGACTGCACCGATCGTCTGTGGACGAAACATATCGATGCCATGGCCAAGTTAAGAGAGGGCATCTGGCTCCGTTCCTATGCCCAGACCGATCCGCTGCAGTCTTACACCAATGAAGGCTTCGAGATGTTCAAGAAGATGAACGATAACATCGCCATGGATGCCGTCAAGACACTGCTCCATGTCCAGTTCCGTGTCAATCCGGTCCAAGCTCCTGCCCCGATGGCTGAGAAGCCAGTCGCTCCGAAGCAGGATGAACTGCCTCCGGAAGCCAAGAAGGTTGAAGCCGTACCGGTTGCTCCGGAAACGCCAGCAGCTGTGAAGGATCAGGTTACGGAACAGCCTGCCACGACCACCATCGCCAAGACCGAGGATGGCCAGGAAGTCGTCACCAACATCAAACCGGACAAGGAAGATTTCGACCGTCAGAATCCGACTGCCAAGATTCAGTAGAAAAGTCCTGATTCCGATTAGGATTTTAGAAAGGAGGGCTCTGCAATGAAAGAACTATTTGAACTCAATAATGTCTTTGATGATTTATCGAAGCGGCTTGCTGAACTGCAGGGCTGTCTTTGATATTCCTCATCTTGAGGAAGAAAGCCGTCTCCTGTCAGAGAAAACCTTAAGTCCCGACTTCTGGAAGAATCCTTTTGATGCCAAGGAAGTCAACCGGCATCTCGCCGACGTCAATGATAAGCTGACTACCTTAACTAAATTTTCAAAGAGCCTGAAAAGCATCCAAGAATCCCTGGAATTCCTCCACGAGGAAAACGACCCGGACATTTTTGCTGATGCCGATAAGACTCTGACTCAGCTGGCTATCGACTTCGATGCCTTCGAAAAAGAAATTTACTATGCTGGCGATTATGATTATCTTAACGCCATCCTGGAGTTCCATCCGGGAGCCGGCGGCACCGAAGCCCATGACTGGGCCGGAATGCTTTTACGGATGTATGAACGCTATGCGGAAACGCATGGCTACAGCTATAAAGTCCTGGATTATCTACCCGGCGAAGAAGCGGGAATCAGTTCCGCGACCTTATTGATTTCAGGAAAGATGGCATTTGGCAATCTTCGCAGCGAAAATGGTGTGCACCGGCTTGTCCGCAACTCTCCTTTTGATGCCGATGGTGCCAGACACACCTCTTTTGCCAGTGTATCGGTGATTCCGGAAATTGATGATTCCATCGCCGTCGAGATCAACCCTGCCGATTTAAGAATCGATACCTACCACTCTTCCGGAGCAGGCGGGCAAAACGTCAATAAAACCGAATCCGCTGTCCGGATTACGCATCTCCCTACCGGGATCGTCGTCTCCTGCCAGATTGAGCGGGATCAGCTAGCCAACAAGGAAACCTGCATGGCTGAACTGAAATCCAAGCTCTTCCAGATCGAGCAGAAAAAACGCGAGGACGAACTCGCTAAGATCGGCGGCGTGAAGAAGGATATCTCCTTTTCCAGCCAGATCCGTTCCTATGTCTTCTCTCCCTATACGTTGGTGAAGGATCATCGTACCGATTATAGCGAAAACGACGTGCATGCCGTGATGGATGGCTCTCTTCAGGCTTTTATGGATGCTTATCTGAGATGGGATTTCCGTCGGACACATCAGAACCGTTGAAAATTCAGGGAGGCTTCCTTATGAAAGAAAAAATTCAGTCGTGGAAAGAAAAAATCCGGGAAGATGTTCAGCATCAGTTCATTATGGAACCTCCGAGGAAGCTGATTCAGAATTGTTTGTATATGTTTTTGGGTGCGTTCCTTTTGGCACTCGGAACTGAGTTCTTTTTGGTGCCGATGAACATCATCTCCGGCGGCGACTACTCCTTGGCGATCATTTTCCATTCCATCCCGGCCTTAAGCGCTCTTTCTACCGAAATGTACATTCTGATCTTCAACTGGTTCTACTTCCTATTAGGTTTGGTTACGTTAGGCATTCACTACTCCATTAAGACGCTCTTGGTTACCATCTTCTATCCGTGTTTTGTCTTCTTGATTGATCTCATCACCAGCCATGTCATCTATAACGGCGTCGCCATCCTGGATATCTCCAAAGTCACTGGCTTTGCCATTGATTCCGTCAATATCACTGATGCCGGGGCCATGGTCATCGCTTATCTGGTGGCCGCCTTATTGGGTGGCTATCTCGTCGGTGTCGGCGTCGGCTTAGCCATGGTGGGTGGCGGCAGCTCCGGCGGTACCGATGTCCAGGTCCTCTTGATGCATAAGGCGTTCCATATTTCGATCGGAACCGCCTCCTTGATCTCAGACTGCCTGATCATCTTTGCCGGCTTCTTTGCTAACGGTGCCAACCTCTTGGCAACCTTGGTCGGCATCGGCTCGGCCGTCGTCTGTGCCCAGACCATCGATCAGGTCTTCAACAGCAAATCCTCTTGTTATATGGCCTTCATCGTCTCAAAGAAATGGCAGGAGATCAACAGCTTCATCCTCGAGCATATCGAGCGTGGCACGACCATCATCAAGGCTCAGGGCGGTTTCTCCGGGGTGGATACGATGCTCTTGGAAGTCTCCTTTGACCGTCAGGATTACACCCAGGTCGAAGCCATTATCAATAAGATTGATCCCAATGCCTTTGTCACCATCATGAAGACCCAGGAAGTCTTAGGCTATGGCTTTACGAGAGGGACGCCGGAAGTCGAAGCCAAGGATATTGCTCTTTCTCCGGATGAGACGGAACGGCTCCTGATTAAGGCCCGGAAGAAGAGAGACCGCGACAAGGACGCTGAAGACGAGAATAATTCGGCTAAGAAAGACAGCTAGACAACGACTATTAAAGGGTGGCAGAAGCCACCCTTTTTCGGTGAGCCCGAAACTTAAAGGAAAACATTGGTTTCGCTGTTTAACATAAATGTAAGCGATTTCTTATCTCTTTTTGGCTTGACAGCAAGTCAAGGGACTTCATTTGTCACTTTAATACGATAAAATATCCTTTGTTAGTTTTGAATAACCACGGACTAACACAAAGAAAGGTTCCTTTATGAAAAACAGTACAAAGAAGATTTTCTTCTTAACGTTGATTCCCGCCTTGATGATGACCGCCTGCCAGGTCGGCTCGTCGGCCTCGGCCAAAGCCTCCACCGCCTTGACCAACCTTATTGACACCTATAAGTCCGAAGGCTTCACTCAGGCGTTAGACAGTGACAGCAATGTTGTCTCCTACAGAACCCGTGCCTTCACCCATAAGATCTATGAGAAGAATGGCATCTATGCGGATTTCAGTTTCTATTCCAGCGAGGACTACACCTTCTTAGGATCGGATGATTTCACCTATCGGATTGAGGTTCTCATCTATCCGAAGACCAACTACAAAGGCGTCCATTATGAAAGCGACATGTCGGCTTTCAACAGTTGCATCACCAAAGAGGCCGGGTCGGCCTTCACCGTCGATTTCGCTCTTCCTTCCGATGTGAAGATTGAGCTTTACAAAGGCACCAGCAGTTCAGATTTGATTGACTATGGCTATGGCTACAACACCGATTGCTTCCTCTATGGAACCAGCCAAGGCAGCAATGCCAGTGACATCGTCACCTCGTTGCAGTCGAGTCTTGCCGATGCCGGTTACACCCTTCTTGCCACCACCAGCAAAGGCAACCTCTGCTATGAAGCCACGATGCCGAACGGGACCAGCAATTATCTGACCCTCATCATCAATTCCGCCAGCAATTACGTCCGGCTGGAAATTGGATTGCCAGGCACACGGTTCTAGACGGATTGGCAATGAAAAACCGGAGCTGGCACGGTGCCGGCTCCGGTTTTCAGTTTTATTGAAAAGGGCTGGCAGGACTGCCAGCCCTTAGAAATCAGAGGCTACTTGCTGTTAGTATCGTCGGTCGTCGTTTCGGCTGTCGTCTGTTCGGTATAGGTTGCCTTGACTTCGTTGGCAGCCTTATGGATGGCGACTTTCCGCTGATGCTCTTTGATGCCATCCACAGTGGTAGCAAAGGCAACGATTCCAACAAAGATAAGGGCAATTCCGGCAATGATGAGGACTACCATGTTGAAGGTAGCGGCATCGCTCATCTTGACGATGACGACCACGCCTAAGGCAATGATCAAGGCTCCGAAGATCATTCCCAGGATAGAGACACCCGTCATACCGAGATACTTGTTGAGGAGTATGGCTAAGGAGTAGGCAATGGCAATGGTGCCGACCACCAACAGGACGATGCCGATGAACATGGAGATGAAGCCGGTGATGGCATCGGCAACCGAGGCATCTTTGGCAATATCGCAGATGGCGGTGATGCCTAAGGCAATCTCCATGGCTCCGGCGACGACCAGATCGTGGGTTAAGGCTGCCTTATCTTCAATGCCGAAGATCGGCAAGAAGTTGGCTAAGGTCTTTAAGACGCCGTCAGCAATGAGGAAGGCACCGACGATGATCAGGATCGTCGACTGCAGATCCGTGTTCTTGCAGAAGACAATGGCTAAGATGCCGCCGACCACAAAGAGGGTGGCTTCCAAGAAGTTCCAGACCGACCACAGGACACTGCCCCGGGAGATATCAATCGGCTTCTTCGGCTCCGACGCTTCCACATCTTTCTTCTTTTCTTCTTCCATAATGGTTTTTACCTCCTAAAATAATATTGGTTTATTTATTCTAGCAACTCTTTTGCAAAAGAGAAGCAAGGAATTTAAACAAGTGTCTAAAGACCCTTTAATGTTAAACAAGGAGAAAGAAAATGGACAAGGCTATTATTGAAAAGTATGCGGAACTGATCGTCAAAGCCGGGATTGCTCTGAAGAAAGGTCAGGATGTCGTCATCCGGACGGATGTCTCCCAGGAGGAGATGGCGGCCTTGGTCAGCAAGGTCTGCTATCAGAACGGAGCAAGACGGGTCTATGTCCATTTCCAGAGTGCCAAGCTGGATCGGGTTGACTATGACAATGCTGTCTTGGAGGATCTCTTCATCGTGCCTCCCTTTGAGGAAGCCGCTCATAAGTTCATGGCGGATGATCTGCCCTGCCTGATCTGGCTGGACGGGGATGATCCCGATGGCCTGAAAGGCGTGGATGCCAGCAAGGTGGCTGCCGTCAGAGCCGCCAAGTATAAGATTGTCGGCAAATACCGTGAAGCCCGGGAAAACAAATTCCAGTGGTGCATTGCCGGCGTACCCTCCTTGGCCTGGGCAAGGAAGGTCTTCCCGGCTTTATCGGATGACAAGGCCATAGAAGCTTTGTGGCAAGCCATCCTTTCCACCAGCCGTGCCTTGGATGGCAACGGCCTTAAGAACTGGGAAGTCCATGATGCCGATCTGAAGAAACGCTGCGCCTATCTCAATTCGTTCCGGTTCAAGGAATTACGGTATTCCTCGTCCAACGGGACGGATTTCCGGGTCGGTCTGATTCCGGGTGTCATCTTCTTAGGCGGAGGGGAGAAGACCCTTTCTGGCACTTATTTCCAGCCTAACATCCCCAGTGAGGAATGCTTCACCTCGCCAAGAAAAGGTGTGGCCGAAGGCATCGTCTATGCCAGTAAGCCCTTAGCCTATCAAGGCCAGCTGATTGAAGATTTCTCTGTCCGTTTCCATGACGGCAAAGCGGTCGAGGTTCACGCCAAGAAAGGAGAGGAAGCCTTAAGAAGCATTTTGACATTGGATCAGGGAAGCGCCTATCTTGGCGAGTGTGCTTTGGTGCCGTTCCATTCGCCAATCAATGAGACGGGAATCCTCTTCTTCAATACCCTTTATGATGAAAATGCTGCCTGCCATCTGGCCTTAGGCAACGGCTTTACCGAACTCTATCCGGGCTTTGAAACCTTGGGCGATGAGGAAGTCCATAAGCGGGGCATCAACCAATCCTTGAGCCATGTCGATTTCATGATCGGCTCCAAGGATATGGCAATCACCGGCATTGCCGAGGATGGCAGAGAGATCGCCGTCTTCCGCAACGGCGACTGGGCGTTCTAGAGAAAAACTGTCTTTTCAGCAATCTACCACTTGTTCTTTTCCGTCCAGAAATAATGAAGGGTTAGGCAAAGTCCTTGAAGAACGAGGATGCCAAGAGCCAGGAGAACACAATATCCTGTCGGAGCAGGATAATAGGCGAACATAGTCTTATCGGCAGCACCCCACATCAGGATACTGAGCGGATAACCAAGAGTCACTGCCAGAACAACGGGAATGAACTGCCTTAGTAGGAAGTAAAGCAGAACCTTCGTTTTTGTATTTCCATGCTGATAAAGGAGATTCTTTTCGGCTTGTCGGAAGGAAAGTTCATTGCTGACATAGAAGTAGGCAAGGAAAAGAGAATAAGCGACAAAGAAAAGCAGAATCAGCAGGAATTCCGTGAGGGATTTATCCCGAATAGCCGTCATCGTAAGGTAGTTGCTCTTCAGAGCAAGGGGAGTTTGGTAGTACCAGGGATTGAGCCGATGCTGATACAGATAGGCACAAAGCAAGCTTTTGTTCTCGGGAGTCATCCAAAGAATCTGACTGTCTGGGAGAAGGCAGGCCTCCGTCAGAGACTGGAAGTCCGCATCGCTCAATAGGCAGGATTCCTTAGGCAATGTCTTTTTTGCTGTAAACTCAGTCGAAGATAAAACCGTAGAGGACATCGTTTGCGGAAACACTGCCGATAGATCCATGGCGTGGATTTGAGGCACAGCATCCTGCGATATTTGGTTATCCTGGAAGAAATAGGTTAACGAGCCATCTGTTATTTCTTTGGAAAGAGAAAGCCCGTAGGATGCTTCAAAAAGAGCTTTGGTTCCGAAAAGCTTTCGATAAATGATGTTTTCGGAAGAGCTTTTCACATAGAGGGTCAAAAAATCTGGCTGCTGTTTTCTTGCCATAGCAAGATAGCTTTGATAATTGATAAAATAGCCATCAAACGGAAGGCTGGCATCGACCACAGTATCCAAGGAATAATCTCTTCCTACGCCTCGGTAGAGAAGTCCTTTTCCTGTTTTCTTTTGGGACTGGACATGAACGGAGCCATCTTCTGGCAACGTGTCTGAAAAGATAAGGGCCTCTATACCAGAGAAAACATGAGTTTTATCTAAGTCTTTGAGAGAAGAGTCTACGCCATCGACTTGGAAAAGATAGGTTTCCGTTGTCACGGCCGTCTCAAGCATTCTGTTATAGGGATAGGTCATGGCTTCTAAGGGGGTATAAGTGGCTCCCAAGCCAAAAATCAATAACAGGAAATAGAGCACTTGCAGGACAATTCCTTGTTTCAAGGAGCGAAAGAAAAGCGGTAAGGAAAAATGAGTTTTCTTGGGCTGACTGAGAGGACTCTCCGAAGATACTTTCTCTTTGGCATCAACAAGAAGTTTTCCGGAAGATATTCGGATGATGCCCGTCTGTTCTTTTACGAGGAGAGAATCATGGGTGACAATCAGCACCAGAGCCTTTTTGGAGAGGTCTAGCAGCTTCGAAATTATCGCTTTTCTGTTAGGAAGATCCAGGTGATCGAGGACTTCATCAAGAAGATAGATTCTCTTGCCCGGTTTCAAATATGTTTCTAAAAGAGCGAGCATGCTCTCTCCCTCACTGGTTTCCGTCAGTTTCTTCTTTTCCTTGCAGACAGGAGCTTTTCCTTCTGTCAGAAATCCATCGAGGACGGAATTCTCTTCCATGCTTAAAAAGGGAAGGTAGTTGTCTTTCTGACGAAGGTAGCTGATGTCATTCCAGCGGATCTGCGCAATTTCTTTGCCGGAAAGGGAAGCAACGTTCTTGCCATCGTAAAGATAACTCCCGCTATAGTCTTTATCCAGCAAGGCAAGAATTGTAAAAAGGGTCGTCTTACCACAGCCGTTTTCTCCCTGAACCAGGAAAAGACCTTGATTGGGAAGAATCAAATCGATGGAATCCAGGATCTTTCTGCCATTGAAAGACTTGGTAAGTCCTTTCAGTTCAATCATGGAGTGTTCCCTTCTCAAGGAAAAGCTGGTTCCCATAGTGTGAAGTCCGTTCATCGTGACTGTTTAAGAGAATCAACCGCGACTTTCTTAGTTCTGTGAGATATGCCATCACGCTCTTGAAATGATTGTCGTCCAGAGCGCTGGTGACTTCATCCAAGAAAAGATAGGTATGATTCTGGTGTTTCTCACGTTCCAGGACGAGCAGGATTTCTTCTCCTCCGGAAAGAGTATCCGGGTGTCGATGAGGATCACCCGAAAAAGGAAGAGAAATGTTTTTGCCTGAGATTCCTAACGTCAGATTTTCTTGAACTGTAAGATGCGGAGCCAAATTGGCATGAGAGAAAACAAATCCCATTTTGCTCTGAACATTTCTTCTTTCTTCGGCATTCATCGAGAGAACGTTGTCCCCATCCAGCTCATAGGTTCCTTTGAATTGAATGTCCCAAAGAGAAAGAATATAGAAGAGAGTTGTTTTCCCGGACATATTATCTCCGTTGATCACGAAAAGGCCCTGATCAGGGAAGACAAAATTCAAATCTTTCAAAACAGACTTATCTTTGAAATCTTTGCTGAGGTTAAGGAGCCGGATCATCGTTGCATCCTCCTGATTTCATTAAGGAGGCGAGACTCAGAAAAAGGAAGAACCAAAGCCAGATAGCGGATGAGTCCGGAGAACACAAGAGACAACGCAATTGCCCAGTATCCAAGATCGGGAAAATAATGTACTATGCAGGGAAGATTGAGAATCACCCTGTCATGAAGACTGACAAAGATCACAGAAAAAAGTAGTCCGATCGCTTCAGCAATTCCTGTGATGCAAGAAAAAGCGGTAATCATAATCCCATTTGATTTCCTAAATGAAAAATGGTTCACCTTAAAGATAACGACATCATCCCGATAGCGAAGATAGAAGCTTAGCCCAAGCATTCCTTCCACCATCAATGCTGAAACGAAGGAGAACATTCCGAGGATGACACTCGCATTGTCTCCCTGTTTGAGCTGGCTTAGGGAATCCTGGTAAGCGGAATTGTTATGACTCAATAAGAGCTGGACTTTGCTGTCATCGATGGAATAGAAAAACAGCGACCAAAAGAGATAGCCCCATAAGACAGTCAGGAAAAGAAAAACAATCCAATACTTTTCAATAATCTTTTTTGTCATTGAACTTGATCTTTTGGCATCACTGAAAAGGTTTCAAGAAAGCAAGCATGACATACTGATTGATAATGCATTGCGTTAGTTGGTCCTTTGAATAGCAGTCTTCGAAAAGAAAGATTCAGGTGTGGCTGGCAAGAATTATTTTTACCGAATTCCCTTTCTATAGATAGTATACTTCAAACATACCCCAAAAATTCCAAATGCCAATCGATGAGGCGGCGGCCTCGCTGTTATTGCTTTATCAGTACCTTGAGTATCTTTCCGAAGTAGATGTCGTGGTAGTCGCCCTCATACTGTTTCGTATACCAATCCTGGTGGATGAACGGAACTAAGAAGGTGTCTTCCGTTAACGGAACCTTGGCTATCTTCTGGCAGATCAGGACTAGCCTTGCCTCTTTGAAATACGGGGTGTTCTCCTCTTCCAGAACGGTGAATCCGGTCTTCTTGATCTTATCCTCATCCCGGCCGGAGACCGTACCGAAATATCCCAGTTCCTTGGCGTATTTCGGATGATCGTAGAAGGTCAGTGAGAAGGTATCGGCGGCTTCCAGGAACTCTTTGGTAAAACGGGACTGACGGATGAAGCAGGTCGCGACATTGACATTCCAAAGGTAACCTAACTCACCCCAGGAGGCCGTCATCGCATTGACCTTGTCTCCCTTTTTGGCTGTTACCAGCATCCAGTCCTTGTCCATCAGCTTGAAAGGATTGTCCTGGATATCTTCCGGCTTGATCTCTTTGAATCCGTTCATTGTCCTTTGCTCCTTGTTAGGCGGCGAGGATCTTCTCCAGAATCGGATAGATGTCCTCTTCTTTCTCGTAGGCATAGATGTGATAGTACTTGTCTCCCATGATCATCGCTGACAGGGACACCTTCTTCGGATTGTAGAAGAGATAGCAGGGCTTGTTGTAGCGCTCCGCGTAGGCTAATTCATAGCCGACCCCTAAGGAGGGATGGGTGATTTCACCAATCAGCAAATCGGCGCTTCTCAACCAGCCGGTATCCTGAGTGTAGATGGCTTCGTCCTGTCCCTTCTCCTTGGAGGATAAGGAAGGATCGCCGACCTGCTCAGTTAAGACAATATCCGTCTTCTTGATGAAGGCAATCATGGCCTGATAGAGCTTGGCATCGTCTCTTCCGCCGCGGATGGAACCCGCGAAATATACTTTTTTAGCCATGTTATTTGATTTTCTTGAACCGTAAGAGATAGGCATTCAAGGCGGCAATCGTCTTGGCGTCCTTGATGGTGCCGTCCTTGACCAGGTCAATCATCTTGTTGAGACTGACCTTGAAGCAGTCGATGTCTTCATCGCTGTCGAGATGACGCTGGGTCTGGATCAGGCCGGTGGCCAGATACAGATAGAGCTTCTCATCGCAGTAGCCGACGCTGGGATAGATGACTCCGAGAGGTTCGATGTTGGTGGCATGATAGCCGGTTTCTTCCTCCAGCTCTCGGGTGGCAGCATCCAAAGGGTCTTCGTCGCCTTCGCATTTGCCGGCCGGGATTTCCGTGATCACTTCATCGTAGGCATAGCGGTACTGGTTCTCCAAGAGAATCTTGCCGTCGATATCAAAGGCCAGGATGGCGGCTCCTTTGCAGTGCCGGACCACCTCGCGGGTATCTTCCATGCCGTTGGGCAGGGTTACCTTGTCGAGAAACACGTCGACGATGTGGCCTTTGAAGACTTCTTGGCTGCTGATCTGCTTTTCTTTCTTGTCCATAGGGAATGATCCTTCTCTCTTCTATTTTACTATTATTGCTGATTTATCTTCTCGTCTTTTGCTAAAATAGTTCCTATGGAAAAAAAGATAGTGTTTGCCACCTCCAACCCCAACAAGGTCAGAGAGGTCAACGAGATGCTGCTTCCCTTAGGGATCGACGTTCTCTCCTTAGCGGATGCCGGCATTCAAAGCGATCCGGAAGAGATTGCTTCGGATTTTGAAGGCAATGCCCGGATCAAGGCCTTGGCCATCGTCGGCAAGACGGATTATCCGGTCCTGGCCGATGATTCCGGTCTTTGCGTTCATGCCTTGGACGGATTCCCTGGTATTTATTCTGCCCGTTTCATGCAAGGCAGTCCTTATGAAGCCAAGTGCAATGCCCTGATTGCTAAACTTGCAGACAACGAGGACAAGGATGCTACGTTCTATACGGCCATGGTCTATATTGATAAGAAGCATGGCATCGATGTCTGCTTCTTAGGCAGGACCGAAGGCAAGATCATGCCCACGTTTGATAAGGAAGCTCCGGATCAGTTCGGCTATGATCCGGTGTTCTACTCCTATGACCTGAAGAAGACTTTCGGCCGTTCCACGGCCGCCGAGAAGGATTCCGTCTCTCATCGGGGAAGAGCCTTACGGCAGCTGGTCGATTATCTGAAGAAAGAACAGGCGTAAATGAAAATCATCTTAGGCATTGGCAATATCGGTGACATCTATGTCGATACGAGACATAATTCCGGCTTTCAGGCCTTGGATCTGTTAGCCGATGATTTCGGCATCACCATTGGCAAGCATGACTTCCAGTCCTTCATCGGCAAAGGCAAAGCCTTTGACCAGGATATCCTCTTAATGAAGCCGTTAACGTATGTCAATCTTTCCGGCGAAGCCCTGATCGAAGCCAAGAACTTCTACAAGGTCGATACCAGCGACATCTATGTCATCGTCGATGACATGGATACCGATCCCGGCCATATCCGGCTGAAGCTGAAAGGCTCGGCAGGCGGCCATAACGGACTGAAGTCGATCATTCAGGTCTTAGGGACGGATGAATTCAAGCGGATCCGCATCGGCATCGGCAAATCGACGATCCCGAACGTTCCGGATTTTGTCTTGTCGGCGCCGAAAGACCCGGATGTCTACAAAGCCTGGAAGGATGGCATCTCCTTAGCGGCGGAAGCCATGGAGTATTCGCTCAAGAATTCCTTTGAGAAAGCGATGAACATCTACAATAAGTAAGATGGCAAAGTTAGGTAAAATCTCGTTGCTGAGCTATCTGGAATCCCATCCGGAAAAGGACCGTCTTGATGAAGACAAAGACGTCAATGTTTCCAGTGTCGAAGCCTTAGCCATTCTGACGGCTTTAAGCTTCAATGAGACTCCTCGGAAGATGTTCTTCCTTTTCCCGACCATCTATGAGGCCGAGACCTTTACGCAGTTCGTCGGCGATTATATCGACGAGGATGAGTCCTACTTCTTCCCTTATGATGAGATCTTCAGGACCAACGCCATCGGCGTCTCGCCGGAGATGAGCGAAGAGCGGCTTTTAGCCGTGTCCTCGATCCTCAGTCCCAAGCCTTCCATTCTGGTTGCCCATGTCTCCTCGGCTTTGATCACCCTGATGTCCAAAGACCGCTACAAGGCAGCACTTCTAAGCTTCAAAAATGGACAGATGACAGACCTGAGTGAGCTTGTCAAGAAATTGTCTCGCTTAGGCTATCAGGCTGTTGACAGAGTTAGCAATCCCAATCAGATGGCACAACGCGGTGAAATCCTGGATATCTATGACGCCTCCTACCAGAACCCGATCCGTTTGGAGTTCTTCGGCGATGAGATCGATGATATCCGTTCCTTCCAGGTGAAGGATGAGCTGTCGTTCGAGCATTTAAGCGAGGTCGTGATCCATCCGGCTTCTCTGAAGCTTCTGACCCCGGAGGAAATCAGTCAGGGCAATCAGACGATTGAGAACCTTCTGGCTAATTCGGCCATTAAAGACAGGCTTTCGTATGATGATCTGAAGACACGGATGAGTGACCTGGAGCAAAGCTCCTATTCCGGCTATCTTCCCGATATCGCTCAGCGGTTCTATCCGCTTTATACCTCTGGCGATGCCTGTCTTCTGGATTATCTCCGTGGCTATGAACGTTATGTCTATGATCCGGAGACGGTTTTAAACGAGGAAGCCAATTCCCGCAAGAAGGAAGCCGACTATTTCCGGGCTTCCGTCAAAGCCTCGGCCTCTTTACGAGGCGAACGGGTCTATACCCAAGAGCCCCTGAATCTGGATCTCTTTGCGAAGGCCAGCTATCAGGAGACCAAGCATCCTTTTGTGGTCCGGGAGAACTCCTACAAAGCCATCTCCTATGCCGCCAGCGATCAGCTGATCCATCAGTATCTCAACGAAGGCTATAAGATCCGGATTGCTCTTCCGGAGCCTAACCTCACCAATTACCTGAACTATCTCGATGAAGCCGGGATTGAGCATACCCTCTATCCGACCCATTCCCCGCTGATGCTGTTTGAAGGCAGGATCACTCACGGCTTTGAAATCCCTGACGAGAAGCATGTCTATCTTTCCGCTCGGGAAATCTATGGCGTCTCCGACCAGAAATCCCGGTTCCTGTCCCGTTACAAGGAAGCCAAGATCATCCGGAAATACGAAGATCTCAAAGAGGGCGACTATGTCGTCCATGAAGTCCATGGCGTCGGCAAATATTTAGGCGTTACCTTACTGGACGGGCTGGAATACCTGAAGATCCAGTATGCCGATGATGCTCTTTTCTATCTGCCCTTAAGCCAGTACCGGCTGATCCGGAAGTATTCCTCGAGAGAGGGCTATGCTCCTTCCCTGGATAAGTTGGGTGGCTCCACCTGGTCACGGAAGAAAGCCAAGATCCGCAGCCGGATGACCTTCCTTGCCGATCAGCTCTTGGCTCTTTATGCGGAACGGCAGAACCGTCCCGGTTTTGCGTTCCCGAGCGAACCGGATCTCGAGAAGGCCTTCATGAAGGACTTCCCTTACCCCTATACGGAAGGGCAGCTGAAGACGATTCAGGAAGTCAAAGAGGATATGGAGAAGCCGGTTCCGATGGACAGGCTGATTGCCGGCGATGTCGGCTTCGGCAAGACCGAGATTGCCTTCAATGCCGCCTTTAAGGCCATTCTTGCCCATAAGCAGGTGGCTTTCCTTTGTCCGACGACCATTCTTTCAATGCAGCATTTCAAGACGGCCACGGCCCGTTTTGCTTCCTATGGCGTACGGATCTGCACCTTCAACCGATTCATCCCCAAGGAAGAACAGGATAAGAACATCGAGCTGATCAAGCAAGGCAAGATGGATCTTATCATCGGCACCCACCGACTGCTTGGCAATGACATTGTCTTCAAGGACTTAGGGCTTTATATTGTCGATGAGGAGCAGAAGTTCGGCGTTGCCCATAAAGAGAAGATCAAAGCCAAGGCCAAGAATGTCGATTGCCTGACTCTGACGGCTACCCCGATTCCCCGGACGATGCAGATGTCGCTTCTGAATGTCCGTTCGCTCTCCTTGTTGGAGGATGCGCCGCTCAACCGGATGCCGGTGAAGACCTATGTTCTCCGCTATGACGGAGAGATGATCAAGGAAGTCATCGCCAAGGAGCTCGACCGCAAAGGTCAGGTCTACTATCTTCATAACGACATCAAATCCATCCAGTCAGTAGCAGCGGATCTCAGCAAATCCTTCCCCAAAGCTCATATCGCCGTGGTCCATGCCCAGATGCCGGAGGATGAGATTGAGTCGGTGATGGATGACTTCTATGCGGCCAATATCGATATCCTGGTCTGCACCTCGATTATCGAATCCGGTTTGGATATTCCTAACGTCAACACCATCATTGTCGAGAATGCCGATCATTTCGGCTTGGCTCAGCTTTATCAGATCAAGGGACGGGTCGGCCGCAGCGATCGGCTGGCCTATGCCTACTTCCTCTTCAAGGACTCTTCCAAGATGACGGATGAGGCCAAGAAGCGACTGAAAGCCCTGAAGGATTTCACGGAGCTAGGCTCCGGCTATAAGATTGCCATGCAGGATCTCAACATCCGCGGTGCCGGGGATATCTTAGGCAGCGAGCAGGCAGGCTTTGTCGACTCCTTGGGCTATGATGCCTACCTTGAATTGCTTAATGAAGTCGTCAAGGAGAAGCAGCTGATGACCAGCGCTGCTCCTCAGCCGACGACCGACTTTGAACTGTCCTTCTCTTTGGATGCCCATATTCCGGAGGATTACGGCAATGAGAGTCAGCGGATCACCATGTACCGTGAGCTTTCCGATTGTAACGATGATGCCTCTTTGAATGCTTTTGCCAAGAAGCTTCGGGATGTCTATGGGCCGTATCCGGAAGAAGTTAGCAATCTTCTTGTAAAAAAGAAAATCGAGAACAATCTCAACAGCGGGATCTATGCCGGCTTTGTCGAGGGACTGGGTGTCTATACCATCACGATGGCGGAGTCCTTCTCCGGTAAGATCGGCCTCTATAAGACCTTGGAAGAGACCCTGCGTCCATTGGCGGTGAAGCTGAGAGTCAAGATCAGCGGCCATGCCTTTGAGTTTGTCCTGACCAAGACCAAGGATTACCTGCAGGATCTGCTGTTCCTGACCGAAGAGCTTCGGAAAGCTTACAGCAATTAAAGAACCAGTCCTAAGAAAAGCCGGGTTACAATCCCGGCTTTTCAATGACACCTGTTGTGATTCCAAACCTTCACAAGCTTTAATTAAAAGTGAGAGTTCACGGAGGTACTATAACAGCAATTAAAACGAAATGCCATTCCGTTTTAATCGGAAACCTGATAATTGGTAACCCTAAAGCCATTGCAAAGGATACCGGAACTTAGGTCGATTTCCGAACCACGGGGAGGGATGTGTCATTGAAGGAGATCTCGCTGTCGGAGTTTGCTGACTTGCTCTTCATGTATTCCTCAAGTATGACGGGATTAGGAAGAACCTGATAGGAAAAGCAATGATGGTAGTAAGTCTGATAAGCTTCCACATGCCTAAGGAAGTCATCCCGTATTGCTAAGGAACTAAATGCAAAAATATAAGCTAGTTCCATCCTCGTCCTCATAACGGCGATAGTTGAAATACCCCAAACGTCTAAGAATGTCCTCGGCATCCTCAGCGATGCCGTTTGGCAAAGACCAAAGGGGGATTTTGGAGAAAACCACCAGCCAGCGAGGGGTCTTGCAAAAATCCTTTTTTGTATCAAGATCCGTGGTTCCTCTTCTGAGATAGGAAAATAGGCGAAAATTCGGAAAGAACCGGCAAGGATCGCCAGGAATGAAGTACCCCCCAATCTTCGGATGGCTATCGACCCAATAACGAATCCGAACTTTGGCGGGACCTTTGATATGCTGCAGATGCCGGAGGAAGGAACGCCGGAGAGCTTGACTCGGGAAGCCATAGCTAAGGTAGTCCCGTCTGTCCTTATCCTGGTTGCTTTCAAAACTATTCGGAGTGGATAAGCTCCGATTGAGATAGATATTCAATCCCCGGATGACTTCAAAGTCAATCCAGGGATTCTCATCGAGATAGACCCTGATATACCAGTACTTCGTGGGAATGCCGTCTCTTGGTTTTAAATTCATTCGTGAATCCTCCACAAGATAGCTTCTATTATTAAGAAGCAATCTCTTAATTCATACTAGGATCGTCTAAAATCCCATTATCGACAGGACAACGTGAACGCATCTCGGATAAAGAGAGGGTACCATCGGTGCCTTGGAAGTCTAGTTTCAAATGGTAGAAGGACGGGAACCGGCATAAGAGGCCTCCGAAGTACCGCTGCTGATTCTCCGAACGGAAAGCGTAGTATTCGTAATCGTTATCGGCACCGATCCAACAAGTACCCGACAGCTGAGCGAAGGTGACGATGAGGTCAAGCACCTTATGGTCTTCTTCATCGGGCAAGGTCCAAGGCTGCTTGAAGGGAATCCGGATCATAAAGACCTGATCAGCATCCTCAGGCATCGTTGTTGCCTTTGGCAAATCGCTGGGCTTCTGCTCTGCCTTGTAGTAGCGGCAATCCAAGATCATCTTGGGCGGATCTCCGGCTTCGACATGTCCCATCGGAACGGCTTCCGAGGTCGGTTCCATCGTGACGGTCTTGCCCCGCTTCCTGCCTTCCTCAACGGCATCCTTGACGAAGGCTAACTGATCTTGCTTGGATTCAAAAAGATAAAGGAAGAAATCCAGCGTCTCCGGCTCGAGCGGGCTGGGCAAAACCGAAGAATAGCAATGATGGCTGCGGGAAAGGCCGTCGATTGTCTGCAAAAGAGGAGCATCCATCGTGGGGTTGGCATAAGGAGCAATCTTCACGCAATAGTAGGATAGGATCGACTCTGCCATCGTCTTCGTTGTCTGGGTCATGATATTGGCCCTCCTTTCTTGGTCGTCTCGGCTCATCTTGTCCCGGCATGCGGCAATAAGAAAACCATCTTCCATGGGGAAGCGATTCTCTTTTTCGATAAGGATGAAGAGTCCGGCTCCGGTCGGAACCGGACTCCAATGTGCTCACCGCCAGGCTTCAAAGCAGTCCTGGCGGGGAAAGGAGGTCGCACCTTAGTCCCGAGGGGCTAAGACAATGAGATGTCAGGAGCAAGCTAGCGGTATCCCGCTTTGCTTGATTGACGCGAGTATCATAGATGAATCTGTTTTTTCTTTGTTTCCGCGTGCGGAAAAAGCAAGAAAAAATAGTTAAAATATTCGCATAGTTATGGCACTATTAAGAAAGCAAAATATCTTTCTTTTAGGTTAGGGTGACGGATCTGTTCTTCTTCTCCGCTGAGAGACAGAACCCTTTAATAAGGCAAATGACAGCCTAGGAAGATCAGTTGTTGCATTCTCTTTTCTTATTTTTTTCTAGCAGCACACGAAAG
>LAHS01000241.1_pt1 | contig 68868 bp, 64 predicted proteins | sample 329651 | NCBI WGS metagenome assembly LAHS01 (sample SAMN03275699, study PRJNA271635) | activated sludge metagenome | isolation source: sample C-1 Sludge from hydrolytic chamber (first chamber) of Anaerobic...
GATGTACGGCGACAAGCAGCGAGCCTTCGCAACGCTCAAACAAAAGCATCTGCCCCGGCAGTGCAGGGAGTGCAAGTACCGCTTCGCGTGCAACGGGGAGTGCCCCAAGAACCGCTTTGTGACGGACAGTTACGGCAATCCCGGCCTCAACTACCTGTGCCGGGGCTACCGTCGGTTCTTCGAACACGTGGCACCCTACATGGACCGCATGAAGCAGCTGCTGGAGCAGCAGCGTGCCCCGGCCGAGATAATGAACGAAATCAGGCTGTAAGAATGCCGTTACCCGGGGTAACGGAGATGTGGATAAAGGGTAAAGTTGACCGTGAGGAGGAACTTTTGACAAGTGTCGAAAGATCGTGTGACAAGTGTCGAAAGAGCGTGCGACACTTGTCAAAAGTTCCAGAGGCATAGCTTCAGCACCCTTGTGGCACAACTGTTGATGAGCCGGAGTTTTCACTTTATCTGTAAATTATTTGCTCAAACCAAAATAAAGTCATATTTTTGCACAAGCATTGCGACATGTGCAATCGATTAATTTAGGGAGGACAACAAGATGTCAATATCCAAAACGCGACAGAAATTAGTGGATGTAGCGCGCCAGCTGTTTGCCAAGAACGGCATTGCCAACACCACCATGAACGATATAGCCATAGCTTCGGGCAAGGGCCGAAGGACCCTTTACACTTATTTCAGCCGTAAGGAAGACGTCTACTCGGCCGTCATCGAGTCAGAACTGGAACGCTTGTCCGACAAGCTCGATGAGGTTGCGGCAATGAAAATAAGGCCGCAGGACAAGATAATCGAACTGATTTACACCCATCTGAGCATGATACGGGAGACCGTAGTGCGCAATGGAAACCTGCGAGCCGAGTTCTTTCGCAACATCTGGATGGTGGAGAAAGTGCGCAAGAACTTTGACGAAGACGAGATAGAGCTCTTCCGCAAGGTCTATGCAGAGGGCAAGGCAGACGGTGAGTTCGACATCGAGAACGTGGAACTGGTAGCAGATATCACCCACTATTGCATCAAGGGGCTCGAAGTTCCATTCATTTATGGCCGCTTGGGGCACGGACTGAACGTTGAATCCAGCAAACCGCTCGTGGCAAAGGTGGTTTACGGTGCCCTTGGCAAGAACTTGCAGAGGTAGCGCAAGCCTGCAGCAGTGAAGTAACAGATTGATAACAACGTAACAATTAAATCATAAACAACATGGGATTATTATCAGGAGGCTGCCCCACGCGTGCGGGTAGCGCTTGTACAAAGGGATTTCCGCCCGTTTTCAGGATATTCCCGAGGGTTGAATATAGCCTGGAGTTGGGTGTTTTCAGGGCGCAATTGTTATGTCAATCAGTAAATTTTCAGCAAATTAGGCATGGGTAAGTCTACATTACGGCTCGATACCAGGCGAGCCTTAAAGGATGGTAGCTATCCCATACAGATAGTTGTGGGCCATGGTACTAATATCTACCTGTCCACGGGGATTTATGCTACCGCAGATACCTGGAATGATATAGCAAAGCTTTACACGGGCAAGGCGGCCAAGAGTGTTAACAATGCCTTGTCTTCAATGCTGGCCAGTGTCGTAACCCGTATTATGGATTTAAAGGCCAGCGGGCAATGGCTGAAGCTTACGCGGCCCCAGATAAGGCAAATGCTGGCCAACCCGTTTTTGGGCAGTCCGACAGTCGGTATGCCGTCCCTGGGTGGCGTAATGACTAAGATGCTGGTCGGCAGGCGTGACAATACGAAACGGATAGCAGAGTCAACGGCTAAACGCCTGAAAATTTACTGTAATAAGAATGCCGAAGATATACTGTTGAATGATATAACACGGGCTTGGCTGGATGATTTCTATGCTTCTATGCGGGATTTATCGATAAATACCAAAGGCACTTACATGCGTTGCGTGCGACGGGCTTTTAATTATGCCTTGGAGAGAGATTTGACAGAGAATAACCCGTTCAGGCACTATCGTATTCCGACAGAGGAAACCAGGATGCGAGTGCTGCCCATAGACAAAATGCGGCAGTTGCTTAACTTGGAAACCAGGTACCATTATACAGAATACCGCGATATGTTCCTGCTTACGTTCTATCTCATAGGCATTAACACTGTAGATTTGTCGCGACTTACGCACGACAATGTAGTAGACGGCCGTATAGAATACCGGCGTGCCAAAACCGGAAAGCTGTACAGCATTAAGATATGGCCGGAGGCAGCTGCCATTTTGGAAAAATACAAAGGCAAAAAGCACCTGCTTAGTGTATTTGACAGATGCAGTAACTACAAGGCCTACCAGGGCACTATGAATAATGCACTAACACGTCTGGGCGTCTTAAAGCTGAACGATAAGGGCCAGGTAATTAAAGCGCGTAACGGCCAGGCTGAAATGATACCGTTGGAAAAGGATTTGTCTATCTACTGGGCACGCTACAGCTGGGCTACCTATGCAGCAGATTTGGATATACCTAAAGACACAATCAGCGAAGCTTTGGGGCACTCTCATGGTGCAAGGATTACAGGTGTGTACATTAAGTATAGTCACGATAAGGTAGATGCCGCAAATCGCAAAGTAATAGATTACGTGCTGGGCAAATGAAAATGCCGCGCCAGCTTCACAAATTCACGCATCCTCCGAAACCTATAAATACATCCGGTTTGCGGTTAATCACTCCGTAGCCCACGCCGCCTGTCAGCCCCCAGGTAAAGCGTTTGTTTCTGGTTACCGTCTGCGTGGTGGTAATGGTTATCGTCCGCCTGTACACCTCGATACTATCCAGCCGTGGATTGTAACCGCTTACCCAAGCCTTATACGTGCTGTCTGCGTAGACTTTCTGCGTGATAGGTATAATTACCCTCGCACTGTCTTCCGTGCTGTCAGAAGGCGCGTTTATGACCTCTGTAGGTGTCCTTTGAGCCGCCCGAAGCAGCCATACGGTATCAGTCCTTACGGAACGCTCCGTAACGGGTACGGGCAGCGTGTCCCTTACGGTGTCTCGGATGGTGTCAACGACGGTTTTCGTGCGCACCTTGCCTTGTCCTCCTTGGCCGAATATCAGGCCAAGGATGAAGACGCAGGCCACAACGGCCAATAATGCGATGCTAAACTTCTTCATATACATAAAATTAGCGGCAGTCCCACAATGTCAAAGAGCGCCTTGTTAAACTTATATTTAAAAGCCATACGCCCAAGGGTAGGGCACACTCATTATCAAGAACAGGACTGTGCCGCCTCGAATGTGCTTAGCCTTGGGCATAATCAGTTGGCTATTTGTATTGCCTCGCATACTTGTTGTACGCTGCCCTCAACGCCTGGTCGTAGGGCTGCCGACCGTACTTCCTTGCCAGGGCCCGGAAGCCGGCACCGTTGTATATCGTGGCCACACGGGCCCAGTCATGTACCTTTACAGCCAGCGCAAGGCGGCTGTCGGTGTCGATGAAGCGGATGAGCTGACGAACCTGTGCCTCGATGCCGGTCTTGGCATCGTCCCACATCTGGCCAACGGTCTTATACCCCAGCCTCCTGTAGTGGAAGCCCATTATTTGTGCCAGCCCTATCGACGTGCTCTCCATAGCGGCATTGGCATTCTTTGAAAAGGCATCACTGAATGCCTCCCATTCCTTTTTCTGTACGTCCACCTTGTTCACCGACCACTTGCCGCTCGGCGCGTAAGGTGCCTTTTTCCTGAACCACGACGGCTCGAACTGGATGAGTATGCGGCCTGTTGCGGAGTCAAAGCCCCTGCCGCCTGTCTCCACTTCCACAACTGCCATCAAGGCGGCAAGCTCGTAGTTGCCTCTTGAGCGCTTCAACTCGTTTGTTATCCTGTTATCCATATTAATCTCTAAATGCCGAAACCAGTAAATTCTTCTTTATTTCCGATGCGTATGCGTACATATTCTTTCTTATTGCATCAGGAGAGGGTGCATAGATGACATTATTATCTTTCCACGATACGGAGAGTATGCTAAGTGGCAAGTCGCCGTCGTGGATGTACATAAGGGCACAATAGTACATTCCCTCGCTTTCCATGCGGGACGCGTATTCAGTGTCTATAACCCTTACATCTTGCAAGTCTCCCAAGAAATAATCATCCGACGTTCTCAAAAATCTGTAGATATTCATGCTCTGCGTTGGGATGTTGGAGTACCTGCTGTTTTTTGAAGAATAGCCCAATATTCTGTTAATGTTGCGGCTTTCGCATACTTTTTCGTAGCCCTCATCCATGAAGCTGTAATCAAGCCCCCCGGATGTCTGCTTCCCGTTGTGAAACGTGCTCACCATCACTCTGTCTGCATCCAAATCAATTCGCAGTTCAAGCGCAAGGTCGTTTATATTGTCCTCCATCCGTGAGGTAAGTTCAAAAAGACGCCTTTTCTCCTGTAGCTTAACGGAGTCCTGCTCATCCATCTTTGATATTATAAGGTCGCCCAGATGGTCATTCATGCCTCCGTCGGACACCAATATTTTTAGAATGATTGAACACACAGCCAACAGCAGACTAAGGAGGACAATGAAAATCACCCTCCAGAAATGCTTGATATTATCAACGGCATGAATCAGATTTATCAACCACTGTGCTTTCATTCGATTGTCAACTTTGCTATACCCGCCATGCCGGCCGGCACGCCTATCAGATAAGGATATATGAACTGCCACCAGTCCGGAATGATTGCGCCACTTGTAGACAGTGCTGTTTGTATGGCCAGTGCAACACTGCTTATACCTATGCACACCTTGAAAACCGCCTTGAAAAAAGGCGGTGTTTTCTGCTTGAACCTGTATATAACTATCCTTAACCACTTCATGTTCATAAACTCATTATGGCCCCGGCACATGCGCCTATCACATCGGCCTTGATGTCGAGCCAGTCAAACCTGTTTCCGGGTTGCCTGTTGTCGTATAGCTCCTTGCCGAAGCCAACTAATACCGCCACGGCAAAGCCCGCCATGAGCGCATAAGGCAGCGGCTGGGAAGCACTAACAGCCTTGGAGACTACCCACGCAAGGAGCTGGCAGGCTCCGAAGTGGATGTACTTGTCCACCCCGATGCCCGTCAACCTTTCCTTTATCGTAGCATACACGTTCATACCAGTGCTGCGGTAAGAAGTGAGCCGGCTACACATGCGCCTACACCCAGCAGCACGTTACGCCACGAGAACTTGTCCTCGGCCTCTCGGAAGATACCGTAACGTGCCGTCTCTGCAAGGCAGAAGATGATGGCCGAGTAGATGACGGCAACGCCCGCAATGGCTATTGTGGTAGCCTCTGCATGGTGGTTGAAGTACGTGCCTACTCCTACAAGCAGCCCTACGACTGCGATAATCAACTGATAAATTACCTTTTTGCTCATAATCTTTACTGTTTGATTGTTAATGATATATTTAGAAATCCGGGTCTCCGTCATACTCACTCATTGGCCTGATACCTTTGCCCGCCGTCTTGAACCCTGCCCACGCATCCGTCTTGGCAAGCCACTTGTCAAGCTGTGAATCCGGCACCCACAATGTTCCGTATTTAAAATTATTCAAGAACTGGTTGTTAAAAGGATAGACGTCATCATCCTTGCCGACTATCACATGGTCGTAGTTGTTGAAGTAGTCAGCCGTGCCGAGCTTCGTTAGTGACTTTCCAAGGTACAGCGTGCTACCGTCACCAAGGTTGGCGGTATTCGGGCGGTTAAAATACGAATACATCTGCGTCATGCTGTCGCTGATATGTACCTTTCTGGCGCCATTGACGCCGGCGGCGTATGTAACATGGTCAGGTATAAAGACGCTGTCAATGTTCGGTAGGCTTTTTATTGCACTATTAGACGGTGTAAATGACACACCCGTGAAATATTTGAGCTCCCAAAGCGAAGTAATACCGTAATCCTTGTAGGCATCGCCGCCGAAAAACTTAACGTCGGCAGCTTCCTCGAACGTCAGATAGTCGTTGCTCTCCCTCGCCCAACCCATGTCTACGCACAAATCCATCAACGGGGCATTGGTATATCTGTCCACAGCATGGCGTATGCCCTGCATGACCTTGCCCGTATTGGATATGTAGCAAAGATGCGGTAACGGTAACTTGTGAGATTCCAGCGCGGCATTGTAGTCTTGCTCGGTTCTGTATTCTGTAATATAGTCGTTCATTGTCCCTTATGATTAAATTAAACTGTTTTTCCTGTTGAGTCAACCCAACTTGTGCCGTTATACCATATAGGCTTGTTAAGAGTGGTGTCGAAATACTGGTCTCCGGCGCACGGCTTCACGGGCCTGTAATCAGTAGCCCTCGCGGTCTGGGTCTGATTTGCAATAGTCTGGCCAAACGCCTCAATCAGGGGCAGGGTTTTATTTACGATGTCCGTTCCGTCGTTATCTAAGTCCTCTACGCCGCCTGCGCCGTCGCACCATATTGCGAACTGGGCTCCGACGATGTTTCTTGATATGATGCTGTTCCCTTGGAACCGGGGTACTCTGAAAGTCCTCATTTTCTCTACGGTAGGCTTCATTGAAGACTGGCCGATGGCGTAATATATATCCATGCTCGAATTTATCATGGAGAAGCCGGCATTTTCGACTTGGTTGGCCGTTTGGTTGTTTGCACCCCAGAACATACAGATTGCCCCGTCATTGATATACGGGTCGTTTCTAAAGCCGTTATAGCGACACAGCTCGTCATTCCAGATGAGAGGTATCATGTTTCTGTTTATAACCTCGCGACATAGTCTGTTTACAAATTTTGGAAATTCAGTTTTATTGCCGCCGCTCTCGTCTCCTCCGAAGCTGTAATATACGCTGCCTTTTGATGCGAAGTAATCAGCGTATTTACGGGTAACGGCAATGCCGAACTCAACCTGTCGGACATCATTGTAATCTATAGATATTCTCGCAGGCTTGAAGAATGTCTGCAAGAGCTTACCCATGTGGCCGGGCATGTCAAGCATGCCTATAACACTGATGCCTCTTGCCTTTGCATAGGATATGATCTCGTTTACATCAGTTTCCGTCAGATATGTGCCCTCTTCTCCCACAGCCTTTGACAAATCATAAGTCGAGCCGGTATCGGTAACTACCATGTGGTCGTCAAGCAGAAAGCGAAAAGCGTTGTTGTCTGCAATGTACATAACGAAGTAATTGAGGCTCACCGTCTGCATCATGTCAAGTATCCGTTTGATGTTGTCCACAGAGAAATACTTTCGTCCCGCATCGAGCAGAACCATCCTCATAAACGGCATTCCCTGTTGCATGGCCTTTGCCTTTGCCGCGTCATATCTCACGGCATTTTCGCTGAGGATACGTCCCTGATTGGCGGAAAGTGCGAAATTCTGCTTGTCGCTCATTAGATTGTTGACAACCTGCCTGTTGAAATCGAAGTCCTCCTTACGTTTTTCAACGAAAAAGTAATTACCGTCATCCTGTACATCAATACCTTGTGAAGCCGCCTGCGTAATGGCTATCAGCCTGCATCCTTCGGGAACCTTTGATTGAAAGCGTGTAAAGACATTAGCGCTGAATGGTATTTTCTTAATTACCGCCGTATCATCCAACTCTTCACTCGAATAAAAAGTAATGATAGAAGATTGTTCTCCATTACCGTTTTTCGAGCTCGCTTCAATAAAATTGTAATTATCGTTCTTAAAAAAATACAATCCATAATACATACTTCCAAAACTAACCGTCCCATCTGCAAGAATGCGTCCATTCAGACGTGTTGCGCCAAGTGCCAGCAGGTCTTCCTTATACAGGCGGATGGTGTTCTTCTGCTTACTGTACCTTGATATATAATCCCTGTTGTCAGTGATGACCGCGGAAAGAACCTTATCCGTCAGTTCCTGATGTTTGGTTAGTTTGTCTATGTCTTTCTTGTTCCCGCCTATTGGAAACCAAAAGCTGCTGTTTTTCCAATCATCATCTAAAAGGGATGTTCCGGCATACTGCTCGTTTACCCATTCGCCGTCAGAGTTCTTGTAAGATAGCATAAAGCCCTCCTTGCGGTCTGCCGGAACAATCTGCAATCGGGTGGTGGCAGCGTCGGTGCTGAACTCAACGACACGCTTTCCTATAGACTTGTTAGTTTCGCTCAAAGTCTCTATACTGTCCGCCAGCGCCTTGCCCTGGGTGGCATCCAGCGCCTTTCCGGGCGTGGTCTCTTCCAAACTGTTTACCGTCTCCACCGTTACACCGGCAACAGCTGTTTCCACCTCCGACTTCTTGGCGTAATCCGTCAGGTCTATACTGATGTCGTGACTCTCTGTAATGCCCGTATTCTTCCAGACACCGTCAGCCTCGCACTGGTAGACGGTGAACGGAGAGGCGACACCAACCAACGCACGGTTGCCGACCTTCGGCGCCGGATGGGCAGCGAGCAGCTTGTCTTCCGTAGCATAGATACCTTTGTCGTTGTTCTGCGCATTGAGCAGCTCTTCGAGTGCTTCCTTTATCAGCGTAAAGTTCGCATTAAGGAAGTTCGCAATGTCCTTGAAAAGTCCCTTAAAGGGTATTTTGTTCAGATTCTCCATACTTTCAAATATATTTTCTCAACTGAATTTCCTTCTGTGTTCCAGATAGCGGATGTCGCCTTGGTAGTCGTAGGCCTCCATCTCGAACGGAATGGCCCGGTAGGCGGCATGCCAATTCCCTTTCTCTGCAAGCAGGGCGAGGAAGAACGCCACATAGAGAATATAGAAGCCCACATACAGCAGCTCCCGCATCTGTGCGGTGTGTATGTGTTCGTGATTGCAGTCTGCAATCATCATCACAGCCCCCTTGCGGACGAATATCACTCCGAAGAGGTTGATGGCCTTGTACGGCCTCGGCGGTATGAGTGAGTTGTATATCATAGTCTTGTTACGTTAGGAATGAACAATACCAGCGCTTGCCATAAGCGTCGAATATAAGGTACATGGCATTCTTATCACCATGAGGAATATATTCCGACTTATCGGAGCCGCCTCCAGTTGTTCCACCCTTCTGTATGTAATGCTCATTCGTGTTTGTTACGACAGTCACGAGATGCCCATACCCAGCACGGATGAAGTAATCCTGCCCGTCATTGGGTTCAGAAGGAAGAGTGAGAGTTATATCCTTGTCACTGTTGAGACATATCACGTTGTTAAACGTCCAGTTGAGATAAGTATCTTTTGTCACTCTCACCGTACGTCGTCTGAAACCGACTACACTTCCGTTGTCTATTGCGGCCGCGGCAGAGAAAGAGCCGGTTGCATCCGGAAGAGCTCGGTCATCAGGACAACCTAACCGTAATAAGGCATACCCACCTGATAAGCCACCATACGTAGCAGAGCCGAAATACGCATACTTGTTATTTCTCGGGTCATTAAAGGCTATCAAATCTTTAGACAGGGATAGATACCTCAGCATAGATAGTCCCGTACGGCCATCATCTTCAAATGCCATAAGCTGGTCAAAAACCACTTCGCTGTCGGGGAGTTCCATCCCGTTGTGTCCGGCAATGTAGAATGGTCCTATTTTACCGCTGTCAGCATTTATTCGGCCGTCAAATTGCACGTTTCCGTCCTCATCAATGCGCCACTTCCCGTTAGGAGACTGCACGTTCTTCAGGATGCCGCCGTCGGCGAAGATGGTGCCGCGAAGGATGACGTCGTTCAAGATGGCACGGCCGCCGTGGGTAATGACTATCTTGGCCATATTGGCCAGTTCCTCCACCGTGGGCTGGTAACCGGGGTTGTCATTGTACTTGGCAATGGTGTAGATGGCCTGCTTCATGTCGCCGCCACCCCACAGGAAGGGCGAGTTGTCGTCGTTGTACGCGCCGCTCATGCCGCCCGTTTCCTTGGCCATCTTGCCGTCACGCCAAAGGCCTACCTTCAGTATTTGGCTTAATATCAGGCCACCTATGACCTGTGTGTCGCCCTCCTGTATGGCGTCGAGCAGGTACCGGATGCCGGCGAGTTCTTCCAGGGCCCGGTCGTTGTCCTTGTGGTTCTTCGTCCACGGCATGGGCAGGTTGCCCGCCATCAGTTGTGGTTCGTAGAGCACAGCGTCGCCAACGATGTTTATCTCAAGCGGAGCTTCCGCATCCGTGCAGACAAACGGAAAGTCGAACCTCCGCGGGGTGTTTTCTTCGAGGGACACAACGAAAATCGCTTCGCTTGCACCGCCTATCCTGACGGTTATCACATTGTGCCCGTCTTCGGAAGGCTTTGCCTTAAACGAGAAAATGTACGCCCTGCCCGTCGTCAGCCCACCGTCGATAGTCTGCCTTAACGTGGCATCGTCGCCTGTCACACCCTTGCCCGTGGAGCTCTCCGGGCAGTCTACGACCTTGACCTCGCTGTCATCGATACTCTCCCAGTACTTCAATGCCTGGGAATACACCTCCGTGTCTTCTTCCAGAGCCGTATCCTCGCCAAGCTCCACCGACTCATAATCGCCCGTGAAGCCCGAGTTGCGCAGGATATTGCCCTGTGTGATGCCAAGGTTGTTAACGTCCCGTCCGTCGGCCAACCTCGAGCCTACGTCGAGCATGCCCTTAACCTTTACCTTGCCGTCCTTGAACTCCACGTACTGCGAACGGTTCCTGTCGCCGATATAGGCATCTCCGTAGACTTTCATATAGGCGTGCCCCGTAGCACCGTCGAAGCCGAGGGAGATGATATCCTTTTGCTCCATCGAATAGCTGTCGATGCCCTGAAGCATGATGTATGCCGGGGCATTGTCGCCAACGGTGTTCTCCATAATGGCCGACTGCCTGTCGGGGTCGGTCTGGCTGCCGAGCTGCACGGTCTCGTCTTCTTCTGCCGGCGTGTCATTGCTCACGCCGGGCTGACAGCCCACGCAGTCGTAGGTCTTGCCGTCTATGGTGAGCTGCACGGCTCCGTCAATCATCGAGAGGTCTATGTAGTTGTATGTCTTGCCGTCAATGGTCTCTTCACCTTTCCCCACGCACAGACGCCAGTAGTAGCGGTTCGAGACGCCCTCATACACGCCCGCTCTGATGTTGAAAGTCTGGCAGCGCACCTGGTCTCCGACATGGTAGTCGTTCGTTATGCGTTTCTCCCCGTCGTCGGCATTGAAGTAACAGCGCATAGCATATACGGAAGTAGACGTACCTTCCGGTATCACGTTGCCGCCGCTGTCAACGGACACCGTCTTTACTATCCTGCCGTGGGCGGCAGAGGATATGCGGGAACCCGCCGTGTGCTCCGTCTTCCTTATCTCGAGGCTGTCAAAGTAGGCTTTCATGCGCACGTACAGCTTGTCGGCCTCTATGTAGGTGGTTCCGTCGGCATCCCTGCGGAACACACCACCGGAAACAAGGTTCTGGTAGTCTCCTATCTCCACGCCGCCAAGTTTCGCGTTGCCGTTCTCGTCGATGCCGTACTGGCCATTGCCCAGCAGTAGGCCTTTTAGAAAGGTTATCAGCTCTTGCGCCGTGTCGGGGATGTCCTTGCGCAGGAACCTGTCATATAGCGGGCTGCCCTCCGACAGGTCGTTGGCCTTCTCGGCGTAGGCGGCACGGGAAGCATAGCCCGACCGGTTGGCATAATCGGCCTGCTCGGCATAATCCGATTTGTCTGCCCGGGCGGCATGCTTCGCTTCCCCAGCCCTGCCGCCTGCTCCGGCCGTGCCCATATAGCGCACACTACCGGTAGCCCTGCCTTCCTTTGGCTTCTTTATCAGTTTTACGTCTATCATTCGCCTGTCTCCTTTAATACTAAATCCGCAGTTCCCTCCATCAGGTTACGGCTCATACCCTGCACAAAGAAGGTTTTGCCCAGAGCCGGATGCGTATAATGATTAAACAACCCTACTATATCGTTCCTATCTGTCAGCTTTTGTTCCATCAATACCCGCGGCAGATGATACTCCGTATAATAGCTGTCAACGTACAGTTGCTCTGGCTTGACTTGTATGCCTCTATTATAGTCATAGATACTAAGCACTCCGGCCTTCGTCTTCGCATTTAGTGGGGTAGATAGATTGGTGGTGTTTACCACATCAAGTGCCCTGCACTCTTCAAGCGACAGGGCCGAATTTATCTTGAACTCGATGTCATCCTTTTTGTTTGTAAACTCCTTGCGGGTATCACTCATATATATGATGTCATTGTCCCCCGTACTGTCTATTAAGCCATTGTCGCTGTATACTTTTATCTCGAACTGCTTAATCAATATACTGCTTACGTGCGCCAGCAACGGCACGCTGTTTGTGCCCCATTGGGTGTGCCTGAAGAAGGTCGGGTGCCGGCGCGTTATCTCATCCCATACCGTGTTCACCGGGCCCAGTATCTGAAACCTCACCTGCCCGCTTACCGCATCCGACATGCGAACCGGGATGGCAATACCCTCGGCGTCTATGCCCATCGTGTAGCTGATGTTGTTCTGCAGCTCATATTCCGTACCTATCAGCTTATCACCTATTTTAGGGTTGAAGCCTATATAGAAGCATTGCTGGTAATACTCATCATCGCTGCCGCATTGCTCGCGTGTCTTATAAGTCTTCCACTCAAAGTCACTTATTTGACCCTGCGTTCCGCTCTCAACCACGCATTTGTCCCCTATGACCAGCATACAGGCCAATACCGAAACTTTGGATATTGTGTCGGAACTCTCACCTACGGCGCTATACTTGAACTCATATTGCTCGGGGCCTTTCCCCGTAAAAGGCACCAATCCGTCGATAGTATCTTCATCCCAGGTAGCATTGTCATTCGGATTAACAGCTCTCCAATACCGGCGCGTGTAATACCGCCCGTTGCTATTGTCCCTGCTGGGCACTACCTTTCCCCTGTAGCCAACAGGGAACCCTGTGTACCAGACATCCTCATCCGCAGCGTTCAATTCCTTATAAGGTGCAGTCATCTCCATGAGCGGATTGAGGGCTATCTTACCCGACAGCACGATATAATTTGTTATCGCCTCATCCGCAGGCGAAAAGTTACCGCCGGAGACATCACCTGTATAAACAGCGTACGGAATATTTGCCTTTAAGTCTCCATCATTTGGGTAGCACTCCCCCTCACCGTCTTTTCCGTTTCCATTAACCGATACTACCAGGTAATTTGTCATGCTGACCTTTGACACGGGGCTGTTGTCGTCCTTGGCCGTATTTATCTCCACACTGCCAAGAGACAGGATGGCGGCCCCCGGGTTCTTGCCCAACCAGTTTGGCAGCTGTTGCTGGTTCACCTTATCGGTGCAGAAATAAGTTATCAGGTCTACTGATTGGTCACCGTTCTTCGGGAACCTCCACTGTTCGTTCCTCATCACCCGCACGAACCAGTCCGTGATACGCCCGCCGCCGTAGTTCGTGTACATGCCATGACACATATTGTAAAAAGCATTATATGCCGTTTTTCCGTCACCGTCGGCCGAATACTCCGTACAGTATTTCTGCTTATTGTCAAAAACGGGCTCCAGCAGGTCGTCGTCCAGCGGACTCTCTACAACGTTCTCCGTCGCTACCGTCTTGCAGGTCAGCAGCAGCTGGTTGTACACCTCACCTATGCTGATCTTCGTATCGCAGTCGGCCGCATTGTCATTGCTTATTGCTATACTTCTCCTTGCGTTGGTGGCCACCTGCCCGTTTGTGATATTTTGCCACTGTATAGGGGCCTCGGATTTAACAGTCTCCCAGTCGAAAATATAAAACGTAAAGCCATTCTGGATAATATGCAGGTTAAGATACCGTAGCATCTCTGCCAGCACTTCGTCCTGCTGCCAGACGTCATCCTCTTCGCCACCCAGAAACAGCAGTTCAGAAATAGAGAGCTGTTTAAATATACTGTAATGACTACCACTGGTGCTGTCTACCGCTTTACTACCGTCAAACAAATAACGCACCGTACCCGTGCCCGTAATATCTATGCCATCGGTAATACCGTTGAGGATTTCAGTCATTACAGAATAAAAGGTACGCTGCCGGGCATCATGCTTTACTTCTTCGTAGGATATTCCCAAGCCGCCAATACCATGATATTTGCTGTATTGTAAAGCAGAAAGGGCATCTATACAGTTAATTTCCAATTCATCCCATCTCTCGTTATATGGCAGACTGTAACTCTGTGGCTCTATAAAACCTGCAAACAGGCACACTCCGTCCTTGTAGATGTTTACTACGGCATCACGCGCAGAGGTGCAGAAAAAATCGGCTATATATTCGCTGGCCAGCAGACGTATGGTAGCAGACTGGCGCAGCAGGTGGTCGAAAGTATCGTTTACCTCGCTTGTAATCTCTACAGGACTGTCTGCAGGGAATTTTAAGCGAGCGGACTCCGGACTTATTTCGATTTCATCCGCGCGGGAATAGTCTGTTACGATATAAACCGTAACTACTGCTCTCTGCTGTGTCAGAAAACTGCCGTGTATATACATAGTCTATCCTTTTATATTTGTTCGCCTGCCACTTTTACTACTTATCCGAGTCTCGTTAGCTATCACTCCAACTAACTTTCTGCCATCTATTTCAAAGCGCACCGTACCGCCTATGCCGCCCGTGGGCTGTATCATGCTGCGTAGCTTATTCAGCGGTGCAATGACTTCGGGGTTATTGCTGGCTCCCGCATATTCGCCAACGAGCGCCATCGTGGGGCCGGATACAATGCCACCGTTTGCAAATGCCGTGAGGTTCTTTATTGATGAAATCACAGCAGCCAGCTGAGCCAAGCCGGTAGCGGCAAAAGCAACCCACGCCCAGGGCCCCATTGTTGCGGCTTGTGTTGTAGCTGTAGCATAGCCGGCGGCCATGGTGGCTATTGCCTGCGCTATTGTGCCCGCCACGTTCAGCTCGGGCAATTCCAATGCGCCACCCATACTGGAAAGGGCTTGCCCCATTGAGGCTATACTGTCGGTTGCAACCTGGAACTTTGCTTTGGCCAGCTCTATTTCGTCTGTGTTGATTTCTATATTGATAGGTTTCAGGCCAAGGTTTTCGAGCATCTGATTTATTTCAGAAAGACCCTGCAGGGCTTCATCCTTGCCAATCAGTCCTATCTCGTAATCCTGCTGGATGCGGGTTACTCTTTGTTGGGCGTTACTATAGCTTTGCCTCTTATCTTCATCGCTCCCGGGTTCAATATATATTGGCTCTACATCGGCTTTTATAGTCACTCTGCCCTTTGTTGCTTCCTCTATCTGCGCTTGTAGGTCTTCTATTTTTGTGGCAGCTTCAACGCGGGCTTCTATTGTAACAGCGTCTTCAAATGTTTTTTGTGCATCTGATAATTGTGCCCGTAAGGTCTCTATATAGGTTTGCGCCTCTTTCTCTTCGGGTTTCTCGACCCCTATCCTTACTTTATAGTCCTTGAATTTATTTTCCAGGGCTCCGTAATCAGCTTGCAAAGCAGTGGCGGTTGCCTCATCGGCGGTTGCATACAATCTCTTACGTAGTGCTTCGAGTTGCTGATTATACCAATCAATACTACCTTCTGCAGCCGGCCTGTCAGGTTTGCCTTCCGTAACTCTGGCGAGGGACCCTTTTTCAGTTGCTGATTTGATGTTATGATGGGATTGGGGTCTTATCATAACATTCGCAGCTGCATTCTCTTCGGCTAATTGAGATTCCACTTTTTTAATTTCGGCGTTGTTAGCGGTTATCTGGTTTTGTATGCCACGTAATGATACGGAAGTTGATACATCTGTGCTGCTGTAAAGTTTTGCGCCCTGCTCCGAGAAATGCCACCTGCCGTCATTATCCACTTTTCCATAGCGCTCATTTTTCCATCCTTCCGGAATGAGGTCGCCGGCTTTTGCCGACCTGCCGCCTTTAGCGGCGTCCTTTTTGATTTCCGTCTCTGTTTTTGTGTATTTATCGGATAATGCTATCTGCTTTCGGTATAATTCCGTAAGCTGTGCCATCCTTGCTGCCGCTTTGGCTCGGCGCGTGAAAGCTTCTACAACGGCATCTGTATTGCCATTAAATATATTCTCGGCCTCCGTTACGCCACTAATCTCAAGGTGCAAATCATAAAACGCAGCTTGATTATTTTTAATCCAGGCAACCTTTTCCTGTTCTGTACTTAGTGACTTCCACCCCTGCTTTAGTTGCTCGTACTTTTCCATTAGGTTGGCGTACGTAGTGGACAGGGTGCTGTCGTATGCTTCCTTAACCGTGTCGGCGGCTTTTTCAAATTCCTCTATGCCATCCGCTGTGCTGCCAGCCGCATCTGCAGCTCCCTGCATAGACCCAACAAGCTTATCAAGAACAACACCTAACGCTACCAATGCGGCTCCCACACCTGATGCTACCATCAGCCCGCGAATAGCGATTTTTAAAGCCACCGCACGCGTTGCGGCACTACGAAAAGACTGCGACATAACATTTACTGCCGCCGCTGCTTTTTTTGTGTTAGTGCCGAACAAAGCGTATGCGGCAATGTTGCGGAATAGCGATTTAGACATTAGCGACTGTGCGAAATGCAGTTTTTGGAAAGCCTGGGCAAGCGTAGCCACTGACACAATAGTCATGCCCAATTGGGAGCCAAAATTTAATAGCGGCTGAATGCCGCCTACTTTGTCAGCTATCCAATCGGTATATTTACCCCATTCGTTTTTGAGTACCTGTAATTGCGAAGCGCCGGTGCTGGCCATATTCTCGTAGGCGGCATTCATCGTGCCCTCGCTGTTCTGCAAGGCGACTATATTCTCATCGTACTTCTCGGCAAGTTGTCCCGTTAGCGCATTTACCAAACGCAAAGCCTCTGCACGGCCAAATAGTTTACTGTATATAGACTCCCTTAGTTCCCCCGTCTTTGAAGCATAGGCAGTAACGGTTTTGTCTAACTCTTGCAGATAGTTACGCAAACCGCCAGCCGCCTTGATACTTGCGGCGTTAAACGATATACCCATAGCCTCTGCCATCTTTTGGCTTTTGGCGCTCTCTTTGGTGAGCGCAGTCAAAACACTGCTTAACTGGGTAGCTACCTCCGAAGTGTTACCGGTAACGCCAGTTAGCGTACTCATTACCGCGAGCATTTCGGTAAACGATACACCTAATTGCGCGGCCTGCCCTGTAACGCTCGGCAATGCTGCTGCCAACTGCTCAAACGACGTCACGCCGTTCTTGGCTGTTAATTGTATTTTATCCTGGATATCCTGCGCCGCACTCCACTCCAGACCGTAGTTTTTGATAATGGTAGATGTAACCTTTACTACCTCGCCGACATCAGCGATACCACCCACGGCGGACTTAGCCGATGCTTGCAAATAGGAAATCCAATTGTTTTCAGGAACGCCATTACTAATTACCTGATACAACCCGTTGGCCAGTTGGTCACGGGCCATAGGTATAGTTTTGGAAAGCTCGGCCACCTGGTCTTTAAGCTTGGTAAACCCTGCAGCATCTTTGCCGGCCATCGTGTTTGCCGCTTTCATCGCTGCACCAAACGTGCGGCTTTCCTCTGTAACGTTATTAAGTGTGTTTGAAAGTTGCGAAATGGCATTAGTAACATTCTGCATCGCCTGAACGGTCTGGGTATAGGTTAGCAAGGTGTCGCGCAACCGCCCGGCACTGCCCCTTGCCTTGTCCATAACCTGCCGCAAATCAGCAACCGTAGAAGTGGCCGTAACTAACTGCTCCTTGCCATCTACAGTTATGCGAACGTTAAATTTTATTTCCTTTGCCATATTTGTGCGTTACTTACTTGCTCGTTCTGAGATTTTTTTATTATCTTTGATGCAGAATTAAGGTACTAACGTATGAAAACGAAAGCTAAAAAACCGATTTTGAGCATTATCGCTTTGCTGTCATTTCTTATAATGGCCGCAGGTGTCGCTGCCGATAATCCAGGTGTTACCGTTGTTTCGGGCGGTGCCTTGTTTGTTACGCTTATCGTAGCCTTCAACCGATTTATTGGTGACTGCGAAAAAAGCATTATAGACGATAACCTTTAGGCTCCTACTTTCTTTGCCAATTCCTCAAACCTTTTAAGGCTCTCGGCGGCTGTCAGCTGCCGGGTACTCTCTTCCTGCTTTGTAGTTGCGTTTTCCCACGGGAAGGGTAAAAGTTGCCGGGGTGTTATCTTTTTCTTCAGATGCGGCTGTATTACTATCGTCGCTAACATTCGCATGCGCGCCCACTCATCTTTGTAGTCTGCCTCTTGCTTGTCTCTGAACTCTTTATAGATATGCTCAAATTCTATGGGTGTCAGACGGCAAAAATCATCATACGAGAGATGTATGCGACTTAATGCGATGCCCAGCAAATCATATATAGCTACCTCCTTTTTTTTTCATTATTACCGGATTTCTCGGCTTGCTCGTTAGCAGCTTCCATCCACTCTTGCATTTCTTCGGCTGTCAGATTATCTGCAAAATCCATCAGCGACAAATCAAACTGCACGCCGTCTGCTTTACAGGCGCTCACCACACAGCAATACAAGTAGGTACAAAGCTCGGAGATGCTGTTGCCTATCTCGGTAACTTCTTTCCCCGTTTCCTGCTTAAAACGGAGCATAGCCCCCATAGTTTGCCTACAGGGGTATGCTTTTCCATTTATAGTAACTTCAATCTTTTTCATAAGGCACCTGCTCTTTATCCGCCTACTCCGGCCTCTTTGCCCGGATACACCTCCGGTTCTCCGTCGTTTTCAAGGCTCACGCTGTAGGTAGCATCATCCTGAGCGGGGCTTGTTTCCTCCAGGGAGGCAATGACGAATTTACCCGCAACGTATGGAGCCGTGTCGCCGCCACGCTTAAACGCCTTAACTTCCACACTGTCACCCTTGCCCCAAAGCGGCGCAATCTGTTCGTGGCCGTTTTCGGTTTCGTCATAAAAACGTAACCCCTCGGCGCTGATTGAGATACCAAGGCCTGTAACGCCCTTGCCTTTCCAAAGTCCGCTACTTTTGGCTGCACTTGCAACCGGCTTCACTGCATGTTCTTTAGTTTCGCTGTTGAATGTCAGCGTGTGACTTGTGCAATGTCCTACGGCTTTGTCGCCAACCATCAGCAACAAATCACTACCATTAATGTAACCTGTGTCTGCCATAATTGTAATTGTAATTATATTTTAATTGTAAATACTAAACTCTGTATACAAGCATCATCCTCCCAGCCCTCTTCGCTGTCGGTAAGCACGCAGCTGCGCATCTTCAAGCCGGGCACCTCACCCTGCGCGTAATCCAAAGCCGATCGTACTGCCTCCGCTAATTCTATGCCCTCACCGTAAGCCTCCGTATATACATTTACTTCCATTTGTACGGTATCAGCTCCGGGGTATCCGGCCTTTGTCGGGTTATGTTCCAAAGCGGCACGGCGATAAAGGATATAAGGCAACTCGGCCTTATCGATGACTACTGGGAAAATCTTATCAGTGTGCTGCGTTACCGCTTCACTCTCCAGTAAGATTTTACGTATAATCAAACCAGCGCTTAATGATGTCCTGCGTACTTCTGCCATAATTATATCAGTCCTTTTTTCCTTGCAGCTTTCTCCAAATTCTTTTGGAAATCAGCAAACAAGTTTTGTTCTACAATCTGCGGCGCCTGTTCTTCCGTCTTGCGCATGAACCCGTACCGGCGCATCCGCCCCGTTGAGTGCCCCTTGCGCTTCCGCGCAAATATTTTTGTCCTGGTCTTCGTCTTACGATACTTCGTACCATCTTCAGCCCATAGCAGTACCGGCTTTTCGAGCCCTCTTCGGTTTTTGTGGTATCCTTTCCCCTTACCGGGTTTGACCGAAATCATAAACCCAGAGCCGAACCGGGCCGGATAAACCCGCATACGGATACCCTTTGCAAGTTTTTGCTTTGTGCCCTGACCGAGGCCACTGCCTTGCAAATTTGCTGCAGCCAGCTTCTTAAGGTTGTTACCTTCCCGACGCATAGCCCCGCGCATAGCCTTACGCTGCTCTGCCAAGTCTAACGCCTGGTATACATCCTTAAAGGGATTATTCAAATCCACCACTTGATTTGCCATTGTGCACAAATAGTTTTACTCATTTACTCTTTCACAAATCAAAGTTTTATATCCTTTGTCGAGATTTGGCACCACATTCGTAACAGTATAGAGATGCCCGCCCAACTGCTGAACGCGCCAGTTTTCAAACATTGGATGCGCATCCCTGATATTGAACTCCGCACGATAATCGGGGAAATGTTCGCCAACTTCTTCACTCCGGCGGCCACTTTGCTTTACCCTTTCAGCATTTACTGTACGGATTGCTGTGTAGGTGGTCTTTTCCTCGCCGTAGTCGTTGGTAACCTTTATCGGCTCCAGCAATGTAAGCTTATATTTCATTCGTCCCGCTATCATTCTGCCAATTTTCTTAAAGGCTTGATTAAGGCCTGTAGTGTGTCTGGCACTTCATACATCTGCGTACCGGCTACGCTCTCACGCTGGTTGTACCAATGCGCGGCTACCACCATTATAGCGTGTGCCAAACGTTTAGGGTAGCTACCGCCGCCCATTTCCTTTAGCTCGCTTTCCGTGCGGTGCGTCGCAGCTATTACGGCCTCCTCCGCAGTATCGAGAAGATGCTGCATATAGACGTCGTCGTCGCTGAAATCGTCAGCCCTGACATGCTGTTTGAATAATGCCAAATCCACTACGGCCATAATCTTTCACTTCTAAATATCTCTCGCTTTCGGGAGGGTTATACACTTACGGCTACCTTGCCAAGGATAAATGCCTCATCGCGCAGGGTCTTAGTGCCATAGTCCGTGTTAAGCACGAAATCCACGGCATCCTTACGTGCCTGACTGTAGGGGTCTACGATAAAGCGCAGAGAACCAAACAGACCCATAGGCTGGTAACGCCAGTCGCCCAGTCCGATGTATTCGGTGCGTACTGTTACCTTGGCAATCTTACCGCCTGCGGGGGCTGTAATCTTAGCCAGAGCGTGCTCCTCGCTGTCGCCTACAACAGTGTAAGCAACTGCATTGTCATCCTGTAACGTATAATCTGCCCAAGCGTTGGTACTTCCGGCTGTGTACTTCTTGTACTTGGTGGCAAAATTGGCGATAGCGTTGGTAGTGTACACAGGCAGGCCACACAGCATGCCATTCTGCAACATAGGCACAAATACACCCTTGTCGTTTATGGGTGTGCCCTCCAGTACTGCTGCCATGCTCTTCGTCATAACCCAGCAGAGATGCTCGCCGGCTATGCCGGTCTCCAGCACAGAGGCCTTCATGTCTTTGTTGAGCTCGGCAAAGGTGGGTACGCTGGAAAGTGATACCATCTTGGCACGGATACTGTCCTTGGCAAAGGGACCTATAAGCCCGGCATTTGCAGCTGCTTGGTTTACAGCTGCTCCGCTGAACAAAATCTTATTCAGCAGCTGGCGTACCGACAAGGGCATAATCTCGCGTACGATAGTCTCCAACAGTCCATCAGACTGATTGAGGGCCTGGTTAGACACTGGCACGGCAATACCGATACGCGCCGGATTGGCAGTCAACTTGCTGAATGGTATCTTGGTGTCACCCAGGGCTGCACCTTCACCCAAAACGGTAGCCTCTACCATCTCATACATCGGCCAAACGTAATCACCTACCAGGCCCGTAGGCATCGGTAAGCCGACCTTATCCAGAATAAAGCCTTCCTGCAATGGCTTAATGATATCCTGGATATTAAGAGGCACTACGCCACCGTTGTCCACATCACTAACCACCATTGTTTCGCGTACAAAGACTATTTCGGTCTTTTTGCCGCTGGCAGCATTCTCACGGATAATCTTAACGGCATCCTCGCGGGCGTTGGGGTTCTCGCGCAGATACTCGGCAGACGCGGCCTGCATCTTCATTTGCAGCAGCTGGTTTTCGCGTACCAGAGCCTCATACTCGGTGGTTTCAGCCTCGGTGCGCTCGCGCTGCTCGGTCTCGCACGTATTAGCGATTTCGCTAATACGGTCGCAGTTCGCCTGGAATTTGTTTACCAGCTCACGAACATTCAGCTTTTTGTCCTTCTTCATTCATTCAAACTTTTAAGGGTTAAACAATATTCTGCTTTGCAGCGCGGCGCATTTCACGCAGCTGCTCTTGCATTCTTTCGCAATTTTCGATAGAGGGCTGGGGCTTTACAGCCTCGCGTAGCTCTGCTGCCAGCTCGCGCGCCTCTACCGACGTATCGGGGTAGGCGGGGTCTGCTGCCAGGGTAAAATCATAAATGCCTGTTACGGCCTTTACACGATAAATAATCATAGTTACGCCGTTTACCACATTAGCCGTGCGTTCTACGCAAGCGTCGTCGTAGTATCGTGTACTGAACATAAAGCTGCAGCCAGTAATATCACCACGGCGTACCAGCTCCAGGGCTTCGTCACCGTGTGCTGTCTTAGGTGCTTCGAACTCAAAGAACACACCCTTTTCATCCACGTTATAGCTAAGCGTGCCGGTGCCTTTACTACTACGTGCCAATATGATTTGGCGGTTATGATACATTGTAAATTTGATGTCACAGCCGTCCAGCAACTCTTTGGTAATGGCCGCTGGGTCTATGACCTCGCGGGCTTCACTATCCTCATCCTGCCACAGCGGCGTGCTCTCCTGATTAAACAGAATTGCATAACCGGTGATAGTGTGGCTTTCGGTTTCGCCCTCTGCTGCCTCTCTTACGTGAATGTTCGCACCCGCGGTTTGCAGCATTCTTTTTACTATCTGTTCTTTTCTACTCATCGCTATCTTCTTGTGGTTCACCATCTTTATCTTCTTTCGGCTCTTGGGGTGCCGACTGCATAGCTAAGTCGTCAATACCCTTAAGGTTCGCAGATACCAATACTTTATCGCCGCCCTCTACAGGAGGCTTGTTTTCCTCCCTGCGCCACTCATTTACCGTATAGAGGCCCGCTGCTATCGTCTGCGCCTGGTACTTAATACGGCTATCCAGGTCGCAGGCATACAGACCGCGCCGGTCAAACTGTAAAGTACGTTTGCCATACATGGCCGGGGCCACCAGCTTACGCAGCAGCTCGCATTCGATTTTGCGCAGCAATGGATTAAGCGTGTTGCTAAGAAAGGCTACATTAGCCATTTCCGCGCTCTTATAGTTGTTGCTCGTATCATCAAACACGAAGCTGGGGTGCACGCCGAAAAAGCGGCAGATTTCGCGAACGGTAAATTTGCGACTTTCCAAAAACTGCATGTCCGTGCTGCTTAACGAAATTTGCTTAAAATCTACCTGGCCAGGCAACGAAACTATATGCTCGCCATTCTGGAAACGCACATCTATATTCTCCGCTGTTTTTTCCAGCTCCGCATCCTGATACTCTCCAAAACCGCGCACACTGGTATCATTGGAGACCAGCCCCCGCACGTTACCGCCGTTGGCAAATCTGCGCTGGGTTTCCTTATCGCCTGTAAGGGCCGTATCCATGGTAAGACGTGCATAGGTAAGCACACTGACACCTACCTTGGCATCTTTCGCGATTTGGCCCTTGATGTGTATTACTTCGCTTTCATCGTAGTGCCCATAGACGCCGTTTTCTACGTCGCACACATCGAAGGTATCGTTGACGGTATCATGCGTAACGGTGCCGCGGCCGCACAGGGCCAGTCGCTCTACTTCCATCGTTACAGGACTATAGACGGGCACGATGTAGGCGTTACCGTCCAACAATACGTTTTGTACTACCTTGCGCCAAAAGTCAAAAGCATTAAGATGATAATCAGGTTGCACGTTCAACAGGTAATGCAGCCGGCTTGCCGGGTCGTCCACGAAAATACCGTTCTTTAGGCGCATATACTGGATGGGCAGATTAGCCACACTTTCACTAAGCAACTGTACACAGCGATACACCGTAGCTACGGCAAGAGATGATTGGCCACCATACGGCAGCAGCATATCCAAATCGTCCCAGCCTCCACCTGTACGTGGAGTGCTGGGCGACTTTGTGTCCACTGTCGTATCTGCTTCAGTAGCATCGCGGCGGAAGTAATCCAATATGTATTTCCAAAAACCCATTTTACGAGGTGCTTCTATATATCGGGCGAAACTCTGTTTTCGGTACCGCTTTTTAGTCCAAACGTGGTTTATTAGGGTAGTTTGCTATAAAAGTTTAAATATCTTTAACAATATTAGAGATTGTTAACGCTCGTAGTCGATAAACAAGCGCATACACATCAATGTAGTGATTACGCCGTCTATCTTTTGCGTCTGCTTTCGCTTTATGGGTTTACAGTTCTCCAACTTATCGCTATCCAGCACCGCATTACCAAAACAGTAGGCGTTTATCGGGTTATCGTCTATGACTACGTGCCCGGTTTTGACACCGTGCTCAAAGCTCTCTACAGGCGCGGTAAACGTGCCGTAGGTCTGCTTTATACCACGCAGCACATTACCGGCGCCACTGGCCTGCAGCATATTAATAACTTCCTGGCTTTTCCAAGGGTCGTAGCCAATGCCCAAGATACGCACTACTTTGTTTACACGCAGTATGTAATCCACGATGGTGCGATAGTCTATCACGTAGCCAGGTGTCAGTATCAAATAACCCTTTTCTACCCAAATACGATACATTCTCTCATTGGGATGCCCTTTTAAGGCACCTTGGGGAAAGAAATATGCGGTGCGAAAATAAAAAGACTTGTTGCCCGCATCATACATGCCAAAGGTTACGGCGCTAAAGTCGTCACTTTCCGACAGGTCTATAGCTGCCATAGCGTCGGGTCTGCCTTTGATGGCATCCAGGGGCATAGGTATAGATACCTTACGGGCTAAGGTGCTGCTTATCCAGCTACGCTGCTCGTTTTCCGCGTAAATGTTAAGCAGCTTTGTACGAAAAGCCAGCATGGCTTCCGCTCCATCACGCAGAGCCTTCTTGTATTCCTGCCGGTAGAAATCCATACTGACCGTTACACCTATGTGCGGGTGTACCTTACGCCAAGTATCTTCGCTATCCTCTGGGTCGTCGATATCCGGTTCAAAGATATGAGCAAACAGCGTATCATCGTCATACTCACCCAGCAGCACGGATTTATAGCCCTGCAGCATCTCGTAAAACGGCCCATCGAAAACGTCGCTGGCCGTGGTTATGATAACCGTAAGCGGATTTTCACGCACACCCATAGACGTAGTAAGTACGGTCAGCAGGCTGCTGTCCCGGGCCTGACTGAACTCGTCCATGATAACCGTAGAAGCATTAAGGCCGTCTTTGGTTCGGGCATTGGCAGTAAGGCACTGGGCCAATGCCGTGCGGTCCCTGCGTCTGGATTTTATGATTTGTTCGTTTACTACGTAACGGCGGCCCTTAGGGTCTAACTTCTTAACGCAGTCCCTAATAACATTGAAGCATTTCTTAGCCTGGTCGCTGCTGTTCGCGCCAGTATAACTTTCTGCATTTGCGTCACCATACAGCAAATCATCAACGGCAAACGCTGCGCTGCTGGTCGTTTTGCTGAATTTACGGGGCACAAAAAGCACGGCTTCACGCACTACGCGCCTGCTGCCATCCCAAAAGCCGTAGATACTGGCAAACTGAAAAGCCTGTACAGGCGTCAGCTTGTATTTGGTCAACCCCTTTTTACCCGGGAAGTACAGATTTTCATAAAGACAGAAAAACCGCTGTACTTCGGTGGCGTTGATGCCGTACTTACCAGCCAGATAGAAAAACCGCCTGACGGCCAGCTGCTCGTATAGGTTGTGCCCATCGGGGTTCGTGGCTACTTCGGTGGTATATTCTACCAGGCGGGTATCTACTTCGTCGAGATGGTAATCTGATATGGGCAATCCGGCCAAGTCCGCGGTTACGTTTGCCTTTGCCTGTCGCAGTCTGTCTTTCTCCTCCTCTGTCATCTCGGCTGATGTTAACTATTGGTAGCGGGTTTAATTATGCGTGGCTTCTTTTGGCCGGCATTCTTTACCTTTCGGGTAAGGTCGTAGAGCGGGTCGTCGTCTATTTCACCCGCTAAGGCCTTTGCCGTCAATCCCAATGCCCTTAGTTGCGTTGTTATACTGTCCTGGGCATCTTTTTGGATTTTGAAAACCGGATGTGGCGCGTGCTTGCTGCCGTACCGAGTTTGCTCCAGCACCGTTGGACTCTCCAGTGTGTCTATTTCGTCGTTAGCCAAATCCAAAGTGCGCAGTGCACTGGCTAATGCTGCTATCTGAAAATCCAGGCCCTTTGTGTATGTATTAATCTTTTTTAGGGCATTAACGATGCTTTTTCTGTATTCTTCTACTGTTCGTACCATAATTTTGTATATTTATTCTATTTTAAATGAAAGTTCCGCAAATCCGAATTTTTATTCCCACACGAAGAAGGGTGGGGGCGAGGTTTAAAGCAGGTACCCCCTTCAAAAAAAAAACACCCCCGGGGTCGTTGTGTTAAAAAAATTAACAATTAACATATAGCCCCATCAGCCAGGTATAACACTGTCTTCTTTGTCATTGAGGAATTTCTGCCTGAACCTATCCAACTGCTCTTTGTTTCGCCGCTTCGTTGCTGCCTTACCGCTTCGCCCCAACTCTATGTGTACCTCAACATGGCAGTTATGGCATAATGCCCGCAGGTTAGCAGGGTCAAACATCAGTTGCTGTTTCTCTGCATAGTTCATGCCATATTCCACTGGTGTATGGTGATGTACTTCGGTGGCCGGTGTTATGCTACCTGCCTCCAAACAGCGCTCGCACAGTGGATGCGCAGTCAGCACAGCACGTCGCAGCCTTAGCCAGCGGTTCGTGTGTATCAGCTTTTGATAATCTTTATCCTTTGCCATATTCTATAAGTTTTTAGGCCGGTGGCCGCGTTTAGGCACTTTGCCGTCAGGTACCTTCTCCCAGCTGCCCAGCTCATTAAACATCATGTCTATTTCGTCGTATATGTCGGCATGCTCCATCCGTCTGGCAGTCTGCTCGGCTGCTTCTACATGCGTAGCCAGGATATTCAGCACGGCGACGTTAAGTTCGCAAATGGTCTTAAAGCCGTACTTATCCTTGATGCGCAGCAGTCTTCGGTACAAGGTCTCTTCTATCGATGTATTTATGCGCCTGTGCTTCTCCATTACGTCTTCGTATGCTTGTGTATTAAGTAATTGAGGCTGTCCAACAGACTTTGCTGTACGCCCTTCTTGCTCTCCAGCGCTGCGCTGGCCCTCTCATCTACGGTGCCGGTACATACCAGCTTATACACCGTAACAGGGTACTGCTGACCCTGTCGATGCAAGCGCGCGTTAGCCTGCTGGTACAGCTCCAGGTTCCAGCCGGTTCCGAACCAGACAATATAATGGCCGCCCTGCTGCATGTTGAGACCGAAAGCGGTACTTGCAGGATGGGCCAGCAATACGTCTATCTTTCCGTTGTTCCAATCAGTAAGCTGCTTTTCGCCCTGGTACACTTCTACCCTGTAGCCTTTCAGCTTCTTTTGGATGCGGACAATATCGTGCTTATACTGGTAGAAAACCAATACACTGCTGCCGTTGGTGGCCTCTACTATTTCTTTCAGTTTTTCCAGCTTTTCGCTGTGGATTTCATGTACGGCCTTGTCTTCGTCGTAGACGGCGCCGTTGGCAAACTGGCTTAGCTTGTTCATAAGGCCGGCCGCGCTGTTCGCCAGTATGTTTGCCGGTTCACCCGCGTGCTCATCTGTAAACTCCAGCACCTTTTCCTTTTCAAACTGGGTGTACTTTGCCATTGTGGCGGGGCTTAACTGTACCTGCTCGGTATGTGTCAGCAGGGCCGGCAGCTGCAGATAGTCTTTGGCCTGCATGCTCAGACATATATCGGCTATCTTGTTACGTATGATGGTATCGCAGCCTTTCTTAACGTCGCAGCGCACTATGATGTTGTTCCACTTGTGGGTCTCAAAATAGGTTTCGCGGTATTTGGTAATGGATTTGCCCAGCCTTTCGCCCTGGTCCAGGCAGTACATCTGTGCCCACAGGTCGATAAGACCGTTAGGTGCCGGCGTTCCGGTAAGGCCGATAACGCGTTTGACGGTGGGCACGGCGATACGCATAGCCTTGAACCTTTCGCTCTTTGCGCTCTTGAAACTGGTGAGCTCATCTATCACCAGCACGTCAAAGGGAAGCATGCCACCGTACTGTCCTACCAGCCACACGAAGCTGTCTCGCCCTATCACATAAACGTCGGCCTTTTCAGACAGAGCCATTTTGCGTTTCTTTTCTGTGCCCATCACCCTAACCACCTTCAGGCCCCGCAGGTGGTTCCATTTCGCTGCTTCCGTGCTCCATGTCGTTTCTGCTACTTTCTTCGGGGCTACTACCAAGGTACGGCTAATCTCGCAGTCGTCCATCAGGTTCTGAATGGCGGTGAGGGTTACTACGGACTTGCCGAGGCCACAATCCAGGAATAGAGCACAGCGTGGATGCTGCAATATCCACTTAGTTGCAGTGCGCTGATAGTCGTAGGGCCTATATATCATGCTCTGCCCTCCAGTTATTGTAGGTTTCCATAATGTCGTCCACGCTCTCTTTGTTGTCGACGGTGTTTACATACTGTCCGAGGCTTTCCAGTTCTGCCTGTCGTATGGCCTGTATCTTTGCAGGCTTCTTGCCCTTGCTTTTCACTTCCACCCACATGGCGTACCCGTCGGGCAGTAAGATGAGCCTGTCGGGGTAACCGACCATATTCGGGTTTGCGTACTTCAGGCAAACGCCGCCTGCGGCGTGTACACGCTCCACCAGATACCGCTCTATTGCTTTCTCCGATACCTCGGCGTGGTTCACTATATTATTTATCCGTTTTCTCATTTTTTGACATATTTATAATGGCATCTGATGACGACCAAAATTTCCTATACTATATATATACACGTATATACGCTACGTTAATTTACGTTAAATACCTATTATTACATACATATATTAAACAACACACTTTTATATATTTTAGGGTTGACATAGTTTACAAAGCCTTTCAGCCCTTTATTTACCGATATTTTTGAGACAACCGAGTTGTCATCTAAGCCGTCAACCGAGTTAGGTTGGTTGCCAGTGTGCTTGCTACTACACTCTTTTTTTTGTCAACTGAAGCTAAATAGTATCATCCTTTATCGCTCGCGTTGCCATAAATTTTTTTTACACGACGCCAGCCGCGCTGTCTTCCGTACAGATTTTCCACGTGCCTGGATGTGGCCATTCGTTCCCATCCCGGCATGTCGTCCAGCATGGTCGCGATACGGCGTGCGAGATACTTGTATTCCTTATCCGTCATGTCCCTGCCCATTCTCTCACATAGGAACTCCGGCACGGAGATACGGTCACGCTGCACCACTCCCGCCTCATCCAGCGGGTCAGGGTTCTTCAGGTATGCCCGTCTGCGCAGCAGGTCCCAGCTCGGCCAATCCACGGGCAGCTTCATGTCAAGGAACGATACCAGCACTTCCCGCAGCGGGTCGTCGCTGTTGTCGTTGTGTTCCTGCTGTCGTCGGCGTGCCTCTGCCTCCATGTCTGCATCCAGGTACAGCTTCTCGCCCCGCCGGTAGTATTCTACGGCCTCCGCCCAGAGCTGGTTCCTGTTGGCCCTGATATCGTTGAAGTCATATTTACGCAGTGCAGGGTTCGCCTGTATTACCCAGAAGCGGCGGTTCCCTGCGTCGCCCTTTAAGAAGTACGTCTCGTTCGTCGTACCGCAGAAGACGCATTGCCTGGGATGCCTTTCCACTACGGTGCCGTAGGCCGCGCGGTATATGTCATTCTGGCGGCTGATGTAGTTTTTCACCTGCTCCACGTCACTGCGCTTGATGCCGGAGAGTTCGGCCAGTTCTATTATCCATCCGGAGCGCAGCTGCTCCATGCCGCCCTTGCCCTCCGTCGTCACCAGGCTGTCGTTGAACCACTCGCCACCCATGACGGAGAAAAGCGTGGATTTGCCAATACCCTCGGCGCCTGCTACTATCAGGCAGTAGTCGTATTTGCAGCCCGGCTGCATGACGCGCGCCACGGCAGCAGTAAAATGCTTGCGTGTCATAGCCCTGTTAAGTGGGGTGTCTTCCGCACCGATATAGTCGATGATGAGGCGTTCCAGGCGCGGGGTGCCATCCCATGCCAGCTCGTTAAGGTATTCGCGTACCGGGTGCATGCGGTGTTTAGTAAGTACGGCATCCTTGGCATCTTTTATTTTGTCCTTGCCGGTTATGCCGTAGTTCTCCTCCATGTATATACGCAGGTTGGCATCATCCTTGTTTCCCCATTGCCTTGCCTTCCTGTCCCAGGGCAGGCCGTTCCTGACCAGGTCAAAGCCGCTGAAGTCGTCATGCCACAGGTGCCCTTTCAGGGTCGGGTCATTCTCCAGGATACGGATAATGTTCTTGGCCGAGGATTTGATAACGCCCTTGCGGTCGTACTCCAGGTCTGCCATCCACCCGGTATCGGCCGGCTCCCGGTCGGCCTCATCGTCCGTATCGCCGAAATCGTCTGCAATCTCCTTGCGGCGTTCCCTTGTCAGCAGTACGCGCACGTTCTTGTCCTTTGCTGCGAAATCCTGCATTTTAAGATACGAGGGCAGCTTGGTGATATCCTGCAGCCTGGTGCCCTCATCGTGGACGCCGAAAAGGTGGATGCGACACAGGTCGAAGGCATTGCACAGCTGCTGGCTGGCAGGGTCTGTCTCGTGGTGGCTGTATGCGTATTTGTGTTCATAGCACACCAGGCCACCGGCCACGCTGCCTTTGCGGTAGGTGTAGCGGCCGTCGGCGGCAGTCTTGTCGTAGGCGTCCTGCAGGAAAGTATCTATGGCATCCTCTATCGTGTACGCGCGGCAGAAGGCACCAATTAAGCCCGGCTTCTCCAGTGGGTCTCCCGCCTTCTTGATTTCGTGCGTTATTATCTCGCTTTGCCTGCTTGATATGGGCCACAGACTTACATCGCGGTAGTCGATATAGGTAGCCAGTGTCTTATCCACGTCGCAGGCGGGGCCGTCCTGGTACTGGAAAACGTACTCAGCATCCCTGCTGGTACTTGGCCAGTAGAAGAGGCGCGGCAGCTGGAAGGTGGTGTCGTCGAACATATCAATGCCCAGCTCTGCCGCTATGCGCCTGCAAAGCGGTTCGTACTCTGCGGGCGTTACCTGGCGGCTAAGCGGAAAAACCAACCTGTAGCGTGGTTTCTCCTTGGTATGCTTGTGGGTGCTGTACAGCATGGCCGCGAAATCGTAGGCCATCGTAAAGTCGTCCCATACTTCGGGCGTGCCGTAGTCTATATCCAGGGTGGCCACGGTGCGGTACATAACGCTGGCGGATTTACGCACGCCACCGGCCAGATAGCCGCCTACGAAGCCGCCCACGTCCTTAATGTCGCTTTGTTCCTGGCGGCTCATCTTCATATATTCGGTCAGGCTTTCGTCTGTCCGCTTTGTGTTCTGGCACCGGCGCAGGATGTCACTCCACTGCCAGGACTTGTTTTTCCACTTCTTGGACAGGCGGCTGTGCGCCGTGGCGATATCCAAGGTAAAATCATGCTCTATTTTAATCATGGCTATAGCCCTCTAAAGTTGTTAGTGTCTTTTGCCAGTATTTCAGGTCGCTGTCGTTGCAGAATATCGTAATCCGGTGCAGGCCGCCTACGGCTTTTGGTATGCGGGCCCCGTATGGAACGCTGCTTTCCTGAAGGATGCGGTACAGTTTTCCCAACTGTGCTGCTGTTAACTTGGCGCGGGCCTTGCTTTTGAAATTACTATTACTTTCCATACCTAATTGCTTTTATTCGGTTAATACCTTATATACTTCGTGCGCATGGGTGCCAATCTTATTGCGGGCATCTGCGTTACCAATATCGCAGCACTCGCGCCATACAGTAGTCCATCCAAGCAGGGTTTTAACTTGTACTTCAACTACGTACAGCGGCGGCATGTCGATAACCGTCGGCGGATTACCAAGGTCATTATTAATGTTCATTGGTATGCTTCTTTCCTCTACGTCTGCCACTATGCGGGCTTTACGTCTCAAAATGCCTGTAATTTCCATATTTAATCTACTTTTTCAAATTCATAAACCACGACCCACGGATTGCGATTCCACGTTCCCTTGCCGCTTATTTTGTCGATGAGGGCGGCGTAGGCATCTTTTGCCTCCCAAAAGCCATTAAAGCCTGTTTTTGACTTTAACAACTTAGTGTCAGTTGTCATGTCGTATGCAAAGTACTGTGGATAATATGGGGCTAACTCCTGTGTGTAAAAATAAATTCCCTCTCGGAGACAATCCTCTTCTGAAATCTCCTGTAAACGTTCCATGCGCACATCGGTAATCCTGATGTGGTGGGGCATTAAGTCGGCTTTCACGAATAATTTGTTATTCCAGCCTGCCGAATGTTCTGCGTAGATAGGTGCATACATGTTCTGCCCATAGTCATTGTACCCCACAACATCATACATCCCTATCTCTTTATAACTCTGTGCTATCGCCACAACCTCGCCGACATTGTAACGTGGAATTATATCTCCGATAATTTCTCCGTATTTATTGAAAAGTGTAAAAATCCATTGTCCTTTGTTATTCATACCTCCCTCAATATTATAGACCTCATCATATAGACGAGCAGACGGTTCAAACTTTTCTACCCTCCTCGTCATTGTCTTTGTTCCGTCCAGCACCGCTTGGGTGAGGGCGAAAACATCGTTAAACATTATTTTCTTCATAACTTAATCTTCTATAAACCAACCTTCTTGTAATAGCTGTGCCCTGCTCTTAGGGTCTGACATCTTGAATGAAATCGTTTTGCCACACCGCAGGCATTTTACTTTCTTGCAAATCTGATATTTGTTTGGGTAAGATAGATACGTTTTCTCAGCATAGACTTCTTCGATAAGTTCGTGTCCGAAGCACTTGCATATCAGTTTATTTATCCTTGCTTTCATTTCTTCACCTCGCTTTCTTTTGGTAGTTGTGGTATCTCCATCCAATATTTAACATTAAGAATAAGCTCACAGTCATCAAAAAATTCAAGATTGCCAACCCCATCCACGTCACAGTAGGCAAGGAACCTATAATCGCCTTCCGTTATTACCACAAAAGGCATATCGTCAGCACATCCTTTCGGCTCTTTCGGCAAATCCCCGTCAGCGACCGAGTGCCAAGGACTTGAGGTTGCACCGTCATACAGACCTACACTGTACCATTGTTCCTCTCTGTCCGTTTCAAAGCAGTAAGGCTCAATCGGTCTGCCTTTACTGATTATTTCTTCTCTATCCATAATAAAAAGATTAAATGTCAAATGCTGTGCAAGGACGCACACAGCCACTGCCGTACTTGCTGCTGTAGTGCAAGCCACCATTGCCAAAGTGCAATATCCAACTGCCATGCTGACTGTACTCGCTGCTCGACCAATAATAGTCATCAGTCTTTAACGGTTCGCCCCCAGCATACTCCAGAGCCTTGTTGAGCTGTTCATGCATTCGGTACATGGCAACAAGCATGGCAGCCGTAGGGATAAACTCTCCGTCCTTCAGCGGAATATCCGTACCGGCCTCTACGATGTGCTTCGTGTGGGCTTCTGCGTCCCAATCGAAGATAGCATCAACCTCTCCCTTGTACAGAGGGCTGTCTTTCTCACACTTGTCTGTATCCTTGACCAAAGTATATTGCTCAGGCAGGTCTTTCAGGGCAATGGCAAAGGAATGACCGTCAAAGACGATACCGACGGACTTAATGCCGTCTTTGTCGTTTTCACCCGTAAACAGCTCATGGTGGCCGTCCTCATAGATGAGGTAAACGCCATTTCCGACTTCATTCTCTACTTTGGCTTCCTTGCCAATTACGAACGCATACGCCTTTTTAGCTTCCTCGAGGTTATGAGAAGCGAGGTAAAGAGCTAACCTCATCTTTTCTCTTTCCATTTCCTTATTTCCTTATTTCCTTTTTTTATTTTCTTAAAACAGCCTTGAATATCGGTTCTTTGCTCAAAGAAGATACAAAGATAGTTAGTGCCATTTTTGCTTTCTTTAATCCTTTAAATAATATGGGGTAGTATAGCCGGCACCTTTTAGCGGTAAGTCAGGGCACCAGCTTATCGGTTTGCTGAATAATGCTTCTACCTGTTCCAGGGTTTGCCCTGGCGCAGCTTCTACTATTATCTCGTCGTGGATGTGGAAAACCACATTGAGGCCGTCAGCTCGGGCACGCAGTATCACTACGCCCAGTATGTCGCGGGCGATTGCCTGTACACAATTCTCAACAATTTTGCCCCCGTAGGTGCGTATCTTACCCCACTTCTTTGTGGTCTGGTCAGTACCCTCATATTCTATAATGTCGTGGTCGCCTCGCCAGCCGTCGCTATATTCTGTGCTCACAGTTGCCCGCGGGTAGCAGAGGGTACGGCCGCTGGGCAGTTTGATGGTAAGCATGCCCCACCGACGACTAATGACAATGCCGCGGTGTACGGTTACATCCTTGCCGGTGCGGATGGCGGCGATGGCTGCTTTTTCGAAAATATCCCACATGCGCACGATGCGCGGGTTGGAGCTGCGCCACAGACGTACGATTTTCTTTTCTTCGTCTTCGGTCAGTCCCAGGTGCGAGCCACCCATTGCCTCAAGTGCAGCTACGCCTCCGCCATAACCTAAAGCCAGAGTGGCGATTTTGCCTTTCTGCCTAAGCTCCGCGTTACGCCCGTGCTTCTCTACCGGCACACCAAACATCTGCGAGGCCGTAGCGCAATAGATGTCGCCGTCGTTTCTGAATACATCCAGCACCCAGTTCTCACCGGCCAGCCAGGCGATAACCCGAGCTTCGATGGCCGAGAAGTCGCAGACATGGAAAGTATGTCCGGGTGCAGCCACGAAGGCTGTACGTATCAACTCGCTTAATACTTGTGTAACATTGGCATAGTTCAGTTCAAATTCTTCTAAATCACCCTGACGTACAAGGTAACGGGCATCGTCCAAGTTGGCTAAATGATTTTGCGGCAGGTTCTGCACCTGCACCAGGCGACCGGCCCAGCGACCGGTGCGCACAGCTCCATAGAATTGCAATAAGCCGTGTATACGGCCATCCCGGCATACGCAATTCTGCATGGCCTGATACTTCTTGTTGCTGGTTTTGCCCATTTCCCTGCGCAGCTGTATCACGCGGCGGGCTCTTGGCCAGAATATGAGCTGGCTTTCCAAATCATCCAGACTTTTCTTGTTCAGACTTTCGACAGTCATGCCGGTTATCCTGTTCAGGTATTCCTTTATCTGGGCAGGACTGTTGGGGTTCTCCATACACGTCAGTTCCTGCGCCTCTTTCAGCAACTCTGTCTTGTACTCTTCATCGAAGCGTGCGGCAGCATCTACCAGGGTCCGGTCGATAAGCACGCCACGGTCGTTAATCTCTTGGTCCGCTATGTACAGTTCTTCATCAAAGGCGGCTGGCTGCAGGCGGCGTACCTTTGCCAGGATGGCCTGCTCTACGTCCACGTCGCGGATGCAGTACCGCTTAAAGATTTCCCATTTTTCAGGTGCATCTGCTGGCAGATGCCGTTTGCCGTTCTTGGCGGGTACGCTGAAATAGCGGATAAGGGCTGCGCCCTCTTTCATCTTGCCCTCTGCCAGGTGCAGCACTTCGCCACACTGGGCCAGTGACAGAGGTAGGCCCATACGTGCAGCGCGTATCATCGTGCATTTCCACTGGGCCGCATCCATCGGCTTTGCAAAGCCGAAATACTTTGATAGGCAAATACGTTCAAAGGCCGCGTTAAAGGCTGTCTTGGTTACTGTAGGGTCAGTAAGCGCGGCCTTTATCTCTGCCGGCAGCTGCTCGCCTTGGGCAAAATCTACGATTACGGCCGGCGCGTTATCTACGCTGTAGGCGAACAGCAGTACCGTAAAATCGGGTGCTTCTACATATTTATATACGCCGCAGTCGGGTAGTGGGTTGCTGCTATATGTTTCTATGTCGATGCCTAATTCTTTCACAGGCGTTGTTTTTGAAAAAGCCCGGGGTGCCGAGACTTTTAATTCCAGTGCAGGTGTTACCACTACTGCCACCCCGGGCCAGATTATGAAAATTTAAAATGCAAGGCTTATAAATCGTCGTCGTCCTCATCGTCGAAGTCGGCAAAATCAGCTTCCGCAGATACTCTGCCGCCCAGCCTGTCGTCGTCCTTGAACTTCTTGATGTTGTTAAGGCCGCAGGCTACACCGCGGTTGCCGCTGGTGTCGTAGCCATAGAATGTTACGGAAACGTAGGCCCATACGCCACTGTACACTTCCTCTTCGTCCACGATAGGCTGCAAATCCTTATCCACGACACCGGGGCGCGTGTTGCTCTTTGCATTGAGGTAGTAGTGCCCCTGATAGTCGTCGATGTCCTTTTCCTTTTCGTCACCGTCGCGCAGTGGCAAATCCAGTTTCTTGGGCTCCTTGCCGCCCCACTTGGATAGTATGGCCTGCTGCTTCGCGGTCTCTATGGCCTCCCTGATGGCTTTCAGCGTTTCTTTCTCATCCTTAGGGATAAGTATGTTGGTCATATACTTGCCGTCCGCGTCGCTGCCGCCGCTTGGGTTGAACTTGTTAAACACATGGGTGTAGCTTAAACGGCATGGCCCGAATACTACTTTGCTGTCAATTACTTTTGGTGTACGCATAATTGTACTGTTTTAAAATGTTATTAAAATGGGTTGTTTACATATCCTTGAAGTCGTCGGCCGCTGCGTTGAATGCCGGCCGCTTGTCGCTCTCCGGTACTAATGTGGGTTTGCCCTGCGGCTTTGTGATGTAGTCGGCGCACAACAGACCGAATTTCTTTTTGCCCACCAGTTTTTCAAGGTCTGTAATTGTGCACAGTTCTGCCGGTTTCATATAGTCGGCCTCATCGTAACCGTTGGCAGTAAGCAGCTTTTTTACGGCCGCGGGGTCGCTAATCTTTCTTACGCTTCTGCCCTCTACTATCTTAAAGCCCGGGTAGTTGGTACCGGCTAAGGCCTGCTGTAGGGTGTAATCCTCTACGCCCTTTAACCAGCTCTTAATTACATCGATTTGCGGCAATACGATTTCGGCTATTTCGGCAGGGCTTAGCAGCTTCGGGTCGTACTGGGCTTGGGTGTCGATGGCTTGCCGGGCCAGTTTACGGCACTGGGCCTTAACCTTGCAGAATTGGCACCATGGGCCCGGTACCTGTTCCCCTTTGCCTTCGAAGGCCTCCTTAGCCTTCGGGGCCAGGGTGTTTTCTGCCCAGTCGATAAGCTCCGCGGTTGTTAGCTCGTACTCACTTAGGTTATCTATGCGCGGCTGTACGATGGTCATGCGCACGCTTTGGATGTCGTACTCAAAGCTAAAGCGGTCGTAGGCACCTATGGCGTATATTTTCATCTGCGGGTTTTCCTTGGCAGATACGCGCACGCCCTTGCCGTACTTGAAGTCTATAATTTCCATCGTACCGTCGGCTATGATAATGGCATCGGCTGTGCCGAAAGCCTCGGGCACGTAGTTGGAAAAGTCCAGGCGGGCTTCCACCAGCAGCAGTGCGTCTTTTGTATGTGCCTTGGCGGCGTTGTACTTCTCCAGTACGATGGTCTTATACGTTTCCGTATATTCGTCCATCTCGCCGGTGTGGTACCGGGCGTACTGTTCTATTTCCCGGTTCTCGTCAGCCACGGCCAGTCCCAGGTAGGTTTTCAGATGCCGCGCGCAGTAGGCGTGCGCCAGGGTGCCCTCTGCTGCGTAGTCGGTTTCGTTATCGGGTACGCCCTGCTCCAGGCGGGGTGCTGCCGTACAGTTCAGCCAACGGTGTGCGGCTGACGGGCTTAATAGTGCATGGGTTCCTGGCATAGCTCAAAATGGTACTTTACATGTTATCGTTCCGTCCTCTGCTACGTACAGTTCTTCGCATTGCTTGATAAACTCCGCACGCTTATCCGCTGGCAGGGTGCTGGGTTTGTCAGCGCCAAGGAATGCGGCAATTTGCCTGAACTGTGCCGACAGCGGTTTGTGGTACTTCTTGTACAGCTCGCCGTCCGTGTTTTCCTTATAGTTCTCGCCTTCGATGCGCTGGCGAGTGTGGTGCATAGCTGCACGGATATCTTCCCCCGTGGGCTCCTTAGCAGGTTCTTGGACAGCTGGCTGTTCTGCTTCTGCTGCCTGCTCCGAGGCTGCTGGTTCCTGGGCCACCGGTTGTTCTGCCTTAGCCTTGCCGCCACGCTTACCGGGTGCGGCCGTCGGGGTTGCTGCCGGAGCCTCGGCCACGGGCTGCTCCGTCTTAATCTTTTCCGCCCGTGGCAGCGCTTCGGGAGCCGGGTCCTCATCCTTGAAAATGAACCGCCCGCCTACAAGCCGTCCGCGGTCGCCCATGAAAGACTTTACAATCTCGACCAACTGTTCTGTCAGTCCTAAGTCGATGGAAACTCTAATGCTGAAATCTGTTCGCATACTTTGTGTTAATTAAAGGGTTTGAAAATACTTTGCTATCTGTTACAGGTCATTACCGCAGATGGCCTTTATGTCCTTGGCGATAATGTAGATGCAGAGGGCATCCAGTGCAACAAGAATGATAAATCCTAATACTGGCATAATCTTGAATTTTAAAGGTACATACTTTCCCAGCACTTCACTATCTGCGCGCCGGTTGTTACTTTCTGTCTCCCTGCCCGCCTGATGCGGAACTTGATAATGCCTTCCTCGGCCCAGTGGGCAACGGTGTGACGGTCTACGCCCAGGGCCTTTGCGGCCTGTGCCTGAGTGTACAGTCCGTCGGGAATTACATTTGGCCTGGTAATTGTCATATTGCTTCAGTTTTTACGTTAAACAAGTCAGCTCTTTCAATCAGAGGCAGGATGCCCACCTCCTTCAGCGCGTCGTAGAGGAACAGGCGGCCCCGCTGTGTCCAGTGTGTGCACAGCTTCGTGTCCGGCCGTCCGTCGGAGTGGTAAAAGGTTATGGTGTTGCTGTGCACGTACCCCTTGCCCATGAACTCGCTGTACAGTATCCACTGCCCGTTGACCTTGTGCTGGATGTGCATCTCGTTGAGCTTTCTGTTGAAGGCTATTGCGCTCATGCCGTAGTCGGCTGCAACCTGCGTGGTGGCCAGCGTGTGTGTGCTTTGCAGGATGGTGTTAAGGTAGTCGTTGCCCTTCTGCATCTGTGTGATGAGCGTCTTTTGCCCTGCATTCTCCACCTCGAGCTGCTTAACCTTTTGTTCTGCTACCTCCAACCGATTGTGCAATATCTGCTGCGAGCGCATGAGAATGTAGTCATCGCTTTTGAGCAATACCTCGCGCTTGTTGAACTCGTTGATGAATGTCTCCTTGAACTGTCCTGCCTTTTCTCCCGTGTAGCCCATGACCAAGAAGGAAAATCCGTCTTTAGTTATTTCATACATTTTATACGTTTGTCCATTTTGCGGATGCGTATAGAGGGTCTCCCCAAAATTGGCGAGACGGAAAGGTTCTGAACATGAGAGGTTCTCAATATCTCTCAACACATGGTCGTGTCTTTTTCCGAACACTTTCGCAACAATTAAAGATGTGGTTACATCTTTGCCTGCGCTGTTGATTTTTACTAATTCTTCCATAGTGATATTTTTTAGGCTACCTTTGCGAGTATTTCCGCATCGCTCATGTCTGCATTGGTGGCAATATGACCACCAGTCTTACGGATGGATGGAAGCACTTCACCGCATACCCAGTCCTGGAAAGGTTCTGCCTGTGGCTTGTCCGAGCGCATGATAACCTTGTAGAGGTTCTGTTCGTTGACAAATACCATTTCGACATCTTGTAATGCGGGGCTTCCGTTTTTCCTAATACCGGTCTGTACCCCTACCTTAATTGAATTAACCCCGGGTTGTTTTAGCCTGTTTTTCGTTGGCGTAACTTGCAGGTCTAACACTCGGCAGACATCTGCGAGGCAGAATAAAGGATTATCTGCCGTTCCTGCCGTCCGGATATCTCCGAACTGCGGATTGCTGAAAATGGTAATCTGTGTCTCCATAATCTTAAATGTTTGCTTAATTTAATGCCCTCTATTAGGTTCGGGCGTTCCTTGCTGCTGTTCGGTTATCGCTCATAATCCATTCTGTAAAGTTATCGCGTTTTCGTAATGGTCAGCTTCCGGTTTACGTAGTCGGAGTGTACGCGGAACCGGCAGTCGAGGAAGTGCTGTGCCCTGTAGGCCGTCGTGGCTCCGCTCTCGCAGGCCGCTGCGCTGGGCAGTTCAAAGACCCGGGTCTCGCCCATGGCCATTTCCCTAAGTGCTTGTCTTGTTACTTTTTCCATTTTGTTTACCCGTTAAGTAATTATTTGGTTATTCCCTTGGCGGAAAAGAAAAACTGCCGTATATTTGCAGTTGGGATTGTTTGTTGCATTGCGCCTTGGCGCACGGCAGTTCTTCTCGTCTCGCATTTGGATAAGTGGTTAGTTCCACTTTCTGGGTGCAAAGATAGATAATTATCTGTAACAAGCAAAAGAAAATTAGATAATTTATCTATAAATATAATTGTTTAAACAATGTCTAAATAGTTCGAATATGGAAAGTACTATAAAAGAGAGGCTTACGGAGTTCAGAAAGTACAGAGGCATCGGGCAGGGAAAATTCGAGAAAATCGCAGGACTGTCGAATGGCTATTTGACACAGCTAAGACACGCACCCGGTTCACAAAAGTTACAGAGTATTCTCGATGCCTTTCCAGACCTTAATCGCATTTGGCTCCTTACTGGAGAGGGCGAGATGCTTAATCCCCCTCCACAGTCAGAAGATGAAGTGCAGTCCGCTGATGACTGCAGTCTTCCTGCCGCCCATACCGTCCTCCTTCTTCCCATATCAGCGCAGGGCGGCTCATTCAATGACTTCGTGGTGTCGGTAAAGGAAAGTGACTGTGAGCGGATAGTGTCGCCCATCAAGGGCGCCGACTTCGCCATTCCCGTGTCAGGCGACAGCATGGCTCCGGAATATCCGCCCGGCTCGCAGGTCCTTATCAAGAAGATAAACGAGCGTGCCTTCATCGACTGGGGACGCGTATATGTGCTCGACACCTGCAACGGAACCGTAATAAAGAAGCTGCTTCCCTCTGAAAAGCCTGATACGGTCGTCTGCCGGTCCATCAACCCCGAGTATCCGTCGTTCGAGGTGTCGCTTGCCGATGTTTACGGTGTTTATCGTGTACTGATGTGCATGTCATTGAAGTAAAATACGGGCCTGACAGGCCTGCAAAAATTATCAAATATTCAGCAACTTAAAACGAAGAAATCGTAAATACATAAATATCAAACAGTTATGAATGAAAAAGGATTATTATCAGGCAAGACAGCTCTCATTACGGGTGCTGCACGTGGAATTGGAAAAGGTATCGCTCTGAAGTTCGCTTCCGAGGGTGCTAACATTGCATTCACCGACCTCGTTATCGATGAGGAACACGGCGGATTGGCCACCGAACGCGAGATTGCTGCGCTGGGTGTGAAGGTGAAAGGCTATGCAAGCAACGCCGCCGACTTTGCCCAGACGGAGGAAGTAGTTAAGCAGGTGAAGGAAGAATTCGGCTCAATAGACATTCTTGTAAACAATGCCGGCATCACGAAAGACGGCCTCATGCTGCGCATGACCGAAGCTCAGTGGGACGCCGTGATAGCAGTCAACCTCAAGAGTGCGTTCAACTTCATCCATGCCTGCGTACCGGTAATGATGCGCCAGCGTGGGGGCAGCATCATCAACATGGCCAGTGTAGTAGGCGTACACGGCAATGCAGGCCAGGCAAACTACGCTGCTTCCAAGGCCGGACTTATTGCCCTGGCCAAGAGCATTGGGCAGGAAATGGGCCCCAAGGGCATCCGCGCCAACGCCATTGCTCCCGGTTTTATCGATACGGCCATGACTCAACAGCTCTCGGAGGATATCCGCAAGGAGTGGATTAACAAGATTCCATTGCGCCGCGGCGGACAAGTTGAGGACATAGCCAATACGGCTCTCTACCTTGCATCCGACCTTTCGAGCTATGTTTCGGGTCAGGTTATCCAGGTAGATGGCGGTATGAACATGTAGGGAGACAACCCATCATTCACAATTGAGGGCCATGTGGCATTCTTGCTGCAGTGCAGAAGCATTGCCATGTATAAGGATTGGGCATGGTGTACCTCTCTTTGTGAATGGTGGATTGTGAATGATGAAGAGTGCGCTCGCCTCATTGTTAATTGAAAATTGTGAATTCTGAATTCATAATTAATTATGGAAGTCGTTTACGAAGACAACCACATCATCATTGTTTCCAAAGCAGCAGGCGAGATAGTACAGGGCGACAAGACCGGCGATGCGCCGCTCTCTGACGCCGTGAAGAACTATCTCAAGGAGAAATACCACAAGTCCGGCAACGTGTTTCTTGGCGTGGTGCACCGTCTCGATCGCCCAGTAGCCGGCCTGGTGGTGTTTGCCCGCACCTCCAAGGCACTGCCTCGCCTCAATGCGATGTTCCGCGACGGACAAGTGCACAAAACCTATTGGGCCATCGTGCAGCAGACTCCGTCGGAACCGGAAGGCACACTGACCGACTGGCTGGTGCGAAACGAGAAACAGAACAAGAGCTATGCGTACGACCACGAGGTGCCCAACTCAAAGAAAGCCGTGCTCAAGTACCGCGTCATCGGCCACACCGACCGCTACACACTCCTGGAAGTAAACCTCCTGACAGGCCGCCATCACCAGATAAGATGCCAGCTCGCGCGCATGGGTTGCCCCATTAAGGGCGACCTGAAGTACGGAGCACGCCGCAGCAATGCCGACGGCAGCATCTCTCTGTTGGCCCGTCATGTCGAATTCATCCATCCTGTCTCCAAGGCAGAGATATCCGTTACCGCCCCCTTACCTGCCGATAACCTGTGGCAGGCCATTGCGCCAGAGGTGTAATAGAACTGTTAACCAATTGGTTTTTATCACTGATGAGCGGATAAAAACCATTAAAATTGCGAACCTGAAGATTAAGGTTGTTCTTCTGCCATGGCACATTCTCCACATTAACACTTCGGCCTTATGTCGCAAAGAGTACTGGTTTACAGGGCCATTAATGGTTTGCGGCAACTTTTGACACTTGTCGAAAGATTGTTAGACAACTGTCGCACGGTCGTGTGACAAGTGTCGAAAGTTCCTGAATGTGGTGTTTTGAGCTGAAAAGGCTGTTTTCCGTGCACGCCGCTTGGTGCGTTTAGGAAGGCAGGAAGCTGAAAGGAGACTTTTGTTAAAATACAGACGAAAATTTCCTTGTTTCCAAAAAAAGTGCTTACTTTGTAGCCATTATATGCCGTTCTGCCAGCAACGGCGCCACCAAGGACCTATGAAGAAAGTTGCAAAATGGGCCGGAATTGCGATTATTGTGCCCATCCTGCTGTTTGCGTTGCTTGCTCTTTTGTTTTACTTCCCCCCCTTTCAGAACTGGGCAGTAAAGCAGGTGGCCGCTTATGCTTCCCGACAAACGGGCATGGAGATAAGCGTTGAGCACGTAAACCTCGATTTTCCGCTTAATTTAGGCATTGATGGCGTCAGGGTGCTGCAGCCCAACGACTCGCTGCCACAGGTCAGAGACACTGTTGCCGACGTGGGTCACGTGGTTGCCGACATCCGTTTGCTGCCCCTGCTGCGCAAACAGGTGGAGATAGACGAGCTGCGGTTCAACGACCTGAAGGTGAATACGGCCAACCTGATACACGAGGTGCGCATCCGCGGAAGGGTGGGGCAGCTGGCCCTGAAGGCTCACGGCATAGACCTGAACCGTGAGACCGTGAGGCTGAACGAGGCGCAGATAGCCGACGGCAGCATACAGATAGAGCTGAGCGATACTGTGCCTCCGGACACTGCTCCGAGCAAGAACTTCTGGAAAATACGGCTCGACAGCGTCCGCTTTACGCGTACTGCGCTGGCTGTTCACCTGCCCGGCGACACGCTCTTGGTAGCTGCCATGATGCAGCAGGCCACCGCCACCGGCGGCTACCTTGACCTGCACAAGGGCCTCTACAGCGTGTCGCGCCTGTTGTGGCAGGGAGGCGAGCTGCGTTACGACAACAACTTTGAGCCACGAGCAGAGGGTTTGGACTTCAACCATTTAGCTTTGGAGGAGCTGACGCTGAAGGCCGACTCCTTTTATTATTGTGACTCGCGGCTCAACATACGCCTGCGCGGGAGCCGATTCCGCGAAAAGAGCGGTCTTGCCGTGAGCAGCCTGAGCGGTCCCTTCTCCATGGATTCCACGCGGTTGTGGCTGCCCGCGCTGGCTGTTCGCACTCCGGAGTCGACCCTCAGTGCCGACTTTGCGATGGACCTCAATACCTTTGACGACCGCAACCCGGGCAAGCTGAAGGCCACAGTGCACGGCAGTATCGGCAAGCAGGACCTCATGCGCTTCGTTGCCGATGTGCCCGCGCAGTTCCGCAGGCACTGGCCAAACTATCCGCTGCGCGTAGACGGCGTGGTGCGCGGCAACATGCAGAAAGCTCACTTTACCGGGTTGGTGCTGCGGTTGCCCACTGCCTTCAACCTCACTGCCAACGGTTTTGTGACCAATGTCATGGGTAACAAGCCTCTGGGAGCCGACATCGACGTAGATGCCCGCACCTACAACCTCGCTTTCCTCACGGCTCTGCTCGACAGGGAGACCGCCCGCAGCATCCGCATTCCATCCGGTATAGGGCTGAAAGGCAACCTGAAGAAGACCGCGAACGTGTACGCTGCCCGCTTTACTGCCCGCGAGGGAGGAGGCAGCGTGGGCGGAACGGCCTCCATCAACACCGACCGCATGGCCTATCAGGCTAAGCTCCGGGCCAACAATCTGCCCCTGCAGCACTTCGTGCCGGGGCAGGGTTTGCATGCTTTTACCGGCACCGTAGACGCCCGGGGCATGGGTACCGACTTCCTCTCGCCCCGCACCAGTCTTGCTGCCAAGGTCAACATCGCCCGCTTCAGGTACGGAGACTACAGCCTGGACCACATGAGCGGCGTGGCAACCGTAGCCAACGGGCGGATAAAAGCCGATGTAAACAGCCGCAACCGGCTGCTCATGGGGCAGCTTTCCTTAAACGCACAGACCTCCAAACGCAGCCTGCAAGGCACGTTCTCCTTCGACTTGAGCAAGGCCGACCTGTTCCGTCTCGGCCTTGCAGACAGTGAACTGTCGGCCTCCCTCAGCGGTCACGTTGACGTGAATACCGACTTCCGCGACTACTACAAGGTGCAGGGGCGGGTGAGCAACATATCAGTAGCCGACGTGCGGCAGTCCTATCGGCCCGATGATGTGGTGCTCGATGTGCTTGCCAACCGTGACACAACCCACGCGGTGGTAGACTGCGGCGACTTTCACCTTAACCTCAACGCCCGCGGGGGCTACCGTCGGGTGCTGGCACAGGGCAGCGGTTTCGTGACCGAACTGCAGCGGCAGCTCAAGAACAGGCACATAGACCAGGTGCAACTGCGCAGCCGCTTGCCGCTCGGACGCATCTATCTGACCAGCGGGAGGAACAACATTGTAGGCCGTATCCTGCAACACTACGGCTATACTTATGGCCAGGCGTTCATGGACATGACGTCGTCGCCCGTGGCAGGACTCAACGGCAACGTGCAGATAGAGTCGCTGACGGCCGACAGCATACAGATAGATACGGTGAAGTTTGCCGTCAGTTCGGATGCCACCGAGATGACTTACACCGCCCAGGTGCGCAATAACAAGAAGAATCCGCAGTACGTTTTCAACGCTCTTTTTAACGGTAACATCGACGAAAACGGCACTAATCTGACGGCGCAGATATTCGATGAAGACGATAAACTGGGCATCAGCCTCGGCGTGGCGGGCGATATGGAGCCGAACGGCATACGCCTCTATCTCTTTGGCGACGACCCGATACTGGGTTACAAGAAGTTTACGGCCAATGCGGACAACTACGTTTTCCTGGGCGATGACCGTCGCATTTCGGCTAATCTCAAGCTCACAGCGGCCGACGGCATGGGCGTTCAGGTCTATACCAACGACGAGGACCGCGACCATCTGCAGAATGTAACCGTTACGCTCCATCAGTTCGACCTGGAAAAAGTGCTCTCCGTTATTCCCTATACGCCCGATGTTGCGGGCATGATGAACGGCGACCTGCACCTTATACAGACGGCCGACGAGCTCTCGGTGTCGTCGGACGTGCGCATCGAGAACATGTTCTACGAACAAAATCCGATGGGTAACGTGGGCGCCGAGGTAGTGTACATGCCGCGGCAGGACGGCTCCCACTACGTTGACGGCATACTCTACCGCGACGAGAACGCCGTGGGAACCCTCAGGGGAACCTACAATTCGGCCGGTGCAGGCTTCATGGATGCCACGTTGGAGCTTGAACGGCTGCCGCTGTCGATGATGAACGGCTTCATTCCCGAGCAGCTCTTCGGCTTCCGAGGCTATGGAGACGGCGAGCTGAAGATACGCGGAGCGCTGTCCAAACCCGATGTTGACGGCGAAATCTACCTCGATTCGGCCTCCCTGGTGAGTGCTCCCTACGGCGTGGAGATGCGCTTTGCCAACGACCCCGTGCGCATCGAGGACAGCAAACTGCTGTTCGAGAACTTCGAACTGTACGCCAACAACGACAGCCCGCTTAATGTTTCGGGCTCTTTCGACTTCTCGAATACCAACCGCATGATGCTCGACGTGCGCCTGCGGGCACAGAACTTTGAAATCATAGACGCCAAGGAGAACCCCCGTTCGGAGGCCTACGGCAAGGCGTTCGTGAACTTCTACGGAGCCATGCGCGGGCCGGTTGAGAACCTGTCGCTGTTGGGCAGGCTCGAAGTTCTGGGCTCTACGGACATGACTTACGTGCTGCGAGACTCGGAACTGGCTACCGACACGCAGCTTGACGAGCTGGTTAAGTTCACCGACTTCAACGACACAACGACCGTGCAGGTAGTTCAGCGGCCGCAGCTCACGGGCTTCAACATGAACCTGAGCATCAATGTAGACGAGTCGGCACACATTATGTGCATGCTCAATGCCGACCACAGCAACTACATAGACCTCATGGGCGGCGGCGACTTGCGGCTTAGCTACAATCCGACGGACGACATCAGGCTCACCGGTCGCTACACTCTGAACAACGGAGAGATGAAATATTCGCTGCCGGTTATCCCGCTCAAGACCTTTACCATACAGGACGGAAGCTACATAGAGTTCCAAGGAGAGCCCTACAACCCGCTGTTGCACATCGCTGCCACGGAGCGGATGAAGGCTTCTGTCAACGAAGGAACGGGGCAAGGGCGGCAGGTTGAGTTCGAAACCGGCGTGAGGTTGTCGAAGACATTGAACAGTCCGGGCATCGAATTCATCATCGAGGCGCCCAATGACATGAGCATTCAGGACGAGCTGAACACCATGACAGCCGAGGGACGCAGCAAGGTCGCCATCACTATGTTGGCCTCCGGAATGTATCTCTCGGATGGAAATACGCGCGCATTCTCCATGAACAGCGCGCTCAGTTCGTTCCTGCAAACCGAGATAAACAACGTGGCAGGCTCGGCACTGCGCTCCATGGGGCTCGATTTAGGTATGAGTGTAGACAACACGGTGGGTGCAAGCGGCGCCATGCACACCGACTACAACTTCCGTTTTGCTAAGCGATTGTGGAACAACAGGCTCAATATCGTGGTGGGAGGAAAGGTCTCCTCGGGCTCTGACCTGGAGCAGGGACGCGACCAGACCTTCTTTGACAACGTGGAGCTTGAGTACCGGCTGGACCAGAACTCCAGCAAGTATTTGCGCCTGTTCTACAACAACAATAAGTACGACTGGCTCGAAGGGCCCATCGGCGAGTACGGAGCAGGCTTCATGTGGCGCCGCAAACTGCAGCACTTCTGGGACATCTTCAACTTCAAGAGCGACAAAGTACAGCTGCCGCAACAACCAAGAGACTCTGTAAGAAATGAAAAGAAATAACCTTCTACCGGCCCTCTGGGCGCTGTTACTGGCAGCTGTGGCGGCCTCGTGCTCCACTACCAGCGCCATTCCCGACGGCGAACAGCTCTTTACCGGGCTCAAGCACATCAAGTACACGAACTTCGAGAAGAGCAAGCATGCCGCCACCACCCAGGAAGAAATGGAGTACGCGCTGGCTTCGGCGCCCAACGGAGCGCTCCTGGGCAGCAGCTATTACCGCACGCCTTTCCAGTTCAAGCTCTGGATATGGAATGCTTTTTCGCGCTCGGAGAGCGGCTTCGGCAAGTGGATGGTCCGTGCTTTCGGCACCCAACCCAAGCTGATGAGCGCCGTGAACCCCGCTCTGCGGGCGCAGGTGGCGGCCTCGCAGCTGCGCAAGTATGGCTACTTTGACGGCAAGGTGGGCTATGAAGTCATTACGCAGCACAACCCCAAGAAGGCCAAAGTGGCCTACACGGTAGATATGGGCCACCTGTGGACGCTCGACTCCGTGAGCTACGTAAACTTTCCTCCGTTCGCCGACAGCCTCATAACGGCCCATGCAGCCGAGGCACTCATCAGGAAGGGCGACCCCTTCAGCGTGCCCGCACTCGAAAGCGAGCGCCAACGAGTGAGCCGACTCTTCCGCAACAACGGCTATTATTACTACAAGGCGAGCAACGCCTCGTACCTGGCCGATACGGTGAACGTGCCCGGCAAGGCGCGCGTGAGGCTGCAGATGGCCGATAGTCTGGAGCCTCGCGAAACCCGCCAGTGGTACATCGGCAACGTAAACGTGAACTTCCGCAAGCAGTTCATGGAGGTGCTGCGCGACAGCATGCGCCGAGGTCACTTCACGGTGCGCTACAACGGGCGCCGCCCACCCATCCGTATGGGCGCCGTCAGGGGCGGACTGAGGTTCCGTCCGCGCCAGCTCTACAACCTCGAAAACGAGGAGCAGGCCGCATTGAACCTGCACAGCATGGGCCTGTTCAGCTACAGTTCGCTGCAATTTACGCCCCGCGACTCGTCCGAAACGTGCGATACGCTGGACCTGACGATGGACTTGGTGTTCGACAAACCTTACCAGTTCTACATCGAAGCCAATGCCAAAGGCAAGACGTCGGGCCGCATCGGTCCCGAGCTGGTGCTGGGTTTTACGAAGAACAACGCCTTCCACGGGGGCGAGAAGCTGGACATCAACCTGCATGGATCCTACGAATGGCAGACCGGACACAATGCCGAGGGAAGCTCGTCGAAGTTCAATTCCTACGAGTACGGTGGCGACGTGTCGCTCGTGTTGCCCCGACTGCTCACGCCGAACACCATCTTCAAGACCCTTGAACGTCGTGAGCAAGGCGCCAGAAGGTATCGTTCAAGGCGCTTGAAGCATAGCTATTTCCAAACGCCCACTACCACGCTGAAGGCTGCAATGAATATTCTGAACCGTGCGGGGTACTTCAAACGCCACGTTGTTTCGGGCGAGCTGACCTACGACTTCTGGACTTCGGCACAGTCGCACCACAGCTTCAGCCCCCTCATCCTGTCGTATGAGTACATGCACGGACAAACTCCCGCCTTCCTGGACCTGCTGCAAAAGAACCCTTACCTGCAGGTTTCCATGCGCGACCAGTTTGTACCAAAGATGAGTTACACCTATAATTATATAAGTGCATCAAAGCTGCGCAACCCCATCTCGTGGTCGGTCACGGTGAGCGAGGCTGCCAATATCCTCTCGTTAGGCTACCTTGCCTTCGGCGAAAAGTGGAACCAGAAGGACAAAACCATGTTCAAGAACCCCTATGCGCAGTTTGTCAAGGTTGAAACCGACTTCTCCAAGAAGTGGCAACTCGCCGAACACACCTCGTTGGTAGGCCATGTAAGCGCCGGCGTTGTTTACAGTTACGGCAATGCCGGGCAGGCTCCGTACTACGAACAGTTCTATGTAGGCGGCGCCAACAGCATCAGAGCCTTCAATGTACGCAGCATCGGGCCGGGCAAGTACTTCCCTCCGGACTCCAAACTCTCGTACATCGAGCAGACCGGCGACGTGAAGTTCCTGGCCAACCTGGAGTACCGGCCGCTGCTGTTCGGCAGCCTCTACGGCGCGTTGTTTCTCGATGCAGGCAACGTGTGGTCGCTTCACGGCGACGACAACCGTACCGGTTCCAAGTTCGAAGCCAAGAACTTCTTCCGCCAGATGGCCGTGGGAACGGGCGTGGGACTGCGCTATGACCTCGGCCTCTTCGTCATCCGGCTCGACTGGGGCTTCGGTCTGCACGTGCCCTACGACAACGGCAAGAGCGGCTTCTACAACATCAAGTCGTTCCGCGACGGGCAGAGTATCCACCTGGCCGTGGGCTATCCGTTCTGAATTTGCCGCCTTTCTGCTCCTCCGAATTACCTGCCTGATTGGCTGCTCAAATGGATGAAGCTCAAAATAAACTGCATTTGGGGGGCCTGTAGTTTGCCGATTGTCAATTAAATTGTTTACTTTTGCATTCAGTTACATTAAATATCAAGATTATGAAACCAACCTTATTACTTCTTGCTGCCGGCATGGGCAGTCGCTACGGAGGCCTTAAACAGCTCGACGGCTTAGGCCCCAACGGTGAAACCATTATGGACTATTCTATCTATGACGCTATTCAGGCCGGCTTCGGCAAGATAGTTTTCGTTATCAGAAAGGACTTTGAACAGGAGTTCCGCGATAAGATACTCTCCAAATACGAAGGCCACATACCCGCCGAACTTGTGTTCCAATCGCTCGACGACCTGCCTGCAGGCTTCTCGGTTCCCGCAGGTCGCGTAAAGCCTTGGGGCACCAACCACGCCGTGTTGATGGCTAAGGACGTGATAAACGAACCCTTCTGCGTCATCAACTGCGACGACTTCTACAACCGAGACAGCTTTATGGTGCTCGGAAAGTTCCTCAGCGAGCTGCCCGAAGGCAGCCGCAACCGCTACGCCATGGTAGGTTTCCGCGTAAACAACACGCTGAGCGAGAACGGTACTGTGGCCCGCGGCGTGTGCTCAAAGGATGAGAACGACAACCTGACCACCGTCGTTGAGCGCACCGAGATAGAGCGCCACGAGGCCGGCGTGCAGTATAAGGACGAGCAGGGGCAGTGGGTTACCGTGCCCGATAACACGCCCGTGTCCATGAATGTGTGGGGTTTTACGCCCGATTACTTCGAGTACAGCGAGGCGTACTTCAAGGAGTTCCTCTCCAATCCGGCCAACATGGCCAACCTCAAGGCAGAGTTCTTCATCCCGCTGATGGTCAACAAGCTCATCAACGAGGGCACCGCAACGGTCAAGGTACTCGATACGACCAGCAAATGGTTCGGCGTTACCTACGCTGCCGACCGTGAGAGCGTGGTCGGGAAGATACAGAAGCTGGTGGACGAGGGCGTCTATCCCGCCAAACTCTTTTAACTCCGGCAGGACGACATATAACAGGCGAGGGCAGAGCCGGCAGGCTTTGCCCTCTTTCTGGTTCAGGAACAGGCGTGCCCGGTGCCTGCTTTAAGCAGCGCCGGCAGGCTCGGCGGCATCGCTCCTGGGGTCGGTTTTCGCCGCGGGCTCAATCCAACCGGTTTTACAGAGGTATCGTTCAAGCCGCTTGAACGATACCTTTAAGCCGCTTGAACGATACCTTTAAGACCCTTGAATGATACCTTCGCCGCGATGCCTGTAAACAGGCACCTGGCAAACAGCTGGCCGGCGCCTTTGCTGCACGTGGGAGTTGAGGCTTCCGGAAGCCGGCAGGCAGGCTGCCCGCGGGCAGCCTTGTCAACATCGCCGCTGGCAGCAAATCGTCTTGCCTGTATTAAAAAATCATCTTCCGGCACAGCTAATCGCCAATCTTTTACTATCTTTGCATCCATTATGCAAATAGAAATACTCTCCGAAACCGAGCTTTCGTTACTCAATAAGCTGATAGACGAGGCCCACAACATCGTGATTTGCTGCCACAAGTCGCCCGATGGAGACGCCTTGGGCTCCAGCCTCGCCTGGGCCGAATACCTCAAGAACCAGCGCGGCAAGGACCCGATGGTGGTGATACCCGATGCCTATCCCGACTTTCTTCAGTGGCTGCCGAACACCGAAACGATAGTAAGATACGACAAACATGCCGACATCGTGGCTGCTGTCATGAAGCATGCAGACCTCGTCTTCTGCCTTGATTTCAACGCGATGAGCCGTGTCGACGAGATGGAAGAGGTGCTCACGGCCTCTCCGGGGCACAAAGTAATGATTGACCATCACCTCAATCCCGAACCCGCCGGCATCGAACTGCTGGCTTCGCACCCCGAGATGAGCAGCACTTCGGAACTCATCTTCCGCATCATCTGGCAGCTGGGCGGCTTCGAACTCATGTCAAAAAAGAACGCCGTACAGATATATTGCGGCATGATGACAGACACCGGAGGCTTTACCTACAACTCTAACGACCCCGTAATCTACTTCATCATCAGCCAACTTCTTACCAAGCAAATCAACAAAGACAAGATTTACCGCCAGGTGTTCAATAACTACAGCTCGTGGGCCATTCGCCTTCGGGGCTATCTGATGTACCGTAAACTGAACGTGTTCGACGAGTTCCACGCCGCTTATTTTACCATTACGCGCCAGGATATGAAGGATTTTCACTTCATGAAGGGCGACGTCGAGGGGCTTGTCAACGAGCCCTTGCGCATCAAGGGGCTCAAACTTTCCATCTCGCTCCGTGAAGACGACCGCCATGATAACCTCGTTTGGCTGAGCCTGAGGTCGGTAGATGACTTCCCGTGTAACGAGATGGCGGAGCGTTTCTTCAATGGTGGAGGCCACCTGAACGCCAGCGGCGGCCGGCTGCAATGCCCAATGGAGGAGGCCGAAAAGATAGTGCGGCAGGCTCTTATAGCCTACTCCGAGAGGCTGAAACGCTGACTCCGGTATGGTAAAAAAAGCAAAATAAACGCACTGCCGGGGCCTAATAGCCAATCTTTTCGTATCTTTGTACACTGTAACGTATTATTTTCACTGTAAATGAAGAAACTTACCAGTCTTTTGTTACTGCTCGTCGGAGCCTCTGTCTTCATGTCTTGCAACGACACGGAGACCTATGCCGACCAGCGTAAAAGAGAAAACTCGGCCATTGCGAGCTACATAGCCGACTCATCGGTAACGGTGATTTCGGAAGCTGCTTTTGCCGCCAACGGCTACAAGACGGATGTCAGGAAGAACGAGTTCGTGCTCTTTGCCAGCAACGGCGTGTACATGCAGATTATTGAACAGGGCTGTGGAGAGAAACTGAAAGACGGCGAAACGGCCACAGTTCTCTGCCGTTTCAACGAACGCAACCTGCTTACCGACTCGCTCATCCTGTCGAACAACGTGCTGGCATACTCCATGATAACCGACAAGATGTCGGTTTCCAACTCCTCGGGTACCTTCACCGGCTCCTTCATACAGGGCGAGAGCGTGATGGCCAACGCCTATGGAAGCACCTCGGTGCCCGGCGGCTGGCTGGTTCCCTTTACCTATATTAACGTAGGGCGGCCTGCATCAGCCAACGAAAGCATTGCCAAGGTGCGCCTCATTGTACCTGCCGCGCAAGGCCAGCGGTCGGCATCGCAGTACGTGTACCCCTGTCTTTACGACATAACCTACATGCGCGGACGGTAGCATCCCGTACCCCGGGCGGGCTCGGAGCGGCACTGCCGGAACGGCAAACAGCAATCAACAAACAACCGGAAACAGGGAGCGAGGCCCTTCCTTGTTTCGCGTTTCCGGTTTTTAATTGAATAAATATGACTTTAATCAAATCCATTTCAGGCATCCGCGGTACCATTGGCGGACGCGCGGGAGACACACTAAACCCGCTCGACATCGTTAAATTCACTTCTGCCTACGCCACCTTCATCCGGCGCAGCACGGCAGCAGGCGGCCGGCAGGCCACCAACACCATCGTGGTAGGCCGCGATGCGCGCATTTCAGGCGACATGGTAAGGAACGTGGTGTGCGGAACACTGATGGGAATGGGCTACAACGTGCTCGACATAGGCCTGGCCACAACCCCCACCACGGAGCTTGCAGTGCGCATGAGCCAAGCCGACGGCGGCATCATCATTACCGCCAGCCACAACCCCAGGCACTGGAACGCCCTCAAACTGCTCAACAGCGAGGGTGAATTTCTGACCAAGGACAACGGCAACGAGGTGCTGGCGATAGCCGAAAAGGAAGACTTCGAATACGCCGACGTTGACCATCTGGGCCATTACACCGAAGATAACAGCTTCAACCGCCGCCACATCGAGGCCGTGCTCAACCTGCGTCTGGTCGACACGGAGGCCATTCGCAAGGCGCACTTCAAGGTAGTTGTCGACTCCATTAACTCCGTTGGCGGCATCATCTTGCCCCAACTGCTCGACAAACTGGGCGTAACCTACACCTTCCTGAACGGCAAGGCAGACGGCGACTTCGCACATAATCCGGAGCCGCTGGAGAAGAATTTGGGCGGTATCATGGGCGAGATAGCCAAGGGCGGGTACGACCTTGGCATCGTGGTTGACCCGGATGTGGACCGTCTTGCATTCATTCAGGAAGACGGCCGCATGTTCGGAGAGGAGTACACGCTGGTGAGTGTGGCCGACTACGTGCTCTCGCACGACGCAGGAAACACCGTGAGCAACCTCAGCTCCACACGTGCACTGCGCGACGTAACGCTGAAACACGGCGGCAGTTACTACGCCGCAGCCGTTGGCGAGGTAAATGTAACGACGAAGATGAAGCAGGTTGGCGCCGTTATAGGCGGCGAGGGCAACGGCGGAGTCATTTATCCCGAGAGCCATTACGGCCGCGATGCCCTCGTAGGTATTGCCCTCTTCCTGAGCTCACTGGCCCAGAAGGGCTGCAAGGTGAGCGAACTGCGCCGCTCGTTCCCCACGTATTTCATAGCCAAGAACCGCATAGACCTCACTGCCTCTACCGATGTAGACGCCATCCTGCTGAAGGTCAAGGACATGTACGGCGCCGAGCAGGGCGTTACGGTAACTGATATTGACGGCGTGAAGCTGGACTTTGCCGACAAATGGGTGCACCTGCGCAAGAGCAATACGGAGCCTATTATCCGCGTGTACAGCGAGGCTGCCACCATGGAAGAGGCCGACGCACTGGGCAAGAAGCTCATGCAGGTGGTTTACGACATGCAGTAACGGCTTTCGCCCAATCACATACAGAGGCGTCTCCCCAAGCGGTGGAGACGCCTTTTTTTGTGCCTTTGCAGTAACGAACGTCGTTACCGCGGTTGCCGGAAATCCTTATGAAGGGTGCTGAAGCTATGCTTCAGGAACTTTTGACAAGTGTCGCACGATCTTTCGACACCTGTCACACGGTCTTTCGACACTTGTCGAAAGTTCCCGAGTGTGGTCCTTTACACCTTGAGAGGATGTTTCTTTGCCCCTTTTTCATGCCTTTTTCTTTCTGCACGTTTATGGGTTCATTTGTTTGTTTGCTGTTCTGCTGCTTGTACATCATCCCCTCCTAACCTCCTCTTTCTATGGGGAGGAACCGCAACAGCCGATGTTTGGCGAGACTTTTATTTGGAACTTCTGCGTTTTTTTCGTAGATTTGCAACCAATACTAATACCTTGTTGTCATGAAGAAATTGCTTACCTGCTGGTTTATGTGTTGCTGTTGTCTGCTCGCCAAGGCCGACGAAGTGAGCGTGTTCAAGGCGCTCGTGGAGCGCGTGTTGCCCGGTTACGCCTCGCAGATAGTAGGAAGACAGCTGCCGACTGCAGCCACCGACTACTTTACACTTAGCTCCGAGGGCGGCCGCATCGTAGTTGGCGGCAACTCGGCCAATAGCATGGCCACCGGTCTTAACCACTATCTGAAGTACTACTGCCACACAACAGTGTCGTGGTATGCCGAAGACAGCCTCGCCATGCCGGCCTCGCTGCCCGCTGTAGACAAGCCCATTAAGGTTAAAGCGCGTGTTAAGAACCGCTTCTTCCTGAACTATTGTACCTACGGATATACCATGCCGTGGTGGAACTGGAAAGAGTGGGAGCACTTTATAGACTGGATGGCGCTCAATGGCATTAACCTGCCGCTGGCCATAACGGGGCAGGAGAGCATCTGGTACAAGGTGTGGACCCGGCTCGGACTGAGCGACCAGGCCGTGCGCCACTACTTTACAGGCCCGGCGCACCTGCCCTGGCACCGCATGATTAACATCGACTATTGGCAGGGAGACTTGCCTATGAGCTGGCTGAACGACCAGGAAGAGCTGCAAAAAAAGATTGTTGCACGCGAGCGGGAGCTCAATATGAGGCCCGTGCTGCCGGCCTTTGCCGGCCACGTACCGCAGGAGCTGAAGGGCATTTATCCCGATGCTAAGATTACGAAGATAGGCGCCTGGTCGGGCTACTCCGATGAGTATGCACCCAGCTTCTTGGACCCTATGGACCCACTGTTCAGGAGAGTGCAGCAAATGTTTCTGCAGTTGCAGAACGAAATCTATGGAACCGACCACATCTACGGCATCGACCTCTTCAATGAAATTGCCCCGCCGAGCTACGATGCCAAGTATCTGAGGCGCGTGGCGGCACAGGTTTACGGCACGCTTCATGATGCCGACCCGCGTGCGGTGTGGCTTCAGATGACGTGGCTCTTCTGGAACGAGCGCAAAGACTGGACCAACGAGCGCATCAAAGCATTCATTACGGCCTATCCGGCCAGCCATTCACTGCTGTTGGACTACTATGCAGAGCGCAAGGAAATATGGCAACAGACCGACAGATACTACGGTGTGCCCTACATCTGGTGCTACCTGGGCAACTTCGGGGGCAACACCATGCTGGCCGGCAACATTGAGGAGGTGAACCGCCGCATTGAGAACACCCTGCAGAAGGGCGGCCGCAACTTCACCGGTATTGGCTCCACGCTCGAAGGGTTCGACTGTAATCCCTTCATGTACGAGTATGTTTTCGAGAAAGCATGGGACACGGACACCCACAAGAACGTGGCTGCATGGGCCCGCCATCTGGCCGATGAGCACGTAGGTCATGCCGACGCGTACGCCCGCCAGGCGTGGGACAGCCTGCTCACCAAGGTCTATGTGCGCCACGCCTCGCCCGGTCAGTCGCCTGCCATCAACATTCGGCCGGCCTTGGGCAAGTTCCGCACCTACTATTCCAACTGGCGTCAGCCTTACAATAACTTAACACTACTGCGCGCAACGGAGCTCATGTTGCGCGCCGACAGCCGTCGCCCGGCCTATGAGTTCGATGTGGTGAACCTCACGAGGCAGTTGTTGAGCAACTATTTCAAGGATGTTTTCGACGATTATCAGCAGGCACTGGCGGCCAAGGACTTCGCCCGCATGAAGAGTGATGAGTTCACCATGCTGGGCATCATAGCCGATGTAGACCGGCTGATATCCACCCAAAGGGCCTTTCTGATGGGCAAGTGGATAGCCGATGCACGGCAGAAAGGAGTGGATGAGGCCGAGAAACGCTACTATGAACGTAACGCCCGCAACCTGCTGACAACATGGGGAGAGAAGGCAAGTACGCTGAACGACTACGCCAACCGTACTTGGGGCGGGCTCACGGCCACGTTCTACGGCGAGCGGTGGCGCATGTTCTTCGACGCCGTTAACCGCGCTTTCCTGCGTGGCGAGCAGTTTGACGAGGCGCATCAGCAGGCCTACGAGGCCGATGTTACGGAGTACGAGGAGCGCTGGTGGAAAGATTGCATCGGCCACTTCAGCCCAACTCCGAGCGGCAACGGTATCGACCTCTCGCGCCAGTTGTTTGCCAAATACAAGGCGCAGATAGCCGCGGTGGACAGTGCCGGCGCTAAGTAAAGAGCGCGGTGCCTATCTTTCCGGCTATCCAAACGAGCAGCCAGAGCATGAGGAAGATGGCGGCAACGAAGACGAAGAACAGCACCAGCGACTGCAAAGCCTTGCGGTTAACGGTGCGGATGATGTCCTGGTCGTCGTTGATGAAGCCGTCGATGAGCGCCATGTTCTTCTTGTTGGCGCGGTGAAAGAAGTCAATCACATCGCCGACGTAGAAAGGTATGAGCCCCAACAGCACGTCGCGCAGCGCGTTGTTGAGAATGGCAAGGGTCAGGGGGATGGACCTCAGCTTGAATAAACTGAAGTAGACGTGCACCAGAGAGAACAGAGCAGACACGGCATCGCCTATGCCTCCGGGCACTATTCCTGCTATGGCGTCGAGATAGTACTTATCCAAATAGGCAGTGATGGCCTGCATCGTGCCGTAGAGTTTGCTCTGTTTCAGTCGTTCTTTTCGTTCCATGACGGTTTTGTTTATGGTTGGCTTTCGCCTGCCAGGGCAGCTCTGATGTTGCGCATCAGCCCCTTGTACTTGGCTCTTTTTACCGCGCTGCCCTTGAATAACTGACGGTAGCGCTCCTCGGAAAGTTGCAGCCAGTCTGCTTTTTTCATGTTCAGCAGCTCCTGTTTGGGCTCAAACTCGGGCACGTTGGTGGGCTGTTGGAACCTGTTCCACGGGCAGGCAAGCTGGCATTTGTCGCATCCGTAGATGGTGTTGCCCATCTTCGCCTTCGCTTCTGCCGACAATTCGCCGCGGTTTTCTATCGTCTGGTAGCTCAAACAGCGGCCGGCATCGAGCGTGGAGAATTGCGGCTGCGCCGCGTCGGCTGATGGCCGGAGGGCGTGAGTGGGGCAGCTGTCGATGCAGCTGCGGCACTTTCCGCATCGGTTAGGCATGGGGCAGTCGTACTCCAGGTCAATGTCAACGAGCAGTTCGCCCAGGAAGAACAGGCTTCCTGCATGCGGAATGATGAGCTGGCGGTTGCGCCCAATCCAGCCTAAGCCTGCCTTTTGCGCCCAGTAACGTTCCAGTATGGGCGCTGTATCGCAGCAGGCACGGTAGTGGGGGGTGATGGGTGAGGGGTGTTGGGCAGTGGGTGATGGGTGTTGGGTGGCGGGTGATGGGTGTTGGGTGATGGGTGCTGATGAGACGTTGGGGTAGATGAAGGCGGCCAGCTGGTGCAGTTTGTGCTTCATGATGTCGTGATAATCCTGCCCCAAGGCATAGGAGGCAACCTGCAGCTCGCCGTCGGCAATGCGACTGGAGGGTGCGTAGTTCAGTGCCACACAGATAACCGAGCGGGCCTGAGGCATCAACAGGCGGGGGTCGAGGCGCATCTCCACGTGTTCGTACATGTAGTTCATGTCGGCGTAGTTGCGTGCTTCAACCTGCTTGAGGTAGTACGTCGCGAAGTCAGCATCTACCTTTCCGGCCTTCGCAATGCCGCAGGCAAAAAAGCCGAGACGCAATGCCTCGGCCTTTACTGCTGTTGTCCGGTTACTCAAAAGTCCTGAATTCATAACCTTCCTCCTTAAGCCAAGTGAGGGCGGCAGGCAATGCGAAGCGCAGCTTGTCAATGCTCTTGAGCGAGTCATGGAACGTGATAATCGACCCGTTGCGGGCATATCGCTTCACGTTATTGAGCACTCCTTGCGCTGTCATCCACTTAGAATAGTCGCGGGTAACGAGGTCCCACATGATTATCTTGTACGTTCTCTGCATCCACCAATAAACACTTGGCCTCATCCAGCCGTGCGGCGGGCGGAACAGATGGCTGTGTATGAGCTCGTTGGCCTTCTCAGCATTGATGGCATAGGTTAGCGTCCAGTGCTTAAAGGCACCGATGTGGTTGAACGTGTGGTTGCCTATCTGGTGCCCGTCTTCCACAATCCGGTTGTATAAGTCATGGTGTCGGAGCACGTTCTCACCAACCATGAAGAAGGTGGCCTTGACGTTGAACTGCTTCAACGTTTCCAGAATGAAGGGTGTGGACTCAGGTATGGGGCCGTCGTCGAACGTCAGATAGACGGCGTGTTCATGCTTATCCATCCTCCACACGGCCTTCGGATAAAGCCAGCGGAGCCACTTTGCCGGTTGCTCTATTATCATGCTATTCCTCTTCGGCAGGCGTTTGCGGCATTTGCTGCTGCTCGGGCGTGATGCCACCCTTATTGATATACATGTTGTAAAGGGTGTTGAGCTGCTGCATTTGCTTGTTGGCCATGTCCTTGTCAACCATCTCCGTAATCATGTTAAGTTGCTGCATGATGTACAGCTGGGTCAAACAATCGTTCATGGACTGCGTGAACCGCTGGCCGTTCAGCGACACATAGTAGCGCATGTACTGCGAAGCATCTTTCCAGAGTTCGGTCAGCACCTTCCTGGCCTGCGGCTTCATGCCCAGCAGGGCATAGGCTTTGGCAATGTCGCTACCGCCACCCACGAACTTCATCGGTACGTTGTAGGAAGGCAACTCCTTCTCGGCTTTGGCCAAAACCCGCTTTGCCTTGTCGTATTGATGTTCTCCGATGAGGCGCAGAGCCAGTGTTGCCATGAGCTGGCGGTGCGTGTAACACATGCGTCGAACTGTCTCGTCGAGGTACAGCCCGTGCTTGTTGGCGCCGCCGTACTTGTAACGTGTCATCACGTTAGCGTATGTTTTCTCGGTGTCGAAGTTCTTGGCACCGGGCACGTTGGTGGTAAACGGCGTGATGCGATTGGCCAATCCTTCCTGCACGAAGTTGTCACCTAAGTTCATAAAGTTCTCGTCGCCCACGGTAATAGCTACGTAGAGCGGGCGTTTCCAGTCACATTGCGAAATCATCTCGAGTATCATCAGGTCGCCTTTATACAGCGCCCGCTTGCCGCTGAGGGATATAACCATCTTGTTGGGTATGGTGTCTCGCGCCATCATCATGCCGCTTTGCTTCACTGCCTCCTTGTCTATTGTCATGTAGAGCGTATCGGTCGGGATGAAGTGCAGCTGCTTCCTGACTTCCTGCTTGCCAATTCCCATTACCTGCGAGAGCAGTTCCAGCTGCTCGTTGCTGAACTCATTGCGCACCCAATACTTGATGACGTTCTTCAGCTCGAACGGGTCATTGCCGAACATCTTTCTTGCCTGCTCCGGATAGAGCTTGTAGAGCTGGCGCAGCTGGTCCTTCATCTCGGCATTGATGCCCACGTACTCGTTGGTACCTGAGCAGAAGTCGAGGCGCGGCCACGATATGGGAACGGCCGGAGAATTATAGGCCGGGCGCTTCATCTGGTCGATGTACCAGTCGGTTTGCAGGTAACTGAGGTTGCAGACGCGGGCATCCGTGCGCACGCCTTCTACGTCCTGGTTGTACCAGAGCGGGAAAGTATCGTTGTCGCCATTGGTGAATATGATGGGTGCTCCTTTGTCCTGAAGCGTCATGAGGTAGTTCTGACCGAAGTCGCGGCAGGTATAACGGCCGCTGCGGTCGTGGTCGTCCCAGTTCTGACTGGCCATCTGGATGGGCACCAGCAGACAGGCAAGGGCAACGACTGCGGCAAGCACCACGCTCTCTGACTTGAGTCGCTTCTTCAGCTCATCAATGATGGCGGCCACGCCCATGCCACACCAGATGGCAAAAGCATAGAAGGAGCCGGCGTAGGCATAGTCTCTTTCGCGCGGCTGCATTGGCGTCTGGTTCAGATAGATGACAATGGCAAGGCCCGTCATGAAGAACAGGAAGAACACCACCCAGAACTGGCGGATGCCCCTGCGGCCGCGGAAAGCCTGCCAGAAGAGGCCGATGAGGCCCAGCAACAGCGGCAGGCAGTAGTACACGTTGTGACCCTTGTTCTCCTTGAGTTCGTCGGGCAGCTTGCTCTGGTCGCCCAACATGGCGTTGTCTATGAATGATATGCCCGTTATCCAGTTGCCGTGTTCCAGCGATCCATGGCCCTGAATGTCGTTCTGCCGGCCAGCGAAGTTCCACATGAAGTAGCGCCAATACATGAAATTACACTGGTAGGAGAGGAAGAAACGGATGTTGTCAATCTGCGAGGGAACCTTGACCATGATGTTTTCTCCGCACCGGTCGTAAGGTACCTGCTTGCCGTCTACGCCGCCCAGCCAGTCTTCGTAAGCCTGTGCATACTTGGGTTCGTACATCCGGGGGAACAACATATTCTGCGCATACACGTACTTGTCCTTGGTGTTTACAACGAAGTAGGAGTCCTTCTCGTCCTTACTGCTCTTCTCCCTGCGGCTGTATATGGGCGCTCCTTTCTTCATTGCGGGCACGCACATGTCGCCTTCCTGGTTCAGTTTTACCTGCGATGTGTAGGCCTGTCCGTACAGGAGCGGGCGGTCTCCGTACTGCTCGCGGCTCAGATAGTTGCCCAGCGTGAAGATATCTTCGGGCGAGTTCTGGTCCATCGGCGGGTTGGCAGAAGAGCGGATAACCACGAGCGCGTAGCTCGAATAGCCTATCATGAGCATGAGCATGCACAGCAGTGCCGTGTTCTTCATGCGCGGCGTGACCACGTTCTCGCGCACCTTGCCTGCCTTGCGCTTGTAGTTAAGCCCCAGCCACAGCACTGCCAGCACCACGATACCTATTACCACGGCACTCCATCCGTAGCCGTAAAAGGGTATGCCGAGCATGGCCACCGAGAGCAGGAACGCCAGGTTCTGCCGCTTCTCGCTGTGGTTGGTGTAGCTCTCGTATATGGCCCAGATAACTGTTGCTACCAAGAGCACGATGTAAACAATCTCTCCGGTGTTGAAGGGGCAGCCCAGCACGTTTACAAAAAGCAGCTCGAACCAGCCGCCTACGGTGATGATGCCCGGCACCACGCCGTAAAGTACGGCCACCACGAGGGCGAACGACACCGCGAGGGCTATGAGCGAGCCCTTGAGTTCGATGTCGGGAAACTTGCGGTAGCAGAACACCAGCACGATGGCCGGTATGCAGAGCAGGTTGAGCAGGTGCACTCCGATGCTCAAGCCCGTCATGTACATGATGAGCACCAGCCAGCGGTCGCTGTGCGGCTCGTCGGCATGATCCTCCCATTTCAGGATGAGCCAGAACACAATAGCCGTGAAGGCAGACGAGTAAGCGTACACTTCGCCCTCCACGGCGCTGAACCAGAATGTGTCAGAGAACGTGTAGATGAGCGCTCCCACCAGTCCCGAAGCCTCAATGGAGATGAGCTTGGCCGTTGTCAGCGCATCCCAGTCCTTGAGTATGAGCTTGCGGGTAAGGTGCGTGATGGTCCAGAACAGGAACAAGATAGTGGTTGCACTCAGCAGTGCACTCATGGTGTTAACCATGCGGGCCACCTGCGAAGGGTCGCTCACGAACTGCGAGAACAGGTTTGCTGTTAACATGAAGAACGGCGCCCCGGGTGGGTGACCGATTTCAAGTTTATAACCCGTCGCTATAAACTCAGGGCAATCCCAGAACGATGCCGTTGGTTCAATGGTAGAGCAATAGACAAAGGCGGCGATGGCAAACACCAACCAGCCCAGCACATTGTCCACTAACTTGTACTGTTTCATGTATGAATGGTAATTGATATATTTCGAAATACGATTGCAAAGATAACGAAAACCACAGACATAGCGACCCGCCGGCCGGCCTTTTTTAGATATATTATAGTTTTGCTCCGTGCAGGCTGCATTCCGCTTCGGGCCTGCCTGAAATGCTCCTCGTTTCCTACAGCCGTGCCTGCGCTGTCATCAGCTGCTGCCAACCGCCGTTTGCAGGCTGGTGCTGTTGGGCCGGAAAGGGCTCCGCCGCATGCCTTGTAAACACTTGGTTATGAGCGGTATATGGCTCAACGAGTGTCTCCGGTCAGGCTGCTGCACAGGGGCGGTTTTACAGGAGCTATCGTTCAAGGGGCTTGAAGCATACCTTCAAGGCCGTTGAAGCATGTGTTCAAGCCCCTTGAACCATAGCTCTTGCTTTGCCACTGCTACAGAGCAAGCTAAACGGAGGGGCGGAAGAAGAGAAAGAGAGGTATGCGGAAGCGGGCTTTAGCGGGTGCAATGGTGGGTGCGAAAGCCGCCGCCGGGGGTGCCGGAGGGTGGCTTAGATGTTGCGGAAGTGGTGCTCGATGTCTTCCATCGGAATGTGGACGGAGTCGTGGTAGTGCAGGGTGCGGTTCACGCAGGCTATGTGGGTGGCGTTCTCCAGCACGGTGGCAACGTCGTGACTCACGATAACGATGGCGCAGTCGCGGTTCAGCTGCTTCAGCATCTCGTACATCTGGGCTTGGAAGTGTTTGTCTATGTAGGTGTTGGGCTCGTCGAGCACGAGCACGTCGGGTACCGATACAATGGCCCGGGCCAGCAGTACACGCTGCAATTGTCCGCCCGAGAGGGTGCCTATAGGCCGCTTCGCTATCTGCTCTATCTCCATTTTACGGATGGTGCTGCGTACCTGCAGGTGCTGTTCGGGGGTGTATCGGCCCAGGAACTTCTTCTGCCTGCACAGGCCGGAGAGCACCACCTCGTAGACCGAGATGGGGAACTTGCGGTCTATGTTGCTGTACTGCGGCAGGTAGCCCATGGTGAGTTCCTTTACCGGCCGGCCCTCTTTGAAGTATTCCACGCGGCCCTCGCTGGGTTTGAGCAGGCGCAGCAGCACCCGCATGAGGGTGGTCTTGCCGCCGCCGTTGGGGCCTATCACGCCCAGAAAGTCGTGGTCGTAAACGGTCAGGTTTACGCCGCTGAGCACCGTCTTGCCCTCGTATCCGGCCGCTATGCCGGTTAGCTTGATGATTGGTTCCATGGGTTTACTTGGTCTCTTGTGCGAGTACGCGCGCTATGTGCACCATCTGGGCGGGCCAGTCGGCACTCAGCGGGTTTATTTCTGCAGTGCGTGCACCTATCGCCTTCACTGCTCCCAGGGCGTTGTGTACGTTGAACTGGCGCTGTACGAACACCGTGCGCACGCCCTGAGCCTTGGCTGTGGCGATGATTTGCTGCAGCTGGCGGGCGCTTGTTTCGCGCCCCTCGTGCTCCAGGGGCAGCTGCCGGAGGCCGTACTCGTGGGCGTAATAGGTCAGTATGGGGTGGTAGATAACGAACGAAACCGGGCGGCCGTGCTCACCGGTTGGCAGCAGATGGCGGATAGAGTCGTCGGTCTGGTCGATACGGCAGAGCAGTCGGTTGAGGTTGTTCTTGAAGTAGAGGCTGTCGGCCGGCTGCAGCTTGGCCACTGCCCGGTAGATGTTGCGGGCCATGGTGCGTGCGTTGGCACAGCTCATCCAGGTGTGCGGGTCGGCTATGCCGCTGGCCGAGTGGAGCAGGGGGATGCCTTCGGAGGCGTCGACCACCTGCATCCGGGGCGCGTTCTGCTGCAGTTTCTGCATCCAGGTACGCTCAAATCCAATCTGTCCCACCTTAATATATAGGGCTGCTTCGGCCAGTTGAACCATCTGGCGGGGCGTAGGTTCGTAGGTTTCGGGGTTACTTCCGGCCGGTACCAGGGTGGTTATGTCGTACCGGTTGCCTGCTATCTGGCCGGCAAAGTAGCGCAGCGGCTCTATCGTTACGGCCATGCGTGGCCTGCCGGGCTGCGGGGCAGGCGAGCAGGTGGTAAGGAGCAGCACCGCAAGGGCAGCGAGTAGGTGGCTTGTCTTCATCATTCTATTAACATTGTTACACCGTAGATGAGCACCAGGTAACGCAGAAACTTGCCTATGGTGATGCTCAGGAGCGAGATTGGCAGGTTGGCCCGCAGCAGCCCCAGGACTATGGTAATGGCGCTGCCGATGATGGGCAGGAAGGCGAAGAACCCCATCCAGGCACCGTGACCGGCCATGAAGCGCTCGGCTTTTGCAATGCTCTGGGGCTTTACGTGCAGGTACTTTTCTATCCAGTCCAGCCGTCCCAAGTGGCCTACTCCATAGTTGAACATGCCTCCGGCCACGTTTCCGGCCGTGCCGTAGAGTACCAGCGGCCACGGTTGCAGGCCCGCTGCAAGGAGTCCGAGCATGACACCTTCGCTGCTGAAGGGGATGAAACTGCCCGCCAGAAATGCCGAGAGCAGCATGCCCCAGTAGCCGTAGTTGATGAGAAAGTTAATCAGGGAATCCATAAGTTGTAAGCAGTAAGGGCCAGGGTTGCCGCGCACATGGCCACAAAGGCCCAGTTGGTAATCCGGGTTTGGGTAAGGGCAATGAAGTGGCCGATGAGCGGTGCGGTGTTAATAATGAGCACATGCAGCAGCAAGTCGTGGTGTTGGGGCTGCAGAAGCATGAAGACAAGCGTGCAAACGGTCATCACGATGAGGAATTCATACAGCATGCGGGTGCGTATCTTGTCGCGGTAGCTGTTGCGTAAGAAGTGGATGATGCCCGTTGCTGCAAGCAGTGCGATGAAGCAGAAGGTAACGGTCTGGTGGCTGTTCCAGCCCGTAAAGTCGAGCGGAGGTGCGAACTGAGCCAGCTCGGCGAAGTGACCGGCTATCCAGCGGATGTTGCCCCGGTAGGCATAATAGCCGCCCACGAACCAATAAGGCACGATGAGACCGAGCAGAGAGGCAAAGAACGTGCGCCAGCTAAGGGCCAGTATGTTGTGCGCAAGCAGCAACCAGAGCACCGGAACGAAGAAAAGTATCTGGACGAAGAAGGCCGATGCCGTGCCAATGGCAAGGAAGGAGTAGAACACCCAGCCTGTAGCACCCTTGTCCTGGTAGGCATTGAAGAGCGTTACATAGCATGACAGGAGGCACAACTGCACCACGGCACCGGTGACGGAGGCGAAGGTATAAGCCGCCATAAGCGTGAGGGCAAGGAACGAACAGGACACCATACGGCTGTAGATGCGTATGAGTGCGTTGGCATTATTGAGCTCTACCATGAGCAGAGTGGACAGGGCAAGCAGCACGAACGGCAGCCACAACTGCCCTTGCAGCAGTCCGGCGGCCACGCAAACCAGCACTCCGTACACTGCCAATACGGGCAGTGAGAGGCGACTTTCTGCTATCCTGTTCTGTATTCGCTTCATTCTCATGCGGCCGGCAGGCGTCTGCTTCGCGCAGTTTTGCCGCCGGCGGGTTGCTTGTTATAAGTCGGCTCCGATGTCTTTTCGGAAGTATTTGTCCTTGAACTGTATCTTCTGGGCCTCTTGGAAGCTCTTCTGCAGCGCCTCGGCCTTGTCTTTGCCGTAGGATGAAACGGCTATCACGCGGCCTCCGTTGGTAACGGTTTGGCCGTCTTTGGTGGCTGTTCCGCTGTGAAAGACGATGCTCCCCTCCACTTGGTCCAGCCCGGTAATGGGGTAGCCCTTGACGTACTGCTGCGGATAACCGCCGCTCACGAGTATTACACAGACAGCAGCGCGGGGGTCGGTCTCTACCTGGCGCCGGTCCAGGTCGCCGTTGGCCACGCCTTCAAACAGGTCGACAATGTCGCTCTTGAGGCGCAGCATGACGGTTTCTGTTTCCGGGTCGCCCATGCGGCAGTTGTATTCTATCACCATGGGTTCGCCCTTCACGTCGATAAGTCCGAAGAAGATGAAGCCCTTGTAGTCAATGCCTTCCTCGGCGAGTCCGCTGACCGTGGGGCGTATGATGCGCTCTTCGACCTTCTGCATCCAGGTTTTATCGGCAAAAGGTACGGGCGACACGCTGCCCATTCCGCCGGTGTTGAGGCCGGTGTCGTGCTCGCCAATGCGCTTGTAGTCCTTGGCCTCGGGCAGTATCTGGTAGTGGCGGCCGTCGGTAAGCACAAAGACGGAGCACTCGATGCCGCTCAGAAACTCCTCGATGACGACCTTTGCCGACGCGTTACCGAACATGCCGCCAAGCATTTCGCGCAGTTCGTGCCGGGCTTCGGCCAGTGTGGGCACAATGAGTACGCCCTTGCCGGCAGCCAGCCCGTCGGCTTTGAGCACGTAGGGTGGCTGGAGTGTTTCCAGAAAACGCAGCCCCTGCTCTGCTGTTGTGCCGTCGAAGGTGGCGTATCGGGCTGTAGGAATGTGGTGACGGAGCATGAACGCCTTGGCAAAGTCTTTGCTCCCCTCGAGCCGGGCGCCCTCTTTGGAGGGCCCGATGACGGGGATGGAGGCCGTTCGTGTATCGCTCTTGAAGGCGTTGTAGATACCACCGACGAGCGGATCTTCAGGTCCAACGACCACCATGTCTATGTGCTGGCTCGCGGCAAAGTCCTTCAGGCGGTCGAACTCGTTAACACCAATGGCCACGTTCTCGCCGCATTGGGCCGTTCCGGCATTGCCCGGAGCAATGAAAAGCCGGTCGCACTTGCTGCTTTGGGCAATCTTCCATGCCAGCGCATGCTCTCTTCCGCCGCTTCCTAACAATAATATATTCATGAGTTTCTGGGTTTATGACGTTGCTGTTTGCAGTTTATTCTTTTCCGAGAGGTTTCAGGTAATCTTCAAAATACTGCGTAATGCGCTCGTGTAAGTGCACGCTCTGGTGGCCTCGCATGTTGTGTGGCTCGCCCGGATAGACAAAGAAGTCGGGCTGCGTGCCGGCCTGTATGCACTTTGCCATGAAGGAGAGGCAGTGCTGTGGCACCACGGTGAGGTCGTTGTAGCCGGTTATTATCTGCAGTTTTCCTTTCAAGTCTTGGGCTTTGTTGAGCAGAGAAGTCTTCTCATAGCCCTCCGGATTGGTTTGCGGAGTGTCCATGTAACGCTCTCCGTACATCACTTCGTACCACTTCCAGTCTATCACCGGGCCTCCTGCTACGCCCACTTTGAACACGTCGGGGTAGTTGGTCATCAGCGAGATGGTCATGAATCCGCCGAAGCTCCAGCCGTGAACGCCGATGCGGTTGGCATCAACGTAGGGCAGTGATTGGAGGAACCGGACGCCTTGCATCTGGTCTTTCATCTCCTCCTGGCCTAACTGCCGGAAGGTTGCCTGCTCAAAGTCCTTGCCCCGGTTCTCGCTTCCGCGGTTGTCGATGATGAAGAGCAGGTAGCCTTTCTGCGCCATGTAGGTTTCCCAACCGCGGCTTCCGTAGTGCCAGCGGGCGTCTACGTTGTGGGCGTGAGGGCCGCCATAAACGTACACAACGGTAGGGTACTGCTTGTTGGAGTCGAAGTTCACGGGCTTCACCAGCCTGTAGTAGAGGTCAGTTGTGCCGTCGGCAGCCTTGATTGTTCCGCATGAGTAATCGGGCACGTTGTAGCCTTTCCAAGGGTCGGTGGCGGTGAAGAGGCGTTTTACCTGCCCGTTCTCGCAGTTCACGAGGTCGATGTTGCGGGGCGTGGTGGGGGCGGAGTAGTTGTCGGCAACATACTGTCCGCTCTCGCTCAGCTGGCCATTGTGCCAGCCGTTGGTAGCTCCCATGCAGGCGCGTTTGCCGCTGT